>ENA-ORLY01000493-ORLY01000493.1-human-gut-metagenome-genome-assembly--contig:-NODE-493-length-54977-cov-3.919071_pt1 | contig 54977 bp, 54 predicted proteins | sample MGYA00243071_ERZ508832 | MGnify/ENA primary metagenome ERZ508832 (study PRJEB26277, sample SAMN04329777) | human gut metagenome | biome: human-associated habitat | host: Homo sapiens | place: USA... | reverse complement strand
ATATGGTGCCATAGCCAAGTGGTAAGGCAAAGGTCTGCAACACCTCTATCCCCAGTTCAAATCTGGGTGGCACCTCTTAAAGCTCTTGATTTATTCAAGAGCTTTATTTGCGCACAAAATTCCGGTGCAAAATAGGTTTGGCTTGATCTGAAGGGGTGCGAGTTGCATTGAAAGTTCTGAACAGTTTCGAGGTGTACTGCCGGAAGAAATTTTGGATTTGACGAAGGAGAAGAATTGAAATGAAAGAGGACAGACAGGACCTGACCACAGGCTCTATCTGGGGGAAAATGCTGTTTTTTAGTATCCCTCTGGTGCTGACCAACTTTTTGCAGGTGTTGTTTAATATGGCGGATATCGCGGTTATTGGTCAGTTTGCGGGCTCTTTATCATTGGGGGCAGTGGGATCCACTACTACGCTTGTAACTCTTTTTACGGGCTTTCTGATCGGTATGGGCGGCGGTACCAATGTTCTGGTGGCAAGATTTTTCGGAGCGAAGGATAAAGAAAGTACGATCAAGACGATACATACGGCTCTTTTGGTAAGTATGGCTGCGGGGATGATCGTACTGATCTTTGGACTGCTCTTTTCAAAAGGAATTCTGGAGCTGTTGAATACCAAGGAAGAACTTCTGGATGGTGCAGTACTGTATATAAGGATCTATTTTCTGGGAATGCCGGCAATGGCTCTTTATAATTTTGGTAATGCGGTGTGCAGTGCTTTTGGAGATACGAAGAAGCCTTTGTATTATCTGGGTGCAGCTGGTATTGTAAATATAGTATTGAATCTGTTTTTTGTAATTGTCTGCAAAATGGATGTGGCAGGTGTTGCAACTGCAAGTATTATTTCCCAGTATTTATCTGCGTTTCTGATCCTTCGGGCGCTGGTAAAAGTGGGCGGGGATTATGCACTTCGTCTTTCCAAACTGAGGTTTGACAAGAGAATGGCAGGATACCTCATCCAGATCGGTCTTCCGGCAGGATTGCAAAACGGTATTTTTCAGGTGGCAAATCTGTTTATCCAGGCAGGCGTCAATACCTTTGATGCTACGATGGTGGCAGGTAATTCCGCTGCGGCAAATGCGGATGCTCTTTTGTATGACTCCATGGCTGCTTTTTATACAGCCTGCGGAAGCTTTATGGGGCAGAATTACGGTGCAGGGAAAAGAAAAAGAGTGCGAAACAGTTATCTGGTCAGCCTGGCTTATTCCTTTGGAATTGGAACTATAGGTGGTATTGCACTGGTTATCTTCGGCAGACAGTTCCTGGGTCTTTTTACCAATGATCCTGCGGTTGTGGATGCCGGAATGAAACGACTTACGATTATGGGATTTAGTTATGGATTTTCTGCATTTATGGACAGTGCCATTGCGGCTTCCCGTGCTCTTGGAAAGAGTGTTATTCCGACGGTTATTGTAATTATAGGATCCTGTATTTTCCGAATGGTATGGGTAAATACGGTGTTTGCCCACTTTAAGACGATTCCGTCTTTATATCTGCTGTACATTTTCTCATGGGGAATTACGGCAGTGGTGGAAATTATATATTGGGTACATGTATACAGGAACACAAAAATCGGATAAAAAATCCCGGGCATACGTGCTTCATAAAGGAAGCTGTGCCCGGGTGTTTTTTTGTCTGGAATTATGTGAAATTATTCAGCTGCTGTAACAGATGTAATGTGCGGGTTTACGCCCTCATACCAGTACAGGAAGCCTTCCATATCGATCTTATCGCCAATGTTCAGAGCTTCTACGGCTTTGTAAACATCGCTGTCTTTGTCACAGAGATAAGACTCTACTGTGAAAGTATAGGTTTCGCCGTTAAGGGAAACGTTGAAGTAAAGGTCATCTCCCTCAGAACCGGATCCATCGTAATTGTAAAGGTAAGCTACATCGTTTCCGTCAGCATCCTGTCCGGCAGCTTCTACGGTCATTCCCTTGAAAGATACCAGCTCGTTCTGATGATCGATCAGCTCGTCCTTACCAAGAAGATCTGTTACATCAAGCGGCTCTGCGATGTATTCGCCATCCTCAATCTCGAAAGAGGAAACATCTGCAACCTCAATCTCGCCAGACCATTCTGCCTTATATCCGGTTACTTTGATCTTGGTTCCCGGAACCAGCTTCTCATAGTCTTCTTCGGAGCATGGCATATTATAAATGAAGTATGCACCATCTTTGTCCTGGGTATAGAAGGTAGCTTTATCTTCCCACCAGGACTGCTTTGCCTGTACATAGGTCTCGATGGTAACTTCGTCATCAACAGCTGCTGCAAGGTATTCGTCATGGGTCATAACACCTTCGGATTTCACATCTGCATCTTCTGCAGTGCTGTCAGCTGCTTCTGTGTCATCAGCAGTTTCCTCTGCAGCAGTGGTATCCTCAGCCATAACAGCTGCCGGGAATGCAAATGTAAGAGAGAGCGCCATCAGTAATACAAGTCTTTTTTTCATAGTATCTCCTTTCTGGGTACGTAAATTCAGATGTCTGACAAGGTGAGTGTAAAGTCATCTGTCAAAAACGATTGTACATAATCACTTTTATTATAAACAAAATTATGGGGAAATCAAGCTTAAATATTACGCTTTTTTCGTTACTGTTCACTGGTAACGTTCCGCGAGGCGTTTTTTGTGAACAAAGTTCACAGAAAACCCGAGAATTGCGGCGCGAAATCATGCGAATGCATGATTTCTGTGCATCGCGAAGCGCGTTACTGTGAACGGAGTGAACAGTAACCTTTTTTCTTCTTTAATCGTTCAAGTAAAAGATAAAGAAGAATCAGACCCCAGACTACTGCCAGACTTCCAAGAAGAATTCTGGATTCTGCGGGAAGAGGTCCAAGCTCTTTTTTCCCGGAGGACTGATCAGAGGAAATCTGATCCAGGTGATACAGGGAGGTAACATCGCTGTAAAGTTTATCAATATAGGCATCATCAATCTCCTGTTTTCTTCGGACAGATTTGGTCACGCTTTCAATCAGCTGTCCTGCAGCATCACGTAAAGAAGCGGAGCCGTTAAATACAGGGGTAACAAAAGTGTGCTCTACATTGTCAAGGAGCAGCCTGGAAGCTTTTATTTTTACATCGTAGTAAGTGGAATTGTCTTCCCCTTCCCTGGAAAGATAATCCTGATACTGGTCGGATTCCTGGGCTTTGCTGGTAACCGGCACATAACCTTCCGTTTCAGAATAAGCGGTCTGTACGTCATTTGTGAGCAGATACTGTGTAAAGAGCCAGGAGGCCAGCACTTCCTGAGGGTCTTTCTTATTGAAGATACATACAGAAGGTCCCTGTGAAATCATCTGCGGATTATCCGGATCAAACTGCGGAATGGTCATAACCTCTGTTTCAAAATCCACCAGAGCATCAGAACTGATGTCCACAAGAGGGGCATTTGTACCCATCCAGGTGGAGCCTGCTGTGGAATCAATGGCAAAGATACATTGCCCTGCATTCAGGAAGTTAGCCGGATAACTGGAAATTTTAAAAGTGGAAAAAGCACCGGTTTTTACATGCTCCGCGATGGTATCCAGCAGACTTGCCGTGGTGTCGTTAAAAAGCTGGATCTCTCCGCTGTCAGTGGAATATCCTGCATTTTTCTGCTTTAGCATTTCAATCATCATATTGTCTGTGGACTTGTCAATAAATGGAATCAGCACATTCTGATCGTTAACCTTGTAGGTTCCATCTGCATTTTGCGCCATAGCGGCTTCACTTACTTCCCACACAAAATCCCATGTGAGGGTTTCTGGAAGGGTGTATCCAAGCTTTTCCACATAGGTTTTATTTACATAGCAGGCTTCTGTGGAGCGCATGAAAGGCAGTGCATAATAGTGACCGGAAAAAGAACACTCCTGTAAAAAACGGGGAATGATCTCATCTTTTTTCACTGAGGCGAATTCAAGCTTATCACCGCCAAGTCCGTAGCTGGAATCTGCCATCAGATCGTCCAGAGGGACAACGGTATCGTTTCCCGTAAGGTAGGTGGCAATATGGTCCGGGTAGGTGATACATACGTTCGGAGTGGTGCCTGTGGCGATGTTGGTGATTACATCGTTGTAGATTTTGCCGTAGTCCGTGTAAAGCCGAAGATCTACGGTGATATTGGGGTACAGGGCTTCAAAATCGGATATTGCCTTTTTATAGATTTCGGTCTGGGTTTTGTTTGTGTCGTTTTTGGCCCAGAAAGTGATTTCGTAATCTCTGGAGGTGTCAAATTCCCCGGGAATGGTAAAGGCACTTTGGTCCTTCGCGCCATGACAGCCTGTAAGCAGAGTCACAGAAGAAAGGGCAGCTAGGGAAAAAAGCAGGAAAGGCTTTTGGTGGAACGCTCCAGGATGTTTTTGTCTGAATAGTCTCATCCTTTTGTACCTCCTCTTGAAACTCCTGACATAATCTTGTTTCTGAAAAGCAGGAACAAAATGATCAGGGGCAGGGAAATCACAACTACCGCCGCCATCATAGCAGGGACATTTTCACGACCGAAACCGTTTTCGCGAATCTCCTGGATTCCGTTGGAAACCAGATAGTAGTTCTGGTCATCGGTGATCAGTCTTGGCCAAATGTAGGAATTCCAACATTCGATTACCTTTAGGATAGCAATGGTGACCATGGTAGGCTTACAGATGGGAATCATCACCTTGCAAAGGTATTTCAGATCTGAGGTTCCGTCCACTTTGGCTGCACGGTAAAGCTCATCCGGTACCTGTTCGAAATTCTCTTTCAGAAGATAAATATAAAATACAGAGGTGACAGATGGCAGGATTAGCCCAAGGAAGGTGTTCCGCATATCCAGGTTGGTGATGGTCACAAAATTGGTAATGATCACAAGTTCGTTTGGAATCATCATCAAGGAAAGGAATAAAGTGAAAGCCAGATTTTTCCCTCTGAATTCAAGCCTTGCGAAAGCAAAGGCGGACAGTGTGATCACAACCATCATAATAGCAGTGGTGGCAACTGTGAAAATCAGTGTGTTCAGCAGATATTTTCCCAGGGGCACTGCTGTAAAGGCATCTGCATAATTCTGCAGGGTGGGCGTCAGTGTAAAGAAGGTGGGAATGTGCTCTGCGTTGTAGGAACTGTAGCTTTTTACAGAGGTAAGAAGCATCCAGTAAAAAGGAAACAGTACGACCAGAGCCCAGATGGTAAGCAGCAGGTAGACAAGGATGTTTCCCAGGGAATGCCGTCTGGCGGCAGTATGCTCCGATTTTGTAAACTGAGTGGTATCTTTTTCCATGTTTTCTCCTTTATGAAGACTAGTACATCGTTTTCGAAATAACTATACCACTCACTTGTCTGTGAATCCGATTGCACAGGCATAAAAGTCTCGGCGTAGCCCGCTACGCCTGCGTTTTTATGCCTGCACACTCGAATCCACATCCTACGCGATTGGTGTAGTTATTTACGAAACGATGTACTAGAGCGTGTTTGAAAAAGGCTTTCTGTAAAATGTACGTCACAATTTGTGAGAGATTTTGCCCGAAAATACCTTTCAGATAAAGAGGGTGAACCTTCACCGTTACGAGTAGTATACATGTTTTTTGCTTACAAGCAGGTTTATGCAGGTGATTGTCAAAACAATAACAAACAGCAGGATCGCTGCTGCTGAGGCATAGGACGGGTAGCCGCCGCCATTTCCGTAAAGCATGTCGTAAACATAGCCTACGATGGTGTTCATGCCAGCTGCGTTTAAGTCTGTGCCAAAAAGGGCAACTGCATCGCTGTAAGCCTTGAATGCACCGATAAAACCAGTGATGATCAGATAGAAAACAGTGGGAGAGATCATCGGTAGGGTGATCCGGATAAAAATACGGAATCTGGAGGTACCGTCTACCCGGGCTGCATTGTAATAATTCTGGTTTACAGAAGCCAGGGCACTGGTAAGGATCAGTACCTTAAATGGCATAACGATCCAGATGGTATAAATACATAATACCAGCATCTTCGCCCAGTATGGTCCGTCAATAAAATCTACAGGGCCCTGTCCAAACAGCTTCAGCACCAGGTTTATCAGTCCGTCGGAATAAGCGGTTTTTTTGAAAAGAATCATGAATACCAGTCCAACGGCCAGTGTGTTGGTTACATATGGCAGAAAGTAAATGGTCTGGAAAAGTTTTTTCAGAGCCTTCACAGAACTTAAGGCAACGGAAATCAGAAGTGCCAGCAAAGTGGAAAGGGGCACTGTGATCACAACCAGGATAAAGGTATTCCGGATCGCCTGGAGAAAATATGGGTCATGAAGGACGTAGGAATAGTTGTACATACCTGTCCCATAGTAAGTCTGGGAAGCGGAATTATAGCCCTCTTCAAAGGAATAGATAAAAACATCGATAAGAGGGTAGACCATGAAAATACCCAGAAAAAGCATAGCCGGCAGAAGGTACAGCCAGCCTTTGAAGTTTCGTTTATTCATAGGAGCCTCCCTTTAAAGGTTGATCCGTTCACCGGTATCATGCCGGAACAGGAAGATCTTGTTTGGCTTGATAGAAAAACGGATGGTTTTTGCATCAAGCCTGATCTGGGTGTCAGAGCTGATGATGGAGCGGATCACAGGATTTACGGAAGATGCATGGGTGGAGACAACAGAGATGTCACGGCCCATTACTTCCATGCCGCCAAGCTGGCAGCAGAGCGATCCCTTCTCATCGGGGATAAATCCCTCCGGACGGATTCCCACAGAAATCGGCTGGTCGGAGATCCCAGGTGTGAGAAGAACTGCATTTTCACCAATGTAAAGGCTTCCGCCACGGATCTGGCCCTCAAATACATTGATGGGAGGGGTACCAAGGAATTTGGCTACAAACAGATTTACAGGGCTGTCGTAAACGTCCTGGGGCTTTCCGATCTGTTGTACCACACCATCCTTCATGACTACGATCATGTCGGAAATGCTCATGGCCTCCTCCTGGTCATGGGTGACAAAGACAGTTGTGATCTTTGTAGCCCGCTGGATCTTGCGGATTTCTTCACGTGTCTGGAGGCGTAGTCTGGCATCCAGGTTGGAGAGCGGTTCGTCGAGAAGTAATACGCGGGGCATTTTTACAAGTGCACGGGCAATGGCTACGCGCTGCTGCTGACCGCCAGAGAGCTCGGAAGGACGTCGGTCCATGAGCTCTGTAATCTGTACCAGACGAGCTGCATTCTGAGCCCGCTCATCCATCTGGAATCTGGAAAGCTTGTCCTTTCCTTTCAGATTCTGAAGAGGAAAGAGGATGTTCTGCTTCACTGTGAGGTGGGGGTAAAGTGCATAATTCTGAAATACCATACCAACGCCGCGCCGCTCTGGGGGAAATGAAGTCACATCATCATCGCCGAAAAGAATTCTGCCGCTGGTTGGTTTCTCCAGGCCGCAGATCATATTCAGGGTAGTACTTTTCCCGCAGCCGGAGGGGCCGAGAAGTCCGATCAGCTGACCGTCAGGAATTTCGAAATTGAAATCGCTTACAGCTGTGACCGGCTCCTGAGCCTTTCTTCCACGGGGCGGAAACTGCTTTGTGAGATGTTCTAATACTATTTTCATAATTTCGCTCCTAAATGTTTAATAAAGGTAACTGTCCAGTACCTTCACAGTTACCCGCTTCGCACTGCAGCGGAAAGCCTTTTTCAAACACGCGCTGGATGTCGCTGGAGGCGACCAGCCGCAGGCGGAGAATCCTACTTGCAGGATTCTGTTTTATTGGGATTTCTGCGAACTGCGTTCCAAAAAACACTTTGCAGAAAATAGCTGCTTAATAAAGTAATTATAGCGAATTTGCATGAGTTGTACAATGAAATTTGGAAAAAAAATCCTCCTGCCTGTCTGGCAGAAGGAAATAAGACTAAAGTATGTCTGAAAAATCATTCCCACAAATTGTGATGCACATCTTGCAGAAAGCCTTTTTCAGATACGCTTTAAGCTTCTGGATTGTCAGCAGAAGCGTTGGCAGAAGAAGCAGAAGTAGTATCTGTGTTATCCGTCTCAACGCTGTCAGGTGTGGAATCTGTACTGCTCTGAGGCATAAGTGCAAGCTCCAAGGAAGTATCTGAATAGAATGTATTTGCATTATACAAATAAAGTACTTCCTGAATTTCCTCTACCTGCATCAGTTCTTCCAGATCGTCATAGAAATAACGAGGGTCTACCATAACAATCTTGCGGTAGTAAGGCGCCAGGAAAGGGATCAGGCTGTTTGCGTAGGAGTCTTTGATCACAAGTAAAGTACGGTTTTCCTCTGTAGGGGTGGTGATCACAACCTTGCCATGGTTTCCGTTAAAGAACATGGCGTATTTGTCTCTGGTTTCCAGCTTGCTGGTATCGTAAAAGCTGGCTGTTTTTTTCTGTTCGTCTACATAATTTACAACAGAGGAAGGAACCGAGTCATCTCTTGGAAGAAAGACATCCATTTCCTCTTTCTCAGAAGCGCGGAAACCGCTTTTGGCGGAAAGGGTTCCCTGGAAGCTCATGGAAACCGGGAGCTTGTCGTAGGAGATGGAAGAAGAATCGATTCCAAGTACCTTTGCAAGCTGCATATAAGCAAAGTAAGCTCCCTGAGTAGTCCAGTGGTGGTCTGTGTGGTAATAAATTCCGTCATCCTTGTGCTGGGAAAGGGTGTCACGCACATCCACGAAAGTGACACCTGCCTTTTCAAGAGCAGCGGCAGTTGCGTCCAGATAAGGATTCTGGTCAGTGGCAGCAGCCAGGGCAGGGAGCTTATCTGAAAGGATATTCACGGCATTTGGCGCGATCAGCGCATACTGGGATAGATCAGAATGCCTTGCTGCAAAATCTGTCATAGCGTTTACGGTACGGTTCAGACGCTCCTGGGAGGGTGCTGTAAAATCCTCCATCAGGTAGCCGTTTTTGCCAAGAAAAACACCGTTTTCTTCCGTATTTCCAAGGATACGCTGGGCTGTGGCGCGCAGTGTGATCCACCAGTCACGAAGGAAAAACTGGTCATTTACATAGGTTTCATAACCGTCAGCAAATTTGCCGGATGTGAGCTGTGAAACGCTGATGGCCGGACGGGAGGCCAGCACACGGTTTTCCTTCTGGGAAAAGCCCCGGTCCGGAACTAAAAAATTGATTATCAGTACTGCCAGGATGAAGATTCCGAAAAGGCATCCGGTCAGGTGATAAAAATAGCGGTATCCGTTTGGTTTCTTTTTCATGGGTCCTCCAATTAATATGGTACCAGTTCAGGGCTTTTTCAAATTTACTCTAGAACTGCTGATACATAAATGGTGTGTAAGAACTGTAGATCATATACGCAATACAGAGGAAAAACAGGATTGCGTTTATCACTGCGGCAAGGTAAGTATTGCGTCTTGCAAGGCGCTTGAAATACTGGTAAAGCCCCGGACGGCAGCTGATCACGGAAATGATCATCAGGATCAGTCCGGATTTCAGTGCATACAGGGAGGCACGGTCTGCGAAGCAGGAAGCTCCCAATCCAAACATGGCTCCCAGCATTTTTCCTATAGCTGCAGGTGTGGTCTGGCTGAAAAATACCCAGCCGATGATCACGGCAAACATGGTATATAAATTGCGAAGCCAGACGGGTGCTTTCTCAAGAAAACGTCCAAGAAGGAATTTCTCTGCCAGAAGAAGGAGACCGTAGTAAACACCCCAGAACACAAAGTTCCAGCTGGCGCCATGCCAGAGACCGGTGAGTGCCCATACCACAAGGATGTTGCGGATGTGTCGGCCTGTGGAAACACGGTTGCCTCCCAGTGGGATGTAGATGTAATCACGGAACCAGCTTCCGAGAGAAATATGCCAGCGACGCCAGAATTCAGAGACGCTGGTGGAGATGTAAGGATAATCAAAGTTCTTGTTGAAATTGAATCCCAGCATTTGTCCAAGACCGATGGCCATATCGGAATATCCGCTGAAATCGAAATACAGCTCCAGTGTATATGCGCCAATGGCAAGCCAGGTTCCCACAAAGGAGGTAGTACCGGAAGCCTGAAGGGTGGTGTACAGAGCAGAAAGATTGTCTGCAAGGAGAACCTTCTTGGAAAGACCCTTGATAAATAGCTCTGCACCTGCACCGAGGCGCGTTGTGTTTATACTGCGGCGGCTGATGGATTCCGAAATGTCAGTATACCGGACAATGGGTCCGGCAGTCATGTGCGGAAACATGGTGCTGTATACGGCATATGGAAAAAATCCTTTACAGGGTTCTGTTTTTCCCATATAGATGTCCAGGATGTAGGACAGGTTCTTAAAGGTATAGAAAGAAAGTCCGATGGGCAATGCAAGCTGCGGATAAGTAAGCTTCAATCCTGTGACACCGCTGATGGTATCAAGAAAAAATCCCCAGTATTTGAAAAATCCCAGGATCAGAAGGTTGATCACTACTGCGAAAATAAGGTTTCGCTTGCGGGATGGATCTTCATCGGTTATTTTCCCAAGCTCTTTGCCCATGTAATAATTGAAAAAGCTGGAAAATAGCATAAGAACCAGATAAGTAGGATCTCCCCATGCATAAAAGAAAAGGCTCCCTGCGAAAAGTACCGGATTACGGGCCCTGGCCGGCACGAAATAGTAGATCAGCAGAAATATGGGAAGAAAACAAAATATAAAAATTACACTGTTAAATACCATAACGTCAATTCTCCTATATCATGGATAATAAAGCCTGGCGAAGTTCTTGGGCGTTTTCACCGCAGAAATACCAGACATAGGCACCGCGCTTTTCTACAGAAGCTTCTCCGAGAAGTGCCATCTGATCAGTTCCATAGCCTTCGAAAATGTTCTTCTGACTTTCAAGATGAGCCTGAGCTGCTTCTAAATAGGCGCTTGCCTCAGAAGAAGAATTAGCCTTAACTACCAGAACTTCGTCTACAGACATCGGGGAGGCTGCTTTACGGAAAAAGTAGCTGTCTATGTCATTCTCATCTATCTGATAAAAACGGCGAAGACCGGAAACCCCTGGCTCACTAAGGTCCGTTACACCGGAAACCTGTTCAAGGGCAGCAGATATTTTGTCCATGGATACGTCTGCTGCGTAGTCGGATACATAGAGGCGTCCCAGATAGACAACCAGGAAAATTACCATGACGGATTTTAAGATAAGGGAACCGGTAAGCTTGAAATCAGAAAGGATGCTGGTTCCCTGATGTTTATTTTTCTTCAGATTGCCGCTCAGTTTGCCAGAAAAATCTGAGAGGATATTTCGTTTGGTATTCAGCTTCATACGAGACCTGCCCTTTCTGCCATATAAGTAAGCCATTTGGGGTAGTAATTGTAAACCATATGCTCACCATCCGGCTCATACATGCTTTCGTCTACAAGGAATGTATCGTCTATAAAAGTGCATCCCATTGCGTCACAAAAGTCCCTGAGTGCCTGATTAAAGCTGTCATAATAAGCAAGAGCAGGATTTTGGTCAATGGCGCTTTGCTGGATGGGAAGAATGCTGTTGATGTAAATGGCAGTATCAGGAAGTGCGTTCTGGATCTGTTTCACTTTCACACGGTAGGCGTCAATAAAAGCAGAGGAATCACCATTGTAAATTTCCAGGTCATTTGCTCCAAAGGACAGGAAAAATACGCTTGGATTCAGACTGATGGCGGTATTGATCTGGTCATCTGCATCGTCAATACGAAGTCCCAGCTTGGCAACTACAATACTGGTGTCAAGAAAACCATATTCTGCAATTGATTCTGTAATAGAGTCTCCTACAATAACAGTTCCCTGAAATGCCTGTTTAATTTGTACATCTGTGAGAATATCGCCAAGAACACCCTCCTCTGAGTCCGATCCGGTGGGCTTTTCTTTCTCGGAAAGTGCACGGATCGCATCCTCTATACTGGAGATATCGGCTGTTTCAAGCTTCTGAAGACGTTCAACTGTTTCCTGACATTGTTTGTCAGTATTGCCTGAACGAGAGCAAAAAAAAGCTACCCCTGCAGCCAGCACTACGACAGCTGGGATAACGGCAAGAATGGTTTTGTTGTTTTTTATATTTTTCAAAATTTAATTCTCCGATAAAAAATTAGATATAATGGAACTGTTCCCTGTATGAACAGTTACGACATAATTCATTTTCCTTCGACATTCATTATAATACCACAGGGAAAAACTTCAAGTATAAAAATGGATTTTTTATATAGGAAATTATACTCTTTTTCCGGCTTTTTGTGGACGAATTTCACGAAAAGGTTTATACTGTCCAAAAAGAACCGGAGGATAACAGGAGGTTAAATGATGGAAGAGAAGAAAAGCAAAATTTTAAGAGGACAGATTCCAACATCTGTATTTTATATTCTTTTTGGACTGTGTCTGGCATTGATGCCTGTAGAAACGGTGAATGTTCTGTGCAAGGTGGTATTTGGGCTGGTTCTGATCGGGGCCGGTGTTTATCACATTCTGATCTTTGTTCTGGAAAAGGATAATTCTACTATATTGGATCTTTTTTCCGGTGTGATCGTGTTGGTGATCGGTTTCTTTTTGTTTATGAATCCATCTGTGGTTGTGAAACTGCTGACTCTTATGCTAGGAGCTTTTATTCTGGTGGACAGCATCTGGATGATGCGCGGCAGTATGAAACTGAAGAAGCGCGGGCAGGGCGTTTGGAAGGCATTTCTGGTTGAAAGTCTGATTTTTATAGGACTTGGAGTGCTGATCCTTGTAAATCCATTTTCTGAAATCAGGATGACCGTACAGATTTCAGGATGTATTTTTGTAGCGAACGGAGTGCTGGATATTATTTTTTATCTGATTCTGAAACACGGGCTGAAAAAAGAGATTCAGGATGGATCAGCTGGTGATGGAAAGAAAGAGGATAAAGTGACAGATATTGATGTGGCTGTGAAAGATGCTGAAACACCGGACTCAGGTTTTGAACCTGCGAAGAAGGTTGACACTGAGACAGTCGAATCTGGTGCTGAAAATACAGGTGCTCTGAAAGAACAGGCAAATCAGGAAGATCAGACCGATCTGGAAAAGCAGGCGGATCAGAAGCAGGAAGAAAAGGAAATTCTGGAGGAATGGAAGGATTGAAGCGGAACATTGTGATCATGGATTTTTCTGGAATTTACCAGGAAGAGCAGTTCTATGAGGGAGAGCAGATTTCCTGGATAGACCTGAGTGATATTTCAGGAACCAACTGCTATTGCGATGGAGATGCCCAGGCGCAGATTCTGGAACGAATGGAAAAATATCCGGTTTCCGGAATTTATTTTATTGATTCCGGAAATTATCATTATATGAGCAGAATCGGGATCGGGCGGGTGAAAGAGCCCTTCAACCTGCTGGTATTTGACAATCATACAGACATGCAGCTTCCTGCTTTCGGAGGGCTTTTGTCCTGCGGGGGGTGGATTGCAAGTGCACTGGAAGAGGTAGAAAAGCTTCATGAGGTCTGGCTGATCGGGCGGGATGAGGAAGCGTACGGGCAGGTGGAAGAACCCTTTAAGGACAGAGTGCATTTTTTGTCCAGAGAGAGGCTGGCTGAGGCAAGGCCGTATATGGCTGAGAAAAAAGGTTCTGAGGAAGAATTGATCAGAAGCTTGGAAATTCCTGCCAATATACCGCTGTATGTTTCCATTGATAAGGATGTGCTCTGCCAGGAGGAAGCAGCCACTACCTGGAGCCAGGGGGATATGACTTTAGAAGAGATGCTGAAAGTACTTCTGGCATTGTGCTCTCATTTTGAAAAAGAGAATGGAAAAATCCTGCAGGTGGATATCTGCGGGGAATGTGACCCGGACGGAGCAGACAATGAGAGAAATGATGCGGCAAACCGGGAACTTCTGAAGTTCTGGAAAAACTTTTTTGCAGAGCAGGAAGATAGAGGAGCTTTATTATGAAAAATGAATTGCTGAAAATAGGACCCTTTACCGTTTACGGGTATGGACTGATGATCGCGGTAGGGATACTGGCAGCTTACTTTACGGGAGAACGCAGAGCCAAAAAGCGGGGACTTCCTTACGAATATGTTTTTAACCTTGTGGTATGGTGCGTGCTTGGCGGCTTTCTTGGGGCAAAGATCCTGTACTGGATCACAGAGTGGAAGAGCATTGTGGCCAATCCGGGCTTTCTCGGGGATACCCTGACGGATGGGTTCGTTGTGTTTGGCGGCATTATCGGGGGAATCCTTACGGCGTATGTGTACTGCAGGATAAAAAATCTGGATTTTCTTCGGTTCTTTGATACGCTGATGCCGTCGGTGGCGCTGGCCCAGGGATTTGGCAGGATCGGCTGTCTGCTGGCAGGATGCTGCTATGGAAAGGAGACGAACAGTGCTTTTTCCATTACCTTTCATGACTCCGGCTTTGCGCCAAACGGGGTGGCACTGATTCCCACCCAGATTTATTCCAGTATTCTGGATTTCATTCATTATGGGATTTTGCTTTTTATTCTCAAAAAACAGAAAAAGGACGGGGAGACGGCCGCGGCTTATCTGATTTTTTACAGTGCGGGAAGGTTTGTGCTGGAGTTTTTCAGAGGGGATCTGGCAAGAGGAAGTGTAGGGGCATTGTCTACCTCACAGTTTATTTCCCTGTTTACTTTCGTGGTAGGAATAGTCCTGCTTCTTGTTTTCAGTGAGAATGCCCGGGACGGCAAAACGAAACGAGACATGTCTGCATGAGCAAGTTCATGGAAATCACAGACATAAAAGCCAAAAAACTGCATAGGCTTAACTGAATATAAGCTGGAGGGAAGCACATGCAAAAATCCCCGGAGTATGCAGATACAGTTGGAATTCAGGAAGAAGGGACAAGGCCGGATGCGTCCCCTGCCCAGAATGAGCTGTATGCGGATTTTATTGTGAAATATATGGGGAATTTTCAGGAAGACCTGGGCGATGTCCCGGGTCTTAGCTTTCAGAAAATCAATTCGATCTATGGTGTGGTCTATGCCCCGCTTACCGAGGTGGGAAATCTGAACATCAACACGTATTCTTACAGTTTTATTCCAAAATGTTATACTTATATGGATCTTGGAAGCCTTGGGGCGTCAGGGATTACAAGGCTGCAGGAGCATCCTTATCTTCAGCTGAAAGGGCAGGGGACGGTCATTGCAGTTATTGATTCCGGAATTGACTACCGTAATCCTCTTTTTCAGAATGAAATGGGCAGCAGGATTTTGTGTATCTGGGACCAGAATCTTGATGGAGACGGGCGTGAGGTGCCTTATGGAAAAGTGTTCTGGAAAAGTGACATTGACCGGGCACTGGCGTCGGAAAATCCGCTGGATCTGGTGCCTTCCCTGGATACAAATGGACACGGTACCAGAATGGCAGCCATAGCTGCAGGAAATTATACCCCTGAGGAGGGCTTTTGCGGGGCGGCGCCGGAGGCCATGCTGATTATTGTGAAGGTGAAGCAGGCAAAAAAATATTTGCGGGAGTTTTATCTGTTTCCATCACAGGCAGAGCTTTTTCAGGAAAATGATATTATGATGGGGATGGATTTCGCTGTGCGAATGGCAAATGAGAGGAAGCTGCCTCTGTCTGTGTGTCTGGGAATCGGCAGCAGCCAGGGCGCACATATTGGGAAAAATCCGCTGAGTACATATGTGGATTATGCTTCTGCGTATTCCCTGATCTCCGTGTCTGTGGCTGCTGGAAATGAGGGCAGTGCAAGGCATCATTATACAGGCAGGCTGTCAGAGCGGGAAAATCAGGCAGGGGCAGATCTTCGCGTGGGGAACAAAGAGCCTGGCTTTACCATGGAATTCTGGGGAGAACCTCCGGAAATCTACAATCTGTCTCTGCAGTCGCCAACCGGGGAAATCCTGGATATCAGTTCGTCACTTGGAGATGTGCCCCAGGAACTTTCCTTTGTTTTTGTGGAGACAAGGGTGGAGGTCATTTATGTGTCTATTGAGAGGCAGACGGGATATACGCTGGTGTATTTCCGGTTTATCCAGCCTGCGCCTGGTATCTGGCGGATTTTTGTCCGGGGCAGGGATAACCAGAATGTAAGCTTTCACATGTGGCTGCCTGTGCAGGGGCTGATTTCCGAGGAGACGTATTTCCTGGAGCCATCTCCTTACAATACCGTGACGGCCCCCGGAGATTCCCTGGGGAGCATTACCGTCACCGCCTATCAGTACCGTGACAACAGCCTGTACGTGCAGGCAAGCCGGGGCTTTATGCCGGACGGAAATGTGGTTCCCCAGGTAGCAGCCCCGGGCGTGCAGATCAAGGTCCCCCAGCTAAACGGCCTTTACGGCTACGCCTCCGGCACCAGCCTCTCTGCCGCCCAGACAGCCGGCACCGCCGCCCTCCTCTTCGAATGGGCCGTCATCCGCGGCAACCGCCCCTTCTTCACCGGCTCCAGCGTCAAAAACTACCTCACCCGCGGCGCCAAAAGAGAAGACCGTCTCCAGTATCCCAACCGGGACTGGGGATTTGGAAGACTGGATCTGTATCATACGTTTGAACTGTTGACGTGAGAAGATATTTTTGCTTTAGAATACGGCTATATGTGCCGGCTTTTTTGATACGGAAATTATAAAGCGCAATCATAAACAGGAGGAAAACAGCTATGGAAATATCAAGTATACTGATCAAAGACACAACAAAAGAAGAGAGAATCCGCATCGTCCAGGAGGGGATGAATCAGTGCGGAGGTGCGTGTGATTTTTGCAATGGGTGTGATAATCTGGGCGGCGGGTCTGTGGATGCTTTTTATGAGCCGTATATTAATGGGGAAAAGGAACTGCGGGAACTGAATGAAGAATACAGAAGCAATTCCGGTCTTGTAAAGTAGGTGAGAGCATGAGACCACCGGAAATTAGCCTCTTATAAATATAGACAAAAACAAGCTTGTTTTTTTGTTAACAATAATACAAAGATTTTTAGGCAATCTAATTGTTTTTGCGCCTACTATTTGGTATACTATATAAAACAAAAGAAAGCAGGAGAACATTATGAAGAGAGGCAGTATTTTTGAAACTGATGGTATCCCGCGTATCCAGGAAGCTCTTCCTCTTGCGCTGCAGCATGTAGTTGCAATGATCGTGGGATGTGTCACCCCTGCCATTATTGTGGCAGGAGCAGCCGGCCTTGAGAATAAGGACCAGGTCATCCTCATTCAGGCTGCTCTTGTGATCGCTGCGTTTTCCACTTTGATCCAGCTGTTTCCAATCGGGAAAAAGTTTCGGATTGGTTCCGGACTTCCCATGATCATGGGTGTCAGCTTCGCATATGTGCCAAGTATGCAGGCCATTGCGGACGGATACGGAATTGATACCATTATGGGAGCGCAGATCGCAGGTGGAATTGTAGCGGTTATCATGGGAATTCTGGTGAAGAAGATTCGCGTATTTTTCCCGCCGCTGATCACAGGAACAGTAGTTTTCACCATTGGACTTTCCCTGTATCCAACTGCCATCAACTATATGGCAGGCGGAACTTCCAATCCGGACTACGGTTCCTGGCAGAACTGGCTGGTTGCATTCTTCACCCTGGCTGTTGTAACTGCGCTGAATCATTTTGGAAAAGGAATCTGGAAGCTTTCCTCCATTCTGATCGGTATGCTGGCCGGATATCTGGTATCCATTCCCTTTGGCATGGTGAATCTGTCCAGTGTTGGAAATGCAAGCGTGTTCCAGCTGCCCCAGCTGATGCACTTTGGAGTGCATTTTGAGATTTCTGCCTGCGTTGCCATCGGACTTCTGTTTGCCATCAACTCCATTCAGGCCATCGGAGATTATTCCGCCACCACCATCGGTGCCATGAACCGTACTCCGAAGGATCAGGAACTCCAGAGCGGTATTGTGGCGTATGGTATTACCAACATCATCGGCGCTTTATTTGGCGGACTTCCCACTGCTACATACAGCCAGAACGTAGGTATTGTAACTACCACCAAGGTTATCAACCGCTGGGTTCTGGGACTTGCAGCTGCATTCCTTGGCATTGCCGGATTTGTGCCGAAGTTTTCCGCACTTCTGACAACCATTCCGCAGTGCGTGCTGGGCGGTGCAACAGTATCCGTTTTTGCATCCATTGCCATGACCGGTATGAAACTGGTGGCTTCCGCTGAGATGGATTACCGCAACTCCTCCATTGTCGGATTGGCAGCAGCCCTTGGAGTAGGCGTATCCCAGGCCAACGCAGCACTTGCCACACTTCCTTCGTGGGTGACTACTATTTTTGGAAAATCTCCTGTAGTTCTGGCAACGATCATTGCAGTCTGTCTGAATCTGATCCTGCCTAAGTCACGGGATGAGAAAAAGGAAGAAAAGATCCACGACAGTGAGGTAAAAGATAAACTGGAAGAGGATCACAGAATTTTCGAGAATGAGAAATAACCAGGGAAATTTGAACGGAAAAATTGAATATAGTGAAAACTGAATAAGATGAAAAAAGCAGCATCAGGTGAGAGAAATTTCCCACCTGGTGCTGTTTTTGCTATATATTTACAAGTTATTTGCGATATACGCAAACTGGAAGCCCGTCTTCGCCCATAGGGAGCTCCACATTTCCCTGGATCAGCGGGCGTGCGTAGCGGATGAAATCCTCTGTCACATCAGAGCCATCCTCCGTAATCCAGGAGAGAGGAACGGTTTTCTCCTCGTTGCAGATCTGGTTCACATCCTCAAGTCCGCATTTCATCTGGTAAACGCCATCTGGAGTTTCCTGGCGGATAAAGGAAACCATCTTGCCCGTCTCACCCTTAAGTGCAGCCTGAACACCGAAAATTCCAGCTGTAACAGCTTCCTGCCGGTCTGTGTCAGAAAGAAGGGAAGCGCTGCAGCGCTGGCTTACATTCAGTTCAATGGAGCGGGCTTTCACTCCAAGGCGGTCACGCACCAGGTTTTCCAGGTATTTGCCGCAGCCTGCCAGCATTTTGTGTCCGAAGGTATCGGTGCCTACGGAGTTGTCATATTCACAGATGAAGGTGCCTTTGGCATCGTGGATTCCTTCAGAAACACAAACCACAACGTTGCAGTTTTTCTCAAATGCACTGCTTACCTTCGTAAGGAATTTCTCTGTGTCAAAAGCTGTCTCAGGCAGATAAATAAGAAGAGGATTGTCACCTGTATATTTGCGGGCAAGGGCACCTGCGGCGGTCAGCCAGCCTGCGTGACGTCCCATGATCTCCACGATGGTTACGGATTTTTTCTCATAGACGCTGGCATCCAGGGTGATCTCGCGGACTGTGGAAGCCACATATCTGGCCGCACTTCCAAATCCAGGCGTATGATCGGTATGCACAAGGTCATTGTCAATGGTTTTAGGTTCTCCGATAATGCGGATGTCACTGCCGATCATGGCTGCATAGCGGGAAAGCTTGCTCACCGTATCCATGGAGTCATTTCCGCCAATATAAAAGAACCAGCCAATATTCATCTCTTCAAACCTGCGGAACAGTTCCGGGTATACCGGGTCCTCCAAAGACTGGGGAAGCTTATAGCGGCAGGAGCCAAGATAAGCACCTGGGGTGTAAGTGAGGTATTCCAGCTTTTCCCCGGGAAGAGCTTCCTCAAAATCTAGGACTGTGCCTTTCAAAAATCCCTCAATTCCATTTACCATTCCATAAACATGTCCGATTTCCTCCTGACGGATTCCCTCAGAAACCACACCATAAAGACTGCTGTTTATCACTGCGGTAGGTCCGCCGGACTGTCCGACGATCAGATTCTTTTTTGCCATACAAGTAAGTCCTCCTGTTGTTCTTGGTCTCTTCATTATAACAGGAAGGCAGGCTGGTGGCTAGAGTCTGTTTGAAAAATCATTCCAACGCCCCGCTTTGCGGAAAACTCAGCTGGAATTTGGGTGGCGCAGACGGACTGTATTGGAAAATTTTACATTGTGGGAAAAGAAAGGATGGATTATAATAACAGGCAGGGAGACTGCATAAAAAAGTGAGCGTGAAAGAATCGATGGATAAAGAACAGGAATTTTTATACGAGAAATTCAAAAGTACGGGGCAGGAGAAAGTGAAGCTGTCCTGTGCGTTGGAAGGCTTTTTTCCGGAAAAAGAAGAGACTTCAGAAGAAGCAAAAAACGCATACAGCCAGTACCTGAAGCGGAGAATACGTCCAGCCATGGAAGAATTGATCCGCCAGGAAAATATCTGTGAAATGGAGCAGCTGGCAGGAATGGACTGGTTTGGAAGAAATGAACTGGAGAGCTTTATCCGCACCGCCAGGAAAGAGCAGAAACTGGAAAGCCTGGTGTGGCTGATGAAATTAAAGGACAGTAAATATGGATATACGGACAGAGATTTCACCCTCTGAGGTTATGAAAAAAGAGGCGTCCACGAATGCAGAGGCTGCCCAGAGCGCCGGGACTTCGGAAAATGCCAGAGAATCCGCCTGTCGGGAGCTTGGAAGCCGTATTTTATATACCTGCCGCAGCGAAGTCTGCGCCAGATTTCCATTTTTTTCACCGGGAATCGCGGCCCTTTCCTGTGAAGTGATCAGCAGGGAGAAAAGCAGGAGAACAGACCTGCAGGAAATTCACGGAATCGGCACAGACGGAAGCCGGATTCTTGCAGATCCTATGTTTCTCATCCGTGTCTGGGAGAAAAATCCCGGAGCACTGAAACGGGGATATCTGCATATTCTGTTTCACTGCCTGTACCTTCACCCCTTTTCCCAGGAAAAAGCAAATAAACGGTTGTGGAACCTTGCCTGCGATCTGGCAGCAGAGCTTTTGTTAAAGGAAAATATACCGGAAGATCTGTGGGGATTTTCTGCAGAAGAAAAGAAGCTGCGTGGCCGGGTTTTGGAATTTTTTGGAGGAAGGCCTTTATCTGCGGAGGTATTGTACCATCGGCTTGAACAGGAGAAGCTTCCGTTTTCCCAGGAGGAAATGGAGCAGCTTTTTGCATTTGATGACCATTCTTTGTGGAAGTTGAATCCGGAGAGGGCAAAGCAGGAAAAAAGCCGCTGGGAGAAGATCCTCACCTACACCACCCTTGGAAAAGAACACCAGAAGCACCGGATCGGTGCCAATCCTGGAAACCGCCAGGAAGAGCTGGAACAGCTTTACAAAAGCCGTTATGACTACCGGAAATTTCTGAAAAAATTTGCTTTTCCAAGGGAAGAAATCCAGCTGGATGAGGAAAGCTTTGACTACATTTTCTATCATTTCGGAATGGAGCACTATGGAAATCTGCCTCTGATCGAACCGTTGGAGTATAAGGAAGTAAACCGCTTGGAGGAGCTGGTCATCGCCATCGACACCTCAGGTTCCTGTTCCAGGGAGCTGGTGCAGCGGTTTCTGGGGGAAACCTATCAGATTCTCAGCACAAGAGAGAATTTTTTCCGGAAAATGAAAGTCTACATTATTCAGTGCGACTGCTGCATCCAGTCTGTGTCCGTGATCCATTCGGAAGAAGAGTGGAAGGAATACGTGCGAAATGTGCAGATACAGGGGCGAAGCGGCACAGATTTTGTGCCTGTTTTTACTTATATAAAGAAAGAACGGGAGAAAAAGGAACTGAAAAACCTGAAAGCCCTGATTTATTTCACAGACGGCGACGGCATTTATCCGGGGCAGAAGCCAGATTACGAGACTGCTTTTGTCTTTGTGAAAAAGAATGAAAATATGAAATATGTGCCGAATTGGGCATACAAGCTGGTGATCAGTTAGGAGCAAACCGATGAATATAAAAGAAGCAAAAAATGAGATTAAGCATACCCTTTTGGCTTATCTGAGAAAAAACGAAAAGGGTGGGTACACCTATCCTCTGGTGCGCCAGAGGCCAATCCTTCTGATGGGACCTCCGGGAATCGGCAAAACAGCCATTATGGAGCAGATCGCAGAGGAATGCCAGGTTGGGCTCGTGGCCTATACCATCACTCATCATACCCGTCAGAGCGCGGTAGGACTGCCGAAAATCGTCACCAGAAATTATGGCGGCAAGGAAATGGATATCACCGAATACACCATGAGCGAGATCATCGCGTCCGTCTACGAATGCATGGAGCGCACCGGCAAAAAAGAAGGAATCCTTTTTGTGGATGAGATCAACTGTGTGTCCGAGACACTGGCGCCTGCCATGCTCCAGTTTTTGCAGAACAAAACCTTCGGAACCCATAAAGTGCCGAAGGGGTGGATCATTGTGGCAGCAGGCAATCCTCCTGAGTACAACAAGTCTGTCCGGGAGTTTGACATTGTAACCCTGGACCGCGTGCGAAAGCTTGAGATACAGGCCCAGACAGATGTGTGGCTGGAATACGCCGGGAAAAGGCAGGTCCACGGCGCCATTTTGTCCTATCTGACTCTGAAAAAAGAGAATTTCTACATAGTGGAAAACACGGTAGACGGAAAATTTTTTGTGACTGCCAGAGGCTGGGAGGACCTTTCGGAGCTTCTCAAAAGCTATGAAGAGCTTCAGGTGGAAGTATCCGAGGAGATTGTTGGCGAGTTTCTTCAGAAAGAGGAAATTACAAGGGACTTTGCCGCCTATTATAGACTATATGAAAGGTACAAAACGGATTACCGGGTAGGGGAAATTCTAGAGGGAACTGTGCCCCAGAAGGAATACAGGCTGATCTGTGAGATGGCAGCCAGGGCGCAGTTTGAGGAGCGGTTTACCCTGACCCAGCTTGTAATGGAAGCACTTGATCAGCAGGCAGCAGCTTTCGAAAAAGTGGATGTAAGAACTGTGATGCTCCACCAGAATCTGATGCAGCTGAAGCGTTTTTTCCAGGAGCAAACATGTGTGGATTCCATGAAAGAGTTTCTGGCAGAAAGAAGAAAAGCACTGGATGCGAAATGGCAGGCAGAGCTTTTGTCGGAGCGGGAGAGATGCCAGGAGGAAGAGCAGATCGGGATTCTGGAAGAGTATTTTCTTCAGATCTGCGAGGCTCATGTGACGGACTGCCAGGAAGGCTTCCAGCTGATACGCCAGCTGTTTGAAAAAGAATGTGAGCTGCGGGGCAGGGAATTGGAGCGCACGAAAACTATGCTGGAGAGGGGCTTTGCCTTTCTGGAAGACTGCTTTGGAGAAGGACAGGAGCTGCTGCTTCTGGAGACCGGGCTTACCGGGAATCCGTGCACCAGTACTTTTATTTCCGAACATGGATGCGATGCTTATTTCAGGCACTGCGGGCTTTTGCTTTACCAGAAGCAGGAGAATGCCATGCGGGAAGAATGCAGGGCGATTCTGGATTCCCTGCAGGAATGATGGTTGCGGGAATTTTTCCCAGCGCTTATAATGACAGGGAGGAAATGTGCGAAAAAGTTCCGGGAAACTGCATCCCTGGAGAGGAAGAAAGTTCATGAGAAAAAGGAGGTTGCCATGAAGGAAGATAAGAAACCTAAAAAGAAGAAAAAGGCGGGAGATGTGCTGCTTACGGTTGTGCTGATCGCAGCAATCTGCATATTCTGCTATGCGGCATACAATCTTTATCATATTTACACAGAGTACAAAAAGGGCTCAGATGAGTACAATGCCATTGCTCAGATGGCAGTGACAGAGCGCGATCCGGATCAGGATGCCCAGGAGCAGGAACCGGCAGGACCGGAAGGTCCCACCCTGAAAGCCCCTATGGACATTGATTTTGATTCTTTAAGAAGCATTAACACAGATGTGATCGGCTGGATTTATGTAGAGGCTCTGGACGGGGTCAGCTATCCGGTAGTTCGGGGAACTGACAATGACCAGTATCTTCATATGACTTATGAGAAGAACTATAATTTTGCCGGAACTATTTTCATTGATTATGAGAATAAGGCTGACTTCAGTGACTGCAATACCCTGGTTTACGGACATAATATGAAAAACGGCAGCATGTTCGGCCAGCTGAAGAATTTCAGCAAGGACGATTCTGCCTATAACAAGAGCAAATATTTCTGGATTTTCACGCCGGAGAAGAACTACAGATATGAGATTATTTCTGCGTACACTACAGCGGTAAACAGCGATACCTACACGCTGTTTAAGGGCCCGGGACAGGAATTTGTGGACTACATGAACAAGATTGTTTCTTATTCGGATATTAAGACCACGCCGGGAGAATTGGGAGTGGAAGATAAGATCGTTACCCTTTCCACCTGTACGGGCAATGAATCCACACGTTATGTGGTTCAGGGAAAAAGAGTGGACACCCTTGATGTGGTGAAAAAGACAGACAGCAGTGAGAACTGATTTTTGAAAAATGGAATGCAAAGGCGCGCCAGGCGGGAAATTCTCCTGCCAGGCTGCTGGGATTGGAGAAAGATGGCATATGAGCGAGGAAGCAAAAAGACTGCAGGAACTGATCGATAAGTATGACAATATTGTATTTTTCGGGGGAGCGGGAGTTTCCACAGAAAGCGGAATCCCGGATTTTCGAAGCCAGGACGGCCTGTATAACCAGAAGTACGACTATCCTCCAGAAACCATATTAAGCCATACCTTTTTTATGCGTCACCCGGATGAATTTTACCGTTTCTATCAGGACAAGATGCTGTGTGACACAGCAAAGCCAAATGCGGCTCATTTGAAACTGGCAGAATTGGAGGCATCAGGCAAGCTGAAAGCAGTGATCACCCAGAACATCGACAATCTTCATCAGATGGCCGGAAGCAAAAAGGTACTGGAGCTTCACGGAAGCGTATACCGCAATTACTGTATGAAATGCGGCAAATCCTACGATTTCGCCTACATGAAAAATGCAAAGGGCGTGCCTAAATGCACCTGCGGCGGAATGATCAAGCCGGACGTGGTGCTGTATGAGGAAGGACTGGACAACGGTGTGATCAGCGAGGCGGTGCGGGCTATTTCCCAGGCACAGGTTCTGATCATCGGAGGAACCTCCCTTGCGGTTTACCCGGCAGCAGGCCTGATCGATTATTTTTCCGGTGAGCATCTGGTGGTGATCAACAAATCACCTACACCAAGAGACCGATATGCGGATCTTCTGATCAAGGAGCCTATTGGACAGGTATTTTCACAGATCCAGGTGAAAAAGGCAGAAAAATAGTATTTGGAAACGTGTGAAGAGACACACAGAATAAAACGTTTTTAAGAGGAGTTTGTCAGATTATGGCAGAAGTTTATGAAATCGGAGACATCGTTACTTTGAAAAAAGGCCATCCATGCGGCAGCAAGGACTGGGAAATCTTGCGAGTGGGCGCGGATTTCCGCCTGAAGTGCATGGGATGCGGGCATCAGATCATGGTTCCCCGTAAAATGGTGGAGAAAAACACAAAAAATCTTCAAAAAAAGGAAAAATAATGCTTTACAGTCCACAAAAAGTATGTTAGAATCAAAAATCGTGATATATAAAATATCCTTGCTCTTTGACAGGCAAAGGGCCAACAGACCATAAGGAGGTAAGACAAGCATGAACAAGTACGAGTTAGCATTAGTTGTTAGCGCTAAAGTTGAAGACGAAGTACGTGATGCAGTAGTTGAGAAAGCTAAAGGATACATCACTCGTTACAACGGCGTTATCACAGACGTTGAAGAATGGGGTAAGAAGAAATTAGCTTACGAGATTCAGAAAATGCATGAAGGCTTCTACTACTTTATTCAGTTTGAGGCAGACGCACAGTGTCCGGCAGAAGTAGAAAGACATGTACGTATCATGGACAACGTATTAAGATACTTAGTTGTCAGAAAAGACGCGTAATCTTTTTGCATGATCAGATTCAGAGAGCACCATTAAAGGTCGTTCACTTAGCATATTAAGAGAGGTAAGAAGAATGAACAAAGTAGTTTTAATGGGTCGCTTAACAAGAGATCCTGAGGTAAGATATTCCGCAGGAGAGAATGCACTGGCAATTGCCAGATACACATTAGCGGTAGACAGAAGATTCCGTCGCGATGGAGAAGCAAGTGCTGATTTCATTCAGTGTGTTTCTTTTGGACGTACGGCAGAGTTTGCTGAGAAGTATTTCCGTCAGGGACTGAAGATTGCCGTTACAGGTCGTATTCAGACCGGAAGCTATACCAACCGTGATGGACAGAAGGTTTACACTACAGAGGTTGTTGTGGAAGATCAGGAGTTTGCTGAGAGCAAGGCTTCCAGCGACAGTTATGCTGCTTCCCATCCGCGCACAAGTGCACCGGAGGCATCTATGCCGAACCCGGGAACCGCTGCAGAGGGCTTTATGAACATTCCGGATGGCATTGACGAGGAATTGCCATTTAACTAGAGCTTAGCTCTTAGAACTGAATAAAACAGGAGGAAAACCAACATGGCTTACAATAATAGAGGCGAAAGACCAGATTCTCCAATGAAGAGAAGAGGCGGACGCAGAAGAAAAAAAGTTTGCGTATTCTGTGGTAAAGAGAATAACGAAATCGATTACAAGGACGTAGCAAAATTAAGAAAATACGTTTCCGAGAGAGGTAAGATCCTTCCTAGAAGAATTACCGGAAACTGCGCAAAACATCAGAGAGCTCTGACTGTTGCTGTTAAGAGAGCACGTCATCTTGCAATGATGCCATACATCCAGGACTAATTTCCTGAATGCAGTGATGCAGACGCTTAAGGCCTTTAAATACTGGTTTTACTGGTATTTAGGGGCTTTTTTGTTTTTATAAACTCTTCTATGGAAAAATATCCAAGAATCTGTTATACTATCCTTCAAAGGCGAAAAATTTTCCCGGGGCAGTTTGCCTGCTGGGAATCTGAGTTTTTGTAAGTGAGGATAAACTTATGAATAAAAAACTGAAATTCAAAGGGTCCATGAAGCGGTTTATGAGATGGCCGCTGTATCTGACCATCCTTCTTGTTCTTCTGAATGTTCTGATTTTTACAGTAAATGTGAAGGCAGGACTTCTGTCACTGGCAGGACTGGTGATTTACGTGGCAGCTGCGCTTTTGCTGACCCACTATCATCGCCCGATGATTCTCAATGACCTGATTGCCTTTGCCAATCAGTATGAATCGCTGGAGAAGCGCCTGCTGGACGATCTGGCACTTCCCTATGCCATTATGGACACCAATGGCAGGATGATCTGGTCAAATAAGGTATTTTCCCAGCTGACGGGGAAAGACCAGATGTATAATAAGAATATTAACACCATCTTTCCGGAAATCACGCCGGAGCGCATTCCCATCCCGGAGAAGCAGGCAATCGCGGAGATGAGCACCAGCTACGGAGACCGGATCTACCGGGTTTCCATGCAGCTTGTGACCATGAAGGATGTGATAAATGAAGCACGCATTCTGGAAAATGTGGATTCAGACGTCAGCGTGGTAGCGATGTTCTTCTATGACGAGACTGAGCTTCAGGAATACATCCAGAAGAATGAGGATGACAAGCTGGTAGTTGCACTTGCCTATCTGGACAATTATGAGGAAGCACTGGAGGGCGTGGAGGATGTGCGCCGTTCCCTTCTGATTGCCCTGATCGACAGGAAGATCACCAAGTATTTTTCCAATTTCGACGGGCTTGTGCGCAAGCTTGAGCGGGATAAATATTTCCTGATCATGCGCCAGAGTTCCCTGGAGGCCTTGAAGGAACAGCGGTTCCATATCCTGGACGAGGTCAAGACGGTGAACATCGGAAATGAGATGGCTGTCACCTTAAGTATCGGTATCGGACTGAACGGTGCCAACTATCTGCAGAACTATGAGTATTGCCGTATTGCCATCGAGATGGCCCTTGGCCGCGGCGGCGACCAGGTAGTGATCAAGAACGGGGATTCCATCACCTATTTTGGGGGCAAATCCCAGCAGGTAGAGAAGAACACCCGTGTGAAGGCAAGGGTGAAGGCACAGGCTCTGAAAGAGTTCATGAGCACCAAGGACCGGGTTGTGGTTATGGGACACAAGATCACAGATGTGGATGCTTTAGGCGCTGCCATCGGTATTTACCGTGCAGGCAAGACCCTTGGAAAGCCGGTTCACATTGTGGTCAATGATCCCACTACTTCCATTCGGCCGCTGATGGCAGGCTATATCAACAATCCGGATTATGAGCCTTCCATGTTTGTGGACTGCGCCCAGGCCAAAGAGCTTGTGGACAATAATACGGTTGTGGTTGTAGTAGATACCAACAAGCCAAGCTACACCGAGTGCCAGGATCTTCTGTACTTAACCAGGACCATTGTCGTACTGGATCACCACAGAAGAGGAAGCGAAGTCATTCAAAATGCCGTGCTTTCCTATGTGGAGCCTTATGCATCATCCACCTGTGAGATGGTTGCTGAGATCCTTCAGTATTTCTCAGATGATCTGAGACTGAGAAGCCTGGAGGCAGACTGTCTGTACGCAGGTATGGTCATAGATACCAATAACTTTACTACCCGCTCTGGTGTGCGTACCTTTGAGGCGGCTGCATTCCTTCGAAGAAACGGTGCAGACATTACGAGAGTGCGCAAGCTGCTCCGTGATAACATTGATGCCTATAAGGCAAGAGCAGAGGTTGTACGGACTGCTCAGATCTACCGGAACTGCTTTGCAATCGGCAGATGTCCAAGTGAAGGCCTGGAGAGCCCTACCGTAGTAGGTGCCCAGGCTGCCAATGAGCTTCTGAACATCGCCGGCGTGAAGGCTTCGTTTGTGCTGACTCCATACAATAATGAGGTATATGTAAGTGCGCGTGCCATTGATGAAGTGAACGTGCAGGTTATGATGGAACGCATGGGCGGAGGCGGTCATCTGAACATTGCCGGAGCCCAGGTGAAGGCAACAGAAGATGAGACTGAGCAGATGATCAAAGAAATTATAGATCAGTTATATCAGGAAGGAGAATTCAAAGAATGAAAGTAATTTTGTTAGAGGATGTAAAATCCCTTGGAAAAAAAGGGGAAATCGTTAACGTAAGCGACGGATATGCAAGAAACATGATCCTGCCGAAGAAGCTTGGCCTTGAGGCTACCCCGAAGAACTTAAATGACCTGAAGCTTCAGAAAGCAAATGAGGAGAAGGTGGCACAGGAGAACTTAGAAGCTGCCAAAGTATTTGCAAAGGATCTGGAGGACAAAGAAGTAATCCTTACCCTGAAGGTAGGCGAGGGCGGAAGAACCTTCGGTTCCGTATCCACCAAGGAAATTTCCGAAGCTGCCAAGAAACAGCTGAACCTTGACATCGAGAAAAAGAAACTGGTGCTTCCAAACCCCATCCGCAACCTTGGCGTTACCAATGTACCTGTAAAGCTTCATCCTAAGGTAACCGGAAGCCTGAAGGTATGGGTAAAGGAAGAGGCATAAGGAGCAGTAAGAGAGGATGTTTGTGCTAAATGGAAGAAGCATTGATCAAGAGGATTCTTCCTCACAGTATTGAAGCAGAGCAGTCTGTGATCGGTTCCATGATCCTGGACCGTGATGCCATTCTGGTAGCGTCAGAGATTCTGACCAGCGACGATTTTTATCAGAGCCAGTACGGAATTATTTTTGATGCTATGGTGGAGCTGTGCAATGAGGGCAAGCCGGTGGATCTGATCACTCTTCAGAATCGTCTGAAAGAGAAGGATCTTCCGCCGGATATCAGCAGCATGGAATATGTGAGGGATCTGATTTCTGCGGTTCCCACATCTGCCAATGTGAAATATTATGCAAATATCGTCAGCGAGAAAGCTGTTTTAAGACGTCTGATCAAGGTCAATGAGGAAGTGGAGAATTCCTGCTACCTGGAGAAGGACAGCACCCAGATGATTTTAGAGGATGCAGAGAAGAAGCTTTTTAATGTTCTGCAGCGAAAGACCAGCGATGATTTTGTTCCCATTCAGCAGGTTGTGTTAAATGCAGTCAACAACATTGAAAAGGCATCCAAGCTGAAGGGGTCCGTAACTGGTATTCCTACCGGATTTGTGGATCTGGATTACAAGACCTCCGGAATGCATGCCTCTGACCTGGTTCTGATCGCAGCCCGTCCTTCCATGGGAAAAACAGCGTTTGTTCTGAACATTGCCCAGTATATGGCATTTCGCAAGGATGTTACCGTTGCCATATTCAGTCTTGAGATGTCCAAGGAGCAGCTTGTAAACCGTCTCCTTGCCATGGAGTCCCATGTGGATTCCCAGAACATGCGAACCGGTAATCTGAAGGATGAGGACTGGACCAAGCTGGTGGAGGGCGCGGATATTATCGGCCGTTCCAACCTGATCATTGACGATACGCCTGGTATTTCCATTTCCGAGCTCCGGTCCAAGTGCAGGAAATATAAGCTGGAGCACAACCTTGGAATTGTTATGATCGACTATCTTCAGCTGATGACCGGAAGCGGACACTCAGATTCCAGACAGCAGGAGATTTCCGATATTTCCCGTTCCCTTAAGGCTCTGGCACGTGAGATGAGCGTGCCGGTGATCGCCCTGTCCCAGCTTAGCCGAGCAGTGGAACAGCGTCCGGATCACAGGCCTATGCTTTCTGACCTTCGAGAGTCAGGAGCCATCGAGCAGGATGCGGACGTGGTAATGTTCATTTACCGTGATGATTATTACCACAAGGACACAGAGAAGAAGGACATTGCGGAAATCATCATAGCCAAACAGAGAAACGGCCCTATTGGTACCGTGGAGCTGGTATGGCTGCCAAGATACACGCAGTTTGTAAATATGAAAAAATAAGGAAATGCTGTCAGCTGCGGCATTTCCTGGCGAAGGCCGGCAGGTTATGTCGACCTTTTTTTCTTGCAATTAAAGGTGCCTTTGCTATAATAAAAGCAGTGAATTTCATGCTGCTGTGAACAACAGTAATCTCATAAGGAGGGGTAGTATGGAGAAATGCTATACCGTGGCAGAGACTGTGAAGATGACAGGGGTAAAATCCTATGTGCTACGTTACTGGGAGGACGAGCTGGATCTGCATATCGGCAGAAATGAGCTGGGACACCGCTACTACACCGGAGAGGATATTCAGCTGTTTTTGAATATTAAGGAACTGAAGAATCGGGGGCTGCAGCTAAGAGCCATACACGACCTGCTTCCCAAAATCGCAAGAAGAGACATGTCAGAGCCGAAGGGTGAGGCAGAAGCGTCCGGAATTCAGCTCTTGGAGTCCGCCTTGCCGGACAAAAACAAAGAGCAGGATGAAGAAATGTTTAAAGAAGAACTGCGGGAGAGCGTAAAGGAAACGGAAGAAGATACGAAGATCCTGGAATTCCAGGAAATCATGGAGCGTCTGATCACCCAGGAACTTCACGCCAAAAAAGAAGGGGAGGACAGGTGGCGTTCGCTGGATGAAACCATCCGAAGACAGCAGTCTGCCAGAAAGGAAGCCGCCGCAGCCCTGGATAAACGTGGGAAAAAGAAAAGCAAAGCGCATAAATAAAAAAAGGGAGCTCCCATTATGGAAGCTCCCTTCACTATCATTGTCCGGAAAATCAACCCTCGCTGATAGCGCCCACTGGACAGGCGTCAGCACAAGTTCCGCACTCTACGCATGTATCAGCGTCGATTACGAAATGCTCATCTCCCTGAGAAATAGCTCCTGCTGGACATTCGCTTTCGCATGTTCCACAGCTTACACACTCATCAGAAATTACATATGCCATTGTGATATCCTCCTTTAATCTCTTTAGTTCCCTCTCGGGATATAACCACATTCTAATATATCTGGCATAAGATATCAAGTACAAAATTATAAACAAAGTTTTAGAATTGTGATGGTTGCGTAAATGAACATTTGGTATTATAATGGTAGAACGTGGGAGAAACTGATTATGGAACAGTTGATTAACACCACGGTTTAATTCAAAAAGGAGGAAACAGATCATGGCACAGGTGACAAAAGATATGCTGATTGGTCAGCTTCTTCAGTTAGATCCGAATATGGCTGGTATTCTTATGGCATCCGGAATGGGATGTGTAGGATGCCCATCCGCTCAGATGGAATCTCTGGAGGAGGCTGCTATGGTACACGGAATCGATGCTGACGTATTAATCCAGCAGCTGAACGATTATCTTGCAGGCCGCTAGAGCGTGTTTGAAAAAGGCTTTCTGTAAGATGTGCGTCACAATTTGTGGGAGATTTTGTCCGGATGAGGGCGCCGTAGCGGGCTACGGCAACCGAATTCGGGCAAAATCTCCCGCAAAGTGGGGCGTGCAGATTGCGGGAATGATTTTTCAAACACGCTTTAGTATATAGTACCGTAGTTCGGTTATATACTAAGTGATAAATAAAAGGGACTGGCGCGAAATGCCAGTCCTTTTTATTTATCAGATTTGGGCGAGCTGCTGCAGTGCCTTGCGCAGGATCAGTTCTCCATGTTCTTTTAAGTGTGCTTCTCCGGCAGGAGTAAAAGCATGCCCGCTGCCATATTCAGAGAGAATATTGCAGACCTTGTTGAACTCCTCCGCAGTGCAGGAAGACTGATGTACGATCAGCTGGTAAAGTGCGTTCTCATCCTTATAAAGGGTATTCACGCCCTTATAGAAGCCGTCCAGCCCATGGGCTGCCGCAATCACATCATCTAATGTACGGAAGCTGTAAAGCCTTACAAGATTAACGGAAATCTTCGCGGCATCATCCTCATTTTCAGAAGTTCCAGAAGATGAGGCAGCCTGGTCGTTCTTTGCGCTGGCGTTCTTCTGCTTTTCAGAGGAATCCTCGCTGGAGATGGCTTTCTTTGTCTCTTCATAAAGCTTCTGGAAAATATCAATGATATTGTCAGCCCCGTCAAAGTGAAGGGCATCCGGTTTGGATTTCTTATATGGTGAAAACTTGGAAAAACGGGTGTCAAGCTCCTCAGGATCCTCAACCTTGGTGATGATCAGGACTACGCTTTCCCCGCTTATCGGGATTGCTTCTATCATCAGCGGGATGTTATCTGCTTCAAAGCCGAACTGGATCTGGGCCTGCTGCATCATTTCCCGGAAAAGCTTCTTGGCCTTGTCCGTGCCGTAGGCAAGCTCACTGATACGGATCTGGTGACTGTCCAGATCTTCTTTCGTAAGAGTGCAGCGGATCTGGGTATCGCTGATCTTTTCAATTTTCATATGATCACATCCTGTTCTTTGTGGTATCAAATATCATTATGTCTTGATTTCTCATTGTATAATATATGTTTCAAAAGTGCAATAGGAAAAAAACAGGTAATTTCCTCTGTAATTATTAAATTTTTCAAAACAGTCCAGGAAAAAAGAATAAACTCATAAAAAGCTCTTGCATAATGGCTGGGGAATCCGTATAATGAGGGACAAGAAAAAAGACCGGACTGGGGTTCACAACGGATAAGCAGGACAGCTAACCACAGTTTCGTATTAAGTATTAACACAGACATCTAGTTTTTTCTAAAAACAGCGTCGATTTATCAGGCAGCATATCTGCTGCAGACGATGTTTCCATTCCCAGAAGATGAAAGGAAGCCTTAGTCTCTCTCTTTTTTCTGCACCATGATTCAGGTGTTTTCTGGATCCATCAAGGAAGAAAGGAGGATAGGACACGAAGCGTATATCACGATCAGGAAAGGAAAAATCCTGCAGATTGCTGGAGGAAGAACTTGCCGGATATGAGAAGTTGGGTGTTTCCCTTTATCTGGAAGGTGAGCCAAGTAACTCCACAGCCATTGCAAAAGCCTGTCAGATTGCAGATGGCGGAGGATATATGCGGGATTACACGGAAGATGAGAAAGGGCATATTGCCCGTGTGGACTTCGATTTTGTAATCGATGAGCCATGATGGGATGCCGCCTGGGGCGGCATATCCGTTTTGTAAGCCATAGGCTTTACTCCTTAAAGCCGGGACCCTTTCGGAACTGCAGTTTCCCCCTACTCATGCTTTTCACTGAAAGGGTTTCCGGCAAAAATAAACAGGTAATAAATAATGTAAACAAATTGTAAAAAGTCGAATTTTGCGATACAATTCCACGAAAGTATGCTATAATGAAAAATAACTTTGGGCCAATTCCCATTGAAAAAGACTTATACCGAGAGGATAATATTTATATGAGGCGAAGAAGAAGGCGAAGAATAAATCCTGTAATCATAGTCGGTCTGCTGATTGCTGCGGTTGCAGTGATCGGAATCGTCACAACCCTGATCATGCGGCGCATTCCAACGAAGAAACAGATGGATTTGACAGAATATTACGGACAGACAGGTGAATCTGAGGCTGTGATCATTATTGGCACACAGATCCTGGAAGAGAAGGCAGCCATGTCCGGTGAACAGCCGTACCTTCCGGTTGATGTGGTAGACAGCTATCTGAACCAGCGCTATTACTGGGATGAAGAAGGACAGCAGATTCTTTATGCTACTCCGTCAGAACTGGTATCTGTACCTGCATCTTCGGAAGCAGGCGGTGACGTATGGCTGAAGGATGGAACTGCTTATCTCAGCCTTGATTTTGTGAAAAGATATACAGACCTTGATACCTATGTGTACCAGCAGCCTAACCGTGTAGCCATCCAGAAGGATTTTTCCGGCATTTCAGTGGTAACTGCAAATAAGGATACGTATGTGCGCTACAGAGGCGGAATCAAGGCGGAAGTCCTGAGCAAGATTAACAAAGGCGATAATCTTCTGTTTATGGAAGAACTGGAAAACTGGGTTCAGGTTGCCACCTGGGATGGCTATATCGGTTACGTGGAGAAGAAGAGCGTAAGCGACGTGCAGACTGTGATTATGGACCGTACATTTGCAGGGGAGGATTACACCTACCTGACCATGGATCAGCCTGTGAATCTGGTATGGCATCAGGTTATGTCCACAGATGCCAATGCAGGACTTTCCGATTCTATCCAGAATATGACAGGGGTGAATGTGATCTCACCTACCTGGTTCTATGTGTCAGACAACAGCGGCAATATCATTAATAATGCCACGATCGATTATGTCAGCACAGCACACGACAGAGGCCTGAAGGTTTGGGGACTGGTAGATAACTTTACTCAGGATATCAGTACTTATGAGGTTCTTTCCAAGACCAGCTCCAGACAGAATCTGATCACACAGCTGGTGAATGCAGCGGTTGGTGCCGGCATCGACGGAATCAACGTTGACTTTGAGCAGCTTAGCGAGGATGTGGGAATCCATTTCCTGGAATTCCTTCGTGAGCTTTCCATAGAATGCCACAAGAATAACCTGGTTCTGTCAGTGGACAATCCGGTACCGGAGGATTTCACCAGCCATTACGACAGGGCAGAGCAGGGCCGCGTGGTGGATTATGTAATTATAATGGGATATGATGAGCATTATGTAGGTTCTGAAGAAGCTGGTTCCGTAGCATCCCTTCCATGGGTGGAGAAAGGAATCCAGGATACCATCGCAGAGGTTCCGGCAGAACGTGTGATCAATGCAGTTCCATTCTACACAAGACTGTGGAAAACAGAGGCAGGTACCTTATCCAGTGAGGCAATCGGCATGGATACTGCCCAGGAAGTGGTAAGCACCAACAATGCCCAGGTATACTGGGACAGCGATGTAAGCCAGAATTACGGAAGCTTCGAGAAGGACGGCTGCACTTACCAGATCTGGATCGAGGATGCCCAGTCTATCGCAGCCAAGGTACAGCTGGTGCAGACCTACAATCTTGCAGGCGTCGCAGCATGGAAGCTTGGATTTGAGAACAGCGGCATCTGGCAGGTAATTACAGACAATCTGTCAGGAAGTACTGCCCAGTAAGACTTATGTAACTGTGAAGGCAAGGAATGGTTACAGTTTTATACACCAATGATAAAAACACTCTCTGAGACATATACTGAATCATGTATGTGCCAGGGGGTGTTTTGTGTTGAAAAAGCATGCAATGGAACTGATCATGGGCTGTCTTCTGCTCTTATGCTTTTACTGTCTTTCCAGGGAAGCTGCAGCGGTGTCAGCCAGAATGAGTCAGAAGAAGGTGATTGTGGTGGACTGCGGCCATGGAGGAATTGATCCGGGAATGATCGGGATCGATGGGCTTAAGGAGAAGGAATTCAATCTTGCCATAGGAATGAAATTAAAAAAGGCTCTGGAGGATTACGGCTATCAAGTGGTGATGACCAGGGAAACAGATACCGGACTTTACGATGAGGATTCCCAGAACAAGAAAGCCCAGGACATGCAAAAGCGAATTCTCCTCATACAAAAGGTGGATCCGGTATTGACGGTGAGCATTCACCAGAACAGCTATGAGGATCCGGCTGTAAAGGGTCCGCAGGTATTCTATTACCGGGATTCTGCACAGGGGGAAGCGCTGGCGAAGAAAATCCAGGAGAAGCTGAACGAGAATCTTGAGGTGGAGCGCCCGCGGGAAATCAAGGGAAATACCACCTATTATCTCTTAAAGAGAAGTCCGGGAGTCCTGAATATTGTAGAGTGTGGTTTTCTTACCAATCCGGAGGAGGCAGCCAGCCTTTCCTCAGAGGAATATCAGGAGAAGGTGGCCCAGGCGATCGCAGACGGAGTGAAAGAATACATAGAAGAAACGCTTTAACCTCCCAGGCATGAATAATACACTTTTCAGAATCCATGGATTCTGCTATACTGGAAAAAAATAAGTGAGGAAATACCATGTTAGGATGTGTTTATCTGATTCTGGCACTGCTTCTTGGACGTGAGATTGCCGGAAATCTTCTGTCATGTCAAAAAATAAAAGAAAAAGGAATTACGCCTTTCTGGGTGCTGTTCTCAGCAGCCTATGGATGCGGCGTGCTGCTTCTGACCTGGGCTGTTTACATAGCGGCATGGTTGCTTAGCGTGTATGGAGGCTCTAATACGCCGCTGTTTGGAGCGAACCTGATCGTTATGACAGCTGCGGCCGTTTTTCTGGCTTACCTTGGTTACAGAAGGAGGGAAGCTTTAAAGGACTGTAAGAAGAAGCTGCAGGCCATGCTGCCGCCGTGGAAGGAAATTTTGTTTTTTGTGCTGCTTCTTGGAGCAATTACCTGGATTATGTATTATGTATTTCATATAAGTGACGGCGTCCTGTATTCCGGCTTTTCTGTGTTTGGGGATTATGCGCCCCACACTGCCATGATGAGGTCCTTTTCCCTGGGAAATAATTTTCCTACCCAGTATCCCCATTTTGGCGGACAGGATGTGAAATATCACTTTATGTTTCAGTTCCTGTCCGGAAACCTGGAGTATCTGGGAATGCCCATTGACCTTGCATACAACAGTGTGAGTATTCTGTCACTGTGGTGCTTTTTCATGATGCTGTATTCCCTGGCCAAAAGGTTTTGGGGCAAAATGAGCGTTGGGGTTCTGGCTGTATGCTTCATGGTTTTCAGAAGCGGAACTGCCTTTTTCCAGTTTGCTTATGAGCATATACAGGCTGGAGACCTTCTTGAGACCCTTTCGTCTAATTCCAGTTTTATTGGCTATACAGCCAATGAAAACTGGGGACTGTGGAATTTTAATGTGTATCTGAATCAGAGGCATCTGGCATTCGGGCTTCTGATCGTGGCGCTGGCGCTGTGGGTTTTCCTGGAATGGCTGGAGGCAGGATGCACGCATGAGGAGAAGGAGCTCCTCTGGCTGAAGAACCGTATTTCTTCCAAAGAAGCCTGGAAATGCCGGAAGCCGGAGACGGCGCTTCTGATGGGAATGCTTCTTGGGCTGTGTGCGTTCTGGAATGGAGCGGCAGTGATTGCAGGGCTTCTGATCCTGATGGGATTTGCTGCTTTTTCTGACGGAAAGCTGGATTATGTGATCCTGGCTTTGGTGACGGTAATGTTTTCAGAAATCCAGTCCAAGATGTTTGTGTGGGGAAGCGTGGTTTCTCCGTCTTTGTATCTGGGATTTCTGGCGGAGGATAAATCCGCTTTTGGTGTGGCTGCCTATTTGTTTGAAATCAGCGGCATTGTTTTCCTGGGTGTTGTGGTACTGCTGTTTTTTATGAAAAGGATGGAAAGGGCAGCAGCGGTAAGCTTTCTTTTTCCGGCTGCTTTTGCATTTTTCGTTTCCCTGACGCCGGATGTGAATGTAAATCACAAATATATTATGATTTCCTACGCCTTTCTCACGGTTTTCTGGGCTGGAGCGGTATGCCGGATGTTCCGGAAAAAGTGGCCCTTCAGGGTACTTGGGGTGATTCTTGCCCTTAGCCTTACGGTTACAGGAATTTATGATTTTGTGGTAATATTAAAGGACAACGATTCCTCCCACCGCGTAGGAGTGAAGCTTCAGAGCAATCTGACTGCGTGGCTGGATGAGAATCTTGGGAAGGATGATCTGCTTCTTACGCCGGAATACAGCATGAATGAGGTGACCATGGCCGGGGGAATGCTGTATATGGGATGGCCTTATTATGCATGGTCAGCAGGGTACGATACCTATTACCGTGCAGAAAAGGGAGCTTTGATGTACACCACTGCAGACCCGCAGGTACTGAAGGATACAGCAGAAGCAGAACAGATTACATATATCCTTTATGAGGATGGAATGACATATGAGGAAAAGGAATGCAGGGAAGATGTGATCGCAGAGACTTATCCTCTGGTTTATCAGTCAGATGATGGGAGAATCAGAATTTATGGAACAGAGCAATGAGAAAAAAAGAAAGATACAACTGATCGTCAAAATCCTGCTGGCAGCAGCGGCGCTTGGAGTATCTGCCTTTCTTCTGAAGGGAGATGTGTGGACCTTCTGGACCTGGTGGCTTCTGGCTGCTGTGATGGGCTTTGCTGCTATGCCTGTGACTGGCAGTCTGTTCTGGCGCTTTGAGGACAAGGGCTGGATTTTTTCCAAGGTTCTGGCTGTGGCAGCTACGGGATTTATCACATGGTTCCTGGTTTCCATTAAGCTGGTGCCTTTTACCGGGATCACCTGTGCGGCTGTGACTGTGATATGCGCAGTTCTTTGTTTTTTACTTCTGAAAAAGGAATCAAAAGAGAAGATTGAGTGTTTTCCAGTAGAGAAGATTTCTCTTGTATACTGGGAAGAACTGATCTTTTTCCTTGCATTTCTTTTGTGGACTTATGTGGCTGGATTCCACCCTGCCGCATATGGCACAGAGAAGTTTATGGATTATGGATTTATGGAAGCCATGATGAGAAGCACAGTTCTTCCGGCAAGAGATCTGTGGTATTCAGAAGGGCACATTAATTATTATTATGGCGGCCAGTACTTTGCCGTTTTTCTTACCAAGCTTTCCCATACGAAGGTGGAGCTTACCTATAACCTGATGCGTACTTTTGTGGCTGGACTTGCCTTTGCCATGCCTTTTTCCCTGGTTTACCAGATGACGGTGGATCGCATGAAGGGACAGCCAAAGGGGGAGAAAATCAAGAAGCGTCTTCCGTTTATTGCCGGATTTACCGCAGGTACGGCTGTCTCTATTGCGGGAAACATGCATTACGTGATCTATGCACAGATCATTCCCTGGATCCAGAAGCTGACCGGACAGGAAGTGAGCAGTTACTGGTTCCCGGATGCGACCCGTTATATTGGATACAATCCATACAGGGAGGAAGACCGGACCATTCACGAATTTCCCTGTTACTCCTTTGTTCTTGGGGATCTTCACGCCCATGTGGTGAACATTATATTTGTACTTCTTGTAATTGCCCTTCTCTATGTGTGGTTAAGGGGCGTGCGCAAGAAAACCGTATCCGCAGAGGTTTCCATGAAGGATGGAAGCTTCTGGAAGAAGCAGCTTCTGATGCCTCATCTTCTGGTGATCAGTGTGCTTCTTGGAATGTTCCAGTGGACAAACTTCTGGGATTTTGTGATCTATTATGTGGTGACCCTTGGAACTGTGCTTTTTGCCAATATTATCCGGTTCCAGGGCAAGATTAAGAAGATTCTGGCAGTGACTCTTGCGCAGATGGCGGAGATTTATCTCATCGGCTATCTGGTAATCCTGCCCTTTACTCTGCAGTTTGATACCATGATCGACGGTGTGGGAATTGCCAAATATCATTCCTATTTCTATCAGCTGATGGTGCTGTGGGGACTTCCGGCAGTGCTGACCATCACCTTTGTTGTGTCAATGCTCTGGGAAAAGCTGCGCAAAATGGAACACAAAAGCCTGTACCGTCTTATGAAGGCCATGCGCACGGCAGACCTGTTTGCCATTATCATGGGACTTTGCGCCATGGGACTGGTGATGATTCCGGAACTGGTATATGTGCGTGATATTTATGAGAATGGAAACGCAAGAGCCAACACCATGTTTAAGCTGACTTATCAGGCGTATATTCTTTTCGGGCTGACTATGGGATACGGAATTTACCGCCTTCTTGTGGTTACAAGGCAGAAAATATTTAAAGTTATCGCAGGAATCTGCCTGTTTTTCCTGGTATGGACAGTGGGATATTTCGGAAAAAGCGTGAATTCCTGGTTTGGAAATGTGCTGGATCCATCTGGCTATAAGGGACTTTATGCCCTTGGATATCTGGAGACGGATTTCCCGGAGGATGTATCTGCAATTACATGGCTGAAGGAAAATATCGAGGGTGCCCCGGTGGTGCTTGAGGCAAACGGGGACAGCTACACTGGATTTGAACGTGTGTCTGCATCCACTGGTCTTCCCACCATTCTTGGCTGGTATGTTCATGAGTGGCTGTGGAGAAATGACACGGAAGACCTGAATGTGAAGAGCACAGATATTCGGAATATTTATACTTCAGAGAGCGAAGAACAGGTGAGAACCCTTCTGAAGCAATATGATGTTTCCTATATTTTTGTAGGCTCCAAGGAACGGGAGAAATACGAGGATGCACTGAATAATGCACTGCTTCAGAGCCTTGGCGACATTGTATTTATAGATGAGGATTCGGGAACCTACATTGTGAAGGTAGATTGACACCGGTAAAGAACTGGTGTTATAGTAATGAGGAATGGCAGCTGTGCAGAGCCTTTTGGGGAGTACACTCTGGCATCATGCAGCTGCCAATATTGAAAAATACAAGCTGCAGCCTGCTGCAGCGAAAAGAAAGCTGGATGGAAATGAAAGCAGAAATAGTAGCCATGACGGCAGAGGCCATTGATAAAGAAGCCATTGCCAGAGGCGGAGAAATATTAAAAAGGGGAGGCCTGGTGGCTTTCCCAACAGAGACAGTTTACGGTCTTGGAGGAAATGCCCTGGATCCTATGGCCTCCAAAAAGATTTATGCGGCCAAGGGACGTCCTTCTGACAATCCTCTGATCGTGCATATTGCAGAGATGGAAGCACTTGCTCCCATTGTAAAAAGCGTCCCGGAGAAGGCGAAGATTCTGGCCAAAAAGTTCTGGCCAGGTCCCCTTACCATGATTTTTGAGAAGTCTGATCTGGTTCCCCTTGAGACAACAGGCGGGCTGGAAAGCGTTGCAGTGCGTTTCCCAAGTGATCCCATTGCAGCAGCTTTGATCCTTGCATCCAGCGGATATGTGGCAGCACCAAGCGCCAATACTTCCGGGCGTCCAAGCCCTACTACGGCACAGCATGTGGAGGAAGATCTAGGGGATGCCATTGATATGATCATTGACGGCGGTCCGGTTGGAATCGGCCTGGAATCTACTATTGTGGATTTTACAGAGGAGGTTCCAGTGGTGCTTCGTCCCGGATATATTTCCCTGGAAATGCTCCAGGAGGTTCTTGGAGATGTGCGCATGGACAAGGGGCTGATAAAGCCTGACAGCAACATCCGTCCTAAGGCTCCAGGCATGAAGTACAGGCACTATGCGCCTAAGGCAGATCTTGCTATTGTGGAAGGCCCCACAGAAGAAGTGATCAAAGCCATCAATCAGTTTGTAAAAGAAGATGCTGCCAACGGTCTTCAGTCAGGAATCATTGCCACAGAGGAAACCATTTCCCAGTATCCGGATGGAATTGTGAAATGCATTGGAAGCAGAGCGGCAGAGGAAACCATTGCCCACAATCTGTATGAGGTTTTAAGGGAATTTGACCAGTGTCAGGTAAGTAAGATTTATTCAGAGGCTTTTTATACACCCAAAATGGGACAGGCAATTATGAACCGACTGTTAAAAGCAGCCGGCCATAAAATAATAAACGTAGGGGGAAGTAACCAATGAGAGTTGCATTAGGAAGTGACCACGGCGGATTTGAGCTGAAACAGGAGATCATCAAATATTTAGAGGAAAAACAGATTGCGTACAAGGACTATGGCTGCCACAGCACCGAGTCTACGGATTACCCGATTTATGCCAAGAAGGTTGCACACGGCATTCTGGATGGCGAGTGTGATCTTGGAATTCTGGTATGCGGAACCGGAATCGGCATTTCCATTACAGCCAACAAGATCAAGGGAATTCGTGCCGCTGTATGTACAGACTGCTTTACCGCAGAGGCAACAAGACTTCACAATGATGCCAACATCCTTGCACTTGGAGGACGTGTGGTAGGTCCTGGACTGGCTGTTAAGATTGTGGATACATTTTTGAATACTCCGTTTTCCGGAGATGAGAGACATATCCGCAGAATCGCACAGATCGAGACCGAGTAGGAAGGAGAGCTTCTATGGAAAATACAAACCGCAAGCAGATGGATCCAAGAGCCGCCTACGCAGCTACCCACAAAAGAGAGGGGTATCTGACCTGGGATGAATATTTCATGGGTGTTGCCATGCTTTCCGGCATGCGCTCCAAGGACCCCAATTCACAGGTAGGGGCATGTATTGTCAGCGAGGACAATAAGATCCTGTCCATGGGATACAACGGATTTCCAAAGGGATGCTCCGATGATGCCTTTCCGTGGGCGAGAGAGGGCGAGCCTCTGGACACCAAGTATCTGTATGTTACCCATAGTGAGCTGAATGCCATATTAAATTACCGGGGCGGCAGCCTTGAAGGAGCCAAGATGTATGTGACTCTTTTCCCGTGCAATGAATGTGCCAAGGCAATCATCCAGGCGGGAATCAAGACCCTGGTCTATGACTGCGACAAATATGCAAGCACCCCATCCGTTCTGGCCTCCAAAAGAATGCTGGATGCCGCAGGCGTACGCTATTACCAGTACACAAGGACCGGACGGAAAATTACATTGAATGTATAGAAAAAAGTTAGGTATCTGCCATATTGACTTGTTCATCTTGTGTCAATATAGCAGATGCTTAATTTTTACTGTGCTGGCTATTGTTCACAACCTGCCCAGTAACAGGAATAAAACGTCTTTTTCAAATTCCGTACTTGACACCTGGAACTATTTCGCATAAAATATACAGGAGTTGTAGCTGTTTGGCATCTTTGATCATGTTTGCCGGATGGCTGCCAGGAATTTTATTTAAATAATGAAAAAGCAATGAAGAGAATAGTACATGAGGAGCAATCTCAGAGAGAAATCCAGCTTCTGGAACATGTCTTTTGCAGAAATGATTTTGCAGATACGGCTCCAGGACAATGGTGTGAGGATTTTGTGCGTGAATCATGGAACCGGCCTCCAAGCTCCGTGCAATTGAAGTACGGCGTATGTCCCACGTTACCGGGACGCTTAAGTGGGCAGCAGGAAATGCGCATGCGGAATTATGGCGTAGATCTGTTGCTAATCAGGGTGGTACCGCCGAAGCCTTTCGGTCCCTTATACAGGGATGAAGGGGCTTTTTTTATGTAAAAAAGTAACTGTTCGCAGCGGCGCAGCTGTGAAGGTACTGAACAGTTTTTAGAAAAGGAGAAAGAATCATGGCAAAAGAGAAGAAAATGGTAGAAGCCATCACTTCCATGGATGTGGATTTTGCACAGTGGTATACAGACGTTGTAAAAAAAGCTGAGCTTTGCGGCTATACCAGTGTAAAAGGCTGTATGGCAATCAAACCTGCAGGATATGCAATCTGGGAGAACATCCAGAAAGAGCTTGACCGCAGATTTAAAGAGACAGGCGTAGAGAATGTATATATGCCAATGTTTATTCCAGAGTCCCTTCTGGACAAAGAGAAAGATCACGTAGAAGGATTTGCACCGGAAGTTGCATGGGTTACCCATGGCGGACTTGACCAACTTCAGGAGCGTCTTTGCGTACGTCCTACTTCCGAGACCTTGTTCTGCGATTTCTATCAGAAAGAGATCCAGTCCCACAGAGACCTTCCGAAGGTATACAACCAGTGGTGTTCTGTTGTTCGCTGGGAGAAAACAACCCGTCCGTTCTTACGTTCCCGTGAGTTCTTATGGCAGGAAGGCCACACCGCACATGCAACAGCAGAGGAAGCCAAAGAGCGTACCATCCAGATGCTGAACCTGTATGCGGACTTCTGTGAGGAAGTACTTGCAATCCCGGTTATCAAAGGCCAGAAGACAGACAAAGAGAAATTCGCAGGTGCAGAGGCAACCTACACCATCGAGTCCCTGATGCATGACGGAAAAGCACTTCAGTCCGGAACCAGCCACAACTTCGGCGATGGATTTGCAAGAGCATTCGGAATCCAGTACACAGACAAGAACAATCAGCTTCAGTATGTGCACCAGACCTCATGGGGAATGACTACCCGTATGATCGGTGCCCTGATCATGGTTCACGGTGACAACAGCGGACTCGTACTTCCGCCAAGAATCGCTCCGGTTCAGGCAGTTGTGATCCCGATCCAGCAGAGAAAAGAAGGCGTTCTTGAGAAAGCTGAGGAGCTTACCCAGATCCTTAAGGCAGCTGGAATCCGCGTGAAGACAGATGCTACAGACAAGAGCCCGGGATTCAAATTCGCAGAGCAGGAAATGCGCGGTATTCCAGTAAGAATCGAGTGCGGTCCGAAGGATATCGAGAACGGACAGGCTGTTATCTGCCGAAGAGATACTAGAGAGAAATACGTAGTGAAATTCGAAGAGCTTGCAGCAAAGGTACAGGAAGTTCTGGATACTATGCAGAAGGAAATGCTGGAAAGAGCAAGAGCTCACAGAGATGCCCATACCTATGTGGCAACAAACTACGAAGAATTCAAGGAAACCATCAACAACAAGCCTGGATTTGTGAAGGCTATGTGGTGCGGCAACCGCGAATGCGAAGACAAGATCAAAGAGGATGTTCAGGCAACCTCCAGATGCATGCCTTTCCAGCAGGAGCATTTAAGCGACGTGTGCGTATGCTGCGGAAAGCCTGCTAAGAAAATGGTTTACTGGGGACGTGCTTATTAATTCACAAAAAGTTCTGGAAAGTGCCTGTGCAGATATACAGACACTGGAAAGTATTGGGGCAAAATATTTTGCCCCAATTTTTGTGAAGAAGGAAAAATGTGTCTGGAATTATGATTTATCAGATGAGGCAGGTGATTACTATGAAATTTGAAATTCCATCAAAAGTTGAGACTATCATCCATACACTGGAGGCAGCAGGCTTTGAGGCCTATGCAGTTGGCGGCTGCGTCAGGGACGCGCTGCTTGGAAGGACGCCCAATGACTGGGATATCACCACCTCAGCCACACCGGAGCAGGTCAAGGCCTTATTTCACAGAACAGTGGACACCGGAATCGCCCATGGCACTGTGACGGTACTGCTGGATAAGGACGGCTTCGAGGTAACCACCTACCGTGTGGACGGAGAATATGAGGATGGCCGCCACCCAAAAGAGGTGACCTTTACCGCAAGCCTTGAGGAGGATTTAAAGCGCCGGGATTTTACCATCAATGCAATGGCCTATAATCCGAAGAAAGGCCTTGTGGATCTGTTTGGAGGCCAGGAGGACCTGGAGAAAAAAGTGATCCGCTGCGTGGGGGATCCTCTGGAGCGTTTTACAGAGGATGCTCTGCGAATCATGCGTGCAGTCCGTTTTTCTGCCCAGCTCGGCTTTTCCCTGGAGGAAAATACAAGAAATGGGCTGGCAGTTCTGGCTCCGAATCTGAAGCATGTGAGCGCGGAACGAATCCAGGTGGAGCTGGTGAAGCTTCTTGTTTCTCCACATCCGGATTACCTGCGGATCGCCTATGAAGCTGGTGTTACCAGGGAATTTATAATTTAATTTTACCGCTGTATTAAGACAACTCAGAATAGTACTTACAATTTGTATAAATAAGGATATCACTTTCTACACAGCATTATGTACGTTAAAGAGGATAAGGTGGTGGGCCTGACCATGCTTCTTCACGACATTGCCAAGCCTGACGTGAGGACAACAGATGAAAATGGCAGAGACCATTTCAAAACCCACGCAGTGCTTGGGGAAAAGATGGCGAAGAAAATTCTCCGCCGCCTGAAGTTCGACAACGATACCATTGCAAAGGTAAGCCGTCTGGTACGCTGGCATGACCTGCGTCCTGCACCGGTTCCTGCGGATGTGAGAAAAGCTATGAATATCATTGGCGAGGATCTTTTCCCTATGTGGATGGAAGTCCAGTATGCGGATAATAAGGCCAAAAGTGATTACAAAGGCCAGGAAAAGGCAGCCCGCCAGGCAGGTGTGAGAAAGACCTGGGAAGAAATTGTAGAAAAAGGCCAGTGCGTATCCTTAAAAGGGCTTGCAGTCACCGGAAGCGACCTGATCGCCGCCGGCATGAAGCCTGGAAAAGAAATGGGCGAGGTGCTTCATAAGCTTTTGGAACAGGTTCTGGAGGATCCGGATCTGAATGAGAAAGAAACTCTTCTGAAGCTGGCTTTTTCCAACCGGAATCGCTAAAGCCTGTCCGCCAGATGCCCCGTAGCTTTTGGCACCTGGCCCCACTGCATTTTAGAATATCGAATCCCTCCCCCTCATAAGATAGAAGGTATCTGATGTACTATGAAAGTCCCAGACGGCAGCCAAGAATGAGCCATGCTTTGCATGAGCGAATTCTTGGATATCGGATGGGCTAGACCGTATGAGTAAGTAGGGCGATAGCCCGGATTACGAATGCGGTCGGCAGCTGTGGGAGCGCCCATAGGCGCGGAACAGCTGACTTTCATATATGGTGATGTCGCCGGCAGGCGACATGTCCGATTTGTGAGCAACGGGGGGATTTTTATTGTATGATTATGGTCTTAGCACCCTGACGCAATACGGGATCACAGCCCAGTCTGCGTCTCGGACCCGCGGTGCACTTGTATGCCGCACAGACCAGGGACTTCTGATCCTGAAACAATTTCACGGCTCGGAAAAAAAACTGCAGTTTCAGCAGGAGCTGCTTCAAAAGCTTGCCAAAGAGGGCTGCCAGGTGGATACCTTCCTGGAGAACCAGACCGGTTCTCTGATCACCAAAGATAAGGACAACATTCCCTATACCATTCAGAACTGGTTTGAAGGCAGGGAATGCGACACCAAATCCCGGGAAGACATTTTCAGAAGCGTGCAGATGCTTGCAAAGCTACATAAATCCATGAAAATGCCGGTGGAGGAAGCCTACGTGGAGCGCTCCTTAGAGGAGGAATACCAGAAGCACAACTGTGAGATCCGCAAAATCCGCAAGTTTATCCGCAAAAAAGGAGCCAGTGCCTTATTCGAAAAGGAATTCTTAGGAAGCGTCCAGTGGTTTCTGGAAAAAGGGGAAAAGGCGCTGAATCTTCTGCAGCAGTCTGACTATGCTGCCCTTCGGGAAGAAGCACTGAAAGAGGGCTGCGTCTGCCATGGAGAGTACAACCAGCACAACGTTTTTTTCAGAAGAGATGGAACAGCCGCCGCCAACTTTGGACATTTCTGCTTTGATATCCAGATCAGCGACCTGTACTGCTTCATGCGGAAAATTCTGGAAAAATACAGTTGGGATGTGATCCTTGCCCGCCAGATGCTGGAAAAATACCACCAGATCCATCCAATTTCCAGAGCCCAGTGGCAGAACCTGATGATTCGCTTTACCTACCCAGAAAAGTACTGGAAACTGGCAAATTACTACTTTTCCCATAATAAAGCGTGGATTTCCGGGAAGAATACAGAGAAGCTGACCAAGGTAATTGCCCAGAAGGAAATATGGGGAGATTTCCCCGAAAAATGCTTTGGAAAGTACCCTTTCTGATGCAAAAACCTTGACAATACAGGGCAAAAGGTATATATATAGATAGAAGAATTATTAGAGGAGGAAACACCATGAATAAGACTGAATTAGTAGCAGCTATGGCGAAAGAAACTAATCTGTCCAAAAAGGACGTTGAAGCTGTTTTAAAATCATTCATCGACGTTGTATCTGAAGAACTGAAAAAAGGTGAGAAAGTTCAGTTAGTTGGCTTTGGTACATTCGAAGTCAGCGAGAGAGCTGCCAGAGAGGGAAGAAATCCTCAGACTGGTGAGACCATGAAGATTGAAGCTTCCAAGGCTCCGAAATTCAAAGCTGGAAAAGCTTTAAAGGATATGGTAAACGCATAATAGCGGAGGCTTTTGCCAGGGGGAACTTTTTCGGTTCCCTCTTTTTTTGTCCCTGCGTGACAAAGAACATGTGAACGGGTCGTATAAGAAACAGGAGTAAATTATGAGATTAGATAAATTTTTGAAAGTATCCCGCCTGATCAAGAGACGGACAGTGGCCAATGAGGCCTGCGATGCAGGAAGAGTGCTGGTAAATGACAAGCCGGCCAAGGCTTCCGTGCAGGTGAAGACCGGCGATACCATCGAAATCCAGTTTGGAAGCCGCAATGTGAAGGTGGAAGTGCTGGATGTGAAGGAAACGGTAAAGAAAGAAGAAGTGGAGAATCTTTACCGTTATATTTAAAAGGCTCGCCGGGGGTAAGGCATATTTTCCCCAGGAAGCACATAGATTATCATTGAACCCACATATTCGGGAGAGAGGGATTTGGAAGAGAAATCAGTAAATACATCCCACAGGCTGACGCTGGATAACAGGAAGGAAGCATTTGTCACAGGGGTGAAGGACGTGGTATCTTTCGATGAGAAAGAAATCCTCCTTCAGACTGCTGACGGAAGGCTGCAGATTCGGGGCAGCCAGCTTCATGTAAAAGGACTGAACCTGGAAAAAGGAGAAGCTGCTCTTGCCGGACATGTGGATTCTCTTGTCTATTTATCAAAAGATTCTGTGCGAAAAGAAGAACCTCTGCTTAAAAGGATGTTCCGCTAAAGGATGAGCACCTATATTCAGTATGAGATCTGGCTTTTTTTGCAGTCCTTTGTGCTGGGAGCCGGACTTCTTTTATTCTACCGTCTGATCCGCGTCATAAGGCGGCTTTTTTCCCGCAGTTCGGCGTATTCAGGGCTTTTTGACATTCTGTACTGGCTGGTCCTGACCATGCTTGTTTTTGCTAGAATCTATCAGACCAACCAGGGCATTCTCCGGAATTTTCTGTTTTTCGGGCTGTTGTCCGGTGCCTTTTTTACATATCTGACCTTAGCATCAGCATTCGAGCTGATCTGTTACAAAATCCTGGAAATACCTGTCAGATTTATGAAAAAATTTTCAAAAAAGCTTTCAAACAGGTTGCTATTTTGGGGGAAAAGTTGTAAAATTTTGGCTAGACAATCTGCAAATCGGTACAAAAATAGTACCAGAAATCCCTTGCAGACGAAGAAAGGCAGGAAAGTTGGGAAAATCAGGGAAAAAACGAAGAAAAAAGACAATAGGGTATAATCAGCTTGGAATGTTTGGGATTTCTCTGATCGTTCTGGTACTGCTTCTGTCTCTTATGGTGCAGAGCCGTGACCTTAAGGAATCTCTCGCCGGATATGAGACCAGGGCTGAGGCGCTGTCCCAGCAGCTGGAGGAAGAGCAGGCCCGCACGGAGGAGATCAAGGAACTGAAGGAATACATGCAGACGGATGAATATGCAGAGCAGGCTGCCAGAGAGAAGTTAGGCCTTGTGAAGGACAATGAGATTATTTTCCAGGAGGCGAACTGATCCGCTGCCGCATAAGAGAAGGAACGAAGGATAGGATTTTCTGACGAAAACTTTTTGAAAGTGTTCGTCTGTGTTTGACATATATTTTCATACCGCTCCCCTATAATAGGCATAAGGCTGTACAGGGGGAGGGGAGAATATGCAGGAATGGATGATTGCCATGCTCGTGATCAGTGTGCTGCTGGTGCTGCGGGACATGGCAAAAACTTTTTTCCGGGGAAGAAGTTTCAGGAAGGCAGAGCAGCCTGAGCAGGAGAAAAATCCCCAGAAGGAGAAGGTAGAGCGGTATGCGGCGTCCTTTCGGAAGCTTGCAGACAGCTTTTACGGACTTCCCTACAGGAAGGATTACTTAAGCAGCGGGCAGGTGGATTCCATTATCCGGGAAGCCTGTGAGAATGTGTGCAGTCACTGCTATCAGCGGGAAATCTGCTGGGGCAGCCAGTCACAGGAAATGTACCGGGGGACGGAACGGATGCTCCGCTCCATGGAAGCGGGAGATCCCCAGGACATACAGGAGAAAAAGAGCGACTGGATGAGCGTATGCAGCCGCTTTGTACAGTATTATGAAGCTTTAAAGGAAGGCTTCCAAAGGGAAAGGCAGCGGCTGATCTGGGACAACCGGATGATCGAGAGCCGCCTTGCTGTGGCACAGCAGCTGCAGGAAATGTCCAGGATCATGGACATGGTGGCAGATGATTTGTACGACATTTCCCTGGCTGAGCCCTCCCTGATGCTGGATCTGCAGAAGCTTCTTCGGAAGCGCCACATTGTGGTAAAGCAGGTCTGGGTTATGGATAAGGTGGAAGGAAGAAGACAGATCTTTCTGACCATGCGGGCAAGGAGCGGACAATGTATTTCCGTCAATGAGGTGGCTCAGCTTTTGTCCAGGGAATTCGGTACGCCAATGGCGGCAGCCAGGGGCGGCAGACGGATCGTGAACGGGGAATTTCACACCGTTCATTTTGTGGAGGACGTAAGCTACCAGGTGCTTTACGGAGTGGCCAAGCTGACCAAGGAGCAGGAGAATGTTTCCGGAGACAATTATATTTGCCGGCAGGAAGAAGCCGGGCGGTTTGTCATGTGCCTTTCGGATGGCATGGGCTCTGGTGTGGAGGCCAGCAGAGAGAGCGAGGAAGTGGTAGAACTGCTGGAACAGTTTCTGGAATCCGGCTTTTCCCAGGAGACTGCTGCGAAAATGGTAAATTCTGCTCTTGTGATGAAGGGACAGGACGGCATGTTTTCTACAGTAGATATCTGTGCAGTGGATCTGTACACCGGAATCTGCAATTTCCTGAAGGCAGGTGCCTGCGCCACCTTTATCAAAAGGGATCACTGGGTGGAAGCCATCTCTTCTGAGAGTCTGGCAGCAGGGCTGATGCAGCAGGTGGATTTCGAGACCTCCTCAAGGAAGCTGTATCACGGGGATTATCTGATCATGATGACAGATGGCGTGCTGGATGCGCTGCCGCCGGAGCGGGAGGAAGAGACCATGAAGGAGATCATTATGGACATCCACGAGGAGACGCCAAGGGAGATGAGCAGGAGTATTCTGGAGAGGGTGCTTGGGTACAGCGATTACTGCGCAAGAGATGACATGACCGTTCTGGTAGCGGGAATGTGGAAGAAGTAAGAAGCATAAAGGAAAGTCAGGTACATCATGTATCATAAAGTAAAGTCTTATATTGAAGAACATCATATGATAAACCACGGGGATGTGGTTCTGGCAGGTGTGTCCGGCGGCGGAGATTCCATGGCAATGCTGGACATGTTAAGAAAGTACAGCCAGGAAGTTCCTTTTTCCCTGTGCGCGGTACACGTACATCATGGAATCCGCGGGGAGGAGGCAGACCGGGATGAAGCTCTTGTGCAGGACACCTGCCGCAGCTGGGGAATTCCTTTTTTGTCCTATCATTATCCAGTTCTGGAGCTTTCAAAGAAATGGAAGATGGGAACCGAAGAGACAGGGAGAAAAGTAAGACAGGAAGCTTTTGCCCGGGCGAAACAGGACTTTAGGGAATTGCAGGGAGAAGCTGTTTCCAGGAAGCTGGAAGACGGCGCAAATCCTCTGGAATACCGTATTGCCCTTGCCCACAATGAGAACGATGCGGCGGAGACTCTCATTCACAATCTCTGCCGGGGAACCGGGCTGAAAGGGCTGGCGGGGATTTTGCCGGTAAGAGATGGCATTATCCGCCCTGTTTTGTGTTTAAACAAGCAGGAAATTGTCAATTATTTAATGGAAGAGCATATACCTTATATTACAGACAGTACCAACCTGACAGAGGAATACACCCGGAACCGTATCCGTCACAGGATTCTTCCCCTTCTGGAAAATGAGATCAACCAGGGAAGCATCCGCCATATGGCAGAGACGGCCCAGCTGGCGGCGCAGGCTGAGGAATACTTATCCCGCCAGGGCGCTCTTCTGGTGGAAAAATACGGACAGAAGCGGGAGAACGGGATGCTTCTTTCGGAAGAATTCTGGCAAAAAGAGCCTGTTGTGTCTTCCTATGGCGTGTTAGGGGTGTTTGAGCAGCTGGCAGGCAGGCGAAAGGATTTTACAGCCGTTCATATAAAAAGTACTGCCGGGCTTCTGGCGCTTCAGGTGGGAAGGCAGATCAGCCTGCCCTACGGCCTGAAGGCCCAGCGCACCTACGGCGGCATTTTCATTGGAAAGATGGAAAGCAGGCAGTTGGAAACACCGGAAATGCAGGAGCTTTTGATCCCGGGGAGAACTTTTTTCAGGGAAAATCCATTTTTTACCCAAATAATTTTAAATCAGGGCCAGAAGATTGAAGAAAAAGCATATACGAAATGGCTGGATTATGATAGAATAAAGCAGGAATTGTCCATCCGAACCCGCAGGCCGGGGGATTTTCTGATCGTGGATGAGGCGGGAAGCCATAAGAAGCTGAACCGCTATTTCATAGATGAGAAGATTCCATCAGAAGAAAGAGATAAGATTCCCCTTCTGGTGGCCGGATCTGAGGTTTTGTGGGTGGTGGGAGGCAGAATTAACGAGAACTATAAGATTACTCCCAGAACCAGGAGAATATTGGAAATACAATACCAAGGAGGAAAAGATAATCATGAGTGAGAAAATTAGGGTTTTACTGGATGAGGAAACAGTAGAAAAACGTATCTGCGAGGTTGCTGCCCAGATCAGCGAAGCGTACAAGGGCAAAGAAATTCACATGATCTGTGTTCTTAAGGGCGGTGTATTTTTCATGTGCGAGCTGGCTAAGAGAATCACAGTACCGGTAACTCTTGATTTCATGTCTGTTTCCAGCTACGGAGACGACACCAAATCAAGCGGAGTTGTCAAGATCGTCAAGGATCTGGATCAGCCTCTTGAGGATAAAGAAGTTCTGGTTGTAGAGGATATTATTGATTCCGGAAGAACCTTAAGCTATCTGCTGGATGTTCTGAAGAGACGTAACCCCAACAGCGTGAAGCTCTGTACCCTGCTTGACAAGCCGGACCGCAGAGTGGTTGAGGGCGTTGATGTGGATTACTGCTGCTTCAATATTCCGGATGAGTTTGTTGTGGGCTATGGTCTTGACTATGCCCAGAAATACAGAAATCTGCCATACATCGGTGTGGTAGAGTTCGAATGAAAGGAGAATTATACAAGTGAATAAGCAGTCAGGCAGAATCGGCTTGTATCTTGTTCTGATCGTAGCTTTGATTGCAGGGTATCTGTATCTGAACAATCAGGTGCAGACTCAGAGCGACTATACTCTGGGAAAGCTTGAGCAGGCCCTGGAAGACGGCAAGGTGAATGATGCCGTGATCCACCAGAACAGTGAGGTTCCTACAGGTTCTGTGATCGCAAGCATCAAGGACGAAGGACAGAAGCGTATTTATGTGGCAGATGTAAGTGAGGCAGAGCAGCTTCTCCGTCAGAACGGGCTGGATCCCGCTATTGAGGATGTACCCAAGCAGAGCGTATTTCTCACCTCTGTATTTCCGGTGCTCCTTACCTGCGGTCTCATTATTTTTCTCATGATGATGATGAACCGCCAGATGTCAGGCGGTGGCGGCGGTACCAATGCCAAGATGATGAATTTCGGCAAAAGCCGTGCAAGAATGTCCATGCCGGATGACAAGAAGGTTACCTTCCAGAATGTTGCCGGTCTTGAGGAAGAGAAGGAGGAACTGAAGGAGGTTGTAGATTTCCTGAAGGATCCCCAGAAGTATACCAGAGTGGGGGCTAGAATCCCCAAGGGCGTAATCCTTGTAGGCCCTCCAGGTACCGGTAAGACTCTTCTTGCCAAGGCGGTTGCAGGGGAAGCAGGAGTTCCTTTCTTCTCCATTTCCGGATCTGACTTTGTGGAAATGTTTGTCGGTGTAGGTGCATCCCGTGTGCGAGACCTTTTTGAGGAAGGCAAGCGCCATGCACCATGTATTATTTTCATTGATGAGATCGATGCTGTGGCAAGACAGCGTGGTACCGGAATGGGCGGCGGCCATGATGAGAGAGAGCAGACCCTGAACCAGCTTCTGGTAGAGATGGATGGTTTCGGCGTGAATGAGGGAATCATTGTAATGGCTGCCACCAACCGTGTGGATATTCTGGATCCGGCTATTCTCCGTCCAGGAAGATTTGACCGTAAGGTTGGAGTGGGACGTCCGGATATTAAAGGCCGTGAGGAGATTCTTCGGGTTCATGCCAAGGATAAGCCTCTTGGAGAGGATGTGGATCTGAAGCAGATCGCCCAGACTACTGCTGGCTTTACCGGCGCTGATCTGGAGAACCTGATGAATGAGGCTGCCATTGCAGCTGCAAAGAAAGGCCATTCTTTTATCCGCCAGAAGGATATTAAGAACAGTTTTATCAAGGTCGGCATCGGAGCTGAGAAGAAGAGCAAGGTGATCTCTGAGAAAGAGAAGCGCATCACTGCTTATCACGAAGCAGGCCATGCAATCTTATTCCATGTGCTGCCGGATATGGAGCCTGTTTATACCATTTCCATTATTCCTACCGGAATGGGCGCTGCGGGATATACCATGCCTCTTCCTGAGAATGATGAGATGTTCAACACCAAGGGCAAAATGCTCCAGGATATTACCACCCTCCTTGGAGGCCGCGTGGCAGAGGAGCTGATTTTCGGGGACATTACAACAGGTGCTTCCAATGATATCAAGCGTGCTACCAGCGAGGCCAGAGCTATGGTGACCAAGTACGGCATGTCTGATAAGATTGGTCTGATCTCCTATGGAGACGACGATGATGAGGTATTTATCGGCAGGGATCTTGCCCATACCCGCGGATACAGCGAGGATGTGGCCAAGGCCATTGACAGTGAGATCCACCGTATTATTGAGGAATGCCATGAGAATGCTGTGAAGATTATTTCCCAGCATATGGACGTTCTTCATGGCTGTGCGAAGCTTCTTCTCGAGAAGGAAAAAGTACATCGGGAAGAGTTTGAAGCACTTTTTACAATGGAAAATCAGGGTGAAAACAACGAGAGTATATAACATGCACAAAAAATAATATCAATTTTTGTGAAGTTTGTGCACACTTTTTCGTTGCCGCATGGTACTATATACATCGTAAAAACCCCCCAATACATTATATAGTTTTTGCTACACCCCATAAGAAGAT
>ENA-ORLY01000489-ORLY01000489.1-human-gut-metagenome-genome-assembly--contig:-NODE-489-length-55176-cov-8.200766_pt1 | contig 55176 bp, 38 predicted proteins | sample MGYA00243071_ERZ508832 | MGnify/ENA primary metagenome ERZ508832 (study PRJEB26277, sample SAMN04329777) | human gut metagenome | biome: human-associated habitat | host: Homo sapiens | place: USA... | reverse complement strand
CGCGTGGCCGAGCTGAACCAGCGCGTCAACGACCTGTACAGCCAGATCATGGCCAGCGAGGGCATGGTCCGCTACAACGCCGCCAAGGCCGAGTGCGAGGCAATGGTCAGCCACATTGACGCCATCATCAACACCGCTATGAACGGCGGCGACCCCATGACCGTGCAGGCCCCCACCGGCGGCTGCACCGGCAGCTGCTCCACCTGCGGCGGCTGCCACTAAAGATTGATGTGCGGGGCAGAGAGATCGTAGGGGCGCATTCTATATGCGCCCGCAGCACTGTACGCAGCCGCATACCTTCCGGGCGGATATGGAATCCGCCCCTACAAGAACAACATACCAACAAGAATCAACAGGAGTGTGAAACATGGCCGAGCAAGCAGTATCGCCCATGATGCAGCAGTATTTTGAAATCAAAAAACAGCATCCCAACGAGATTCTGTTCTACCGCGTTGGTGACTTCTATGAAATGTTCTACGACGACGCGCTGACGGCTTCGCGGGAGCTGGAGCTGACGCTGACCGGCAAAAACTGCGGCAAGGAAGAACGCGCCCCTATGTGCGGCGTGCCGTTCCACTCCTACGAGACTTACATGGCGCGCCTGGTCGCCAAGGGCTACAAGGTCGCCATCTGTGAGCAGATGGAGGATCCGGCCCTCGCCAAGGGTCTTGTCAAGCGCGACATCATCCGTGTTGTTACGCCCGGCACGGTCATTGAAAGCAGCATGCTGTCCGAGGATAAAAACAACTATCTGGCGAGCATTTACTGCAAGCGCACCCGCGGCCGCTGGCGTGCGGGCGTCTGCTTTGCGGACGTTTCCACCGGCGAGGCCTACGCCACCGAGCTGAACGCTGAAAAAATCGGCGGAGCCATCATCACCGAGCTGTGCCGCTATATGCCCAGCGAGATCTTGATCTGCCCGCCGATGCTTGACTTTAAAGATGTCACGACCTACATCAAGCAGCACACGAACGCCCTGGTCGAGCTGCGCGAGGATGCCTGCTTTAAGGACGCCGTCATGGAGCAGACCATGGCCGACCAGTTCGGCGCCGACTGGCGCACGACCCTCGGCTATGAGAAGGATGCGCTTGTCCCGTATGCTGTGGCGGCGCTTCTCAACTACCTGCACGAGACCCAAAAGCACGGCGTTGAGCGTATCAAGACCGTGCAGAACTACGCCGACGCACAGTATATGCGCCTGTCGCCTGTGACCCGCGCAAATCTGGAACTGACCGAGACGATGCGCGGGCGCGAGAAGCGCGGCACGCTGCTCTGGGTGCTCGACAAGACTGAAACCTCGATGGGCAAGCGCCTGCTGCGCTCCTGGATCGAGCAGCCCCTTGTGGACGCCGAGGCCATCAACGCGCGGCTCTGTGCGGTGCAGGCGCTCTACTCTGCCAGCATCGCCCGCGCCGATTTGAAAGAAGCCCTCGGCCATGTCTTTGACATTGAGCGGCTGACGACCCGCATTCTCTACGGCTCCGCCACCCCGCGCGAGGTCAAGGCACTGGGGGATACCTGCGCCATGCTGCCCCAGGTCAAGGCCCAGGCTGCGGCCTGCGGTGCGCCGCTGCTGACACAGCTGGCTGACCAGATCGACCTGCTCGAGGATGTCTTGCAGAACATCCAGACCGCCCTTGTGGATGACCCGCCCGCCAACATGAAGGACGGTGGCGCTATCCGCGCGGGCTTCAACAGCGAGGTCGATGAGCTGCGCGACATCATGCACGGCGGCAAGGGGTATCTGTCAAACCTTGAGGCCCGCTACCGCGAGGAAACCGGCATCCCCAAGCTGAAGATCGGCTTCAACAAGGTGTTCGGCTACTATATCGAGGTCAGCCGCTCCTACACCGACTCGGTGCCCGATACCTTCACCCGCAAGCAGACGCTGACGACGGGCGAGCGCTACATCACGCCCGAACTGAAGGAGCTGGAAAATAAGATCCTCGGCGCGAACGAGCGCCTGCTGGTTCTGGAACACCAGCTGTTTGCCGACCTGCTTTCGTCGATCTCCGCCGAGGTCGTCCGCATTCAGCGCACGGCATCGGCTGTGGCCCAGCTCGATGTGCTGGCAGGCTTTGCCGAGGCGGCGCTGCAAAACAACTACGTCATGCCAAACGTGGATGAGAGCGGTGTTATGGAGATCAAGGAGGGCCGCCACCCTGTCATTGAACAGATGCTCAAGGGCAGTCTGTTTGTGCCCAACGATACGATGCTCGACGAGGACGAGAACCGGATGCTGCTCATCACCGGCCCGAACATGGCCGGTAAATCTACGTACATGCGCCAGAATGCGCTGATTGCCCTGATGGCGCAGATCGGCAGCTTTGTGCCTGCCGCCGCGGCGCATATCGGCGTGGTGGATGCCATCTTCACCCGCGTCGGCGCGTCGGATGACCTCGCCGCCGGGCAGTCGACCTTCATGGTCGAGATGACCGAGGTTGCGGAGATCCTGAAAAACGCGACGAAGGACAGCTTGGTGATTCTGGATGAAATTGGCCGCGGCACTTCGACGTTTGACGGCATGAGCATTGCGCGCAGTGTGGTAGAATTTATCTGCGAGAACATCGGCTGCAAGACGCTGTTCGCCACGCACTACCACGAGCTGACGAGCATGGAGCAGGATATTCACGGCGTCAAAAACTATAATATCGCCGTCAAAAAGCGCGGCGAGGACATCACGTTTTTGCGCCGCATTGTGGCAGGCCCCGCCGACGACAGCTACGGCATCGAGGTCGCGAAGCTCGCGGGTCTGCCCGGCAGCGTGACAAAGCGCGCCCACGCCGTGCTGCGCCAGCTGGAGGCCAGCGCACCGGGACGCAATAACACGATGCAGCTCGATTTTGACACCGTCGAGGCTTACAACAACCCCAGCGTACCCAGCGAGGTCGTCGAAAAGCTCCACAATGTAGACATTGAGACACTGACCCCGCTGGAGGCGCTGAACTTCCTGTACGAGCTGAAAAATACACTGGACAAAGACTAAAGGCAGGTGAAAACCATGGCGGAAATTCGTGTACTGGACAAGCATACCGCAGAGCTGATCGCGGCGGGCGAGGTCGTCGAACGGCCCGCCTCCGTGGCGAAGGAACTGCTGGAAAATGCCATTGACGCAGGCGCGACGCAGATCACGCTGTCGGCGGTGCGCGGCGGCATCCAGCAGCTGCAAATCGTAGATAACGGTTCAGGCATAGAAGCGGAATATATCGATAAAGCGTTTATCCGCCATGCCACCAGCAAGATCGCGACGGCAGAGGACCTCGGGCACATCCATACCTTGGGCTTCCGTGGCGAGGCACTTGCCTCCATTGCCAGCGTTGCCCGCGTCGAGGTGCTGACCCGCACAGAGGCCGACGAGTACGCCTGCTGCTACCGCATCGAAGGCGGCGAGGAGCGTGGGATGGAGCCCGGTGCGCGCCCCGTCGGCACGACCATCACGGTCAGTGACCTGTTTTACAACACGCCCGCCCGCATGAAGTTTTTGAAAAAGGACGCCAGCGAGGGCACGTTTGTGGCTGAGACCGTCCTGCATGCGGCGCTGTCCCACCCGGAGATCAGCTTCCGCTATCTGCGCGACGGCAAGCAGCAGTATGTGACCCCCGGCGACGGCGACCTGCGCAGTGCGGTCTACGCGGTCCTGGGCCGTGAATTTGCCCGCGACCTGCTGCCCGTGGACGGCGGCAGCGAGCTGTACCATGTGACCGGCCTGGTCACGCCGCCGCGTGCCTGCCGCGCCAGCCGCGGTGCGCAGCATTTCTTTGTTAATGGCCGCTACGTCAAAAACCGCACAATGATGGCGGCGCTCGAAAACGCCTACAAGGGCACGATGATGCAGGGCAAGTTCCCGGGCGCAGTGCTCATGCTGGAACTGCCGCCCGACATGGTCGATGTCAACGTCCACCCGGCGAAAACCGAAATTCGCTTTGCGAAAGAGAGTGACGTCTTTGACGCTGTCTACCGTGCCGTGCGCGCCGCGCTGGCAACGCCCGGCAGCGGCGAGTGCCGCTTTGAGATGGGCCACACCGCGCCCGAAGAAAAGCCCGGGCAGACCGTGATGCAGCCCGCCGCCCTGGCACCTGCCGCGCGGCCCGCTGCGACCCAGCCGAAAAAGGGCGGCTTCACGACGCTGTCCGCGGCAGAATACCGCGCTTTGAACGGTCTGACCGCGCCCGTGCCTGCGCGCCCGCTGCCGACGGCGCAAGGCGTTCAGAATGCACAGGGCACACAGCCTGCCCCGGGCGTGCTGGAGGCACAGTCCCCGAAGCCTGCCTACACGGCGGGGCCCGCACCGAGACCGCTGACCCCGGTCACGCTGGTGACGGCGGTTGAAACGCCCGCGTCGGAGCCCGTAACGATTCCCGCCCCGCAGCCGATGCCCCACGCCGTCAGCGATGACACGGTGCTGGACATCCTGCCGGAGCTGCCCGACGAGGCCCCCGCGACAGACCCCGAGACGGATTACGTTCGGAATGACCCACATGCTTTAAGCGCCCTGCCCGACATGGTCAGCACACGTCCCGAGCAGACGACGCTGACCCCGCCGCCTGCAAGTGAGCCGCTGCGCCTTGTCGGCGAGGTGTTCAAGACCTATATCATCACCGAGCGCGGCAGTGAGCTTTGCCTTATCGACAAGCACGCTGCGCATGAGCGCATTCTGTTTGAGCAGCTGGCCAGGGACTACGGCAGCGTGCCGTCCCAGATGCTGCTTGTCCCTGTGCAGGTCAATCTGACCGCCGCGGAAAAGCAGGCCGTTTTGCAGAACCTTGACCTTCTGACCGATGCCGGCATCGAGGCCGAGGACTTCGGCGGCTCGACGGTTGTCGTGCGCGCTGTGCCCGCGGACGTTCCGGTGGACGATGTAGAGGATATGATCGTGGAGCTGGCGGCAAAGCTTGCCGACGGCGGACGCGACGCTCTGCGTGAAAAGACCGAGTGGGTGCTGCATTCCATCGCCTGCCGCGCAGCCATCAAAGCGGGGGACCGCACGAACGCCGCCGAGATGCTCGCGCTGGCCCAGCGCATCATGGACGGCACGGTCCCGCCGTTCTGCCCGCACGGGCGGCCCTGCGTATTGAAAATCACCCGGAAGGAGCTGGAAAAGCAGTTTGGCCGACTTGTCTAAACCCCGCGTCGTCGCCGTCGGCGGGCCGACGGCCAGCGGCAAGACCGCACTTTCCGTCGCGCTGGCCAGAGCCTTTGACGGCGAGATCATCAACGCCGACTCGATGCAGATTTACAAGAATCTCGACGTAGGCACGGCGAAGCCGAGCGCGGAGGAGCGGCAGGGGATACCGCATTATCTTTTGGGTTTTTTGCCGCCGGAGACCTCCTACAGCGTGGCGGACTTCACCGCCGCCGCAGACCCGCTGATACGGGACATCACGGCCCGCGGCAGACTGCCCCTCGTCGTGGGCGGCACGGGGCTGTATATCACCAGCCTTTTGAACGGCATGGCGTTTGCCCCGGAAAAGACCGACCCCGCCATCCGCGCCCGATTACAGGCGCGGGCGGACACCGAGGGCGGCGCGGCACTTTACGCCGAGCTGCAAAGGATCGACCCCGACTACGCCGCTCAGGTCCACCCCAACAACCTGCCGCGCGTCATCCGCGCACTGGAGCTGTTTGAAGCCACAGGCCGCCGCATGAGCGACCAGCGCCGCGAGGCCAGGCCCGCCGAGGCACCCTACCATGCGCTCTGCCTCTGCCTGACCTGCCGGGACCGCGCAGTGCTGTACAGCCGCATTGACCGCCGCGTGGACGAAATGGTCGAAAACGGTGTGCTGGACGAAGCAAGGCAGGTCTACGACCACCGCGATGCCTACCGCACGGCGGCGCAGGCCATCGGCTACAAGGAATTCTTCCCGTACTTTGAGGGCACGGCCGGTCTGACCGAATGCACCGAGCGTCTCAAGCAGGCAACGCGCAACTACGCCAAGCGCCAGCTGACTTGGTTCCGCCGCCAGAACGACGCGGTGTGGCTCTATCTGGATGAGGAGGATGTCACCGAGCGCGCCTGCACGCTGGTGCGGGCCTTTTTGCACAACGAGGAATAACGGAAAGGAGAGTGCACCGTGAGCAACCGGCAGGACCGCCCGCTGGCAAAAAAACTTTTACACGCGCTGGGTCTGCTGGCACTGGCACTCTTCCTGCTGTATGTTGCCGTCCAGTTCGTGCTGATCTTCCATCGGTCCTACAAGACCGAGACCGCCATCCGCTACACGCTGGCCGAAAGCCTGAACCTGACCGGCGTTGTGGCGTTTGACGCTGTGGATGTGCCGGGCAGCGGCAATCTCGGCTATCTTGTGCAGGATGGCGAGCGCGTGACGAACGGCACGGTGGTAGCCGAATGCTACACCGATGACACCCAGGGCCTGCAGCGTGAGCGTCTGGACCGGCTCGAGCGCTCCATCACGCTGCTTACGAAGTCGCAGAATTCTGCCGGCAGTGAGCTTTCGGTGCTGACAAACCAGACGAAGCAGGCGTTGTACAACCTGCTGGATAAGCTGGACACTGCCCAGTATACCGGCATCTCCGACGCGCAGGACAGCTTTCTGCTGGCCCAGAACCGTCTGCAGATCAGCACCGGGCAGACGGCGGATTTCTCCCAGTCCATCGCAGCGCTGCAGACCGAGTACGACGGCATCAAGGCACAGCTCGACACACTGCAGACCGTCACCGCCACAACGAACGGCTATTTCAGCCGCACGGAGGCCTCGCCCGCCATCCGGACGGACTGTCGGGCGCTGGCTGATGCCGACCCGGCCACGCTGCAAAAAATGCTGGCAGACGGCTTCCCGGCGGCGGATACAAACCGCGCCGGACAGATCGCGACGGGCTTCAGCTGGAAATTCTACGCGGTCTGCGATTTGGATACCGCCGCACGGTTCGACGGTCTGTCCACGGTGAAAATCAGCGTACCCGGCAAGCAGAACACCCCGCTTTCCGCCACGGTGGAGGAAGTCAACGAGGACAAGGACAACGGCATTGCCAAGATCGTGCTGCAATGCCAGACCATCAGCGCCGAGGTCCTGGGCCTGGGCTGCGAGACCGTGCAGGTCGATTTAAAAACCTACGAGGGCATCCGCATCGACAAGGCGGCGCTGCATATCGTGAATGGCCAGCGCGGTGTCTATGTCAAGTACGGCAACCTGCAGCGCTTTTTGAAGATCACAACGCTGTATGAGAACGACAACTACATTCTTGTCCCGGAGGACGGCAAGCTCGGCAGTGCAAATGAGGTGCGCCTCTATGATGAGATCATCGTGCAGGGCACAAATTTGGAGGATGGCAAACTATTGTAACGAAAATACGCCGTTTGTATTGACAAGACTGCCAAAAAAGAAGATAATATTTAATGTATATCGCTGTAATAACGCGCTGACGTAAACGGCGCTTTCTGATCAAAGGAGTTTTACGACCATGTCCATGCTTGACAGTTTGAGAAGCAAGCTCGGTATCGACCCCGAAGCGGATTCCTATGTAGATGACACTGAAGAGAATGTTTTCCCCGGCGGGCAGGGGGCTGCAGCTGCGCAGGAGTATACCCAGCAGCAGGAGATCAAACAGCACAGCAATAAGGTCGTGAACATCAACGCGACGACCCAGCTGCAGGTCGTTCTGGTCAAACCGGAGCGCTTTGACGATGCGTCCAGCATTGCGGACCAGCTCAACGCCAAGCATACTGTGGTGCTGAATCTGGAGTCTGCCAGCAAAGAGGTCTCCCGCCGTCTGATCGACTTCCTGTCCGGTGTAGCGTATGCCAACAACGGCCAGATCAAGCGCGTGGCGACCAGCACCTTCATTATTACGCCGTACAACGTTGATATTATGGGTGACCTGCTCGACGAGCTGGAAAACAATGGCGTCTTCTTCTGATACCGCCAATGCGGTGCGCGGCTTTGTGCCGCCGCAGAATGACGACGAGCGCCGCCTGATGCGCCGTGTCGAGGAGCTGTGCCGCGTTGCGGTAAGCCGCAGCATCCCGCGTTATACGGGCTTTCTCTCGGACCGGGAGCAGAGCCTGGCGCAGGCCGCCTGCAACAAGGCCGGGTGCAGTTGCATCCGCTTTTGGGGCGGCTTTGACGCGGCAGAACGCCGGGTACTCTGTATTGAGCCGCCCGACGCCTGGCAGGAAGAACCGCTGGCCTACCTGCAATGCACCGCTTACGGGGATAAGCTGCCGACCCACCGGGATTATCTCGGTGCGATTCTGGGCCTTGGCCTTGAGCGCAGCTGCGTGGGGGATCTGCTGGCAGACCCCGAGCGTGAGGACACATTTTACGCGGTGATCCTCGCCGACAAGCGGGAATTTATAAACGCGGAGCTGACCGGTGCAGGGCACTGCACCGTGCATACTGCGTGCATCGACGCACTGCCCGCCCGTCTGGCCGAAAGCCGCGGACGCACCCTGCAGGAGGCTACCGTGCCGTCCCTGCGTGCGGACGCGGTGCTGGCAGCCATGCTGCACACCTCCCGCACCCGCGCGGCAGAATATATCGCCGCAGGCCGTGTGGAGATCAACCACCTGCCGTTGAAGGCCGCCCACGAGACCGCCTACGCCGCGGATATTTTTACAGTGCGCGGTGTGGGGCGCTTCAAGCTGGCGGCCATCGGCGGCAAAAGCCGCAAGGATCGTCTGTTCATATCCTTTTACCAATATTGAGCGCAGGATCGCCCGCAGCGCTGCGGGCAGGGAATAACGGGGCCGTGTGCCCCGCATACAGGAGGAAAGCCGTCATGATCTCTTCCGAGGATGTCCGCCACGTCACATTTGACAAAGCGTTCCAGGGCTATCGCCGTGAGGATGTGGATGATTATCTCAAGCAGGTCGCCCAGGCAATGGACGACCTGGCTGCCCAGAATGATGATTTGCAGAAAAAGCTCGTCATGCTGGCCCAGCGCATTGAAAAATACCGAACGATGGAAAACTCCCTGAGTACGTCGATGATCAACGCCCAGCGCATGGGGGACAGTATTATCCACGAGTCCAAGCAGAAAGCGGCGGAGATCATCCGCTCGGCCAACATCAAGGCGGAGGACCGTGAGCAGCGCGCCCGCGATGACGTCGAGCTGGCCAAGCAGGAGATCGTCACGCTCAAGGGTGAGGCAGACAGCTTCAAGCGTTCACTGATCGAGATGTACCGCAAGCATATCAACCTTATCAATAAACTGCCCGATTACACCAGACGGCCCGAGGATGAACCCGTTCCGCCGCCGTCCCCGGCCCCGGAGCAGGCCGCTGCCCCTGCGGCAGAGCCGCAGCAGCCCGCTGTGCAGGCCCCGGTCTACACGGCCCCCGCAGCCCAGCCTGTGCCGGAGTCGGCCCCGGTACAGCAGGCAGCCCAGGTGCCCGCCATGCAGGAGACGGCCTACTATGAGCCGCCCACAGCCCAGCCCGTGCCGGAGCCGACGGAAAGTGCCCAAGCTCAGGGCGAAAAGGTAGACACGGTGGAATTTGCCATCGCGCCGCACCCGGAGGAGCCGGAGGAAGCCGAACCCGCCCCGATCCCCGTGGAGGAGCCCGCCATCGACGAGACGCGGTTCCAGGATGTCTCCGGCCTGTATGACGAGCCGGAGGCCAAGCCTGCCCGCCGCCGCAAGGCCGGTACGACCAGGCGCACGACCCGCAAAAAGGCAAGTGACGAACCGCAGGAGGAGCTGAATTCCCCGGCGTTCGATAACTTTGAAGGCGTTGACTTTGACAGCTGACGCCCGATGTGATATAACTAAAGAATCCAATAAATAGAGGAGAGTAGGAAACTTTGGCGCAGAACTACAACGACACCATCCATAAGATGCAGACCCCGTTTGAAATGCGGGCCGGTCTGCCGAAGAAGGAACCCAAAATGCTCGAGGACTGGGAGCAGAACCATGTCTATGAGCAGATGATTAAGAACAACGAGGGCAAGCCGCAGTACATCCTGCACGACGGCCCTCCGTATGCCAACGGCAATATCCACATGGGTACGGCCCTGAACAAGATCATCAAGGACATCATCATCCGCTATAAGAACATGTCCGGCTTCCAGGCACCCTACGTGCCCGGCTATGACACCCACGGCCTGCCCATCGAGCTGAAGGCGCTGAGCTCCCTCGGCGACAAGAAGGCCGGTGTCTCCAAGCTGGAGCTGCGCCAGATCTGCAAGGAGTTTGCCACCGAGCACATCGGCGTCATGAACGAGCAGTTCAAGCGTCTGGGCGTGCAGGGCGACTTTGAGAACCCCTACCTGACCCTGCGCCCCGAGTTTGAGGCCCGCCAGGTCGAGATCTTCGGCGAGATGGCCAGGAAGGGCTACATCTACAAGGGCATGAAGGCCGTGTACTGGTGCCCCGAGGACCGTACCGCCCTGGCCGAGGCTGAGATCGAGTACGCCGAGGACGAGTGCGATTCCATCTATGTCCGCTTCAAGCTGACCGACGACCCCAACGGCGTGCTGGCCAAGCACAACATCCCGCTGGACAAGGCATGGATCGTCATCTGGACGACCACCACCTGGACACTGCCCGCCAACGTCGCGACCTGCCTGAACCCCAATCTGGAATATGCCTTCGTCAAGATCGGTGACGCCTACCACATCATGGCCCGCGAGCTCGTTGAGTCCACGATGAAGGGCTGCCATATCGACGAGTACGAGGTCCTGCCCGAGACTGTTCTCGGCAGTGAGCTCGAGCTCATGCAGTATCAGCATCCGTTCCTTGACCGCAAGGGCCTGGTCATTCTGGGCGACCACGTCACGCTGGAAGGCGGCACGGGCTGCGTCCACACCGCTCCCGGCCATGGTGTTGAGGACTTTGAGGTCTGCGTCAATCACTATCCGCAGGTTCCCGTTGTCGTTCCCGTGGACGACGCGGGCCGCCTGACCGCCGAGGCGGGCGAGAAGTTTGCCGGTCTCAAGGTCTGGGACGCCAACAAGGTCATTCTGGAGCACATCAAGGAGAGCGGCCATCTGATGGGTGTGCAGCACATCACCCACCAGTACCCGCATTGCTGGCGCTGCCATCATCCCATCATCTTCCGTGCTACCGAGCAGTGGTTCTGCTCCATCGACGCCTTCAAGGAGGACGTCTACAAGGCCATTGACAGCGTGCACTGGCAGCCGGCGTGGGGCCATGACCGCATGGCCGGTATGGTCCGTGACCGCAGTGACTGGTGCATCAGCCGCCAGCGCGTCTGGGGCGTGCCCATCCCGGTATTCTACTGCAAGAAGTGCGGCAAGTACCATATCACCGATGCCTCCATCAAGGCTGTGTCCGACCTGTTCCGCAAGGAGGGCAGCGACGCCTGGTACAAGTACGATGCCAACGACATCCTGCCCAAGACCGAGGTCTGCGAGTGCGGTGCCTCCGACTGGGAGAAGGACCCCGACATCATGGACGTCTGGTTCGACTCCGGCTCCACCTGGAGCGCTGTCTGCCGTGAGCGCCCCGAGCTGCGCTGGCCCGTTGATATGTATATGGAGGGTGCCGACCAGTTCCGCGGCTGGTTCCAGTCCAGTCTGCTGACCAGCGTCGCCACCCAGGGTGTGGCCCCGTACCGCGAAGTCCTGTGCCACGGCTGGGTCGTCGATGCCCAGGGCAAGCAGATGCACAAGTCCGCCGGCAACGGCATGGAGCCCAGTGAGATCATCCGCGACTACGGTGCTGACATCATCCGTCTGTGGGTCGCTTCCAGCGATTACACCGTCGACGTCCGCGCCGGTAAGGAAATTTTCCGCCAGCTGTCCGAGGCATACCGCAAGATGCGCAACACGGCCCGCTTCATGCTGGGCAATATCAGCGACTTTGATCCCGCGAAGGATATGGTCGATGATGACCAGCTGTTCGAGATCGACCACTGGGCACTCGAGGCCTGCAACAAGCTGACCGCCACCATGCGCGATGCCTACGAGCACTACGACTTCAGCCGTGCCTACCACGCGCTGTACAACTTCTGCGTCATTGATATGTCCAACTTCTACATGGACGTCATCAAGGATCGTCTGTACTGCGCAGATGACCACGCACGCCGCTGTGCCCAGACCGCGCTGTACCGCATCCTGGTCGACTTCACCAAGCTGCTGGCACCCATCCTGTGCTTCACCAGCCAGGAGATCTGGAGCTACATCCCGAAGCTGGACGGCATGAAGGACTATGTTGTCTTTGAACAGATGCCCGAGGCCAAGGCTGCCGCCGATGAGGCGTTTGAAGCTAAGTGGGACCGCATCATGGCCATCCGCGACGACGTCAAGAAGGTGCTGGAGCAGGCCCGTGCCGATAAGGTCATTGGCTCTGCGCTGGAGGCCGGTCTGACGCTGTACTGCAGCAAGGAGGTCTACGACTTCCTGAACGCTATCCCGATGGATGAGTTGGCTGACCTGTTCATCGTCTCCCACGTTGACCTTGTCGAGGGTGAGGACGGCGTCAAGGGCCTGCTCGAGGGTCTCGGCGTCAGCGCTGCCCATGCGGCTGGCAACAAGTGCCTGCGCTGCTGGAAGTACGAGACCACCGTCGGTGAGGACGGCCTCTGCCCGCGCTGCGCTAAGGTCTTGAAGCAGTAAATTTACTCTACCGTCAGCGGTGCTTATACGTTTAAGCACCGCTGATTTTTTCGGATAAGGTGTTGTATGATTTCTGGTTTGTTATCGCTGGCAGGAGCGGCCATTCTGGTCGTCATTGACCAGCTCATCAAGCACTGGGCCACGGCGGCGCTGCTGCCGGTGGGCAGCATGGATGTGCTGCCCGGCGTTGTGGAGCTGCGCTACTGCCTGAATGACGGCATGGCGTTTTCGATGCTGGCCGGTAAGCAGGGACTGCTCATCGGTATGACGTCGGTCATGTTGCTGGCTGTCCTTATCATGCTGTTCGTGCGCAAAATGCCGCTGACAGAGCGCGCAGCCTGGACGATGGTATTGGGCGGCGGCGTGGGCAACCTCATTGACCGCGTGCTCAACGGTGTGGTCGTGGACTACATCAACGTGCTGTTCATGCGGTTTGCCATCTTCAATTTTGCGGACATCTGCGTATGTGTCGGCGTCGGCCTGCTGATGCTCGCCGTGCTGCTGGACTCTTTCAAAAAGGATAAGACCGCAGAGCCAAAGGCGGACGAAGATGGAGCGGCTTGAGCTTACCGCAGCCCCCGGCGACAGCGGACGCCTGGACGCCTGGCTGGCCGGGCAGTGCCCGACGCTGTCCCGCAGTGCGCTGCAAAATCTGATCGAGCAGGGGCTTGTGACCTGCGGCGGTGCGCCCGTCAACAAAAAGGATAAGGTGGCGCCCGGCAAAGTCTACGCCATCGACCTGCCTGACCCGCAGCCCATCGAGGCCCGGCCCCAGAACATCCCGCTGGACATTGTGTACGAGGACGACGACCTGCTCGTTGTCAACAAGCCTAAGGGCATGGTCGTGCACCCGGCCCCCGGCAACCCGGACGGCACGCTCGTCAACGCGCTGCTTTACCACTGCGCGGGGCAGCTGTCGGGCATCGGCGGGGCCATCCGCCCGGGCATCGTCCACCGCATTGACAAGGACACGAGCGGCCTTCTCGTCGTTGCCAAAAACGATGCCGCCCATCAGGCGCTCAGCGCCCAGATGAGCGTACACAGCATCCACCGCGTCTACCATGCCGTGGTGTACGGTAACCTCAAGGAGGACGAGGGCTTTGTGGAAAAGTGGCTCGGACGCGACCCGCGGGACCGCAAGAAAATGGCCGTCCTGGCCGAGAACGCGGCGGGGGCCAAGTATGCCTACACGGGCTGGCAGGTGCTGGAACGCTGCGGCAATTTCACTTACATTGCGTGCAAATTAAAGACCGGGCGCACCCATCAGATTCGTGTACACATGGCCTCGACGGGGCATCCGTTGGCAGGGGATGCTGTGTACGGCCCCAAAAACTGCATCAAGTCGCTGAATGGCCAGTGCCTGCACGCCAAGGAGCTGGGCTTTGTCCACCCGCGGACAGGGGAGTGGATGCAGTTTGATTCGCCCCTGCCGCCCTATTTTACAGAGTTTCTGACACGGTTAAGAAAGGAACATCGCGCATGAAACCACCCCTAAGCGATACCCTTGTGATCTGTGATATGGATAATACGCTGCTGACGGCCAAGGAGGGCATCCCCGCCTGCAACCGCGCGGTCATCCAGCTGTACACCGGCATGGGGGGGCTTTTCACGGTGGCAACGGGCCGCCCGCCGGAGTCCATCCGCGCGGCGCTGGGGAACATCCGCCTGTCGCTGCCGGCCATCTCCTGCAACGGGGCGCTGCTGTATGATTTCTCCGCCGAGTCGGTGCTGCACCGCTCGACGCTGAACCGCGAGCAGGCGACGACGGCCATCCTTGACATCCTGAACAAGTTCCCGCATATAGGCGTGGAGGTCATGGCCGGAAACGGCGAGATGTTCGTCATCCATGCCAATGAGGTGACCCACGCCCATCAGGTGGACGAACACCTCGGCAGCATTGCCTGCCCGGTGGAAAGTGTGCCCGACGGCTGGGTCAAGGTCGTCTTTGCCTCCGACCCGGAGAGCATCCGCAAGCTGGGCCAGTACGCCAAGACGCGGTACTACGGGCGGGAAAACTACTTCCTGGCCACGAACAGCATTTACTTAGAGATCATGCCCAGCGGCGTCAGCAAGGCCAGCGGTCTGCATGACCTGTGCGCCCTCATGAGTAAATCCATGAAGAACACCGTCGTTATCGGTGATTACTACAATGACCTGGAGATCATGCGGGAGGCCGGCTACGCCGTGGCTGTCGCCAACGCACCGGCAGAGGTCAAGGCTGCCGCCGACCATGTGACGACCTGCACCTGCGCCGAGGGCGCAGTGGGGGAGTATCTGTACAGCCTGATCGGCAGAGCCGAAGGACGTGAGGTTTGACGATGAAGGTCAGCGAACTGATGAACCCCAAGGGCGTACTGCTCTATGCAAAGATCGATAACTCTGCCGACGCACTCGGCATTCTGGTCGAGCTGCAGGAGGGCATCGGCGTTATCACCAACGGCAATGCCTACTACAATGCGGTCAGCTACCGGGAAACGTTCGGCGGCACAACGGCCATCGGGGGCGGCATTGCGCTGCCACACGCCTGCAACGCGGGCGTGTCCGCACCGGGCATCTCGGCGCTGCTGCTGCGCCGCGGTGTTGACTGGGGCGCACCGGACGGGAAACCTGTGGATCTTGTGTTCATGATCGCTGTTCCGCCGGGCAGTGAGAGCCTGCATCTGCAGATCCTGGCGCGGCTCGTAAACCTTCTGAGCCGCAGCGACCTTGTGGAAAGCCTGCGCACAGCCAGCAACCCCCACCGCTTTGTGGAGCTGATCGCCAAGGCGGAAAACGCCTGCTTTGCAGAATAAAACCGAAAGTTGCCCCAGCTTATTTGCAAGCTGGGGCTTTTTGTTTGCCTCCGCAGGGGCGCATTCTATATGCGCTCGCGCAGCCTGCGGTAACAACCGCGGGCGGATATGGGATCCGCCCCTACGGGGCATCGATTTGAATATTCGTCAATATAACTAAAAAACGCCGCAAATCGCACGACGCATTATACGTATTTGCACTTGCTTTAAACCGGTGAAGTGTGTTATACTTTAAAGCACTAAACCGGCTGCGCAGGAGGGACCCGCGTGAGGAGACGCGGGTGTACACCTGAAACAAAAAGGTTGCGCAGCAGGTACTATGGAGGAATAGACATGAAAAAAGCAGTTTCCCTTATGATGGCAGCCGCCATGACCATGGGTCTGGCCGCCTGCGGCTCCACCGCATCCACCGACACCGCCGCTTCTGCTGCGGACACCGCCTCCAGCACCGAGGCTGCTGCAAGCACTGCTGACAGCACCGCCGCTGCGGATGGCAAGGTCTATAACATCGGTATCTGCCAGCTTGTCCAGCATGAAGCGTTGGATGCCGCTACTCAGGGCTTCAAGGATGCTCTGGTCGAGAAGCTGGGCGAGGGCAGCGTCAAATTTGACGAGCAGAACGCCTCCGGCGATTCCGCAAACTGCGCCACCATTGTGAATGGCTTTGTCTCCAACGGCGTTGACCTGATCCTGGCCAACGCCACCGCACCGCTGCAGGCCGCCGCACAGGCGACTGCCGACATCCCGGTGCTGGGAACCTCCATCACTGACTACGCCACCGCGCTGGACATCAGCGACTGGACCGGCACTGTCGGCAACAATATTTCCGGCACCTCTGACCTGGCTCCGCTGGACCAGCAGGCAGCCATGATCCAGGAACTCTTCCCGGATGCCAAGAGCGTCGGTCTGCTCTACTGCAGTGCAGAGCCGAACTCCGTCTACCAGTGCGACGTCATTGAAGGCTACCTGACCGAGGAGGGCTACACCGTTGCCCGCTATGCCTTCACCGATACGAACGACGTCACCTCCGTGGCCCAGACTGCCGCCGATAACTCCGACGTCATCTACATCCCCACTGACAACACCGCAGCCTCCAACACCGAGGCCATCGCAAACGTTGTCATCCCTGCCAAGGTCCCCGTTGTGGCCGGTGAGGAAGGCATCTGCGCCGGCTGCGGCGTTGCAACGCTCTCCATCAGCTATTACGACCTCGGCTACGCCACCGGTGAGATGGCTGCCAAGATCCTAGCGGACGGCGCGGACGTCTCTGCGATGCCCGTTGAGTTCGCTCCGAACGTGACCAAGAAGTACAACGCCGCCAACTGCGAGGCGCTGGGCATCACCCCGCCGTCCGACTACGTGGCTATCGGCTGATTGAACTGAACAGCGACTGAAAATCATCATAACAGCGAGGAGGGGGAGATTACTCTCTTTCCCCGCTGTTTTGGTGCTTTACGAAATGAGGATGTTTTTATGGATTTCCTGACCTCTTTGGTAAACTCCATGCCCGGCGCTGTGGCACAGGGCCTCATCTGGGGCATCATGGCCATCGGCGTATACATTACCTACCGCATTCTGGATGTGGCCGATCTGACCGTTGACGGCTCCCTCGGCACGGGCGGCGCGGTCTGCGTGGTGCTGGTGCTCAACGGCATGCCTGTGGGCGTCGCCCTTGTGGCAGCCACGCTGGCCGGTATGCTGGCGGGCCTTGTCACGGGTCTGTTCCACACGGCCTGCGGCATCCCGGCAATTCTGGCCGGTATTTTGACCCAGCTGGCGCTGTATTCTGTCAACCTGCGCATCATGGGCACCGGCACGGGCGGCGGCAAGGCAAACCTGCCCATCAGTGTGGACAAGTACAGCCTGCTGGTCTCGGCCCGCTATGTCCGCGCACTGGCGCTCAACAACCCGATCTTCGTGCTGCTCATCTTCTGCGCGATCCTGATCGGCGTGCTGTACTGGTTCTTCGGCACGGAGCTTGGCTGCTCGCTGCGCGCTACCGGCGCAAACCAGCACATGGCCCGCGCCCAGGGCATCAACACGAACGTCACCATCGTGCTCGGCCTTATGGTTTCCAACGGCCTTGTGGCGCTGGCGGGCGGTCTGCTGTCCCAGTACCAGGGCTTCTCGGACATCAACATGGGCCGCGGCGCCATCGTCATCGGTCTGGCCGCCGTCATCATCGGTGAGGTCATCTTCGGCAAGATCTTCCGCAACTTTGCGCTCAAGCTGACCGCCGCTGTCATCGGCGCGATCATCTACTACATCGTTATGAACTTCGTGCTGCGTATGGGTCTGTCCACCGATGACCTCAAGCTGCTGACCGCGCTGGTCGTGGCCGTGTTCCTGACCATCCCGTACTGGAAGGGCAAATACTTCACCAAAGTACCCGTGAAAAAGGGAGGCAAGGACAATGCTTGAGATCAAGAATGTATACAAGACCTTCAATGCAGGAACCGTCAATGAGAAGGTCGCCTTGAAGGGACTGGATCTGACGCTGGAGGACGGCGACTTTGTCACGGTCATCGGCGGCAACGGCGCGGGCAAATCCACGATGCTGAACGCCGTCGCGGGCGTCTGGCCGGTGGATATGGGCAAAATCATTATTGACGGGAAGGATGTGACCCGCCTGTCCGAGCACCAGCGTGCCAAGTACATTGGCCGCGTGTTCCAGGACCCGATGATGGGCACCGCCGCGACGATGCAGATCGACGAGAACCTGGCCCTGGCGGCCCGCCGGGGTCTTGCCCGCACGCTCAAGATCGGCATCACGAAGAAGGAGCACGACGAATACTACGAGCTGCTCAAAACGCTGGATCTGGGGTTGGAAAACCGTATGACCAGCAAGGTCGGCCTGCTCTCCGGCGGTCAGCGCCAGGCTGTCACGCTGCTGATGGCGACCCTCAAAAAGCCCAAGCTCCTGCTGCTGGACGAGCACACTGCCGCCCTTGACCCCAAGACCGCGGCCAAGGTGCTGGCGTTGTCCGAGAAGATCGTCGAGGAAAACCACCTGACCACCCTGATGATCACCCACAACATGAAGGATGCCATCAAGTACGGCAACCGCCTGATCATGATGTACGAGGGCCACGTCATCTACGATGTGCGCGGCGAGGAAAAGAAGAACCTGCAGGTCAGTGACCTGCTGCAGCGCTTTGAGCAGGTCAGCGACGGCGAGTTTGCCAACGACAGAATGCTGCTTTCCTGAAATCGAACCCAATTTTGCCCGGGATGTCAAATCCCGGGCTTTTTGCTTGTAATAAAATTGTAATACGTGACAATTTTTTGAAAACCATGTTCAAAGCCCGGCAAATATGATATAATCTATACTATGTATACTAGGTGGGTTGTGGCCATGGGTACGCCCGCTTTCGATAATTAAGGAGGTTGCCGTTCCCGATGAGCAGAGAACGTAATGAGGAGAAAAAAGGCCTGAGCCCGACACAGCGCAAAGCGTGTGTGGTGCTGGCGCTGTGCGCACTGGCCGTTGTGATGAGCATTCTGGCGGCATGGGTGCTGCCGACGAAGCTGGGCCTGTTTGCAGGCGGGAAGGATTCCTACGACCCGGACGCCTACCCGCTGGATACGACGCTGGATTCCATCCTGCCGCAGAGCGCGGCGGATGACGCCTATATTACGGCCAGCGTTTTTGCGGGTGACCAGTACGCCGTGACGCTGCAGAAGGACACCCGCATCACGCTGAATCAGTTTGTCGGGCAGGAGGGATTGCAGATTTCCAAGGCGTTGTCCACCTCCTGTGTAAACTTTGCATCGGACGCCAGCAGCTACACGATCCCGCAGGCCATCCCCAAGATGAAGGCCCGCCGCGTCTTTGTGGTGCTGGGCGCGAACGATGTGGACGGCTCGGTCAGTGTGGACTCCTTCATTGCCGACTACAAGCAGTTCCTGCAGAGCATCCGCTCGGCCTACGCCTACTGCGACATCATCGCGGTGGGCATCCCGCCCGTTACCGAGGACAGCACGAACGCTGCCGAGACCCAGACCCGCATTGACCAGTTCAACCAGGCCATTGCGGCGGCCAGCAGCGATCTGGGCTTCAAGTACCTGAACACCGCCGAGGCCCTTAAAAACACCCGCGGCTACGGCGAGGGCACCTACTTTGAATCCAACGGTTTCAGCACCTCCGGCGCACGCGCCCTGCTGGAGTACGCCAAGAGCCACGCCTGCAATACGATGGACAGCCGTCCCGACACGTCGGACATCCCGCAGCGTGCGTCGGCCTCCGCAGGCAGCAACACGCCGGTGCCGACCTCGACGCCGACGAAGTTCACGGCCAGCTATGAGGTCGAGGACAGCGCCAAGGGCACGCTGACCGGCAACGGCCAGACCGGCGTGTCCAGCGTCGAAATTCAGGCCGACTCCGGCACAAGCGTTAACGTCACGGCAGTGGCGGCGGAGGGCTTTGTGTTCTACAAGTGGAGCGATGGCGTCACCACCGCGACCCGCTATGACAATATTACCAAGGACATCTCCGTCAAGGCCATGTTCAACGACGCCCGCGTCGAGCTGACGCTGGACAAGGGAGATACGACGATCAAGCAGGGCGAGAGCCTGACTGTCAATGCCGCGGTCAAGCTGGGCAACAAGGCCTACGACGCCACGAACGTCCAGTGGTCCATCAACGATGAGATGGAGAAGAACGGCAGCAGCCTGACCTTCAAGCCCGATGCCGCCGGGACCTACACGATCAAGGCTGGCATAGAGATCAACGGCACCTTCTCGACGGCACAGCTGATCGTCACCGTCGAGGCCGAGGCCACCACGATCAACATCAGCGGCACAGGCACGCTGACCGCAGGCCAGAGTACGACGCTGACGGCTACCGTGGAAAACGGCAGCGGCGACACGCTCTGGGGCTGCGAGGAGACCTCCTGGCGCACAACGGGCACGCAGGTGACCTTCACGGCCAACGAGCCCGGCACCTACCACATCCACGCGGCCAACAACGGTGCGGACAGCGTCTTTGTGCTGACTGTCAGCGCCGCGGCTACGCCGGAACCCACCGCTGCGCCCACGCCGATGCCGGAGCCGACCCCCGCCGATTCCACACCGCAATAAGCATACGAGGTTACGAAGATGGCAATTTATACCTGCGTCCTGCTGGACGTTGACAATACGATTTTGGACTTTGACGCCGCAGAGCGTCAGGCCTTGACCGATATGCTCGCCGAGTACGAGCTGCCCCACGACGAGGCCGCTTATGATACCTACCACAAGGTCAACCGCGAGCTGTGGGACTCGCTGGCCAAAGGCCAGCTGAACAAGCAGAAGCTGTTCCAAATCCGCTTCTCCCGCTTCATGCAGACCATGCAGCTGCCCGACAACGGCAAGGGCAAGGCCATGAATGACCGCTATGAGGAGCTGCTGGCGACCCATGCCGACCTGCTGCCCGGCGCACTGACCGCGCTGGAGGAGCTGAGCGAGGTCGCCACGCTGGCCCTCGTCTCGAACGGTGCCATTGCCGTGCAGGAGTCCCGCATTGCGGCCTCCGGCATCGACAGGTACATGGACGGCATTTATATTTCCGAGAAGGTCGGCGCGGCCAAGCCCAGCGCCAAGCTGTTTGAGCATGCCTTCCGTGACCTCGGTATCACGAACAAGAGCCGTGTGCTGATGGTCGGCGACGATCTGCTGGCCGACATCAAGGGCGGCCTGAACGCCGGTGTGGATACCTGCTGGTTCAACCCCGGCAATCTTGAAAACAAGTCCGGCATCACGCCCAAATATACGGTGAGCTCCTATGAGGAGCTCTACCGCATCGTGATGGAGCCGGAGGAGCTGGAAAATATCGGCGTGCGCAACCGCCGCCACAGCAACGAAGCCCTGCTGTAAGGCGAGGGCGCACTGCCGCTGCCCGTTTGTCAGGCGGCGGCATCATTTTGGAATTGAGGATGTACCGCTATGTTGTTGGAACTTCAAAACTTAGGCAAGAGCTTCGGCGAACACGAGGTACTGCGTGATGTAAATGCAGGTGTCGAGCGCGGGGACCGTATCGGCATCATCGGTGCCAACGGCACCGGTAAGACGACGCTTTTGCGGATCCTCTGCGGCGAGAGCCTGCCCGACGCCGGAGATGCCGCGTTCGGCACCGGCGTGACCACCGGCTACCTTGAGCAGAACGCCCGGCTGGACCCGTCGCTGGACATCTATGCCACAATGCGGCTGGTCTTTACCCCGGCGCTTGACGCCATGCAGGAGATGGACGCGCTGCAAAAGCAGCTGGCCGCAGACCCGCACAATGCGGAACTGACCGATAAGATCGCCCACTGCACCGCTGTCATCGACGCGATGGACGCTTATAACATGGACACCCAGATCAAAAAGGTGCTCAACGGCATGGGCTTTCCCGCCGACACCTGGACAAAGCTGGCGGGCGTGCTTTCGGGCGGTGAGCAGACCCGGCTGCGTCTGGCACGGCTGCTGCTGGAGCGCCCCGACCTGCTGATCCTGGACGAGCCGACGAACCATCTGGACCTGGAAACGATGGAGTGGCTCGAAAATTATCTGAAGGCCTACCGCGGTGCGGTGCTCGTTGTCAGCCATGACCGCTACTTCCTCGACGCCGTCTGCACCCGCATTTGGGAGCTGCGCGGCAAGAGCATCAAGACCTACCGCGGCAACTACTCGGCCTATCTGCCCCAGCGCGAGGCCGCTGACGAGCGCCAGCAGAAGCTGCATGACGCCGCTGTAGAAAAAGCTGCCAAATTGCAGGACTACGTGGACCGCAATCTTGTGCGCGCCTCCACGACGAAGATGGCCCAGAGCCGCCGAAAGCAGCTGGAAAAGCTCGAGATCGTCGAGGCCCCGACTGCCGAGGCGTGGGAACTGAACTTTCGCTTTGAGTACGACATTGAGCCCTATGACGAGCTGGTCATCATGAAGAATCTGAGCGTCCATATCGGTGAGCGCACCCTCATCGACGCCCTGGACTACGTCGTTCACCGCGGGGACAAGCTCGTCATTGCAGGTCCCAACGGCGCAGGAAAGTCCACGCTTTTGCAGGTGCTGGACGGCAAGCGCCGTCCGTCGGGCGGTATGGTCCGCCTGGGCAGCGGCGCCAAGCCGGGCGTGTTCACCCAGCAGCAGGCCCGCCGCGCAGGCCGCGTCATTGACGCCATCTGGAACCAGTACCCGCGCTTTACCGAGCTCGAGGTCCGCAGCCATCTGGCACGCTTCGGCTACCGCGGCGAGGAGGTCTTTAAGGACTGTGCGTCGCTGTCCGGCGGTGAGCTGGCCCGCCTGCGCTTTGCCGAGCTGGCGCTCGAGCGCCCGAACCTGATGTTCTTGGACGAGCCGACGAACCACCTGGACATCTACATGCGCGAGAGCCTGACCCAAGCGCTGGCGGCCTACACCGGCACACTGCTGCTCGTCACCCATGACCGCTACCTGATGCAGACGCTGGGCTGCCCGATCATGTACCTGCAGGACGGCAAAGCGACGTTTTACCCGAGCTTTGCCGCCCTGCAAAACCGTGACGCGGGCAAGACCCAGGAGCAGCAAAAGACCGAGGACACTGCCAAAAAGCAGGCATACGGCAAGGAGCAGCGCAAGCGCCGCGCCGAGGTCCGCGCCCGCCTGAAAAAGGTGGAGAGCGAGATCGAGGAGCTGGGTGCGCATATTGTCGAGCTGGAAAATGAGATCAACGACCCCGAGGTCCTGCGCGACCATCTGCTGCTGCGCGACAAATGCGACGAGCTTGACGACACCCGCTTCCACCAGCAGGAGCTCTACGACGAGTGGGAAAAGCTGGCCGAGGAGCAGGAAACCTTTGAAAACGAGGGCGAATGACCTTTTTACCGTTCTGTAACTTGTATTCCTGCCCAAAAGCGCTATACTATAGGTTTAGCAAGCTTACTAGGAAAAAGAGTATAGGAAAGTATGTAAGGCGGGTAGAACACATTGCAGACCACCATTATCGTAGCAACGCATAAACCGTACTGGGTGCCGGATGACCCGATGTACCTTCCGGTACAGATGGGCCATGCCGTCCACCCGGCCTGCGGCTATATCGGCGATGATACCGGCGACAATATCTCGGAGCGCAACGCAAATTTCTGCGAGCTGACGGGCCTGTACTGGGCGGCGCACAACATCGATTCCGATTATATCGGCATCGTGCATTACCGCCGCTATTTTGCCAGCCGCCGCAAAAGCCGCTTTGCGGACAAGAAGTCACGTGTCATCAGCCGTGAGGAGCTCTGCAGCATTCTGGCTACGACGAACGTCGTCCTGCCGAAGGAGCGCCACTATTTTATTGAGACGAACTACACCCAGTATATCCACGCCCATCACAAGCAGGATCTGGAGGTGACCCGCGCCATCATTGCGCGCAAATGCCCCGAGTACCTGCCCGCGTATGACCTGTATATGTCCAAGACCCATGGCCACCACTTCAACATGTTCGTCATGAAGAAGGAACTTTTGCAACACTACTGCACCTGGCTGTTCGACATTCTGTTTGAGCTTGAGCGGGAGCTGGACATGACGGGCTACACGGTCAATGACCGCCGGGTCTTTGGCTTTGTGAGCGAGCGTCTGCTGGACGCCTGGCTCACCACGAACAACATCAGCTTTGAGGAACTGAGTATCGTTTACATGGAGCACCAGAACTGGCTGCGCAAGGGCACAGCCTTCCTCAAGCGCAAATTCTTCCCGAAAAAAGATGCTTGACGCAAGAAATGTCACGGCCATCGTCGTGACCTACAACCGTCTGCCGCTGCTCAAACAATGCTTGGCCGCCCTGCGTGCCCAGACCGTGCAGGGCTTTACGGTGCTGCTGGTGGACAATGCGTCCACTGACGGCACGGCGGACTATATAAAGACGCTGGCAATGCCGGGGCTGGTCTGCCGCAATCCGGGGGAAAACCTCGGCGGTGCGGGCGGCTTTGCCTACGGCATCCGCACCGCGGCGGAGCTGGGGTGTGAGGCCGTCTGGATCATGGACGACGACACGCTGCCCGAGCCGGACGCGCTGGCCGCCCTGCTGGCCGCCGATGCCGCCCACGGAGACGGCTGCGGCTGGCTGTCCAGCAGGGCACTTGCCCCGGACGGCACCGACCAGCCGATGAACCTGCAGCGCAAAACGATGTACCGCGATATTGACGGCTTCGATGCGGCGGAGGTCCCCGCCGTGATGGCGAGCTTTGTCTCGCTGTTCCTGCGCACCGAAGCCGTGCGGCAGTTCGGCCTGCCGATTGCCGAGTTCTTCATCTGGTCCGACGACTGGGAGTACACCCGCCGCATTTCCCGCGCAAAGCCCTGCTATGTCATCCCGGCCAGCCGGGTCGTGCACGCCATGCAGAACCCCGGCGTCGTGAACATTGCCAGGGATGTGCCCGCCCGCTGGGCACGCTACCGCTATTTTTACCGCAACGATGTGGTGCTCTACCGCCGGGAGGGACTGTCCGGCTGGCTGTGGCTGCTGGCCAAGGACAGCTGGCACACCGTACAGGTCCTGCGCGACAGGCAGGGCTGCCGCGCCCAGCGCATAAAAATCATCTGGAAGGGCTTTGCCGCCGGGGTGCGGTTCCGCCCGCAGATACCGTACCTGCCATGAACCTGACAAAACAAATTTGCCATAAAGCTGCGCACTTTGACGCCGTCGCCTTTGACGTGTTTGACACGCTTATAAAACGCGACGTTGCTGTGCCGACAGGACTTTTCCGCCTGATGGGCGACGATTTTTACGCTGCCCGCATCCGGGCCGAGCGTGAGGCCCGCGCCGCCCAAAGCAGGGAAGTAACGCTGGCTGAAATCTACGCCCGCCCCTGCCTTGCCCGCTATGACGCAGCGGCAGAGTGCGCTGCAGAGCTGGACGCCTGTGCGGCGAACAAGCCCGTGCTGGATGCGGTGCAAACGCTTAAAAAGCAGGGAAAAAAGCTCTACTATATCTCCGATATGTACCTGCCGCAGACGCAGATCGACGCGATGCTGCGCCGCTGCGGCTATCCCTGCTTTGACGGCGGCTTTGTCTCCTGTACTTACGGCGTGCAGAAGCGCAGCGGCAGACTGTTCAAGCGCTTTTTGCAGGAAACCGGCCTCACGGCGAGGCAGCTGCTTTTCATCGGTGACAGCTGGCGCGCCGATGTGGCCGGGGCCGCGCTGGCGGGCATCACCGCTTGGCATCTGCCGACGCCGCCTGCACCTGCGGATGACGCTGCGGCTTTTGTGGAGAACCGTCTGCCGCAGCAGCGATCTGACGGTGAGTCTCTCGGTTTTTCCGTGCTGGGACCGCTGGCAGCGGCATTCTGCCAATGGCTGCACGCGCACCGTGCCGCCCGCCCGGAGGCTCGGCTGTATTTCCTCGCCCGCGATATGTACCTGATGCGGGACGTCTATCACACGCTCTACCCGCAGGAGGAGACCGGCTATTTACAGGTCTCCCGCCGCAGCTTGGCTCCGGCGTTTCTGGCGGCGGGGGACTGGGCCACAGTGCTGGCCGCCCTGCCGCGGCAGACTTTGACCGGTGCGCAGATCGCCGAATACTGCGGCACGACCTGCCCGCCGGAGCTGGCGCACAGGCAGTTTGATTTGAAGCAGCCGGACAGGGAAGTGCTGCACGCCTTTTTTCGGCAGCTGCCCCGCCCGGACGCCGCCGACGCGGTCACAGCCTATCTGTCTGCGCAGGGTATCCGCCCCGGTGATTTCCTTGTTGACATCGGCAGCGGCGGTACAACGCAGCTGCTGTTAGAGCAACTGCTGCAATTTCCGCTGCACGGGCTGCAGCTCTCGGCGGATGACCGGCTGCGCACCCGCTTTGCGCCCGACCAAACGGAAGTATTCCTGTTTGACGGCAAGCCCGCGCCGCGCCTGTATTGGGCGGGTCAGCCGATGCTCGAACGCCTGCTCTCACAGGATGTCGGGGCCACGCTGGGCTACTGCGCGGAGAAGGGGGACATCGTCCGTGTGCGCACGGCCAGGCAGCCCGCCGAGCCGCGCATTGCACAGATCCAATCCGGTGTGCGCCGCTTTGCCGCCGCCTGGCGGGACAGCGTGCTGAACGGCCAGCCCATCCCGCCGCAGCGGGCCATTGCCCCGTTTTTGCGGCTGGTGGAAAGCCCGACAGCTTTACAGCTGAATATGCTCGGTGACCTGACGGTTGAGGACGGCGGCACCTATCCGCTGGCCGCGCCGCAGCATACAGCGCACTACCTGATCCACCCGCGGCAGGCAAGACGTGACTTTGCAGAGGCACGCTGGAAGATCGGCTTTTTGCAGCGTGCCGTACCGCTGCCGCTGCCTTACGGGAAATTATATCTGAAACTGAAAAAATAATGCGAAATGCGAAAGGAGGTACCCCCATGGCCAAGATCAGCGTGATCATCCCGGCGTACAATGCCGAGACGACCCTGCGCACCGCCGTGGAATCCATCCTTTCCCAGCAGGTGCCGGAACTCGAGATCATCATCGTCAACGACGGCTCGACGGACGGCACGGACCGGCTTTGCCACGCGCTGGCGAGCGAGTACCCTTGCATCTACGTCATCACCCAGAAAAATGCCGGCATCTGCGCGGCCCGCAACCGCGGCATGGAGGCTGCGAGCGGGGAGTACATCACCTTCTGTGACGATGACGACCTGTTCTGGCAGGGAGCGCTGCGCCTGCTTTTGCAGACGGCAGAGGACACCCGCGCCGACCTTGTGCGCGGCGGCTATGAGCTGCTGCGCCAGCGCCCGGACGGTACCTTTGCCGAGCAGCCGCACCCTGCCGGAAGCCCCTGCACGATAGCGCTGGGCCGCGGCGGCAGCTACGGTGCTTTTTTGGAGAACAGCGGCCCGCAGTTTGTATGGAACGCCCTCTACCGCCGCACGGCGCTGCTGGGGCTGCGCTTCAATGAGCGGTGCAGCTACGGGCTGGAGGACTTTGTCTTTAACGCCGCAGCCTACCGGCGCGTCGGCAAGGCGGTCTACATCCCGCAGGTCGTCTACCGTCATTTTGAGAGTGCGCAGAGCACCTCCTGCGCGCACACGGCGCAGGCACTTTTGGGCCGCATTCGGGCGCTGGAGCCATGGATGGAGGCTGAATTCCACGCCGCCCAGCGCTGGTGCGGCCCGGAGGAGCTGCAGGCCGTCTGGAAGGACCGCCGCGCACAGGCCGTCACCTTTTTGATGCACCAGCTGCGCGACGCACACGCCCCGGGCGTGCTGCGCCGCAAGGCCTGGCGCACGCTGCGGGAGTCCCTGGCCCCGTACCCGGGCAGTCTGCTGGACACCCTGCACGACGCAGGACACAATAAAAAACAAACAATGGCACTGCTTTTATACCAGATGCGGCTGCAGAAGCTCTACGATCTGCTGCCGGTCAGAGAGGAACAGTTATGAAAACGATTCTTGTTACCGGTGCAGCGGGCTACATTGGCCGCCATGTCGTAAAAAATGCGCTGGACCGTGGCTACCGCGTCATTGCGGCGGATTTTAACTTCAAGGGCGTCGACGAGCGCGCCGAGTTCTGCGATGTGCCGCTGTTCGGCGGTGACGCCGACCTGTACCGCAAGCTGGGCAGCCCGGACGTCTGCATCCATCTGGCCTGGCGCGATGGCTTCCGCCATAATTCCACCGCCCACATGAAGGATCTGTCCAGCCATGTGACGTTTTTGAACACGCTGATCGACGGCGGCCTGAAGGACCTGAGCGTCATGGGCACGATGCATGAGGTCGGCTACTGGGAGGGTGCTATCAATGAGAGCACGCCCTGCAAGCCGCAGAGCCAGTACGGCATTGCCAAGAACGCCCTGCGCCAGAGCATGATGCTGACGCTGGCGGATTCCCCCTGCAAGCTGCACTGGCTGCGCGCATACTATATCACCGGTGACGAGGTGCACGGCAGCTCGATCTTTGCCAAGATCACCCAGGCCGAGCAGGACGGCAAAAAGACTTTCCCGTTCACGAGCGGCAGCAACCTCTATGACTTCATCGACGTGGACGAGTTGGCCAACATGATCGTGGCCGCCAGTGTGCAGGAGGAGATCAACGGCATCATCAATGTCTGCACCGGCAAGCCGATGAGTCTGGCGGACCGCGTGGAGCAGTTCCTGCGCGACAAGAACTACAAGATCAAGCTCGACTACGGCGCGTTCCCGGACCGTCCGTATGACAGCCCGGGCACCTGGGGCGACCCGACAAAAATCAACTGCATTCTGGCAAACGATACCTGCAAGCGTGCATAACATACAAAAAGGAAAAACGCAATGAAACGATTGGGCATCTTTTTCTTCTACGAAAAAAACGGCGACGTGGATGATTTTATCACCTACTACCTTGCCGACCTGAATAAGAACCTGACCGAGCTGGTCGTTGTCTGCAACGGCAAATTGAGCGAGCAGGGCCGCGCGGCCTTCTCGCAGTTTACCGACAACATCATCGTGCGCGAGAACAAGGGTCTTGACGTCTGGGCGTACAAGACCGCGCTGGATTCCTACGGCTGGGCGAAGCTCTCGGAATTTGACGAGATCGTCATGACGAACTCCACCCTGATGGGTCCTGTGCGCCCGCTGAAAGAGATGTTCGACGCCATGTGGGAGAACCAGGACCTCGATTTCTGGGGCCTGTCCATCCACCACGGTGCCAAGTCGAACCCCTTCAAGGGCAAGCACCTGTATAACTATCTGCCCGTACACATCCAATCTCACTTCATCGTTTACCGTCGGCGCTTTGTGCAGAACCCGGAGCTGCAGGCCTACTGGGACAACATGCCGATAATCGAGAGCTACACCGACTCGGTGCAGCGATACGAGGCGGTGTTCACCAAGCAGTTTGAGGATAAGGGCTTCAAGTGGGATGTCTATGTGAAAACCGACGACCTGAAGGACTTCACAGACTATCCGCTGCTCGTCTGCCCGACGCTTTTATTGCGGGAGAAAAAATGCCCGCTGTTCAAGCGCCGCAGCTTTATGCACGAGCTGGAGGCCTATCTCAACGACACGGCAGGTGAGCCGGTGCAGGAACTGTACGACTATCTGCGGGACGAGACGGACTATCCGATGGACCTCATCTGGAAGAACATGATCCGCACGATGCACCCGCACGATTTTACCCGCAATCTAGCGCTGACCCGCATCATCGAGCCGACGGTGTTGGACGAGGCAACGGCACAGAGCATCCGCCAAAACCGCCGCATTGCGCTGGCCATGCACCTGTATTTCATGGATATGCTGGATTCCAGCAAGGCGTTTGCGGCAAAGTTCCCGCCAGAGACGGATATTTTCATCTCGACGAGCAATGCTGATAAGAAGCCACAGATCGAGGCCGCCTTTGCGGACCTGAACGTCCGCAGCGTCACCGTGACCGTGGTGGAGAACCAGGGCCGCGACGTCGGCGCCTTCCTCTGTGACCTGGCCCCGCAGCTGCGGGACTATGACTACGCCTGCTTCATGCACGACAAAAAAGCCATCCAGACCCGCCCCGGCAGCGTCGGCGCGAGCTTTGGCTATGTCTGCAATGAGAATGTCTGCAAAAACGCTGCTCATGTGCTGAATGTGCTGTGTGAGTTTGAGAAGGACCCGTACCTCGGCATTCTCTGCCCGCCGTACCCGACGCACGGACTTTACTTCATGAATATGTGCTCCGGCGGCTGGGGCCCGAACTTTGAGAACACGAAAAAGCTGATGAAAGACCTTGGCATCGATGCGCCTGTTTCCGGTGAAAAATCGCCCATTGCGCCCTACGGCAGTGTGTTCTGGTTCCGCCCCAAGGCACTGGCACCGCTGTTTGACCACGGCTGGCAGCACTCGGACTTCCCGCCCGAGCCGCTGCCCCAGGACGGCACGATCAGCCATGCCATTGAGCGCATCTATCCGTTTGTGGCCCAGAGCGCGGGCTACTACCCGGCAGTGGTCATGAGCAAGAGCTACGCCGTGACCCACAACGATACGATGCAGGCCTACGCGGGCGGCGTGATCCGCCCGCTGGCCCGCGTGTTTGACTGCACGACCTTCTATGGTGCGGCCAGCTCGGCCACCGGCTTTGCCTACAAAAAGCACCACCTATTCAGCCACTACGGCCCGTACTCCGACAGCCGCCGCCGTCACGCGCGCAACTGGCTGCGGGACAAGCTGCCCGCAGGCTCCTACAAGGTCATCATCAACACCAAGCGCGCTATCTTTGGCCCCCACGAAGGCCCCTATGAGGACTGACAACGCATGAAACGACTGGTCATCTACTTTCACTATGACCCGGCAGGCTGCATCGATACGGCCTGCCGCATTGCCGTACAGGCTGTGCAGAAATACGGCAGGGTCGTATTCGTCACCAACGGTACACTTGCCCCGGCGGACCGCGTCTGGGTGCGCCAGTCCGGTGCGGGCTGCATCGAACGGGAAAACGTCGGTTTCGACGTCGGCGCATACAGGGAGGCTCTGCTGACTCTGGGGCGGGAGAAGCTGGCCGAGTATGAGGAGATCGTCCTGATGAACTACACGCTGGCCGGGCCGGTCTGCTCACTGGCGGCAATGTTCACCGCGATGGACGCCCGCCCGGAGCTGGACTTCTGGGGGCTGACCCGCCACTACGCCATGCAGAGCCGCCGCTTTGGCGGCGCAGTGCCAGAGCATCTGCAATCCCATTTTATTGCGGTGCGCCCGCGGCTGTTCAACAGTGATGATTTCTGGAGCTACTGGCAGAAAATGGAACTGCCGACCAGCTACGAGCAGTCTATCATCCGCCACGAAACGCGGTTCACGCCGTATTTTGCCTCCAGGGGCTATGCCTGGGATACCTACGTGCAGACGGACGACCTGAAACCGGTTTTTGTAAACCCCATTATGGCCTGCCCGCGGGAGCTGCTGGCGAACCGCGGCTGCCCGTTTTTCAAACGGCGCAGCCTGTTCACGCCCTATGCGGATGAACTGCGCCGCACGGACGGCCTCGCCGCGCGGGAGCTCTGCGACTATGTGACGGCCTATACGGATTTTCCGCTGGAGCTGCTGCTGGTCTCGCTGTTAAAAACACAGCCGCTTTCAGCCCTTGCCCAAAACCTGCACTGGTGCTATCCTGTCGGCGCACCGACAGGGGAAACGCCCGACCTGAACGAGCCGGGCCTGCGGCTGCTTCATTACGAACAGCCCGCCGCGGACCCCGTGACCGACTGGTATAACCGGCAGGCAGCCGCCAACGCGGACACACTGCTGGCAGAAGCTGCTGCTTTGTTTGAAAAGAATCCGATGCTTGGCGTGTTAAGCCCCTCTCTGCCGCTGTGGCAGGGCTGCACCGCCGCCCGCCGCGCCGCCTGGATGCGGGAGAAGGACGCACTGGCACAGGAGGTATCCGTGCCCGTCGGCAGTGACCCGCCGCCCGCGCCCAACTGCGGCTGGGTGCTTGTGCGGGAGTCTGCCTTCCCGGACGGCATCCCCGCCTGCACAAGCCAGCGTGACGCCTGGAAGCTGGCCCTGACCGCCCAGAAAAACGGTGCCTATGCCGCCGCCTTTGAGCCGCTGACTCGGTCTGCGGCGCGGGCGGATATTTTAAATGAGTATGAGACCGCCGCCGCTCAGCCTGCCGCTGTAGCCAAGCAGCTGGGGCGGCTCGTCAAGCACAGACTGCAAAAGTAAAAGGGGAGACCACCCATCAAAAAGCAACGCCTGTTTTATCTTGATCTTGTCCGTGCCGCAGCGCTGATCTGCATTTTGATCGTGCATTTCAACGCGACGGTCACGGGATATTTTACACTGCCGCACAAGCTCTTTACCAGCACGCTGCCGCTGGGCATTTATCTGGGGGATTTCGGCTCCTCGCTGTTTTTCATTGTGTCTGGCGCATCGCTGGCACTGACCGTCCCGGCGGAGCAGAACCCTGCGCAGTTTTACAAAAGGCGCGCGAGGGCTGTCTACCCGCTGTTCTGGCTCGCGTGGTTCGTCGTGTTCAGCTATCGGTTTGTGGCGCACCCCGGCAGCTTCGGCGGGGCCAGGACCGTCACGCTGGTGCTGACGCTTCTGGGTCTCGACAACTTTGCCGTTGCCGCGGGCTGGGTCGGAACAGACTTTGCCTGTGTGGGCGAGTGGTTCCTCGGCAGCATCCTGTTTTTATACCTGCTGTTCCCGCTTTTGCAGCGGGGGCTGCGCAAAAGGCCGTGGCTGACCTGGGCGCTGACGCTGGCGGTCTGCATCCCGGTGCACCTGCTGGGCTGGGACGCGCGGCTTGTGGCCGTGCATATCCCGGAATTTCTGTTCGGCATGACGTTTTTAACGCTCGCCGGACGCACACGGTATATTCTGGCCCCGCTGCTGCTGGCGGGGGCCGTGCTGGCACAGCCCTGGGACGGTAAGATCACCTGCGCACTGGCCGGTGCTGGGGCGTTCATCCTGCTGGCGCTGGTGGCCCCGCTGCTGGACCGCCCGTGGCCCCGCGCGGTGGGCGCACAGCTTGCCAAAATATCCTACGCGGTGTTCCTTGTGCATCACGTTCTGATCCAGGAGCTGGCCGCGCACTTTGATCTGGCGGTGCTGTCCCGCCGGGACACGGCGTTTTTGTTTGTCGTCTATCTGGCCGCAACATTTGCCGCGGCGCACGCGCTGCTCTGGCTGCAAAGGACGCTGCGCACCGGCCTTGCCGCCTTGCGCCCCCAAATATAAAGCTCCGCCCGCTGTTTCCACAAAAACAGCGGGTATTTTTTTAACATTGTGCGCCCGCGCCCTCTGTACAAAAACGGGCGGGTACGGTATAATAGAAAATAATGTTTGAAACTAGGAAAGGGGCGTTCCACTGTGTCCGAATTCTCTGTTTCCCTTGCAAAATTGGCCGAGGAAGCCAACCTGACGATTGCCTACACCCCCTGTGAGCTGGATAAAATTCAGGTCACAGCCACCGAGGTCTACCGTCCGGGCATCCTGCTGGCCGGTTACTACGAAAACTTTGACAGCAAACGCATCCAGATCATCGGCCTGACCGAGATGTCCTATCTGGATGAGCTGTCCACCTCGCTGCGCAACACCCATCTGGAAAAGCTGTTCTCCTTCCAGCCGCCGGCCATCGTGCTGACCCGCGGCATGCAGCCGCTTTCGGAAATGATGCAGTTTGCCAAGCAGTACGGTGTGCCGATCCTGATGTCCACCGAGATGACGTCCGCCCTGATGGGGCAGCTCATCACGACCCTGAACACCGAGCTGGCCCCCCGCATCACCCGCCACGGCGTGCTTGTCGAGGTCTACGGCGAGGGCATCCTGATTCTGGGCGACTCCGGTGTCGGCAAGAGCGAGACGGCCATTGAGCTCGTCAAGCGCGGCCACCGCCTGATCGCTGATGATGCGGTTGAGCTGCGCCGGGTATCCTACCGCAAAATTTTGGGCACCGCGCCCGCCAACATCCGCCACTTTATTGAGCTGCGCGGCATCGGCATTATCAACGTGGCGCGGGTGTTCGGCATCGGCTCGGTCCGCTCGAGCGTCGAGGTCGAGATGGTCGTCCAGCTCGAGCCCTGGGACCGCACCAAGAACTATGACCGCACGGGCCTGGAGACGGAGTATTACGACATCCTCGGTGTCAAGGTGCCCAGCATGCTCATTCCCGTTATGCCGGGCCGTAACCTGGCCGTCATTCTGGAAACGGCTGCCATCAACAACCGCCAGAAGGAGATGGGCTACAACGCCGCCAAGGAGCTGCTGACCCAGCTGGGCCTGGCAGACGACATTACAAAATAAAAGAGGTTTTTCCGTTCCATGCAGATGATCGCAGACCTGCACACGCATACCCTGTGCGCAACGCACGCATACAATACTTTTACGGAAATGGCCGCAGCCGCTAAGGAGATCGGCTACTGCGCGCTGGCTGTGACCGACCATGCGCCCGCCATGCCGGATTCGCCCCACGCCTGGCACTTCCAGAACTGGAGCGCGATGCCCCGGGAAATCGGCGGTGTCGTCATGCTCTACGGAGCGGAGGCCAACGTCATGGACACCAAGGGCGGGCTGGACCTTTCGGAAAGCCAGCTCAAAGCGCAGGATTGGGTCGTCGCATCCATCCATAGCTCCTGCGTGCCGGGTCTGCTGACCCGCAGGGAGGCTAACCGCCTCTGGCTGGCTGTGGCCGAGAACCCCTATGTCGACATCATCGGTCACTCCGAGCAGGAAAACTACCGCTATGACTACGACCTTGTCACGAAGGCATTTGCCCGAAATCACAAGGTCGTGGAGCTGAACGGCAACTCGTTCAACGTCCGCAGGGACGGCATCCCCAATATGCGCGCCCTGCTGCGGGCCTGCCTTGCCAACGGCTGTCATATATCAGTGGACAGTGATGCCCACAGCACCCACCAGCTGCGGCACGGCCTGACGGCCCTCTACGCCATGCTGGAGGAAATGCAGTTCCCGCAGGAGCTGATCGTGAACGCGACGCGGGAAAATCTGGTACAGGAATTACAACTGCACGGCAAGCCCTGTGCAGAAGAAGTAGGAGGAATTTTGTTATGAGCAAATACACGATTGGTATCGACCTGGGCGGCACCACAATGACCGCCGGTATTGTCAACGAAAATTATGAGATTGTCGGCAAGCTGACCTGGGCCACCCGTCTGCCGCGCCCGGCGGAGGATCTGGAAAAGGCACTGGCCGACCTGTGCCGCACCGTGGCCCGGGATAATAAGGTCGATTTTGCCGACATCAAATATGTCGGCATCGGCACGCCCGGCAGCGTGAACTTTACCACCGGCTTCGTCGGCTTCAACACGAACTTCGGCTATTACGACTGGAACCTCGGCCCTGACCTCGAGGCCCTGCTCGGCTGCAAGGTCTATGTCGAGAACGACGCCAACGCCGCCGCCTACGGCGAGTACATTGCGGGCGGTGCAAAGGGGTACAACGATGCGGTCGTCATTACTTTGGGCACCGGCATCGGCAGCGGCATTATCCTGGGCGGCAAGATTTTGCGCGGCTTCAACTTCGCCGCCGGTGAAATGGGTCACAACGTCATTGTCAAGGACGGCATCCAGTGCACCTGCGGACGCAAGGGCTGCTGGGAGCGCTACGCCTCCGCCAGCGCGCTGACCCGCGAGACGAAGGCCGCCATGCAGGCCGACAAAAACACCATTATGTGGAAGATGACCCAGGACATCGACCACGTCAACGCCAAGCTGGCCTTTGATGCCGCTGCCAAGGGCGACGAGACCGCCCGGAAGGTCATCGACAGCTGGATCGAGTATGTCGGCGTCGGCATCGCCAACGTCATCAACACGTTCGAGCCAGAGGTTATCTGCATCGGCGGCGGTGTGTCCAACCAGGGCGAGGTCCTGCTGGCCCCCGTCCGCGCCTATGCGGAGAACGAGACCCGGAACATCACCACCGGCAAGTTCCCGGTCATCTGCGCCTGCCAGCTGCACAACGATGCAGGTGTGATCGGCGCTGCCGCACTGGGCAGTTCTATTTGATAAAACGCTGATACTACGGAGGTTTCCATGCAGGAACAGACGATCACTGCTCTGCGCACGGCGCTGACGGCACAGCAGCTGCCCTTTGCGCAGGGGGAGCCGCTGGCCCCCCACACGACGTTTAAGATCGGCGGCCCGGCAGCCTTCTGGTGTACGCCCCGGGATGCAGAGCAGCTGCGCCGCACCCTGCAGCTCTGCCGGGAAAACGGTGTCCGCGTCTACCTGCTCGGCAACGGCTCCAACACACTGTTTGACGATGCCGGGTTTGACGGCGCGGTCATTGACATGCGCGGCCTGTCCGGGATGGAAAATTCCGGCCTTGATACGGACGCGGTGCGCATCACCGCCGGGGCCGGGCAGACGCTGGGGCGGCTGTGCAGCAAGGCGCAGACGCTGGGCCTGACGGGTCTGGAATTTGCCTGCGGTATCCCCGGTACGGTGGGCGGTGCGGTCTATATGAACGCCGGTGCCTACGGCAGTGAGCTGAAGGACGTGCTGGAGAGCGTGACCTTCCTTGACAGTGATTTGCAGTTGCGCACACTGCCTGCGGCAGACCTGGCCATGGGCTACCGCACGAGCATTTTTGAGCAGAACCCCGACTGGTGCATCCTGTCGGCCACGGTGGTGCTGCACCGCGGTGATGGAGCCGCCGTGCTGGCCCGTATGCAGGAACTGCTGGGCAAGCGCAGGGAAAAGCAGCCCCTTGAATGGCCGAGCGCCGGCAGCACCTTCAAGCGCCCCCAGGGCGCGTTTGCGGGCAAGCTGATCGAGGACTGCGGCCTGCGGGGCTTTACCGTGGGCGGTGCACAGATCAGTGAAAAGCACTGCGGCTTTGTCATCAACCGCGGCGGCGCGACCTGCGCCGACGTGATCGCACTGACCGAGCAGGTCCGACAAATTGTTGAGGCCAGGACCGGCTTTGTGCTGGAACGCGAAATTCGCGTGGTAAAATAAGAGAGCGGTGGGGAAGATGAATTTTCTGATCGTGACCGGCCTTTCCGGCGCAGGCAAGTCAATGGCTGTCAACGCGCTGGAGGACATCGGCTTTTTCTGCATTGACAACATCCCGGTGGCGCTGCTGCCGCGTATCGTGGACTTCGCCCTGCAGGGCGAAAACCAGCTGAACCGCGTCGCCGTCGTCATGGACGTGCGCGGCGTGCGCAGCATTGAAAAGCTGCAGGAGGCGCTGGCCGACCTTGATGAAAAGAAGATCGACTACGATATTCTTTTCCTGGATGCCAACGATGCAGCCATTCAGCGCCGCTACAAGGAGACGCGCCGCCAGCACCCGCTGGCCGCCGCCGAGAAAATCCCCATCACCGAGGCCATCGCGCGGGAACGCCGCCTTCTGCAGCCGCTGCGCGATAAGGCAAAATATGTCATTGACACGTCGCTGCTCTCGGCGGCGCAGAACCGGGAGCGGGTGTGCAGCCTGTTCCTGGACAAGGGCGAAAGCCCGATGGAGCTGATGGTCGTATCCTTCGGCTTCAAGTACGGGCTGCCGCAGGAGGCAGATCTCGTGCTCGATGTGCGCTGCCTGCCGAACCCCTTCTATGTGCCGGAGCTCAAGCACAAGACCGGTTTGGATCAGGAGGTCGTTGACTATGTCATGGCCTCCGAGGAGTCGCAAGAGCTGCTGCACCGCTATGAGTATATGCTCGAATACGCGCTGCCGCTCTACGTGAAGGAGGGCAAGAGCCAGCTGATGATCGCGGTGGGCTGCACCGGCGGCAAGCACCGCTCCATCACCTTTGCGCGTAAGATCGGTGAATTTTGCGAGAAGCTCGGCTACGCACCCAGCGTACAGCACCGCGACGTGAACCGAAGTCTATAATAAGGGAGAACACCGCCTTGAGCTTTTCTCAAGAAGTGAAAAACGAAATACTGCGCCGCAAAATTTCAAAGCCCTGCTGCAACATGGCCGCCGCGTATGCGGTGGCCTGTTTTGGCAAATACTTTGATGACCGCGGCGTTGTTCTGCAAACTGAAAATGAGGGCGTGGCCCATTTTGCCCAAAAGCTTTACCGCCGCTGCGGCGTGCAGGGGACGGTCATCAGCAAGGAGCGCCCCACCGGTCCCGTGTATGAGTTCAGCGTGAAGGACCCTGACGAGGTCGCCAAAATGCTGGCGCTCTTTGGCCACACCGGCAAGGAGCCGACCCTGCGCATCCGCCCGGAAAACTTCAAATGCCAAAACTGTATGCAGGCGTTCATCGCCACGGCGTTTCTGTGCTGCGGCACGATGACAGACCCCGAAAAGAGCTATAATCTGGAGTTCCTCTCCACGCGGCATTACCTTTCCCAACAGCTGGAGGCCATGCTGGCGGAGCATAACTTCCACCCGCACCGCGCACTGCGCAAGGGCGCGAACACGATCTACATCAAGGCGGCGGATCATATCGAGGACTTGCTGACCTTTATGGGCGCGGGCGGCGCGGCCATGCGTATCATGGACCAGCGCATGTACAATGAAATGCGCAACAAGACGAACCGCCTTTCCAACTGCGAGACGGCCAACATCAGCAAAAGCGTGAATGCCGCCGTGCAGGTGCAGCTGGCGATTGAAAAGCTGCAGGCGGCGGGGGCGCTGAACACCCTGCCCGAGACCCTGCGCCACACCGCCAGGCTGCGGATGCAGTACCCGGACCTGCCGCTGGCCAAGCTGGCGCAGAAGTTTGACCCGCCGGTCAGCAAGGCCGGGCTTTCCCACCGCATGAAGAAGATCCAGGAGGCCGCCGCCCGTCTGGATGCTGCCCCGGAGCCTACCGAAAAGGAAGCAACGAATGCCTGAAACGACCCAAAGACAATTTACCCACCTGCATGTGCATACCGAGTACAGCCTGCTGGACGGTGCCTGCCGCATTGACCGAATGTTTGACCGACTGAAGGCGATGGGGCAGACGGCGTGTGCCATCACGGATCACGGCGTCATGTACGGCTGTGTGGCGTTTTTTGACGCCGCCAAGGCCGCAGGCATCAAGCCGATCATCGGCTGTGAGGTCTATGTGGCGACCCGCACCCGGTTTGACAAGGTCAACCGCATCGACGGCAACAACCACCTGATTTTGCTGTGCAAAAATGAGACAGGCTACAAGAACCTTATCAAGATGGTCTCCGCCGGCTTTACCGAGGGCTTTTACTCAAAGCCCCGCATCGACAAGCAGCTGCTGGAAAAATACCACGACGGCCTGATCTGCCTGTCTGCTTGTCTCGCGGGCGAGATCCCCAAGGCACTGCTGGCGGGGGACTATGACCGCGCCAGGCAGACGGCCCTGTGGTACCGTGACCTGTTTGGTGCGGAAAACTACTATATCGAATTACAGGACCACGGCCTTGAGGAGGACCAGGCCGTGCTGCCGCAGCTCATCCGCTTAGCGCGTGAGACCGGTATCCCGATGGTCGCAACGAACGACGCCCACTACATCACGAAAGAGGACGCCAAGATGCAGAGCATTCTGCTGTGCATCCAGACCGGCAAGACCATCAACGATGTGGACCGCATGGAGTTCCAGACCGACGAGTTCTACCTGAAATCCACCGACGAGATGTACGATCTGTTCTCGATGGTGCCGGAGGCCTGCGAGAACACGAACAAAATTGCCGAGCAGTGCAATTTCGAGTTCACCTTTGGCGAGACAAAGCTGCCGTACTTCAAGGCCCCGGACGGCATGGAGAACCAGGAATACTTTGAAAAGCTCTGCTGGGACGGCCTCGAGCGCCGCTATCCCGGCAGGGTCACGGACGCTTTGAAGGAGCGCCTGACCTATGAGATCAATGTCGTCAAGACGATGGGCTACACGAACTACTACCTTATCGTCTACGACTTTATCAACTACGCCAAAAGCCACGACATCCCCGTCGGACCGGGCCGTGGCTCCGGCGCGGGCAGTCTGGCGGCCTACTGCGTCGGCATCACTGACATAGACCCCATCCGGTACAATCTGATTTTTGAACGCTTCCTGAACCCCGAACGCGTCTCAATGCCCGACTTTGACGTTGACTTCTGCTACGAGCGCCGTCAGGAGGTCATTGACTACGTCAACGAGAAGTATGGCCGCGACCATGTGGCCCAGATCGTGACGTTCGGTACAATGGCCGCCCGCGCCGCCGTGCGCGATGTGGGCCGCGTTATGGGCATGAGCTATCAGGACGTGGACCGTGTGGCAAAGCTCATCCCCACAGACCTGAAAATGACGCTGAAAAAGGCGCTGGAGGTCAGCCCCGACTTAAAGACGCTGTACGACGCCGACAATCAGGTACATGAGCTGATCGACACCTCGCTGAAGGTCGAGGGCATGCCGCGCCACGCCTCCACCCACGCGGCGGGCGTCGTCATCACCCGTGACCCCGCTACCGAGTATGTGCCGCTGTCCACCAACGACGGCCTGCCCGTGACCCAGTTCAACATGGTGGAGATCGAGCGTCTCGGTCTTTTGAAAATGGATTTTCTGGGTCTGCGCACGCTGACGGTCATCCATGATACCGAGCTGGCCGTGCGTCGCAAGGACCCGGATTTCCGCATTGCGAACCTCGACTATGACGATCCCGACACCTACGCGATGCTTGCAAAGGGCGAGACCGAGGGTATCTTCCAGCTTGAATCCACGGGCATGACGCAGGTGCTTGTCGGCATGCGCCCGAAAAACCTCGAGGACATTATCGCACTGATCTCGCTCTACCGTCCCGGCCCGATGGACTCCATTCCGACCTATCTGCGCAACCGCAAGGACCCGTCCCATGTGACCTATAAGACGCCGCAGATGGCGCACATCGTCGATGTCACGAACGGCGTTGTCATCTATCAGGAGCAGGTCATGCAGATCTGCCGCGAGCTGGCCGGCTTCAGTTTCGGCCAGGCTGATAACGTCCGCCGCGCCATGAGTAAAAAGAAGCTCAAGGTCATGGAGGCGGAGCGTGAGCACTTCGTCCACGGCTGCAAGGAACCGGGCAAGGAGTGCGCGGGCTGTGTTGCCAACGGCGTGCCGGAAAATATCGCCAACGAAATTTACGACGATATGATCAGCTTTGCGTCGTATGCGTTCAACAAATCCCACGCCGCCTGCTACGCCTACGTGGCGTTCCAGACTGCGTATTTGAAATGCCACTACCCGCATGAGTTCATGGCGGCGCTGCTGACGAGCGTGCTCGACAACACATCCAAGGTCATTGAGTACACAACGGAGTGCCAGCGCTTGGGGATAAAGGTCCAGCAGCCTGACATCAACGTGTCGCGCGGCGGCTTCACGGCGGACGGCGAGCGGATCCGCTTTGGACTGAACGCGGTCAAGAGCGTGGGCCGCGACCTGATCGAAGCCGTCATTAAGGAGCGTGCCGAGCGCCCCTATAGCAGCCTCTATGACTTCTGCAAGCGGCTGCACGGCACGGGTCTCAACCGCCGTGCGCTGGAGAACCTCGTCAAAGCCGGTGCATTCGATACTCTGGAGCCGACCCGCCACGGTATGCTCGAGAGTGTCGAGGGTATTCTGAAAAGTGTCGAGACCGACGCCCGCCAGAATCTGGACGGCCAGATGGACCTGTTCGGCCTGATGGGCGGAGGGGAGAACGAGAAACCCGCAAACGACTATAAGGTCCCGAACCTGCCGGAATATTCCGCCTCTGATCTGCTGAAAATGGAGAAGGAGGTCTCCGGCCTCTATCTGTCCGGCCATCCGCTGGACGCCTACCGTGCCCAGATCGCGCAGGTTTCCACCTGCACGATTGCTCAGCTGCTGGGCGAGGACGCAAAGCAGTTTGACAACCAGACGGTGACGCTTGTCTGCACAATCGTCAAAAACAAGATCATGACCACCAAGTCCAACACGCTGATGGCCTTTACCACCGTCGAGGACCTGACCGGCAGCATGGAGCTGCTGGTGTTCCCGCGCATCCTGGCCGAGTGCCGCGCGGCCTTGCAGGAAAACGCCGTTGTGGTCGCCAATGGCCGCGTCTCCGTCAAGGAGGACGAGGCCGCCCGCCTGATCGTCGAGGGCGTGCAGCCCATCGAGACCTACGATCCCGGTAAAAACTTTGGCATGAACCGCGTGGAGCGCGTCAAGCGTGAGACAAGCGGGGGAGGGGCCGCCGGGTATTTCCTGACCGTGCCCTCCCGCGACAGTGCGCAGATGCACAAGGTAGAAAACCTGCTCTGCAACATTTTCGACGGGGGCACGGTGCGGGTGTATTTCCGCTTCCAAGATACCGGCAGGGCCATGCTGGCGCGGCACATGGCGGTAAAGGATGATCCGCTTCTGCGCGCCGAATTGGAGCGTATTTTGGGCAAGGATTGTGTAAAAGTTCAGGATGTTGAACACTCTGCAAAATAAATCCATACGTTTTGCGCGATTTATCCATAATTTCAGGGCGCAAAGTGTGGTATAATGTGTATGGTCGCGAGATTGTTAAAAATTTATTGTAACGTGATGACCACGCCTGAATAAATCGTAATGGTTCAGGCGGGTCCATAGTTCCCGAAATAGGAGGGGCTCGCTTTATGGCTAAGGAAATCAAAACGATCGGTGTGCTCACCAGCGGCGGTGACGCACCTGGCATGAACGCTGCTGTGCGTGCCATTGTTCGTGCAGGCATCAGCAAGGGCTACCGCATGATGGGCATCCAGCGTGGTTACAACGGCCTGATCAACGGCGAAGTTTATGAAATGAACGTCCGCAGCGTATCGGAGATCATCCACCGCGGCGGTACGATTCTGTATACCGCGCGCTGCCTGGAGTTCAAGACGAAGGAAGGCCAGGCCAAGGGTCTTGCCCGCTGCAAGGAGCTGGGCATCGACGCACTGGTCGTCATCGGCGGTGACGGCTCCTTCATGGGCGCCCGTGCGCTGGCCAACCAGGGCATTCCCTGCATCGGCCTGCCCGGCACCATCGATAACGACATCGCCTGCAGCGAATACACCATCGGCTACGATACGGCTATGAATACCGCTGTCGAGGCCATCGATAAGCTGCGCGACACCACCCAGAGTCATGACCGTTGCTCTGTCGTTGAGGTCATGGGCCATCATGCCGGTTATATTGCCCTGAACGTCGGTATCGCTACTGGCGCTGTGGCTGTCCTGCTGCCGGAGATCCCGTTCGATTTTGAGCGCGATATTCTCGAGCGTATGCGCCAGACACAGGTCACGGGCAAGAAGCATTTCATTATCATCGTGTCCGAGGGCGTTGTCGGTGCGCAGGAGCTGGCCAACCAGATCCAGGCGGCCACCGGCGTTGACTCCCGTGCAACCGTTCTGGGCCACATCCAGCGCGGCGGCTCCCCGACGGTCCGTGACCGCGTGAACGCCTCGCTGATGGGCTACCACGCCATTGATTTGCTGGACAAGGGCATCTACAACCGTGTTGTTGCCGTCTCCGGCGACAAGATCGTTGACTACGATGTCAACGTTGCACTGTCCATGCACAAGACGATTGACCGCGATATGATCGAGATCGCCAAAGCAATCTCCATCTAAAAGTACAGCTTGCAGGGCCGCATTCCGCAGGGAATGCGGCCTTTTGGCATTGTGAAACTTTTTATTTTATAAGATTTTTGCAAAAACCTGTTGACATTTGAAAAAAGGTTTGCTATAATAGCAAACGTCGTCAGGAGCGAACGCATCGAGGCGACGCCAGCTATGGGGGATTAGCTCAGCTGGGAGAGCGCTTGCATGGCATGCAAGAGGTCACCGGTTCGATCCCGGTATTCTCCACCACAAAGACCTGTCAGAAAATTCTGGCAGGTCTTTTTTTACATATTCGATTATTAGCGTATCCTGCATGCAAAGAACCCATCCGCTTTGTCACACGCCGCGTAAAACACCTCACCATGCTGGCCGATGCCCTGCGCGTGGAGCCGGGCGTCCAGCCAGCGCTCGTCGCGGCCTGCAGCCTTTAAATTGTCCTGCATGAGATGGCCGTCTATAATCAGGTCATACCAGGTGCTGGCGGCGTCCGGGTGCAGCTGCATATCGTCGGGCGTCAGGGGACGGTTGCAGCTTTTGGGCAGAAAGCTGATCTGGCCGTTTGTCTCTAAAATTGCCGTTTCTATTTCGTTCGGGTCAAAGTACCCGGCCACGCGGGCCTGACCCAGGAACTCGTTCACGTCGATGGCAGCGCGCTGCAGGCTGCTTTTCAGGATAACACCGTCGTCCATCAAAATCAGGCTGCGTCCGCTCCAAAGGCTGCGCATAGTGTTGCTTTTGCAGGCAGTGTAGTGCACGAACCACGTCACCAGCCCATAGACCACAAGCGCAGAGAAAGGCCGCCACCACTGCTCAAGATTCGTTGCCAGCTCTGCGCCGATGGAACCCACCGTGACGGCGTTCAGGTAGTCGAACGGGCTCATCTGCGCAATCTGCCGCTTGCCGCCCGCGCGGGTGAAAATAAACATCGCGGCCAGCGACAGCAGGCTCGTCAGCACGACCTGCCCGACCTCCGGAAAAACGTCAGCCATAAAAAACACTCCTCTCTGCGTTAGCTTTTGCGCAGTTATGACCTTTTATGCGGAAAAATCAGTTGACAAGCGGCACAAAACGGCATATAATAAGCCTGTAAAAAGGAAAATAGCGATGAAAGGGCCAATGCCGTCCGTTCCGTCCCTCAGAGAGAAGCCGTTTGGTGCAAGGCTTTCACGCGGAAGCACGGCAGAGCCACCCCGGAGCTTTCGGCGCAGAGCCGAGCGTACCTGCGGCGTTAACGCAGACACAAAGCGGCAGTGCTGTTGTATTATATTCTTGCGGCGCTGCAAACCGGGTGGTACCACGGAAGCATAACAGCCTTCGTCCCTGTATTGGGGCGTGGGCTGTAATTTTTTGTGGCGGACCCTGCATCGCAATTTTATGGATTGGAGAACAACACCTATGCAATGGACCGGATTGAACGAGCTTCGCGAAAAGTACCTGCATTATTTTGAGACGAAGGGCCACCTGCGTCTCGGCAGCTTCCCGCTGGTTCCGAAGGATGACCCCAGCCTGCTGCTGATCAACAGCGGCATGGCCCCCATGAAGAAATGGTTTCTCGGCCAGGAGGAACCGCCGCGGCATCGCGTGACCACCTGCCAGAAGTGCATCCGCACCCCGGATATTGAGCGCGTCGGCATCACGGCCCGCCATGGCTGCTTCTTTGAGATGCTGGGCAACTTCAGCTTCCAGGATTACTTCAAGAAGGAAGTCATTCCCTGGGCGTGGGAGTTCCTGACCAAGGAACTCGAGATTCCCGCTGACCGCCTGTACATCTCGGTTTATCAGGAGGATGACGAGGCCTACGACATCTGGACGAAGGAAGTCGGCATCCCCGAGGACCACATGGTCCGCCTGGGCAAGGAGGACAACTTCTGGGAGCATGGCTCCGGCCCCTGCGGCCCTTGCTCTGAGATCTACTATGACCGCGGCCTGAAGTACGGCTGCGGCAAGCCGACCTGCGGCGTCGGCTGCGACTGTGACCGCTTCATGGAGATCTGGAACCTCGTGTTCAGTCAGTATGATGCCGACGGCAAGGGCAACTATGAGCTGCTGGCCAAGCCGAACATTGATACCGGCATGGGTCTGGAGCGTCTGGCCGTCGTCATGCAGGATGTCAACAACCTGTTCGAGGTCGATACCGTTGCCGCCGTTTTGCACCACGTCGAGCGCATCTCGGGCAAGAAGTACGGCGAGAACGAGAAGGATGACATCTCCATCCGTGTGATTACCGACCACATCCGTGCCACCGTCTTTATGGCCTCCGACGGCATCCTGCCGTCCAACGAGGGCCGCGGCTACGTCATGCGCCGTCTGCTGCGCCGCGCCGCCCGCCATGGCCGTATGCTGGGCATCAACCGCCCGTTCCTGACCGAGCTGGTCGAAACGGTCATCGAGTCCAGCGAGGCCGGTTACCCCGAGCTGCGCGAGCATGAGTCTTATATCAAGAAGGTCATCGGCACCGAGGAGCTGCGCTTCGGCCGCACCATCGACGCCGGTCTGAACATCCTGACCGGCATGATGGGCCGCCTGAAGGAAGCCCATGAGAAGGTCCTGTCCGGTGTCGAGGCGTTCAAGCTGAACGATACCTTCGGCTTCCCGCTTGACCTGACCCGTGAGATTGCCGCCGAGGCAGGCTTTGCCGTCGATGAGGCCGCATTCCACATCGAGATGACCAAGCAGCGTGAACGCGCCCGCGCCGAGCGCCTGGCCAAGGATATTTCCGGTTGGAGCGCTGACCTGTTCGGTGAGCTGACCGCCGAGCCCACCCAGTTTGACGGTTACGAGACCCTGTCCGAGAAGGCTAAGGTTCTGGCTCTGTCCGACGGGGAGGAGCTTGTCGATGCCATCGCCACCGACGAGGCGGGCGAGGCCAAGGACGGCGTGCTGGTCGTGCTGGACCGTACCCCGTTCTATGCAGAGATGGGCGGCCAGGTCGCTGACCACGGTTATCTTGTCAGCGGCGACGCCAAGCTGAAGGTCACCCAGGTCAAAAAGACCCCGAAGGGCTATTTCGTCCATACCTGTGAGCTGCTGGACGGCACCATCCACGTTGACGACGAGGTCACCGCTTCCGTCGATGAGAAGCGCCGTGCCGCCATCTGCCGCAACCACACCGCCACCCACCTGCTGCAGAAGGCCCTGCGCGAGGTCCTGGGCGAGCATGTCCATCAGGCCGGCAGCTATCAGGACGACCAGATCACCCACTTCGACTTTACGCATTTCAGCGCCGTCAGCCCCGCCGAGCTGGCCGAGGTCGAGCGCCGCGTCAACGAGAAGATTTACGAGGCTCTGCCCGTCACCGTCAAGAACCTGCCCATCGAGGAAGCCAAGAAGATGGGCGCTATGGCTCTGTTCGGTGAGAAGTACGGCAGTGTCGTCCGCGTTGTCGACGCCGGCGGCTGGAGCACCGAGTTCTGCGGCGGCACCCATGTCACGAACACCGCACAGATTGGCTGCTTCAAGATTTTGAGCGAGTCCAGCGTGGCTGCCGGTATCCGCCGCATTGAGGCTACCACCGCCTTCGGCGTGCTGGATCTGCTGGATGACCGCACCGAGATTTTGGCCAAGACCGCTGTTGCCCTGAAGGCCAACAACCTGAAGGACGCTCCTGCCCGCGCCGAGGCACTGGCTGCTGAGCTGAAGGAAACCGCCAAGCAGCTTGAAATCCTGAAGGCCCAGATGGCTGCCGCCAAGATCGACGGCCTGTTTGAGAACGCCGCCGACATCGACGGCGTGCGCATCGTCTCCGCCTACCTGACCGGCACCGGTGTCGATACCCTGCGCGACATGGTCGATAAGGTGCGCGACAAGGCGCCCAACGCCGTGACCGTGCTTATCGGCAGCGACGGTAATAAGACGATGATGGCTGTCGGCGTTTCCAAGAACGCCATGGCCCGCGGCCTGAAGGCAGGTGCCCTCGTCAAGAAGATTGCCGCTATCGCAGGCGGCAACGGCGGCGGCAAGCCCGACTTCGCTATGGCCGGTATCCGCGACACGTCCAAGATCGACGACGCACTGAACGCTGTGCCCGAGATCATCAAGGCGGAAATGAATCAGTAATTCTTTGCCATAAAATCCACTGCAAAGGAGGGATTCCGGATGGAGGATTGTCTGTTCTGCAAGATCGCCGCAGGCGAGATCCCCTCGAACAAGCTGTTTGAGGACGACAAGCTGCTGGCGTTCTACGACATCGACCCGCAGGCTCCCGTGCATTTTCTCGTCATCCCGAAGCAGCACATTGCGTCTGCCGCAGCCCTGACCGAGGATGACGCCGCGCTGCTGGGCCACATCTACGCGGTCATTGCGCAGCTGTGCAAAAAGCTGGGCGTCGACGAGAGCGGCTACCGCGTTGTGACCAATGTCGGCGCGGACGGCGGCCAGAGCGTTAAGCACCTGCACTTTCATGTGCTGGCCAAGCGCAGCCTTGCATGGCCTCCGGGCTGATGCCGGGCGTTGCACAAAACACTTGTGAATCAATAAAGAGAGGTAAACTAACATGGCAGATACCTATACACTGCACATTGCGGGTCTGACCCGTGAGCTGCCCATCTGCAAGGTCAATGACCACATGGATATTGCCGCTTTCATCATGTTCAGTGATGTGGAGCTGACCGAGGCATGCGCCGCAGCTCTGCTGAAAAAAGCCCCCGAGTTTGACGTGATCCTGACCGCCGAGGCCAAGGGCATCCCTCTGGCCTACGAAATGGCGCGCCAGAGCGGCAAATACTGGATTCCCGCCCGCAAGGGTCCGAAGCTGTATATGCGTGAGCCTGTCATCATCGAGGATCAGTCCATCACGACTGCCGGTAAGCAGACGCTGGTCATCGACAAGAAGGACATCGAGTATATGGACGGCAAGCGCATCCTGATCGTGGATGACGTTATCTCCACCGGTGGCTCCCTGCATGCACTGGAAACGCTGGCCGCCAAGAGCACCGGCACGGTAGTCGGCTGCTGCGCAGCACTCGCTGAGGGCGACGCTGCCAAGCGCACCGACATCTTCTTCCTGGAGCCGCTGCCGCTCTTCCTGCACTAAGCAATGAAACGAAAGCTCGGTTGGTTTGGTCTCGGTTTTGCCGGGGCTGAGCTTGCTGCGGCCATTCTGCCGCCGCTGGTCTGTGTGCCCGCGGCGGCATTTTTGGTATGTCTGGCGCTATTATGGATAAAACGCCGCAGAGACAGCGCCATCCCGGTACTGGGGGCGCTGTGCGGTCTAGCGTGGTTTCTGGCGTTTACCCTTGTATGGGTGCGGCCCGTCAAGGCACTGGCCGGGCAGACCGTGACCTGCACGGCGGTGGTGGAGACGGACGCCGATGCTTCCTACAGCGAAAGCCGCCTGCGCGGTACGCTGCGGCTGACTGAAATTGACGGCAGGGCGGCCAACGTAAAGGTGCAGTGCGCGTCCTTTCCCGGCGAGAGTGCGGGGGAGCGGTTCACTGCAAAATTTGCGCTGACCGAGCTGCCCGACAACAAATACCGCCTGAGCCGCCAAAGCAAGGGTGTCTATTTGCAGGCGGAGTATCTGGGCAGCTACCACCCACTGGACGCCAGCCGCGCGCCGCGGTTTGCGCTGTATCGGCTTCGGCAGCGCTGGTCGGCCACACTGCGCCGCTGGCTGCCGCGGCAGCTGGGCGGCATCGAGGCCGCCATGCTGCTGGCGGACAAAAGCCGCCTGGATGACAGCGTGCAGCAGGCCTTCCGCACGGCGGGGGTATCGCATCTGCTGGCGGTGTCTGGGCTGCATCTGGCGCTGCTCTGCGGGCTGCTGGGCTTTGGCCGCAAATGGAAATTTTATAGACCGCTGATTTTGCTGCGCACTGCGGCGGCGCTGTTTTACCTGCTGCTGACCGGAATGCCGGTTTCTGTATCGCGCGCCGGGATCGTGCTGTTGGTGGCGCTGGTGGGGGACTTCTTCCTGCTGCCGCCCGACCTGCTGACCTCAACGAGCTTTGCGGCCATCCTGCTGGGGCTGCAAAACGCCTATGCGCCGTGCGACCTTGGCTTTCAGCTGTCGTTCTGCGCCGTGCTGGGCGTGCAGGCTGCGGCAGCACTGGCCCGCACCGAGCAGCGCGCAGCACAGGACAAGCCCGCCGCCGTCAAGGCGCTATGCCAAGTGGCAGAGCCTGTGCAAACGGCAGTGCTTGCCAGCCTTGCCACGCTGCCGGTGCTGGTGGCCCACGGCATGGCGGCCAGCCTGGTCGGGGTGCTCTGCAACCTGCTGGTCGTCTGGATGGTCCAGCCCGCCCTGCAGCTGGGCATCCTGCTGCTGGTGTGCAACGCTGTGCCGTTTTTGGCGGCAATCACGAACCTGACCGCTCTCGTGCTGAGTCTCTGGCTCAAGGGGCTGCTCTGGCTGGTACGGTGCTGCGCCGCACTGCCGTTTGCGTCGATTTGTCTGCCGCAGCGGTACACGCTGTTTGTGCTGGCTGTGCTGGGCGCGCTGGCGGTCTGCTTCTGGCATGCCAGGCGGCTGCGGCTCTATCTGCCCGCGGCGGCGCTCTGCACAGTGCTGGCCGTGGGGCTGGGTGTCTGGATGCAGCGAGATGTTGTGCAGATCAATCTGGTCGGCGCGTCCAACAATCCCTGCGTCGTCTGCGTGCAGAACGGGCAGGCTGTGGTGTTCTTCCGCGGAGGGGAGAGCAACTGGAGCGCCGTGCAGAACTATCTGGCCGGGCGCAGCAGACAGGAGCCCGCGCTGGTCGTTGACCTGCGTGCCAAGCCGACGCAGATGGAATTTTCCGCGGCTGAGGTCGTGACGGTGCAGGAGCTTGCCGACTTTACGACCCGTCCGGTGCTTGACGGATTGACGCTGGACCTGTATCATAATAAAAGCGCAAACCTCGCTGTGCTGGGCGTGGGGGAACGGCACATTGCCGTGGGGGCAGGCAGGCTCGAGCTGGCAGAGCCGGTGCGGGTGGATGTCCTCTGCGCACCGGGCACGCTGTCCGATTCCGTGCGGCCCGACGCAATTTTGTACACCGCTGCCGCACCGCGCTGGCTGGACAACGCTGCAGGCTGCACCCTGCGCTATGGCGAGGACACGCCCGGACTGACCCTGCGCCCGGGCCGCAGCATGATTTGGGAGGAGGCACAGACGATTGCTGTACAGTGAAAAGGAGCTGGGAAAACGCCTGAAGGCAGGCTGCGCACTCTACTATTTCTACGCATCGGACGAGGCGCTCGTCCACACGGCGGCGCAGAAGGCGCTGAAATATCTGAACCGCGACGACCCCGAGACGACGGTGCTGGACGGGCCGACCCCCTCGGTGGAGGAGATCGTGCTAGCTGCCGGTACGATTTCATTCTTCGGCGGCAAACGCCTGGTACTCATGCCGCTGATCCGTCCGTCAACCTATTCCGACAAGGATTTGCAGGAGCTTTGCGACACGCTGGCCGACACCGAGAACGCCATCTTTGTGCTGACGAGCATCATCGAGGAGAGCTACGGCAAACTGCGCCCCGGCAAGCGTGAGCAAAAGCTCATTGCCAGCTGCGAGAAGCTCGGCTACTGTGTACAGCTCAACCGCCCCACGGGCGCGGCTTTACAGGCTATGGCCCGCGATTGGGCGAAGGAGGCCGGTGCGGACTTTGCCCCCGGTGCCGAGGCTGCGCTGCTGGCCCGCTGCGGCGAGGATCAGTTTCTGCTTAAAAATGAGGTGGAAAAGCTGGCCGCGCTGGCCAACTACAGCACAATTACAAAAGAAATGGTCAGCCGGCTCGGCACAGTCACGCTCGACGCGGACACGTTCGATATGGTCAAGCTGCTGACGAGCGGCCAGGCCGATAAGGCCCAGCAAAAGCTGAAAACGCTGCTGGCGCTGCAAAACGAGCCGATCATGATTACCGGCGCACTCATCAGCAACTATCTGGATCTGTACCGCGTGCTGCTGGGCCGCCGCAGCCGCCGGGGCCTCGGCGATGTGGCCAAGGACTTTGGCTACAAGGGCAATTGGAATTACCGCCTCAATTCTACCGAAAAAACCGCGTTGCGCTTCAAGCGTGCCCAGCTGGAGGACTGCCTGCACATCCTGCAAAGACTGGACACCGACCTGAAAAGCAGCAAGCTGGACGCCGACCTTTTAATGCAGAAGGCGCTGTGTGAGCTGGCGCTGGCCGGGAGGGCATAAATGCTGAAATTGGAACAAGCCCTGTTGGTGGAGGGCAAATACGACGCCGCACGCCTTAGCAATATCGTGGACGGCACGATCCTGACGACGGACGGCTTCCGGGTGTTCAAGGACGGCGCGCTGCAAAGGCTGCTCAAGCGCATTGCTGCAGCGCAGGGGCTTATCATTTTGACAGACTCCGACGCCGCCGGGTTCAAGATTCGCCACTTTGTCACGGGTCTTGTCGGCGCGGAGCATGTCCTGCAGGCCTACGTCCCGGCGATTGCGGGCAAGGAGTCACGCAAGGCCGAGCCCGGCAAGGAGGGACTGCTCGGCGTCGAGGGCGTATCCGACGATTTGATTGTACAGGGCCTTGAAACCGCCCTGGCAAGTAAAACTGCTTGCCAGCAGAAAACGACCCAGTCGCGCTCCATCACGTACACCGATTTGTACGACTGGGGCATCTCCGGCACGGCCAACAGCGCCGAGAACCGCCGGGCGTTTTTGCGCCGCCTCGGTCTGCCGCCGCGGTTGAGCAAAAAGGAGCTGCTGCAGGTGCTCAATACACTCTATACCTACGACGCTCTGAACGCCGAAATCAAAAAGCTATAAAAATTGCCCGGAACCGTGCAAGTGGTTCCGGGCATTTTTATACGCGAGTAACGCGATCAGACTTCCAGTTTTTCTAATTCTGCCATCCACAGCGTATTGCAGGCGTCGCTGGGCATGCGCCAGTCGCCGCGGGGGGACAGCGTGACCGAGCCGACCTTCGGGCCGTCGGGCAGACAGCTGCGCTTGAACTGCTGGGCAAAGAAGCGGCGGTAGAAATTTTTCAGCCACGCCAGCAGGACCTCCGGCTCATACCGGCCGTCAAAGGCTGTGCGGGCCAGATGGTAGATTTTTGTCGGACTGAACCCAAAGCGCAGCACATAGTAGAGATAGAAGTCGTGCAGCTCATACGGGCCGACGAGTTTTTCGGTCTGCTGGGCAATCGTGCCGTCTGCGGCGGTGGGCAGCAGCTCGGGGCTGACGGGGGTGTCCAGAATATCCACCAGCACGTCCCGCAGCGTGTCATTGCCGCAGGTGTCGGCCACGTACTGCACAATATGGCGCACCAGCGTTTTCGGCACGCCGGTGTTGACGCCGTACATGCTCATGTGGTCACCGTTGTAGGTGGCCCAGCCCAGCGCCAGCTCGCTTAAGTCGCCGGTGCCGATGACAAAGCCGCCGTTCTTGTTGGCATAGTCCATCAGCTCCAGAGTGCGCACGCGGGCCTGGCAGTTTTCAAACGTGACATCGTACTTGTCGGCGGGCTGGCCGATGTCCGCAAAGTGGCTCTTGACGGTCTCGGTGATGTTGATCTCGCCGAACGTCACGCCCAAAGCCTCGCACAGAATCTCGGCGTTGGAGCGGGTGCGCTTCGTCGTGCCGAAGCAGGGCATCGTCAGGGCCACAATATCCTTCGCGTCGCGGCACAGCACCTTACAGGCGCGCACGGCCACCAGCAGGGCCAGGCAGCTGTCCAGCCCGCCGGAGATACCCAGCACGCCGCACTTGGCGTGGGTGTGCTCCATGCGCTTGGCAAGGCCCTCGGCCTGGATGCGCAGAATCAGCTCGCACCGCTCGGCGCGGGTCGCGGCGTCCTGCGGCACAAACGGCGTGCAGGAGACAGGGCGGATCAGCGCCAGCTCCACGGGCGGCAGCTCAAATTCCACAGTGGTGTAGCCGTTCGTTTCCGGCATAAACGTCGTGTTGCGCTGGCGCTCCTGCACCATGCGGCCCAGGTCCAGCTCAGTCACGGCATCCTCGCCCGCAAACGGTGCAGCATCGGCCAGCAGACTGCCGTTCTCGGCAATCAGGTTGTGGCCCGCAAACGTCATGTCGGTAGTGCTTTCGCCGTGGCCTGCGTCGGCGTAGAGGTACGCACACAGCAGACGTGCGCTCTGCCCGCAGACCAGCTCACGGCGGTAGGCTGCCTTGCCGACGGTTTCATCGCTGGCGGACAGGTTTGCCACAACGGTAGCCCCGGCCAGTGCGTGGGCACAGCTTGGCGGGATGGGAGACCACAGGTCCTCGCAGACCTCGGCTGCCAGCACAAAGGCGGGCAGCTGTTTGCAGGCAAACAGAAGGTTCGTGCCGATCAGCGTCTCCTGCCCGGCCAGCTCGATGCACTCGGGCTCACGCATACCGGGGATAAAGTGGCGCTTCTCGTAAAATTCGCCGTAGTTGGGCAGGTGTACTTTCGGCACCAGACCCAGCAGCTCACCGTTGCAGAGCACCGCCGCACAGTTGTACAGCTTACCGTTATGGCGCACAGGCAGGCCGACGAGGACAACGACGTTCAGTCCCTCGCTGGCCTTCAAAATCGCGGCAAGGCCGTCCTCGGCCCCACGCAGCAGGGTATCCTGCAAGAACAGGTCACTGCAGGTGTAGCCGGTCAGCGCAAACTCCGGCAGGCAGAGCAGCTGCACATTTTTTTCGGCGTACTCGCGCATGACGCCGATGATCTGGTCGGCGTTGTAGGTGCAGTCGGCCACGCGCAGGGCGGGGCTGGCCGCAGCAGCGCGGATAAAGCCGTTTTCAAAAGCGGGAAAGCTGTACTTCATAGCCAAACTTCCTTTATCATAATCTATAAAAACTATCATAGCACAGTGGGCGAATTGCCGCAAGTGCGGGTTTTGTAGGGAAAATTTATTTTTCAAAAAGTAATATATACTTGACATAATGTAAGGCACGTGCTATAGTAAAGTCACAGCAAGAGGAAAGGAAACGAAGGCAATGGCAAAGAATCTGAAGCTGAAGGCCGCCCGCGCTGCGCTGGATATGACCCAGGCGGATCTGGCGGCGGTGGTGGGCGTGTCCCGCCAGACCATCAATGCAATCGAAAAAGGCGAGTACAACCCCACCATCAACCTTTGCCGCAGCATCTGCAAAATTCTCGGCAAAACGCTGGATGATCTGTTCTGGGAGGAATAAACGATGAAATTTTCACTGTACAACAAGAAAAATCAACTGGACGAAATGCAGGAGCAGACCATGCTCAGCATTGAAGCGCGGGGCTTCTGGCTGCTGTGGGCGGGGCTGTTGCTTGCCATCCTCGTGCAGATCATCCTCGGCACGCCGAACAGCCAATGGATCGGCGAGTTCGTTGTCTTCATGGCGGGCTGCATTTACACCATGATCGAATGCATTCGGAACGGCCTGTGGGACCGCCATATCAGCGCAAATACCACCACCAACGTGGTAGGTGCCTTGTCTGCGTGCGTCGTAGTCACTGTCGTCACCGGCCTTGCCTACGGCTATTGGCTGATTGCTCTCATTCCCGGTGTCATTACCGGCGTTCTCAGCTTTGTGCTCCTGCAAGTCTGTATGCACGCCGCCGAGAAGCGCCGCAAGGAACTTGATAACCCGAAGGATGAAGAGTAACCGCACTCCCCCAGTCTGCTTCGCAGCCAGCCCCCTCTGGGAGGGGGCCTGATAGTCTTCCTCGCAAGGTTCCCGGTTCCGCCAGCGTATGAAGTGGAACCGATGGGGTGGATTTTGCACGGCGTTTGTTTTATAATAAAGAAAAAACCGGGAGGTAAATTGCATGAAGGTAATGGTCTTCGACGTAGGCGGCACTGAGATCAAGTATTCGGTCATGGATGACACCATGAACTACTATGAGTCCGGCAGCGTGCCCACGCCCGGCGACAGTCAGGAGCATTTTCTGGAGACGATGGCGGAGATCTACCGTCCCCACAGGGACGAGGTGGACGGCATCGCGCTGAGTCTGCCCGGCTTCATCGACGCCGAGCACGGCGTGGTCAAGGGCGGCGGGGCCCCCTCCATCGTCTACAACATCGGCACGCCGGTGGGCCCGCGCCATTCCGAAAAGTGCGGAAGAAAGGTCAGCCTCCAGAACGACGGCAAAGCCGC
>ENA-ORLY01000486-ORLY01000486.1-human-gut-metagenome-genome-assembly--contig:-NODE-486-length-55314-cov-13.325633_pt1 | contig 55314 bp, 49 predicted proteins | sample MGYA00243071_ERZ508832 | MGnify/ENA primary metagenome ERZ508832 (study PRJEB26277, sample SAMN04329777) | human gut metagenome | biome: human-associated habitat | host: Homo sapiens | place: USA... | reverse complement strand
ATGACACCGTAGGCCTTGATGGCCTGGTCGATGTGGTGGGCCAGGGTCATGTTCTCGGCGGCGGCCAGGTTCTCGATGTGGAAGTAGGCCTCGGCCTTCTTGATGCCGCTGGCCGTCAGGGTGCAGGTCTTGTGCTTTTCGTCCACAACGTAATCGCCGTCGGCCTGCTCGTCGGTGGAGACTTTATCTTCCAGCTCCACCACCACGCTCTTGCGCAGAGTGCGGGCAAAGCGGTCCACCTGGGTGTACAGGCTGGAGGAGTCCTCGCCCTTGCCGGAGATGATCAGCGGGGTACGGGCCTCGTCGATCAGGATGGAGTCCACCTCATCGACGATGGCAAAGGCATGGCCGCGCTGCACCATGTTGGCCTTGTAGGTCACCATGTTGTCGCGCAGGTAGTCAAAGCCGAACTCGTTGTTGGTGCCGTAGGTGATGTCGGCGGCATAGGCGGCACGGCGGGCGTCGCCGTCCATGCCCTGTGCGATCAGGCCCACGCTGAGGCCCAGCCAACGGTACAGCTTGCCCATCCACTCACTGTCGCGCTTGGCCAGGTAGTCGTTCACGGTCACCACATGCACGCCCTCGCCGGTCAGGGCGTTGAGGTAGGCGGGCAGGGTGGCCACCAGCGTTTTGCCTTCGCCGGTCTGCATCTCGGCGATGTCGCCGCGGTGCAGGGCAATGCCGCCGGTGATCTGCACCGGGAAATGCTTCATGCCCAGCACACGCCAGGCGGCTTCGCGGCACACGGCAAAGGCGTCGGGCAGGATGTCGTCCAGCGTTTTGCCGTCGGCCAGCTGCTGCTTGAAAGCAGGGGTCTGGGCCTGCAGCTCTGCGTCCGAAAGGGCCGCATACTTGGGCTCCAGTGCCAGCACCTGCTTGACAATGGGATTGACCTTTTTCAGCTCCCGGTCGGAGAAGCTGCCAAAGATTTTTTCAACAAGGGACATTCGTTACACCTCATACAATAGAATCAGGACGCACACACGTCCGGAAAGGCACATCAATACAATCTATATGATACACCAAAGCAGCAGGGGCGTCAAATCTGCAAGGCTAGTTTAGCCGCTTTTTGCATGAACTTTCTGTAAAAAGATGCTGCCGGGGCGTTCATAAACGCAAAAACCACCCGTGATGCAGCCATCACAGGTGGTCGGTTTTGCATTATAAGCTCTCCAGCAGATCCGGCAGCAGGGCCAGGTCGTCGATGACATGGGGGCAGGCAGCTTCCAGCAGCGCGCGGGACTGGTGCCCGCCGGTGTACAGCACACACTTGGCGCCAATGGCGGCGGCCACTTCGGCATCATGCTGGGTGTCGCCGATCATCACGCAGTGGGCCGGGTCGATGCCGGTGCGGCGCAGATAGTCGGTGCCAAGCTGCACCTTGCTCACGCCGTAGATGTCTGCAAGGCCGAGCAACTCGGTAAAAAAGCCCTGCAGACCCCGCGCGGCCACCTGCTCGATCAGGTAGTCCCGGCGGGAGGCGGAAAGTACAGCCTGTTTCCAGCCGCGGCGGGCCAGCTCGGTGAGGGTGTCCACGGCGTGGGCCATTACCGGGCAGGCGTCCACCCCGGCATTGTAGTGCGCCATAAAGTGCTCTGCCAGCATGGGGTAGGGGTGCCGGGAAAAGTCAAACCCGGCAAGGCGGTAGTAGTCCTCAATGGGGAAGCGGAACAGCTCCCGGTACTGGGCCAGATCGTACCGCTGCGGGTAGCCGTGGCTTTCCAGCATCCAGTTCAGGCACCCGTGGGTAAAATCCACATCGTCCATCAGGGTGCCGTTCCAGTCCCAGAAAATCATACCATTTGGCTGCATGGGGCCCTCCTGCGGCAAAGCCGCTTATTCCGCCCCAAAAATCTGGCTCAGAGCGGTGTTGCTTTCAATGATCTTCACCAGCAGCACGCCCAGAACGGTGCAGCTGATCAGCTCGCCGATGCCAACGGAGATGCCGTTGGTGATGCAGGCCAGCCAGATGGGGGCGCTGGAAGAGGGGTCCGGGAACATGACGGCGATCTCAATGCCGATGATCACAGCGTTGAACAGCACCGGGGGCAGGCTGGCAGCCAGGGCCAGGCCCTTGAAGCGGATGTTCCGCAGCCGGTAGGTGACCAGGCAGGCCAGCAGGGTGGCCAGAGTGCCAAAGATCACGTCCACGATGGTGGAGCCCAGCAGGTTTGCCAAAAAGCAGCCCAGCACCACACCCAGGATGTACTCGGTGCCAAACACCGGCAGCAGGCACAGGGCCTCGGCCACACGGACCTGCACAGCCCCGTAGGAAAGGGGCTGCAGCGCCAGGCACAGCACGACGTAGAGGGCGGCCACCAGGCCGCAGCGCACCAGTTTACGGACGGAAGAATTCTGATTCATGATAATACTCCAGCGGTTTGATTTTGACCGCACAGGGCCGCCAGCCCCTGTGGGTTTGGCCCGGCGCGGTTCGAGACGCACCGGGGAGCCTAAAATCCTAAGTTGCTCTAAAGGAACTGCGCAAAAAAGCACAGCAAAGGGGAGTATAGCATAAATTGGCACGGAATGCAACAAAAAACGAACCCTCTCAGCCATCGCTGACGCGATGCCAGCTCTCCCGAGGGGGAGAGCTTTTGACGAAACCGGAACATTTGCAATAAAACCATAAGGTTTCCGGATATGCAAAAAGCTCCCCCTTTCGGGGGAGCTGGCAAAGCCGATAGGCTTTGCCTGAGAGGGTTCTGTTACCCTCTGGGGTGGCCGGTGTACACCAGAGCCACCGTGTCGGGGCCGGTGTTGGCCGACACCACGCCGCCCAGCTCAAACACCACCAGCGGAGCCTTGCCAAAGGCCTTGCGGCAGGCCTTTTCCAGGTCCTCGGCCTGCTTGATGTTAGTGTGGCCGATCATATAGTCGAAGTTCTCCACGCCGTCGGCGCGCTTTTTGCACAGCTCGATCATGGCGGGCACGACCTTGTCGTCGCCGCGCACCTTGCTCTCCACCTTGGTCTTGCCGTCGATCAGGGTAATGATGGGGCGCACGCCCATCAGCTCGCCCATGACGGCAGCCGCAGCGGAGATGCGGCCGCTCTTTTTCATCTGCTTCAGGCTGTAGGGTCCCAGGACGATCTCCATGCAGTTCATCTGCTTTTCAAACTCCTGGATCACATGGCTGATCTCGGCACCGTTCTTCAGCTTGCGGGCCATCTCGCACAGATACCAGCCGAACACCATAGAATAGGTGTGAGGATCCAGCAGGTGGATCTTCATATGGTGCTCCGGGCGCTCTTCCCGCAGTATGCCCTGTGCCATCAGGGCGTTGTTGTAGGTGGAACTGCCGGACTTGTTGATGGGCACATGGATCACATCGGTATAGCCCTCGTCCACATACTGGCAGTATTTTTCACAGAACTGGATGGGCGTGATGGCGGCGGTGGAGGGCACCCCCTTGGCCAGACGCATCTTGTCGTAGAACTCGGTGTTGGTGCAGCTCTCCCGCTCCACATAATCCACATCGTCCAGCAGGATGTGGAAACTCATGATGTCGATGCCGTATTTCTCGGCCATCTCCTGCGGGATGTCGCAGGAGGAATCGGTCAGGATCGCGATCTTGCTCATAGTAACCTCATTTCCATTCGTAGTCTCGTAAATGTCCGTGGTCCAGAAGCTCCGGGAAATCCCACTGGCGCAGCACCTCGTACACGCCCACGGCCACGCTGTTGGACAGGTTCAGGCTGCGGCAGGTGTCCCGCATGGGCATGCGGATGCAGTGTTCCTGATTGGCGGCCAGCAGGGCTTCCGGCAGGCCGGCGTCCTCCCGCCCGAACACGAGGTAAGCCCCGTCCGGGTAGGCCACATCGGTGTAGCGCTGGGGTGCCTTGGTGGTGAAGTAGTAGTACGGGCCGCTGTTCTTTGCAAAGAAGTCATCCAGCCCGTCATAGTAGCTGATGTCCAGATAATGCCAGTAGTCCAGCCCGGCGTGCTTGAGTTTTTTGTCGTCGATGGCAAAGCCCATGGGCCCCACCAGATGCAGACGGCAGGCGGTACAGGCGCAGGTACGGGCCACGTTGCCGGTGTTCTGAGGGATGCGCGGCTCTACCAGAACGATGTTCAAAGTTGGTTTTTCACTCATCTGCGGTCCTCCGTTAAAAGTCCCGGGGCGGGCACAGGCGGGGCAGCAGCGGCTCGAACCAGACGCCGAAGCGGGTGTCCTGCCCGGCGGGGGTGTTCTGGATGGCCAGCGACACGAACTCGGCGGCGTTGTCGGCGGCAGCACTCAGGGCGTTGCCCTGGATCAGGGAGCCGATGAGCACCGCACCGTACAGGTCGCCCGTGCCGGGGAAGCTGCGGTCGATGTGCAGCTTCTTGATCACAAAGCGGTCAGAGCCGCTGCCGGCGCAGCCGATGTACTTGCCCAGCGGCAGGCCGGTGACCACGGCACTGGGAGCCAGAGCCGTCAGCTCGTCGGCCAGTGCCTGGGCGGCTGCGTTATCCAGCGGGTCATCCACGGGAGTACGCTGCAGCAAAAGCTGCGCCTCGGTGTAGTTGGGCAGGATCAGGTTGGCCGACCGGCACAGCTGCCGGATGCGGCTGATGAGTTCCGGGGTCACGGTGGCATAGGCCTTACCGTTGTCGCCCATCACGGGGTCCACCACCTTGTGGGCCGACGGCCACAGAGCAAAGGCTTTTTCGGCCAGTGCCACCTGCGCTTCGCCGCCCAGGTAGCCGGTATAAATGCAGTCAAAATCCAGGCCCAGTGCATGATAATGCTCCAGAGCGGCCTCGCCGTAGGCACAGCCGTCCAGACGGGCCGGGGTGCCAAGCCCGCCGGTATGGGTGGAAAGCACCACCGTGGGCAGAGCCACAGGCTGCAGCCCCATGACCGACAGCACCGGCAGGATCACCGCCAGACTGCAGCGGCCCACGCCGGACAGATCATGGATGCAGAGGATCTTTTTGGGTTCAACAGGTTTTATCAAATAAGGAACCTCCTTACTTTGTACGGGTCCAATGCAGGCAGAATGCCGCCAAAAGGCAGAACTGCCTGAAACACCATGCTACAGTATACCACAACTTTCTGCACAAAAAAAGCGTATAGTGGATTCTTTACAGGAAATACTACCGCCAAGGGCCCGCACAGCGGGCAGGGAAAGGAGTGTTTGCAATGAAACAGCAGGCAAATCAGGGAGCGTCCGGTATGCTGCTGGGCATGGCGGCCGGGGCGGCACTGGGGGCCGTGGGCGTAATGGCGGCCACCCAGAACCAGCGGCAGCTGCGCCGTACCACCCGCAAGGTGATGAAGGGCGCAGAGAACGCTGTGCTGCAGCTGGACCGCATGGTCGGCGACTTTGTGGAAAAGCACATGGACAGCTGAACCAAAAACAACGCCGTTCCCACTGCGGGAACGGCGTTGTGCATATGCGGGGAAACCTTACTTATTCCAGATGCACATCCGGGCAGAAGTGTTGATCTCGCCCAGCAGGCTCAGGTCCATCTGGATGTTGCAGGTCACGGTGAGGGCCTTGTTCACATCGCTGCCGGTCAGCACCGAGGCGGGCAGGTTCTTGATGGTGAGCACGCCGGTGTCCTTGGTCACATCGCCGGTCACGGTGCCGTTGTAGGTCACATCGCCGATGGTCAGGCCGGTCAGGTAGCCGGTGACGCCCATCTTGGACACCTGCTGGATGGGCAGGGTCAGGGTGTAGGTGCCGTTGGACTGGCGGGTGAGGGAAGCCTCCCGGCTGGTGTCGATGCCGGAATTGGCCATGGACTCCTTGTCGGAGCCGGTTTTCCAGAACTTGACGCCCACCCGGAGCTTGGAGGCAGCCCCGGCGCTCAGCGCCAGAGTGCACAGCAGCAGCACCGAGAGCAGGACCGTACCGGCACGCTTGAGAGAAGTTGTCATAAAATATCAGCCTTTCCTGCCGCAGGAAGCGGCAATGACAGAATCACATGGTTTTTCACCGCAAATATAGCAGACTCCGGCAGAATTGTCAATGCAGGCTATGAATGCTTCACAAAAATATTGCACATTCACGAAGAAGCGGAGCGTATCCCACAAAAAAGCCGCCTCCCGGAAACGGGAGACGGCAGAAATGTTCAGACGAGAAGCAGCTTACAGCTCAAAGTCGGGGTCGTCCTTCAGCACATGAATGTTGCTCATGAAGGCGCTCTGCTCGGGGTCGGTGAAGGGAGCTTCCTTGATGTACTTGTTCAGCTGGACGGCAGTACGGGCCGGGTCGGCAATGGTACCGGCACCGCCGATGCAGCCGCCAGGGCAGCCCATGCCTTCCAGCAGATAGCCGTTGTACTTGCCGGCCTTGGCCAGCATCAGCAGCTTCTTGCACTCGGCCAGACCCTGTGCGGATGCGATCTTCACATCCATGTCGGGGTGCCATTCCTTGATCTTGTCGGCAACAGCCTTGGCCACGCCGCCGGACTGGGCAAAGCCGCGGCCTGCAGCGGAAGCGTGGATCAGATCCTGCTCGGCGGGGTCCACTTCCAGCGAAGCCAGATCCAGGTCCTTGGCCTCAATGATGCCAGCCAGCTCCTCAAAGGTCAGCACGAAGTCTACGTCGGAACGCACGGTGCGGCGGGAGGCCTCCAGCTTCTTGGCGGCGCAGGGTCCGATGAAGCACATACGGGCTTCCGGGTCGGCCTGCTTCATCATGCGGGCAGTGAACACCATGGGGGTCATGGTCATGGAGATGTTCTTGGCCAGATCGGGGAACGCGGTCTTGGCCATCATGCTCCAGGCCGGGCAGCAGGAAGTTGCCATGAAGTTCAGCTTCTCGGGCACTTCCTGCAGGAAGTCGTGGGCCTCGTCCACGGTGCACAGGTCGGCACCGATGGCCACCTCCACCACGTCGCAGAAGCCGACGGCCTTCAGGGCAGCCTTGAGCTTGCCGGTGGAAGCCAGACCCGGGAACTGGTTGACGAAAGCGGGAGCCACCAGCGCGTAGATGCGGTCGCCGCGGTTGAAGCCCTGGATCAGCTGATAGATCTGGCCCTTGTCGGCGATGGCACCGAAGGGGCAGTTGACCAGGCACTGGCCGCAGGACACGCACTTGCTGTAGTCGATCTCGGCACGGCCCAGCTCATCGGAGTGGATGGCACCCATGCCGCAGGCTGCGGCGCAGGGACGCTCGGTCTTGACGATGGCATTGTAGGGGCAGACGGTGGCGCAGCGGCCGCACTTGATGCACTTTTCCTGATCAATGGTGGAACGGCCGCTCTCCCAGGTGATGGCCTTCTTGGGGCACACTTCCATACAGGGGTGTGCCAGGCAGCCCTGGCACAGGTCGGACACCTTGACCAGCTTTTCCGGGCAGCGGTTGCAGGCGAACTTGATCACGTTCACCAGCGGGGGATCATAATACTTATCGGCAATGGAAGCGTCCTCCAGGCCGGAGACGACGCTGTTGTGCTCGTCCATGCGGCGGGTGGGCAGGCCCATGGCCAGACGGACACGCTCCTCAACGATGGCGCGCTCCAGGAAGATGTCCTTGCGCAGCTTGCCTTCCTCGCCGGGGATGATGGTGTAAGGGATCTTGCGCATCAGGTGGTTTGCCTTTTCACCCTTGACGTTGGCATATGCCATCCGGGCCACCTCGGTGAACACCTGGCGGCGGATCTGGATGACCGTGGTATTGATTCCTCGAAAACTCATTCCAATCTCTCCTTGCTCTGCAGTGAACAACAAAAATGCATCGTTTGCCCTGTCTCCGGACGGCCCGGAGCACACGGCATCCCACGGGAACGTTTGGTACGGCACCACTGCAAACGGTGCCACGCCCCGGATATTCCATCCTCATTTTAGCATAAAGATTCGCTCATGAAAAGAGAAAACCGCAAAATTCGTTAAGGAAATCGCAAATGGATAAAAGTAAACAAATTTCACTTTAAAATTTCAGCAAAGTGTTGCACGCACCCGTTCGCCGTCGTACTGGCCCAGCCGCACATGCACGATCTCTCCGCTCTTGCGGCCGGGGGCGGACACCACCACCGGGATGTACAGCCGGGTGTAGCCGGTGAACAGGGTGCCGGACAGCGGCGTTTCCAGCAGCACGTCATCCTCGGTGCCCTCGTGGGCGGCCAGCACCTCACAGCGCACCTGCTCGGCAAGGGCGTTCATTTCACGGCTGCGCGCCTGCTTTTCGCGTTCGTGCACCTGATCCGGGAAGTCGTAGGCCGGGGTGCCGCTGCGGCGGGAGTAGGGGAACACATGCACCTTCAAAAAGCCGATCTTCTTCAGGAAATCGCAGCTCTCGGCAAAATCCTCGGGCGTCTCGCCGGGGAAGCCGCAGATGCAGTCGGTGGTAAAGCTAACCGGGCGGCTGCCGTAGGCGGCGCGGATCTGGTCCACCACCTGTGCATACTGTTCGGCACTGTAAACGCGGCGCATCCGGCGCAAAGTGGCGGTGCAGCCGCTCTGCAAGCTCAAATGGAACTGGGGGCACAGCTTGTCCACAGCGGCCAGCCGGGTGATGAACTCCGGGGTGAGCATGTCCGGGTCCAGGCTGCCCAGACGGATGCGCTCGATGCCCTCCACCTGAGCACATTTCTCCACAAGCTCCACCAGATTGGTGCCGGTGTCCAGCCCGTAGCTGGGCAGGGAAATGGCACTGAGCACCACTTCCCGGTAACCGGCGGCGGCCAGCTGGCGCAGCTCGGCCAGAATGCTGCTTTCGGCGCGGCTGCGCACCGGGCCGCGGGCACGGGGGATGACGCAGTAGGCGCACTGCCGGTTGCAGCCGTCCTCCACCTTGATGAAGGCGCGGGTGTGGGTCTCGAACCGCTCCACCGGCAGTTCCTCGAACTGCTCGCCGCGCTGGTGCGGGGTGATGGCCACGATGCGCTCATGGCCGTCCAGCAGCTTGAGCACATTGTCCAGAATGGCCTTGCGGTCGCCGTTGCCGCATACCAGGTCGGCCTCCAGGAACTGCGCAGCCTCCTCCGGGAAGGCCTGCGGATAGCAGCCGGTGAGCACGGTCACGGCACCGGGGTTCTCGCGCTTGGCACGGCGCAGCCACTTGCGGCTCTTCTGATCGCCGAAGTTGGTCACGGTGCAGCTGTTCACCACGAATACGTCCGCCGGTTCGCCTTCCTGCACGATGGTAAAGCCGTTGGAACGGAACATCTGCTCCAGGGCGCCGGTCTCGTTCAGGTTGACCTTGCAGCCCAGTGTATAAAAACAAACTCGCATGAGGGATTATCCTTTCGACAAAAGTGAGTTCAGAAAATTGCAGTATTATTCATTATATAACAGAGCGGCCCCACAGTGCAAGAGCGGATTTTGCCCGGCAGCACGTTCCAGCGCACAAAAACGGGATTTTACAACGGGGCATTTGCAGGCAGTCTGCCGCATACATTGCAGCAGACGAGATCGTGCGGGGAGGGGACCGGAATGGAACGGAGAAATCTGGCATTGCTGTGCGCGGGGGTCCTGTGCTTCTGGCTGTTTGCGCTGGCCTTCGGCACAGCAGAGGGCAGGGGCGCTGCGGTGCAGGCGGAACTGCCCACAGCGGCCCCGGCGGCGGTGGAAGATGTCCCGGTGATGGACGCTGCGGCGCAGCCGCAGTTGAGCCTGAACTGCCGGGCGGCCATTCTGGTGGATCAGGACACCGGTACGGTGCTGTACGAAAAAAACGCCGATGAGCAGGTGCCCATTGCTTCCATCACCAAGGTGATGACCCTGCTGCTGACCTTTGAAGCCATCCACAACGGGCAGCTCACACTGGAAACAACGGTGCCGGTGAGCGAGCACGCCTACCATATGGGCGGCAGTCAGATCTGGCTGGAACCCGGGGAGCAGTTCACGCTGGATGAGATGATCAAGGCCATCTGCGTGTCCTCGGCCAATGACGCCGCTGTGGCAGTGGCGGAGCTGGTGGGCGGCAGTGAGCCGGCCTTTGTGGAGCGCATGAATGCCCGGGCCGCCGAGCTGGGCATGGAGCACACCACCTTCCACAACGCCTGCGGGCTGGATACCGAAGGGCACCTTTCCACCGCCCGGGACGTGGCGGTGATGAGCTGCCAGATCTTGAACACCTGCCCGGAGGTGCTGCACTATACCGGCATCTGGACCGATACCCTGCGGGGCGGGGCCACCCAGCTGGTGAACACCAACAAACTGCTGCACCGCTACAACGGCATCACCGGCCTCAAGACCGGCACCACCGGCGGGGCTGGGGTGTGCATCAGCGCCAGTGCCGCCCGCGACGGCCTGCGGCTGGTGGCGGTGATCCTGGGGGCACCCTCCAGCAAGGACCGGTTTGAAGCCGCCGCCGCCCTGCTGGACTATGGCTTCGGGGGCTGGCAGGCCGCCCCGCTGCCGGCACCGGAGGTCCAGCCCTTACAATTAAAGGTAAAAGGCAGTGCAGAGGACAGCGTGCCGCTGGATTATTCCGCTCTGCCGCAGACTGTCCTGCTGCCCCGGGAGGGCACGGCGGCGCTGACCGCGCAGGCCTGCCTGCCCCAGCAGCTGGAAGCCCCGGTGGAAAAGGGTCAGACGGTGGGCACCGTGCAGGTATACCACGGCGAGACTCTGCTGGGCGAATACGAGGTGAAAGCGGCCGCCGACGCACCCCGTATGGACTTTGGCACCGCTTTCAGCCTGCTGTGGGGCAGCCTGACCGGCTGAAAAACCGAAACATACGCTTCAGCGCACAAAAGCGAAAACGGCCCCGCGCGCAGAAACTGTCTGCCTGAACAAATCTGGATGAAGAAACAAAAAAACACTATTAAAATTGTATGAAATCCAAGGATTTTGACCTTGACTTTGCCCGGAGGGAACGGTACACTTATATCAAGACTAGTTCCTCGCAGGGCAAAGTGCCCGGCAAATCGTTTGGAGGTTCGAATACAATGAGTGTTGCACTGAACACGAAACATCTCTCCGGCTTTATCAGCGAAGAGGAATATGCAGCTATCTATCCCCAGGTGGAAGCAGCTCACAAGCAGCTGGAGGCCAAGAACGGCCCGGGCAACGACTTCCTGGGCTGGATGTATCTGCCCCGTGATTATGACAAGGAAGAGTTTGCCCGCATCAAGGCAGCTGCCAAAAAGATCCGTGAGGATTCCGACGTGCTGGTCGTGGCCGGCATCGGCGGCAGCTATCTGGGCGCCCGTGCCGTGGTGGAGGCCGTGAAGGGCCAGTTCCACAACGAGCTGGAGGGCGGTCCCAAGATCTACTTCTGCGGCAACAGCATCAGCCCCACCTACCTGAACAACATCCTGGACCTGTGCAAGGGCAAGCGCTTCTCCATCAATGTTATTTCCAAGTCCGGCACCACCACCGAGACCAGCCTGGCCTTCCGTGTGCTGCGCGAGCTGCTGGAGAAGGAGATGGGCGTGGAAGAGGCCAATAAGCGCATCTACGCCACCACCGACCGTGCCAAGGGCACTCTGAAGCAGCTGGCCGACGCACAGGGCTGGCCCACCTTCGTGGTCCCCGATGACGTGGGCGGCCGCTACTCCGTGCTGAGCGCCGTGGGCCTGCTGCCCATCGCCGCTGCCGGCATCGACATCGACGAGCTGATGCAGGGCGCTGCCGACGCCATGGAGCGCTTCTCCGTGCTGAGCCCCGACAACGACGCCTACAAGTATGCTGCCATCCGCAACATCCTGTACCGCAAGGGCAAGAGTATCGAGATCCTGGAGTGCTACGAGCCGGACTTCACCCTGATGAACGAGTGGTACAAGCAGCTGTTCGGCGAGAGCGAGGGTAAGGACAACAAGGGCCTGTTCCCCGCAAGCTGCATCTTCTCCACCGACCTGCACTCCATGGGTCAGTTCATCCAGGAAGGCTCCCGCACCATGTTCGAGACCATCGTGGATGTCAAGAAGCCCGCACAGGACCTCTTCATCGACAAGCTGGAGGGCAACTTCGACGGCCTGAACTTCCTGGCTGACCAGAACATGAGCGTGGTCAACCGCAAGGCCATGGAAGGCACCATCCTCGCCCACACCGACGGCGGCGTGCCGGAGGTGGTCATCGAGGTGGACGACCTGTCCGCTTATAATGTGGGCTACCTCATCTATTTCTTCTGGCGTGCCTGCGCCTGCAGCGGCTACCTGCTGAGCGTCAACCCCTTCAACCAGCCGGGCGTCGAGAGCTATAAGAAGAACATGTTTGCTCTGCTGGGCAAGCCGGGTTATGAGAACCTGACCGCCGAGCTGGAAGCAAAGCTGAAGTAAGAGCAAGCGGAACAAAAAACGATCTCCCGCCGTGAGGCGTGGAAAATACAGGAGGACAGAACTATGATTAAACTGATTGTTGGCACCAAAGGCTCCGGTAAGACCAAGGCTATGATCGACATGATCAACGATTCGGTCAAGACCTCCAAGGGCAACGTCGTTGTCGTCGAGAAGGGCATGAAGCTGACCTATGAGGTCCCCAACGCCGCCCGTCTCATCGACCTGGACGAGTACAAGATCGCCGGCGGCGAGATGCTGTACGGCTTCGTGGCCGGCCTGCTGGCAAGCAATTATGACATCACTGACCTGTACATCGACGGCATCCTGAAGGTGCTGGATCACGACATCAACCGTCTGGGCGTCGTTCTGGACGAGATCGCTGCTGCCGCTGGCGACTCCATCAAGGTCACCGTTACTGTCAGCGCTGACGAGGCTGCTCTGCCCCACGATGTGAAGAAGTACCTGTAAAATAACTCTGAAATTTCTGATTTGAAGCATCCCAGACAGGCAGGAAACCGGAGAATTTGAAATTTTTTCGGTTTTCTGCCTGTTTTGGTGTTGACAAAGGGCTGTGTTGGCGCTATACTAACAAAGCAGCCTTTTATGAGGTGTACTATGCAATTTGACCTGAGAAAGTTTATCGTATCCGGCACGAAACCTTACGCCGCAGAGTTTCAGTGTGATTTGTCTGCAAAGGATTTTGCCGGTGCAAGGATCGAGCAGCCTGTGACGGCCCGCTTTGAGGCGGTGCCGGATGGCGAGGAGATCCGGATGACGCTGCGGGCAAACGCATTGGTGCACGGAGAGTGCGCCCGCTGCCTCGACCCCGTCGAACGGGAAGAGACGGTGCAAGCAGAGTGGACGGTCAGGGAGCGCGATCTGGATGACCCGGATTTCGACCTGCCCCTCAACGAAAAAGGACATCTGGATGTGGATGAATGGCTCTGTCAGGAATTCATGTTCCAGATACCGACGGTGCTGCTTTGCAGCGCTGACTGCCCGGGCTTGTGTCCCCGGTGCGGGAAGAAGATGGCCGAATGTACCTGCCCTCCGGCAGAAGCTGAGGCCGAACCCGCAGACGCAAGGCTAGCGATACTCAAATCACTGCTGAACTGAGAAACCCATCAAGGAGGTGCAAAAATATGGCAGTACCTAAGAGACATCTTTCCAAGGCCCGCCGCGACAAGCGTCGCAGCAATGTTTGGAAGCTGGAGGCCCCCGCACTGGTCAAGTGCAGCAACTGCGGCTCTCTGAAGCTCCCCCACCAGGCATGTGGCAACTGCGGTTACTACAAGGGCGAGGAAGTCATCAAGAAGGGCTAATTTGCGCAGAATTGGTGGCACATTGGTGTTATGTACAGAAGGGGAGGGCGCAATGCCTTCCCCTTCTTGCTTTGTCTTGAAAACGAAATTGTGAGGTGAAAGCATGGCCATCAGGATCGACCGCGTGGACGCGGGCAGCGAGGCGGAAGCCCTCGGCCTCGCCGGCGGCGACGAGCTGCTGAGCGTGGACGGCAACGAGCTGAACGACACGCTGGACTATGATTTTTATACCGACAGCAAGAGCTTCCACCTCAAAGCGAGAGTGGCGGACGGCATCCGGGAGTGGGACGTCCGGCGGGAAGAGCGCGGCCCCTTCGGCTGCGACTTCTCCACCTATCTGGGCGACCAGAAGCACTCCTGCTCCAACCACTGTATGTTCTGCTTCATCGACCAGCTGCCCCCGGGAATGCGTGAGAGCCTCTACTTCAAGGACGACGACGAGCGCCTGTCCTTTTTGTTCGGCAACTATATCACCATGACCAACATGCAGGACCACGAGATCGACCGCATCATCAAGATGCACATCTCGCCCATCAACATCTCGGTCCACACCACCAATCCCCAGCTCCGCGTGCGGATGCTGGCGAATAAACGGGGCGGCGAGGTGCTGAAGTACCTGCCCCGTCTGGTGGAGGGCGGCATCGCCGTCAACTGCCAGCTGGTGCTCTGCCGGGGCATCAACGACGGCGACGAGCTGCGCCGCACCCTCACCGACCTGCTGGAGCTGACCCCGATGGTGCAGAGCGTGGCGGCAGTCCCCTGCGGCGTGACGGACTACCGCCAGAACCTCTTCAAGCAGACGCCCTACGACGCTGAGACCAGCGCCGCCGTCATCGACGTCATGGAAGAGTTCGGCGACGAGTGCAAGCGCCGCCACGGCAAGCGCATCATCTACCCCAGCGATGAGTGGTACCTCAAGGCCGGCCGCCCCATCCCGGAGCCGGAGTTCTATGAGGACTACGACCAGCTGGAAAACGGCGTGGGCATGATGAGCCTCTTCCGGGAGGAATTTCTGGCCGAGCTGGAAAAACCCCACCGCATCTATGGCACCAAAAAGATGGATGTCGTCACCGGCACCATGGCTGCGCCCCTCATCACCGAGATGATGGACGAGCTGCGCCGCCAGTACCCCATGATAGAAGTAAAAGTGCATCCCATCAAAAACAACTTCTTCGGCGGCAACGTCGGCGTGGCGGGCCTCGTCACGGCGACCGACATCATCGCTCAGTGCGAGGGCCGGCTGTCCAGCGGCACGCTGGGCGTGCCTGCCGTGATGCTGCGAGAGGAAAAGGACACCTTCCTCGATGATATGACCATCGAGCAGCTGGGCCAGCGGCTCGGCGTGAAGGTGGAAGTCCTGCCCACCAGCGGCGGCGACGAGGCCAAGGCCCTGCTGCGCAGCGGCCTGCATATCGCCCGCCGGAGAAGACCGTAATTTTACCCCTTTTGTGAAAGGAGGAACCCCCTATGAGCAAACCGATCGTTGCTGTGGTGGGCCGCCCCAACGTGGGCAAGTCCACCCTGTTCAATAAGCTCTGCGGCCAGCGTCTGGCCATCGTGGAGGATACCCCGGGCATCACCCGCGACCGCATCTTCGCCAACTGCGAGTGGAGCGGCCACGAGTTCCTGCTGGTGGATACCGGCGGCATTGAGCCCAAGGCCACCGAGGGCATTCTGGCCCACATGCGCGAGCAGGCCCAGATCGCCATCGACACCGCCGACTGCATCATCATGGTGGTGGACGTGCGCAACGGCCTGACCGCCGCCGATGAGGACGTGGCCCATATGCTGCGCCGCAGCCACAAGCCCATCATCCTCGCCGTCAACAAATGCGACAACGTGGGCGAGGCCCCCATGGAGCTCTACGAGTTCTATAACCTCGGCTTCGACGAAGTCATGCCCATCTCGTCCGTCCACGGCCACGGCACCGGCGACCTGCTGGACGCCGTCTGCGCCCACCTCGATTTCAGCGAGACCGTCGTGGAGGAAGACCGCATCCCCGTCGCCATCATCGGCCGCCCCAACGTGGGTAAGTCCAGCCTGACCAACCGCATCCTCGGTGAGAACCGCATGATCGTGGCCAACGAGGCCGGCACCACCCGCGACGCCATCGACACCCCCGTGGACAACGCTTACGGCAAGTTCATCTTCACCGATACCGCCGGTCTGCGCAAGCGCAGCAACATCACCGACGGCCTCGAGCGCTACATGGTCGTCCGCGCACTGGCCGCTGTCGAGCGCAGCCGCGTGGCCCTCATCCTCGTGGACGCCACCGTCGGCTTCACCGAGCAGGACAGCAAGGTGGCCGGCTACGCCCACGACCAGGGCAAGGCCTGCATCATCGTCGTCAACAAGTGGGACGCCGTGGAGGGCAAGGAGACCAACACCATGGAACTGCAGCGCCGGGGCTATGCCGAGTGCTTCAGCTTCATGGGCTACGCTCCTATCATCTTCATCTCGGCCCAGACCGGCTACAACGTCAACAAGCTGATGCAGCTCATCCGCGACGTGGACAGCCAGAACGGTGCCCGCGTACCCACCGGTGTGCTGAATGAGATGCTGGCCCGTGCCACCGCTCGGATGCAGCCGCCCAGCGACAAGGGCCGCCGCCTGAAGATCTTCTACCTGACCCAGGCTTCCACCCGTCCGCCGACGTTCGTGGCCTTCGTCAACGCAAAGCACCTGTTCCACTTCAGCTATCAGCGGTATATCATCAACCAGATCCGCGAGAACTTTGGTCTGGAGCACACCCCCATCCGCCTTGTCGTGCGTGAGCGCGGCTCCGGCGAAGTGGGCGCGAAGGACGTATAAGGAAGGGAGACTGGTTCTATGACCGCATTTCTCATTGTGCTGGCGGTCGCTGCCGAAGCCTATCTGCTGGGCAGCGTGGACACCGGCATCCTCGTCAGCAAGTATCTGTACCATGACGACGTCCGCACCCACGGCTCGGGCGCTGCCGGTATGACCAACATGCTGCGCACCTTCGGCAAGAAGGCCGCTGCCCTCACGGCGGTGGGCGATGTGCTCAAGGGCGTCGTGGCCGTCTGCCTTGGCCGGTGGCTGTTCGGCCATCTGCCCGCCGATGCTGCCGTCTCGCCCTATCTGGGCGTCTACCTCGCCGCCATCCTCGCCGTGGTGGGCCACTCCAAGCCCATCTACTTCGGCTTCAAGGGCGGCAAGGGTGTGCTGGTGGCTGCCGGTGCCATTCTGGCAGTCCAGCCGGTGCTGCTGCCGGTGCTGGCACTCATCTTCCTCGTCTGCCTGGTCCCCACCGGCATGGTGTCGCTGGGCAGCATCACCATGGCCGCGGCCTACCCGGTCCTGACGCTGGTGTACAGCCTCATGCGCGGCCTGCCGACTCAGGACGTGGTGGTCTGCACCGTCGGCGCTGCCATCATGGGCGGCATGGTCATCTGGATGCACCGCTCCAACATCCAGCGCATCCGGGACGGCAAGGAGTACCGTTTCGGCCAGAAGCACAAGAGCAACTAAACAGAAAAAGATGCCCCGCAGGCAGCTCTCGACGAGCGTCCTGCGGGGCATTTTACGTTGTCAGGCTCATTTCGGGTCCGCTTCCAGCAGCGTGTCGGTGTTGTCCTCGTACTTGGGGTCTTCGATGGCGACTTCAAGCTCCGTGTCGGTGTCGTCATGATGCAGGTGCTTGCGCAGCCGGGAAGCGAATTCCTCTGACGGGATGCCGCTCTGGCTGGGGGAAAGGTCGGGTGCGGGGTGGCCGTCGGGCAGATGAGCGCCGAAGGCCGGCACGAAGAAGAACCTCCGCACGATGAAGATGAGGGCGATGGCGCTCACGCTCAGCAGGTTCTCCATGGCGGACTCGTGACCCACCACCATGTGGCGGGCGATGGCGTAGAGCAGCACTTCGAGGCTGGAACCGGGGCTGTGCTTGGCCAGCATCTTGATGAACTCGATGCCGATGACGATGTCCAGCGCCCGCTGTAAGAAGATGCTCACCTCGACGTCGTTGCCGTCGAACAGCAGGCCGGGCATCCACTGCAGCAGCGGCACCATCGACAGCAGCAGGCCGATGAGGACGAGGCCGGACAACAGGATCTCGAGCAGGGTGGCTGCGCTGATGATCTTGTTGCGCAATTCGGCGCGGCTGTGGCTTTCAACACGGGAATTGGACATGGGCAGGGACCTCTCTTTCAAATTTGACCGGAAATCTTTTACAACAGTTCGATTCTATTGTAACAAAAGCAAAAAACGAAGTCAATTTCTTCGGCTGGGAAAGTTAGCCAGCATGAAAAACTGGAATCGAAGGCAGACAAAAGGGGCCGTCCGCACCCGGAATGGAGTGCAGACGGCCCCTCTTTGTGCTGAAAAGGCGGCTTAGGCCTCAGCGATGGCTTCGATCTCACAGAGCACGCCCTTGGGCAGGTCTTTCACGGCCACGCAGCTGCGGGCGGGCTTGGAGGTGAAATACTTGGCGTACACCTCGTTGAAAGCGGCAAAGTCGGCGATGTCGGCCAGGAAGCAGGTGGTCTTGACCACCTTGTCAAAGCCCACGCCGGCAGCTTCGAGGATAGCGCCCACATTGCGGCAGCTCTGGTCAGCCTGTACGGCGATGCCCTCGGCGACTGCGCCGGTGGCGGGGTCTACCGGGATCTGGCCGGAGGTGAAGACGAGACCGCCCACGGTGTAGCCCTGAGAGTAGGGGCCGATGGCGCCGGGAGCTTTTTCGGTGCTGATGATGTTCATATCGATTACCTCACATATCATAAATAGGGGAGTCTCCCGCCAAAAGGGGAGCCGATGAAAAAAGTCTACCACCAACTGTCCCCGCCGTCAACGGCCAGCAGGGAACGGTCCCGGAATTTCCGGAAAAAGGGAATGTAAAATTATTTGGAAAAATCTGTGCAAATCATCTTGACAAGAAATAAACTTTTATGATAAAAATAGAGCATGAAAGTAACATTTTTGCAGGAAAAACGCAGGCGCAGCGCAGGCAGGAAAGCCAGCTTTGCGCAGGCGCGTTTCTTTTTTGCAGAAAAAGCGAATTTCTGAACCCTCGGAAGGGGCAGAAAGGATAAGATATGTCGATTTTGGTAGATGATTCAAATAAAACAGCCTGCCGTGCAGCAGAGGCTGGACTGCAGCAGAAAAACTGTGCTGCGCTGGTGCGTCCGGCGGGTACGGGCAAAGGCTGCATCGTGTGGGAGCTGCTGGACGCCCACCCCGAGATGCGCGTACTCTGGGTGGTGTCCTGCGCTGCCCGTCTGGAACTGCGCCGCGCCCTGACGAAGCGGCTGGGCCGGACGCTGGGCGGCCGGGTGCGGCTGATGAGCTGCGAGCAGCTGGCCGTGCAGAATGCGCTGGGCTGGGTGGCACTGGCTGAGTTCCGGCCCGGCCTGCTGGTGCTGGACGGCTGGAGGGAGATGAGCGCAAAGGACTGGACCGACTGCGTCCAGCCTCTGTTCCGCCTCTGCCCGGGGGCAAAGCTGCTGGCTCTGGGGGAGCCGGACGCCCCGGGCGACAGCTGCCGCGCTGCCGAGGAGATGCTGGCCGACGCCATCGTGGAGCCGCTGGTGCTGGGCGGGGCGATGGCCGAGGGTCTGCTGCCCATGCCGGCCTCCTATACGGCTCTGCTCTGGCCGCTGGAAGATGCGCTGGCCCGCCTCCGTGCTGAGGTGAAAAACCTCCATCTGCCGGGCTGCCCTGACCCCAACGCCGAGAAATATCAGGCTCTGAGCCTCGCCGTAGAAAAGCTTCCGCCGGTGGAACAGCTGCTGGCGCAGTGGCTCCCGGATGCTGCCGGGCGCTGCCTCGTCCTCTGCGAGGATGATGCAGCGGCGGCGCAGACCGCAGAGCAGGCCGAGAAGCTGTTTGGTGCAGGAACACATATTTATAAGGATGCAGAAGGCTTTGCAGCCGATGAAGCGGCCACCCTCCGGCTGCTGGTCTGTGCCAACGGCCCGGCGGTGCAGGCTCCTCTGGCCGGGATCTCGGGCGTGGTGCTGGTGCGCCGCAGCGCTGAACCGACCGCATACCGGCAGATGCTGGCCCGCGCCCTTGCGGCCTGCGGCAGTGTGCCGGTGGCAGAGCTGAGCGCGGCCTTTGAGGCGCTGACCTGTGTGCAGCAGCTGCGGAAGGAGTGCAGCGCGGCGGGGGCAGAAGCCTTCCCGCTGGAAGAGCCCCTTTCTGCCTGCCGCCGGGCTTACCGGCAGCTCCGCCGCGCGCTGGACTCCGACTGGGAGCGCTATTATGCCGCCGCAAAGCAGATGACGGCAGAGGGAAAGACGCTGGACGTGCCTCGCTCCTACAGCTTCGGGGGCGTGGCCGTGGGCCGCTGGCTGGAAAACCAGCGCCTTGTCCGGGCCGGAAAGAAAAAGGGACGCCTCACCGCCGCGCAGGCCGCCCGGCTGGACAAAATCGGCATGAACTGGCAAAAGCGGCTCGAGCTGGCGTGGGAGAACGGCTGTGCTTCGGCCCGGCGGTACCGCGACAGCCACAGCGACCTGCTGGTGCCGGTTCATTATAAGGATAAGGACGGCTTTGCGCTGGGCGAGTGGATCGTCTATAACCGCCAGCGCTATCTGGGCGGGAACCTGCCGTCAGACCGCGTCGAGCGCCTCGAGGCACTGGGCATGGTGTGGGACACCGGCAGCATCCTCTGGGAGAAGAGCTATGCCGCCGCCGTCCAGTATTATCTGGAAAATCACACGCTGGAAATTCCCGTCAAGTATGTCACGCCGGACGGCATGGCGCTGGGCGTCTGGCTGGGCAGTCAGCGTGCCGCTTATAAAGAAGGTGTGCTGACCGACGCCCAAATCGAAAAGCTGGAAGCGCTGGGAGTGGACTGGACGAACCGGAACGACCGCAAGTGGCAGACCGCCTACGAGGCTGCCGTGAAGTACTACGCCGCCCACGGGAACCTCGACGTCCCCACCGAGTACACCGACGAAGACGGCATCCTGCTGGGCAAGTGGGTGTCCCGCCAGCGGTACGCATGGCAGAACCCCGAGCGCAGCAGCGCCCGGGTGACGCCGGAGCGGAAAGCTCTGCTGGACGAGCTGGGCATGAACTGGGAAAAGACCGACTCGTGGCAGCACCGCTACGAGCTGGCCGTGGAATACAAAAAGGAGCACGGCAGTCTGGCCGTTCCGGCCCAGTACCGGACGGAGGACGGCATCTGGCTGGGCAGCTGGCTGTCCCGTCAGAAGCAGATGCTGCGGGAGGGCAAAAAGCTCTCCGCCGCGCGCCGCGCGGCCCTGAAAGAGCTGTTCAAGGGCGAAAAAGGCCGACGCCTCAGCGCCCCGGTGCCGCCCGCGTGCAGCGTGCGGGAGCAGAACTGGCTGGACAACTACCAGAGCGCCAGGCTCTACGCCGAGAAGAAGGGCAGCCTCCTCGTGCCTGCCGGATATGTGGACGAGAACGGCTTCCGTCTGGGCGTCTGGATCTCGAATCTCCGCGCTGCCCGCAAGGCCCGGCCCGGCTCGTTCCAGGTGACGCCGGAGCATATCGCCCTGCTGGACGCCATCGGGATGCAGTGGGACGCCCGGGAGGCCAAGTGGGCCGGGGCGTTCCGCCGCGCCGAAGAGTACCGCGCCGCCCACGGCGACCTGCTGGTGCCGGTGAACTATAAGACCGAAGACGGCTTCTGCCTCGGCGACTGGGTCCGCCGGATGCGCGAAAACTACGCCTGTGCCGAGAAAAAGCTGACGTCAGAGCGCATCGCAAAGCTCGAAGCGCTGGGCATGGTCTGGACCGTGCCGCAGGAGGGCTGAGATATTGCATTTTAGGGCGGAGTGTGGTATACTTCACCTCGTCTGAATAGAAAACAGCAGGTGCCTGCCGCCGGGGCTTCGTCCCCGGCCGGGAGGGTAAAAGGGAAGCGGGTGCGAGTCCCGCGCGATCTCGTCACTGTGATAAGGGAGTCCGCTGCCTTGGCGCTCAGCGCCGGTCACTGGAGGCTTTGCCTCTGGGAAGGCGGCAGCGGGCGGTGAGCTTTCAGTCAGGAAACCTGCCCGCTGTTGGTACAGGAGCGTCCGGCTCCGGATCACGAGGAATTGGTCGTACCAAAAAGCCCGAAAGTTCAAAGGGTCTTTTTGCTGTGCCTTCCGCGCGGTGAAAAGGCTCTTTTTTCGTTTGAGCTGGCCCCCGTTTCGTACCCTTTCTATCGGAAACGTACATTCCACACAACAGAAAGGACTCAAACAATGCGTAAGGCAACCAACAAGAACTGGCAGCGCGTCACCGCCGCTGCCGCCGCACTGGCCCTGTGTGCCGGTGTGCTCACCGGCTGCGGTGCATCTTCTTCTACTGCTGCCAGCAGCGCCGCAGCAAGCTCTGCTGCCGCCAGCGAAGTGAGCAGCGAGGAGGCTGATGAAATGGCAGCAAAGAATGTGGCAGACCTCATCGACGCCATCTATGTGCAGGAGCGCAACGAGAACACCGACGCCCAGTGCGAGGCCGCCAAGGCCGCATGGGACGCCCTGACCGACGCCCAGAAGGAGCTGGTCGAGGGCGAAGAGGCTGACCCCGATTACTTTGGCCGCGATACCGGCGATGCCTCTAAGGACGACGCCCGCAATGAGGACAACATCGGCGACAACGAGATCCTGGTCGTCAGCTTCGGCACCTCCTTCAACAACAGCCGCGCAGCGGACATCAAGGGCATCGAGGATGCCATTCAGGCCGCATACCCCGACTGGTCTGTCCGCCGCGCCTTCACCGCACAGATCATCATCAACCATGTTCAGGCCCGTGACGGCGAGAAGATCGACAACATGGAGCAGGCTCTGGAGCGCGCTGTTGCCAACGGCGTGAAGAATCTGGTCGTCCAGCCCACCCATCTGATGCATGGCGCTGAGTACGACGAGATGATGGAGATGGTGGACAGCTACCGCGATAAGTTCGAGTCCGTCGCCATCGCCGAGCCTCTGCTGGGCGAGGTGGGCAGCGATGCCACCGTCATCAACGCCGACAAGGAAGCTGTCGCCAAGGCCATCACCGCCGAGGCCGTCAAGACCGCCGGTTTCGACAGTCTGGACGCCGCTGCTGAGGACGGCACCGCTTTCGTCTTCATGGGCCACGGCACCTCTCACACCGCAAAGGTGAGCTACACCCAGATGCAGTCTCAGATGAACGCTCTGGGCTACAAGAACGTCTTCATCGGCACCGTCGAGGGTGAGCCGGAGGAGACTGCCTGCGAGAACGTCATCGAGGCTGTCAAGGCCGCCGGTTACACCAAGGTCGTCCTGCGTCCCTTGATGGTCGTTGCAGGTGACCACGCCAACAACGATATGGCTGGCGACGACGAGGATTCCTGGAAGAGCCAGTTCGAGGCCTCCGGTGAATTCGATTCTGTCGATTGCCAGATCGCCGGTCTGGGCGAGGTCGCTGACATCCAGCAGCTCTACGTCGCACACACCAAGGCCGCTGTCGATTCCCTGAACGGCTGAGCATAAGTTTATGATTGCCCGGAAAGGAGTGCCTTTTCGGGCAATTTCTTTTTCGGCCTGCTTTGAATTCGGGCCATTGCGTGTTATAATCTTTTCTGTAAAATAGATACTTCGAGGTATATCATCATGAAACTGAACCATAAATTTGCTCTTCTGCTGGCCGGCGCTGTGCTGGCTGGTTCTCTCACCGGCTGCGGCGCATCCGGCACCCCGGCCAGCTCTGCCGCTTCCTCCGAGGCTGCGGCTTCCTCCGCCGTGAGCGAGGCTGCTTCCGAACCGACAGCAGAGGCTGCTCTGCCCGACGGCGTCTACACCGCCGAATTTGACACCGACAGCTCCATGTTCCATGCCAACGAGGCCAACGACGGCAGGGGGACCCTGACTGTGAAGGACGGTCAGATGACCTTCCACGTCAGCCTCGTCTCCAAGAAGATCGTCAACCTCTACGTCGGCATGGCCGCTGACGCCGAGGCCCACGAGGGCGACTGGCTCCAGCCCACCACCGACACCGTCACCTACAGCGACGGCACTTCGGATGAGGTGTACGGCTTCGACATCCCGGTGGAGGCTCTGGACGAGGACTTCCAGCTGGCCATCCTCGGCGCCAAGGGCAAGTGGTACGACCATACCGTCCGTGTCGCCAACGCCCAGCCTGCTGCGGCGGAAGCACCTGCCGACGGCACCTACACCTGTGACGTGACCCTCGAGGGCGGCTCCGGCCGTGCCACCGTGGAAAGCCCCGCGGCCCTGACCGTGGCCGACGGCAGGATGACCGCCACCATCGTCTGGTCCAGCCCCAACTACGACTATATGCTGGTGGACGGCGAGAAGTATCTGCCCACCAACACCGAGGGCAACTCTACCTTCGAGATCCCCGTCACTGCTCTCGACACCCCGCTGGATGTGGTGGGCGATACCGTCGCCATGAGCACCCCGCATGAGATTGAGTATACGCTCACCTTCGCCTCTGCATCCCTGATCGAGGCAAAGTAACGATGAAACGCCGTAATTTCCTGAAAGCCCTGCCTGCCGCCGCCCTCACCCTTGCGGGCTGCGGGCAGCACAAGACCGCCCCGGCCAATACAGCATCCCTCGTGTTCGACCACAGCTACCCGCTGGACTATGCCGCCCAGTTTTCCGCCGACTGCTATGAGGGCGGCTATGTGATGATCGACATCCCGGACGCCGGGCGGTTCCTCGTCGTCCCCGAGGGGGCCGCCGAGGTGGACGACCTGCCCGAGGACGTCGTGGTGCTGCGCCAGCCGCTGGATCATATTTATCTCGTCTCCACCTCGGTGATGGACCTCTTCGTCCATCTGGACGCCCTGGACAGCATCGCCCTCTCCGGCACGAAGGCCGAGGGCTGGTATGTGGAAGAGGCCAAACAGGCCATGCAGGAGGGCCGCATCGCCTACGCGGGCAAGTACAGCGCCCCGGACTATGAGCGCATCCTTGCCGCCGGCTGCACCCTCGCCATCGAGAACACCATGGTGCTCCACGACCCCGAGGTCAAGGAGCAGCTGGAAAAGTTCGGCGTGCCGGTCCTCGTGGAGCGCTCGAGCTACGAGAGCGGCCCGCTGGCCCGGATGGAGTGGCTCAAGCTCTACGGCATCCTGCTGAATAAGACTGAGATGGCGGAAGAGGTCTTTCGCCAGAAGGTGGAGCAGGTGGCCCCTATCCTCGAGCAGGAGAACACCGGCAAGACTGCGGCCTTCTTCTCCATCACCACCAACAACCTCATCACCGTCCGCCGCACCAGCGACTATGTGGCCCAGATGGTGGGGATGGCCGGCGGCGTCTACATCTTCGACGACCTCGAGGGGGAGACGTCGGCCCAGTCCACCATCAAACTGCCGCTGGAGACCTTCTATGCCCGGGCCAAAGACGCCGACGTCCTCATCTACAACAGTACCATCGAGGGCGTGATGGAGACCCGTGACCAGCTCATCGAAAAATGCCCGATGCTGGCGGATTTCAAAGCCGTCCAGTCCGGCGACTGCTGGTGTACGGCCCAGAGCCTCTTCCAGCAGAGTATGGAGCTGGCCGACCTCATCTCGGATATGAACCTCGTCTTCACCGAGGGCTCGCCCGACCCGGCGTCCCTCCGTTTCTTACAGCGCATCGTATAAAAGGAGCTTTGTCATGACCACCACCCGCCGCCTCAGCCTCGCGTACCTCGCCCTCACGGCGGGGGTTGCGGTGCTGTTTGCACTCAACCTGTTCTGGGGCAGTGTGTCCCTGACGCCCGGCGCGGTGGCGGCGGCTCTACTGGGCCGGGGCGAAGATGTGCTGGCCGTGGGCATCGTGCTCCAGCTCCGTCTGCCCCGGGCGGTCATGGTCGTGCTGCTGGGCGCGGCCCTCTCGGCTGCAGGCTACCTCCTGCAGACCTTCTTCGCCAACCCCATCGCCGGCCCCTTCGTCATGGGCGTGTCCAGCGGCGCAAAGCTGGCGGTGGCCCTGACGATGGTGGTGTTTTTACAGCAGGGGCTGCTCACTGGCTCGGCCACCCTCATCATCGCCGCTTTTGCAGGCTCGATGGCGGCTATGGCCTTTGTGCTGGTGGTGGCCCGGCGGGTGCCGCGGATGAGCATCCTCGTCATCTGCGGCATCATGATCGGTTATATCTGCTCGGCTGTCACCGACATCGTGGTGACTTTCGCTCAGGACTCCAACATCGTCAATCTCCACAACTGGTCGATGGGCAGCTTTTCCGGCATGACCTGGGCCAATGTGGGTGCAGCGGCCTGCGTGGTGCTGCCCGCGCTGGCGGCGGCGTTCCTGCTCTCGAAGCCCATGGCGGCCTACCAGATGGGCGAGAGCTACGCCAGGAGCGTCGGCGTGCCGGTGCGGGCCTTCTCGACGGCCCTCGTGCTGCTTTCCAGCCTGCTTTCCGCCTGCGTGACGGCCTTTGCAGGCCCCATCTCCTTTGTGGGCATCGCGGTGCCGCATCTGGTCAAGAACCTGCTGGGCAGCGCAAAGCCCCTTTATGTCCTGCCGGGCTGCTGTCTGGGCGGGGCAGCGTTCTGCCTGCTCTGCGACCTCATCGCCCGCAGCCTGTTCGCGCCCACTGAGCTGTCCATCAGCTCGGTGACGGCGGTTTTCGGTGCGCCGGTGGTCATCTGGCTGCTGGTGCGCCGCCAGACACAGGAGGGCCGGGAATGAGCGATCCGAAATTCTACTGCCGCGCCGAGGACCTTGCCATCGGCTACGGCAAAACGCCCCTGATAGAGCACATCGGACTCGGCGTCGGGAAGGGGAGCATCCTCACCCTCATCGGCCCCAACGGCGCGGGAAAATCCACCCTGCTCAAGACGCTGGCAGCGCAGCTGGCCCCCCAGGGGGGCGCTGTCCTGCTGGATGGCAAAAATCTCGCGGACTGCTCCGGCCCGGAGCGCGCCCGCAAAATGGCCCTGATGGTGCCCCACACCCGCCGCACCGAGCTGACCACCTGCTTCGAGATGGCGTCCGCCGGGCGCTACCCCTACACGGGGCGGCTGGGTGTCCTCTCGGCGGAAGATAAGCGTCAGGTCCATGCCGCGCTGGCCCTCGTGGGGGCCGAGGCGCTGGCGGGACGGGACTTCAACCGCATCAGCGACGGCCAGCGCCAGCGCGTCCTGCTGGCCCGGGCCATCTGCCAGCAGCCGGAGCTGATATTATTGGACGAACCTACGTCTTTCCTCGACATCAAGGGCAAGGCCGAATTGCTGGCCATCCTGAAAAGCCTCGCCCGGGACAAGAAGATGGCCGTCATCCTCAGCCTCCACGAGCTGGAGCTGGCGCAGAAAGTTTCTGACAAGGTCGTCTGCGTCTCGGCGGCGGGCGTCTCGGACGTCATGACGCCGGAAAAGGCCTTTGCCCGGGAAAACATCTGCAAAATTTATACTCTGACCGATGAGCAGTACACATTCCTCTACGGCGAAGAAAAAGCGCCGGAGGAAAAGCGCCCGCTCTTTGAGCACTACGTCCGCAGCGGCCAGAAGCTCCTGCGCTGCGGCTATACCACCGGCACCTGTGCGGCGCTGGGCGCGGCGGGCGCGGCACGGTTGCTGCTTACCGGCCGCACCCCCGAGACGGTGGCCCTCCGCACCCCGAAGGGCATCGTGGTGGAGGTGGAGCCCATCTTCTGCCGACTGTCCGGCGAGGGGGCTGAGTGCGCCATCCGGAAGGACGGCGGCGACGATGTGGACGTGACCACCGGTCTGCCGGTCATCGCCAGTGTCGCCCTCCGGCCCGAACTGGCCGGCGAGGTGCGCATCCACGGCGGTGAGGGCGTGGGCCGGGTAACAAAGCCCGGTCTCGACCAGCCTGTGGGCGAAGCTGCCATCAACCACGTCCCCCGGGCCATGATAAAGGAAGCGCTGGAAAAAGAGGCCGAATCTGCCGGGTACGCGGGCGGTTTTGACGTCACCATCTCCATCGAGGGCGGGGCCGAAACGGCGAAGCGCACCTTCAACCCCCATATGGGCGTGGAAGGGGGCCTCAGCGTCCTCGGTACCAGCGGCATCGTCGAGCCCATGAGCCAGCAGGCCATCCTCGACACCATCCAGCTGGAAATGGGGCAGGCGGCGCTTCGGGCCGGTAGCCCCCGGCGGCTCATCCTCGCCCCGGGAAACTACGGCCTCGACTATCTCCACGAGAAGATGCCGGCCCTAAAGAATATCCCGGTGGTCAAGACCTCGAACTTCATCGGGGATACGATGGATATGGCGGCGGCATCCCACTTCGAAGAGGTGGTGCTGGTGGGCCACATCGGCAAGCTGGTCAAACTGGCGGGCGGCGTCATGAACACCCACTCCCGCACAGCCGACTGCCGCACCGAGCTGCTCTGCGCCCACGCCGCCCTCTGCGGTGCGTCCCGGGACGTCTGCGCGGCCCTGATGAACGCGGCCACCACCGACGCCTGCATGGAGATCTTAGACGGAGCAGAGATGAGAGAGCCGGTGCTGTCCAGTCTGCTGGACGCCATCCAGCTCCACCTCGACCGCCGCGCCGCCGGGGCGTTCCGGGTGGGCGCGGTGCTCTTCTCGAATCAATATGGCCCGCTGGGCCAGACCAGAACTGCAAAGGAGCTGCTGGACGAATGGAAAAACGGATAGGCACTTTTTACGGCGTCAGCGTCGGCCCGGGCGACCCGGAGCTCATGACCCTGCAGGCTGTCCGCCGCCTCGAAAACTGTCCGGTCATTGCCGCGCCCCAGACCCCGAAGGGCGGGATGCTGGCGCTGGACATCGCAAAAGGTGCGGTGGAGCTGAGCGGCAAGACCATCCTGCCGCTGCGCTTCGCCATGAGCCTTGACCCGGCGGTGCAGAAAGCCGCCCACATCGAGGCGGCCCGGGCCGTGGAAGAATATCTCGACGCCGGGCAGGATGTCGCCATGCTCAACCTCGGCGACGTGTCCGTCTACGCCACCTTCGGCTACTTGCAGGAGATCTTGGAGGCCGAGGGCTGCAAGACCGTGATGCTCCCCGGCGTGACGAGCTTCTGCGCCGCTGCGGCCCGGCTGGGCCAGTCCCTGACGGGCGGCATGGAGCAGCCGCTGACCATCGCCCCGGGACGCTGCGCCGCTGAGGTGCTGGCCGCACCGGGCGCGAAAGTGCTGATGAAATCGGGCCGTCAACTGCCCGAGACGCTGGCCGCGCTGGCCGACGCCGGGCTTCTGAGCCGGAGCGCGATGGTCTGTAACTGCGGCCTGCCGAACGAGGAGGTCTGGCCCGACCTGGCCGATTATGACCCGGCCCGGTCGGCGGGCTATTTCGCAACGATTTTGGTGAAGGAGGGGTAAGATATGGTCCATTTTGTAGGAGCCGGGCCGGGCGCGCCCGACCTCATCACCCGGCGGGGCGCGGCCCTGCTGGCCGATGCCGACTGCATCATCTACGCGGGCAGTCTCGTCAACCCGGCCCTGCTGGGGCTGGCGAAGCCCGGCTGTGCCATCTATAACAGCGCCGAGATGACGCTGGAACAGGTGCTGGACACCATCCGTGCCGCCGAAAAGGCCGGAGGCACCACGATCCGCCTCCACACCGGCGACCCCTGCCTCTACGGGGCCATCCGGGAGCAGATGGACGCACTGGATGCTGACGGCATCCCTTATGACGACACCCCGGGCGTGTCCAGCTTCTGCGGCGCGGCGGCGGCACTCTGTGCCGAGTACACCCTGCCCAACGTCAGCCAGACCGTCATCATCACCCGGATGGAGGGCCGCACTCCTGTCCCTGAGACCGAGCAGCTGGCAAAGCTGGCCGCTCACGGGGCTACCATGGTCATCTTCCTCTCCATCGGGCTGGTGGACAAAGTCCAGCAGGCCCTTCTCGAGAGCGGCGGCTACCGCTCCGGAACCCCTGCCGCTGTGGTCTATAAGGCCACCTGGCCCGAGCAGAAGGTGGTGCGCTGCACCGTCTCCACACTGGCCGAGGAGACCCGCAAAAACGGCATCACCAAGACCGCCCTCATCGTCGTAGGCGACTTTCTGGGCGAAAATTACGAGCGCAGCAAGCTCTATGACCCCGCCTTTACCACCGAGTTCCGGCAGGGGATGGAGGCCGGGCAGTGAGCCGGGCATATCTGGCCTTTACGGCAAAGGGCGAGGCGCTGGCCCGTCGGCTGGCGGAAGCTCTGCCCGGCAGCGTGAGCCGCTGCGGCGGAGACGTGACCCTGAAAGGCTGGACGGCGGAGCATTTTGCACAGGACGAGGCCCTGATTTTTGTGGGAGCTGTGGGCATCGCGGTGCGGGCCATCGCGCCCCACTGCAAGAGCAAGGCCGCCGACCCGGCGGTGGTGGTCGTAGACGAGGGCGGGAACTTCGCCGTGCCGCTCCTGTCGGGCCATCTGGGCGGTGCCAACGCGCTGGCCCGGGCGCTGGCAAAAGCGTGCGGCGCGGTGCCGGTCATCACGACGGCCACCGACGTCAACGGCCTCTTCGCCGTGGACCTCTGGGCTAAGGCCCAGAACTGCGCTGTCCTTGAGCCGGAGCGCATCAAGCGCGTCAGCGGCGCCCTGCTGGCCGGGCAGACTGTCCGGTACTGGTCGCCGTGGCCGGTGGCGGGGGAGACTCCCGCCGGCGTGGAAAAAACTGACGCACCTGAAGCCGCCGACTTCGCCCTGACCCTCACGCCGCAGGGCGGGGCGCTCCACCTCGTCCCCCGCATCGGGGTGCTGGGGGTGGGGTGCCGCCGCGGCACGACGGCCCAGCAGCTGGAAGAAGCCTTTGCAGCGTTCTGTGCCGCGTCCGGTCTCAGCCCGGCGGCGGTCTGCGCAGCTGCCAGCATCGACCTGAAAAAAGATGAGCCGGGGCTTGCAGCGTTCTGCAAAGTCCACGGCTGGCCCATCACGTTCTATCCGGCCGACGAACTGCGGGCCGTGCCGGGACAGTTCACCCCGTCGGCCTTTGTGGCAAGTGTCACCGGCGTGGACAACGTCTGTGAGCGCTCGGCGGTAAAAGCCTCGGGCGGGATGCTCCTTCTGCCCAAAACGGCAGGCGGCGGCGTGACGCTGGCGCTGGCCGTCCGCCCCTTTGCACCCGATTGGAGGACAGAGCAATGAGTGAGAGTAAAAAGACCGTGTTCGTCGTGGGGCTTGGCCCCGGCGGCGGACAGTTTCTGACCGTGCAGGCGCAGAGCGCCTTGCAGCAGGCCGAGGTGTTGTGCGGCTATACGGTCTACATCGACCTTGTGCGCCCCCTCTACCCGGAAAAAGAGTGCTACACCACCGGCATGACCCGGGAGATCGACCGCTGCCGCTGGGCGCTGGACACCGCCCGAGCGGGTCGGGACGTGGCGCTGGTCTGCTCCGGCGACGCCGGGGTCTACGGCATGGCCAGCCCGCTGCTGGAGCTGGCCGAAGAGTACCCGGACGTCAACGTGGAGGTCGTCCCCGGCCTGACCGCCGCCCTCAGCGGCGGGGCGGTGCTGGGTGCGCCGCTGGCCCACGATTTCTGCGTCATCTCGCTGTCGGACCGTCTCACGCCGTGGGAGGTCATCGAAAAGCGGCTGGTCTGCGCCGCTCAGGGCGATTTCGCACTGGCGCTGTACAATCCCTCGTCCAAGGGCCGCCCGGACTATCTGCGCCGGGCCGTGGACGTCCTGCTGGCGAACGGCAAAGCCCCGGACACACTCTGCGGCTATGTGCGGAACATTGGCCGGGAAGGGCAGGAAAAGCACATCCTGCCTCTCAGCCAGCTCCGGGACACCGAGGTAGATATGTTCACCACCGTCTTTGTGGGCAGCGCCGCCACTCGCGCGCTGAGCGGGCGGATGGTCACGCCGCGGGGGTACCGCCGATGAACGTCGTCGTTTTCAGCGGCACCACCGAGGGGCGGGAGCTTTCCCGCCAGCTGGCGGCGCTGGGCATCGAAGTCACCGTCAGCGTGGCCACCCCGCTGGGGCAGGAAGAGCAGGGGAGCACCCCCGGCGTCACCGTCCGGTGCGGGCGGCTCCTGCCCGATGAGATGGCCGCGCTCTTGGGAGATGCCGCCCTCTGCATCGACGCTACCCACCCCTATGCGGTGGAGGCGACCAAAAACATCAAAGCAGCGGCAGAGAAGGCCGGGGTAGGATACCTCCGCCTGCTGCGCCCGGCCAGTCCGCTGCCGGAAAACTGTCTCGTCTTTGAGAGCGCAAAGCAGGTAGCCGAGGCGCTGGCCGCAAAAGAGGGCAACCTTCTATTGGCCACCGGGGCCAAGGAGCTGGCGCAGTTTGCGGCCATCCCGCCCGAGCGGCTCTACCCCCGCGTCCTGCCCACGCTGGAAAGCATCGCGGCCTGCGAGGCGGCGAATATCCCCCACCGCAACATCATCGCCATGCAGGGCCCCTTCAGCTTTGCCCTCAATCAGGCCATGATGGAGCAGTTCCATATCCGCTGGCTCGTCACAAAGGACGGCGGCGCAGCCGGAGGCTTCGACGAAAAAGCCGCCGCTGCCTCTGCTGCCGGTGCGCAGCTGGTGGTCATCCGCCGCCCGCCCGAGCAGGGCGAGACGGCTTCCGAGGTGCTGAAACGCTGCAAGGAGATGATAAGATGAACGTGACACTCATCGGCATGGGCTCCGGCCAGCCGGAGAACCTGACCCTTCAGGGCCTGGCCGCACTGCGGCAGGCCGACCTCATTCTGGGCGCACGGCGTCTGCTGGCAGTTCTGCCTGCCGGCTGCACCGAGAACCGCGCCGCCGCCTACCGCCCCGACGAGGTGGCAGAGCTGCTGCAAACTTCCGGCGCAGAGAACGCCGTGCTGGTCTACAGCGGCGACACCGGCTTTTACTCCGGCGCGTCTGCCATGATGGAAAAGCTGGAGGCCCTCGGCGTCCGCGCCCGGGTGCTGCCCGGCCTTTCCAGTATCCAGCTGCTGGCGGCGGCGCTGGGCTGTCCGTGGCAGGGGTGGAACCTTGTTTCGGCCCATGGCCGCACCTGTGACCCGGTGGCCGAGTGTATGCAGGGCAGACCCACCTTCTTCCTCACCGGCGGCAGCGAAGACCCCGCCACCCTCTGCGCCCAGCTGGCGGCAGAGGGCTTCGGGGACGTGCAGGCTGTTGTGGGCCAGTGCCTCGGCACGCCGGAAGAGAAAATCTTCCGCGGCAGCGTCAAAGAGCTGGCCGCAGGCCGCTTCAACAGCCTGAGCGTCCTTCTCGTGGAGGCGGCGGAGGTGCTGCCCCGCCGCGCTCCGGGCCTGCCGGACGAAGCCTTCGAGCGGGGCGACGTCCCCATGACCAAGCAGGAAGTCCGGGCCGCTGTGCTGGCGAAGCTGGCCGTCCGCCCGGAAGACATCCTGTGGGACGTGGGGGCCGGGACGGGCAGCGTCAGCGTGGAGCTGGCATTGGCCGCGCCCCGAGGCCGGGTCTACGCAGTGGAGTGCAGGCCGGAGGGATGTGCGCTCATCAAAGCCAACCGCGAAAAATTCAGGACTCGGAACCTCGTCCTCGTGGAGGGGCTTGCCCCCGCCGCGCTTTCGGACCTGCCCGCGCCGGACGCTGTTTTCATCGGCGGCAGCAAGGGCAGCCTTGCCGCCATCGTGGACGCCGCGCTGGATAAGAACCCCGACGCCCGCATCTGCGTGTCGGCCATCGCCCTTGAGAGCCTTTCGGCGGCGGTGGCCGCGCTGACGGCCAAAGGCCGGACCGTGCAGGTGAGTCAGATCGCCGTCAGCCGGGCCAAGGCCGTGGGCGGGCTGCACCTCATGATGGCCCAGAACCCCATCTACCTCATCACAGGAGAATGACATGATACAGTTTCTGCTGACGGCGCCCCGCTCGGGCAGCGGCAAGACCACCATGACCTGCGCCCTGCTCATGGCGCTGAAGCGGCGGGGCTGTGCGCCCTGCGCCTTCAAGAACGGGCCGGACTACATCGACCCCATGTTCCACCGGGCTGTGCTGGGGGTGGAGAGCCGCAACCTCGACCTCTTTTTTTCTGCGCCCGAGACGGTGCGCACCCTCTACGCGAAGGGTGCCGCCGGACACGGGGCGGCGGTGTGCGAGGGGGCTATGGGCTTTTACGACGGCCTCGGGGGCGTCAGCGACAGGGCCAGTGCGTGGCATCTGGCCGACACGCTGGGTCTGCCGGTACTGCTGGTGGTGGAGCCGAAGGGTCAGAGCCTGACGCTGGCCGCAGAGCTGAACGGGCTCGTAAACTTCCGCACTCCCAGTCACATCGCAGGCATCCTGCTGAACAACTGCACGGCACGGATGCACGCTCTGCTGGCCCCGATGCTGGAAGAAGAGACGGGTCTGCCGGTGCTGGGCTTTCTGCCGAAACTCCCGGAGGCCGTCATCGGTTCCCGCCATCTGGGCCTCTACACGGCGGCGGAAGTGGAAAATTTACAGCAGAAGCTGGCCCTTCTGGCCGACGCGGTGGAGGAGCACATCGACTGGCCCCGCCTGCTGGCCCTCTGCGAAAAGGAGCCGCCCGTCCTGCCGGTGCAGCCGGAGACGCCTCCGGCCCGCGTCCGCATCGCCGTGGCGCAGGACGAGGCGTTCTGCTTTATCTACGCCGAGACGCTGGAGGCCTTCCGGGACGCCGGGGCAGAGGTGGTCTTTTTCAGCCCCCTCCGCGACACGGCTCTGCCGGAAAACATCGGCGGGCTGTATCTGCCCGGCGGCTACCCGGAACTTCACGCAAGAGAATTGAGTGAAAATACATCGCTTCTGCGCGAGATAAAGCGAAAAATCGAGTCCGGTCTGCCCACGGCGGCAGAGTGCGGAGGCTTCCTCTATCTGGGGCAGAGCCTCACGGACGCCGAGGGGCAGAGCTGGCCGATGGTGGGTGTTCTGCCGGGCGAAGCAAAAGATGCCGGACGTCTCGTCCGCTTCGGCTATGCTACGCTGAGCGCAGACTCGGACAGTATGCTCTTCCGGGCCGGGGAGAGCTTTCCCATCCACGAATTCCACCACTGGGATTCCACCGCCAACGGCACGGCCCTCGCGGCAAAAAAGCCGGTGGGCGGCGCAGAGTGGCGGTGCGGATCTGTAAACGAGCATTTCTATGCGGGCTTCCCGCATTTGTACTGGGCGGGTACGCCCCTGCCGCAGCGCTTTGCCGCCGCGGCTGAAAATTACAGGAGAGACCATGACTGAGAAAGAACTCGCCGCCCTCTGTGCGGCCATCACGCCGCCGGACGAAGCCGCCCGGGCGGCGGCGCACGCCCACTGGGCCAGCCTTGCAAAGCCGCTGGGCGGGCTGGGCGGATTGGAAACGACCATCGAGGACGCCGCCGCCCTCACCGGCAGCGCAAAGCTGGATATTTCCCGCCGGGCGGTGCTGGTGCTCTGTGCCGATAACGGTGTGGTGGCCCAGGGCGTCAGCCAGACCGACAGCAGCGTGACCCGCGCCGTGGCTGAGAACCTCGCCGCCCGCCGCACCAGCGTCTGCCGGATGGCACAGACCGCCCGGTGCGAGGTGGTGCCGGTGGATATGGGCATCGCGGGCGACCCGGTCCCGGGCGTCCTCGACTGCCGCATCGCCCCCGGCACAGCGGACTTCACCCTCGGCCCGGCTATGAGCAGGGCTGAAGCTGTGGAGGCCATCGGCAGGGGCATCCGGCTGGTGCAGGAGCAGAAGAAAGCGGGCGTCGGCCTGCTGGCTACCGGTGAGATGGGCATCGGCAACACCACGACATCCAGCGCCGTGGCCGCTGTGCTGCTGGGCCAGCCCGTCGAAGTGATGACGGGCCGGGGCGCGGGCCTTTCGGACGAGGGGCTTGCCCGGAAGATCGACGCCATCCATCGCGGCATCGCAAAAAATCAGCCCGACTCTGCCGATGCACTGGACGTGCTGGCGAAGCTGGGCGGTTTCGATATTGCCGGGCTCTGCGGCATCTTCCTCGGCGGGGCGATGGAAGGTGTGCCGGTTCTGGCCGACGGTTTCATCAGCTGTGTGGCGGCGCTCTGCGCTGTCCGGTTCTGCCCGGCAGCGGCCAAGGCTGTTTTTGCAAGCCATTGCTCCACCGAGCCGGCCGCAAAGCTGGTGCTGGACGCTCTGAACAAAAAAACCCTCATCACGGCGGGCCTGCATCTGGGCGAAGGCACTGGCGCGGTGGCCGCCATCCCGCTGTGGGATATGGCGCTGGCCGTCTACGATGGCTGTTATTCCTTTGAAGAGGGCGGCATCGAAGCCTACACGCCGCAGGGAGGCGAAGGATGCTGATGCTGGTGCTCGGCGGCGCGGCCAGCGGCAAGAGTGCCTACGCCGAGAGCCTTGTGCTCAAGACCGGCCTGCCCCGCTATTACCTCGCCACCATGCAGGTCTGGGATGCCGAGTGCGCCGCCCGGGTGGAAAAACACCGGAAAATGCGGGCGCAAAAGCAGTTCGAAACGCTGGAATGCCCGCTCCACCTCGACCGTCTGGCTCTGCCCGGCCGGGGGACCGTCCTGCTGGAAGACCTCGGCAACCTCGTCGCCAACGAGCTTTACAGCCCCGGCGGGGCAGGAAAGCACACCGCCGAGGCCGTTTTGGCCGGGCTGGAACGCCTCGCCGCCGGGTGTGATAACCTTATCGTCGTATCGAACGAGGTGTTCAGCGGCGGTGCCGACTACGCGGGAGACACCGACCAATATCTGCTGGCGCTGGCGCAGGTGAACAACGCTTTCGCCGCCCGGGCGGACAACGTCTGCCGGGTGGTCTGCGGCCTGCCGGTGTACTACAAAGGGGGAGAAAAGCTGTGACTGTTTTGCAGACCATCGCGGTGGCCCTTGCGATGTTTTCGGCCCTGCCGGTGCCGCAGTTCGAGTGGAACGAAAAAAATATGCGGTACGCCATGTGTGCCTTCCCCCTCATCGGGCTGGTGTGCGGCGGGCTGTGGTGTCTCTGCGGCGTCCTGCCCCTGCCGGGGCTGGCCCGGGCGGCGGCGTTCTGCCTCGTGCCGGTGGCCGTCACCGGCGGCATCCATCTCGACGGCTACGCCGACACTTCGGACGCCCTCTCGAGCTACGGCAACCGCGAAAAAAAGCTTGAAATCCTGAAAGACTCCCACTGTGGGGCCTTCGCTGTCATCCGGCTGTGCTGCTACTTTGTGGCCTACTTCGGCCTCTGCGGCAGTGTGCGGTTCACACCCCGGGCGGGCCTGTGCTGGACGCTGGCGTTGGTGCTGGAGCGGGCGCTGTCGGGCTTTGCCGTGGCGGCGTTCCCGCTGGCGAAAGACACCGGCCTCGCCCATACTTTTGCCACAGCGGCCGACAAGCAGGCCGTCTGCCGCTTCCTCTGCGGCCTGTCGGCTCTGCTCGTCCTGGCGCTGACGGCACTGGGCGGCGGCGGGCTGGCGGCAGCAGCGCTTCTGGCGCTGTGGCGCTATTATTTCGTGGCAAAAAAGCAGTTTGGCGGCATCACCGGCGACCTGGCCGGGTGGTTTTTACAGCGGGCCGAGCTGTGGATGCTGGCGGCGCTGGCCGTCAGTCAGTGGGGAGGAGTGCTGTAAATGATGTTCATCACAGGGCCGCTTTACAGCGGCAAGCGCACCTTTGCGCGGAACTTCCGGGGCAGCGTCATCGCCGATGTGCAGGACGCCGCCGCCGAGACTCAGACCCCGGAGCAGCTCGAAACGCTGGCCCGGGAGCTGGCGGAATATGATATTGTCATCGCCACCGAGGTCGGCGGCGGTGTTGTCCCGATGGATGCTGAGGAGCGCGCCGGGCGGGAGGCCGCCGGACGGCTGGCCTGCCTGCTGGCAGAGCGCGCCGACTGCGTGGTGCAGATGTTCTGCGGCATCCCGACGGTATTGAAAGGAGAATTACCCAAATGTTGATCTATCTGCTGCGTCACGGCCTGACCGAATACAACGCCCAGAAGCGCTATCAGGGCCAGCGCGACATCCCGCTCTCGGCGGAGGGTCTGAGCCAGCTGCGCCGGGCCGACATCGACCCGAAGGTGGTCTATATCACCCCGCTGCAGCGGACGGCCCAGACGGCCCGGGTGCTCTTCCCGGAGGCAGAGCTCGTGGTCTTGAAGGACCTGCAGGAGATGTGCTTCGGCAGCTTCGAGGGCAAAAACTACGTCGAGATGGAGCACGACGCCGATTATCAGGCGTGGGTGCAGGCCAACTGCGAGAGCAAATGCCCCGACGGTGAGCGGAAGGACGACTTCTCGAACCGCATCTGCAATGCCTTCTCTGCTCTGGTGGACAAGGCGCTGGCCGACGGCGAAGAGCTGCTGGTCATCCTGGCCCACGGCGGCACCCAGATGGCGGCCATGGAGCGGTACGCCCTGCCCAGGCGCGGTTATTATGCGTGGTGCGGCCCCAACGCGGGCGGCTATGTGCTGGATGCCGCCGACTGGGCCGAGAAGCGCCAGCTCCGCCTCGTGAAGACTGTGCAGTACACGAAAGACGCGGAGGCCGGCGTATGATGACCGCCTGGGCTGTGCTGGGAGGCTTCGTGCTGGATGCCATTTTCGGCGACCCGGCGTGGCTGCCCCACCCGGTGGTGTACATGGGAAAAGCCATCTCCCGGCTGGAAAAATTCCTCCGCTCCCGCCTGCCCAAAACGCCTCAGGGCGAGCTGCTGGGCGGTGCGGTGGTGGCGTTCTGCCTGCCGGTGGGGACGCTGCTGTTCACGGGCCTTGTCTGCTGGGGCGCGGCGATGCTTCACCCGCTGCTGGGGCTGGCCGTCCAGATGTTCTGGTGCGGGCAGGCACTGGCCGCAAAGGGGCTGATGCAGGAGAGCATGAATGTCTATGCCGAGCTGAAAAAAGGCAGCCTGCCCGCCGCCCGGAAGGCTGTGAGCCGCATCGTGGGCCGCGACACGGAAGCCTTGACCGCCGAGGGCGTGACCAAAGCGGCGGTGGAGACGGTGGCCGAAAACGCCAGCGACGGCGTCATCGCGCCGCTGCTCTATATGCTGCTGGGCGGTGCGCCGCTGGCCCTGACCTACAAGGCCATCAACACCATGGACAGTATGCTGGGCTACAAAAACGAAAAATATCTCTACTTTGGCCGTGCCGCCGCAAAACTGGACGATGTGGCGAACTATATCCCGAGCCGTCTGGCGGCGCTGCTCTGGATCATGGCGGCGGCGTTCACCCGCAATGACGCCAAGGGCGCGTGGCGTATCTGGCGGCGGGACCGCCGCAATCACGCAAGCCCCAACAGCGCCCAGACTGAGAGCGCCTGCGCGGGCGCGCTGGGAGTTCAGCTGGCCGGGCCGGCCTACTATTTCGGGGAATATTATCCGAAGCCCACCATCGGCGATCCGCTGCGGCCCATCGAGCCGGAGGATATTCTGCGGGCAGATCGGATGATGTATGTAGCCAGCGGGTTTGCGCTGGCGTTTGGATGTGCGATACGGGGGTTCTTGGGATGAAACAACTGGTCCACGGCGGTGACTGGATGGGCTACCGCGAACGCTTTGGCCGCGACGCGCTGGATTTTTCGGCGAACGTCAGCCCCCTCGGCCTGCCCGAGGGGGTGGCGCAGGCCATCCGGGACGCTCTGCCTCTGGCCGACCGCTACCCCGACCCCCTCTGCCGTACCCTGCGGGCGGCGCTGAGCAGGGCCGAGGGTGTGCCGCAGGAGCATATCCTCTGCGGCAACGGTGCGGCGGACCTCATCTTCCGGCTGGTCTGGGCCGTAAAGCCCCATAAGGCGCTGGTGACAGCCCCGACTTTTGCCGAGTACGCCTCTGCATTGGATACGGTGGGGTGCGAAGTGAAACGCTTCTTCCTCGATAAAGCGAATGATTTCGCCCCGACGGACGCCCTCGTGGACGCCGTGGACGAGAGCATCGACATGGTGTTCCTCTGCCAGCCGAACAATCCGACGGGGCAGCTGGCCTCACCCGAACTGGTGAAAAAGCTGCTGCGCCGGTGCGGGGAATGCCACACGATTTTTGCCGTAGATGAGTGCTTTCTGGACTTTCTGCCCGACGCCGATGGGTGGACCGCGAAGCCTCTGCTGGAAAGCGGGAACCTCGTCATCCTGAAAGCCTTCACCAAGCTCTACGGCATGGCCGGCGTCCGGCTGGGTTACTGCCTCTGCGGCGACGAAACGCTTCTGGAAAAAATGCAGACAGCGGGCCAGCCGTGGGCCGTGTCCAGTCTGGCGCAGGCGGCAGGCGTCGCGGCCCTGAAAGAAACCGCTTATGTGGACGAGGTGCGCGCCCTTATCGCCCGGCAGCGGCCCGTTCTGACGGCGGGCCTGCGGGCGCTGGGCCTGCGGGTCATCGATGGAAAGGCAAACTATCTGCTCTTCCGCGCGCCCGCCGACCTGAACGAGAGGCTTCGCCCGCTGGGAACACAGGTGCGCAGCTGCGCGAATTATCCGGGCCTCGGGCCGGAGTGGTACCGCACGGCGGTGCGCACGGCCCCCGAGAACGCCCGGCTGCTGGAACTTATGAAAGAGGTGCTGGGATGAGCAGGGCAAAATGCATCATGGTGCAGGGTACGATGAGCGGTGCAGGCAAAAGTCTGCTCTGCGCGGCGCTCTGCCGCATTTTTGCGCAGGACGGCCTGCGCGCCGTGCCGTTCAAGAGCCAGAATATGGCTCTGAACAGCTTCGTCACCAAAGACGGCCTCGAGATGGGCCGGGCGCAGGTGGTGCAGGCGCAGGCCGCCGGTGTCGAGCCGGACGTGCGGATGAACCCCATCCTCCTGAAGCCCAGCAGTGACGTGGGCAGTCAGGTCATCGTCAACGGCGAGGTGCGGGGCCAGATGAAAGCGTCGGAGTATTTCCGCACGAAACGGCAGCTGGTGCCGGACATCCTGAAGGCGTATGACAGCCTCGCCGAGGAGGCTGACGTCATTGTCATCGAGGGCGCAGGCAGCCCGGCGGAAATCAACCTCAAGAGCGAGGACATCGTGAACATGGGCCTCGCCGAGATGGTGGACGCGCCGGTGCTTCTGGTGGGCGACATCGACCGGGGCGGCGTGTTCGCCCAGCTATACGGCACGGTGGAGCTGCTGGAAGAAAAAGAACGCCGGCGCATCAAGGGGCTCGTCATCAATAAATTCCGTGGAGATGTAGAAATTCTGCGCCCCGGCCTTTCGATGCTGGAAGAAAAGACCCATCTGCCCGTGGTGGGCGTCGTACCGTACCTGAAGGTGGACATCGAGGACGAGGACTCCCTGAGCCAGCGCCTCGAGATGCGGGACGGCAAAAAGCCGCTGGATGCGGCGATCATCCGTCTGCCGCATCTGTCCAATTTTACGGACTTCATGCCGCTGGAACAGCACCCGCTGCTGGGCGTGCGGTATGTTTCGAACGCTCATGAGCTGGGCGCACCCGACCTCATCCTGCTGCCGGGCACGAAAAACACGGTGGACGACCTGCTCTGGCTGCGGCAGTGCGGGCTGGAAACGGCTCTGCTCAAGCTGGCCGCGAAAGGCACGCCGGTGCTGGGCGTCTGCGGCGGCTACCAGATGCTGGGCCAGACCCTCGACGACCCCACCGGCAGCGAGAGCGGCCGGCCGCAGACTCTGCGGGGGCTGGGTCTGCTGCCCACCCGGACCGTGTTCAGCGAGCAGAAGCGCCGTGTACAGGTCAAAGCGACCGTCGCCGCCGCCCCCTTTGCGGGTGCAGAGCTGGAAGGCTACGAGATACACACCGGCGTGACCGAGGCTGAGGGCGAACCCTTCGCCCACTACCCTGACGGGGGCCGGGAGGGCTGTGTGCAGGGCAATGTGTTCGGCACCTACCTCCACGGTCTGTTCGATACTGGCACGCTGACCGAGGCGCTGGCGGGCTGGCTCTGCCGCCGGAAGGGCATCGACCCCTCCGACGCGGCCCTCATCCCGATGGAAGAGTACCGCCGCCAGCAGTTCGACATCCTGGCCGACGGCGTGCGCGGGGCGCTGGATATGGACGCGGTGTATGCCGCGATGGGAATGGAGAGGCGCTGAATGGAACAGGGACTTTTGCATCTGTACTGGGGCGACGGAAAGGGGAAGACCACCGCCGCTATGGGTCTTGCGCTCCGTGCGCTGGGGTCCGGGAAGCGGGTGGTCATCGTCCAGTTCTTGAAGGGAGGGAACAGCGGCGAGATACCGCTTCTGGCCCAGCTTGGCGCGGAGATCTACCGGGGCAAGGCCGGGCAGAAATTCGTCTTTCAGATGACGCCGGAGGAAAAGGCCGCGACCCGGGAACTGCAAAACCAGAACCTCGCCGCCGCCATAGCACAGCCTGCCGACCTGCTGATACTGGACGAAGCCGGGAGCGCAGAAGAGCTGGATATGGTGGACGTCGATCTATTAAAAAAGGCCGTTTTGGAGCGGCCTGCTGGGTGTGAGTGCGTCCTGACGGCCCACACGCCGCCCCAGTGGATGCTGGACGCCGCCGACTACTCCACCGAGATGAAATGCCACCGCCACCCCTACCAGAAGGGGATAAAAGCACGAAAGGGGATAGAATATTGACGCCGCAACATCATTTACCTGCTGACATTGAGCGGACGAGCTTCCACATCATCACCGAAGAGCTGGAAATGATGGGCATGACCCCGCCGCCCGAGCACGAAGCCGTGGTCAAGCGGGTCATCCACACCACCGCCGACTTCGACTATGCGCGGAATCTCCACTTCACCCCCCGCGCGGTGGAGCAGGCCGTCAAGGCCCTCCACGCCGGGGCCGTCATCGTGACCGATACAAACATGGCGCTGGCCGGCATCACCAAGCCCGGTCTGGCGAAGCTGGGCGGCACGGCCTGCTGTTATATGGCTGACCCCGAGGTGGCCGCCGCCGCAAAAGAGGCAGGCACCACCCGGGCCGTCGCAGCGATGAAAAAGGCAGCGCAGGAGCATCCCGGGGCCATCCTCGCCGTCGGCAACGCGCCCACGGCTCTGCTGACGATTGCAGAACAAATCGAAAGCGGCCTGCGGCCCGCACTGGTCATCGGTGTGCCGGTGGGCTTTGTGAACGTGGTGGAGAGCAAGGAGCGGCTCTTCGCCGTCTGCGAAAAGCATGATGTACCGGCCATCGTGGCGATGGGCCGCAAGGGCGGCAGCAACGTCGCTGCGGCCATCTGCAACGCCCTTATCTACTCCGCCGCCGAAATGCTCGACCCCTCGGCCCGGGGGTGGAAGTGAGCGATAAGTTTTGGAGGAGCGCAATGAACCCTACAAGAAAGACCGATGAAAGCTTTTACCGGTTGTTTTCCGCGTCTCACACCGTTTCAGAGCATCTGACCAAGCGGGAGGACAGCGAGCTGCGCGATAAATACGACCACAACGCGTTCTGCTATTACAGCCAGCCCTCGGCAGATGAAGTCCGGGCCGCGCTGGCCTACCAGAAAGAGCGGGGAGACACCTTCCTCAAGCTGGAAGGGTACGAGCCGCTGGCCGATGCATTCGGCATGGAGTGCGAAGAGACCCTGACGATGGTTCTGCCCCCGGAAACAGACATCCGCAGCTGGAAAACGAACCCGGACGTCTCAATCAAGGCCCCGGACGCAGACCAGCTGGAACAGCACGAACTGAAATACTACGGCCCGTTGTACGGAGATGATTTTACCGTGCGGAACAACCGGAACCTCCGGGAAAAGCTGACTTACCTCGGCGCGTATCTGGGCGGGAAGCTGGTGGGTGATTGCTATATTTTCGCATCCGATGGGTATGTCTGCATGGACGGCCTGCTGGTGGACGAGGATTTCCGGCACCAGTACATCGCCATGACCCTGATGAAGCATATTGCCGAAAAGGCGCAGGAGCGCGGAGAGATCCTGTATCTTCACGCTGACTCCGAGGATACACCGAAGGAACTGTATGCGAAGATGGGATTTCAGGCCGTTGACAAGCTCTATGAATATCTCTGCACCGATTTCTCGAAACTGAAAATATGAACGAATGCGCGCCGGATACGGCGATGGGCCTCCCAATGCGGGAGGCCTTTCTGTTACACCGTCGCCAGCACGGCGAGGATGCTCTGCCAGCGTTTGTTCTCGACGGCGGGCGCACGGCGGACGGGCCGGGACTGTACAGGCTGAGGCCGCTGAGCCGTCTGGGGCAGGGGAGTGAAAAGCGCGGCCTGCCATGCGGCGGCAAGCTGCATGGCCTCCGGGCAGCTCTGCAGGGTGCGGCGCTCTGCCCCGGCGAGGTAGTCGCCCAGCCAGCAGAGGATGGCCGCGATGTTCAGCTGCTCTGCGGCGCGGGCACTCCAATAGCTCCAATGGGCGGGACGGCCCACGAACCGCTCCACCGTGATGAACGCACCCTCCCGGGCAGCAGAGGGGGAGACCGTCCCACAACCACCGGCAGTATGGGCCAGAACATCCAGAATGCGCGCCATCCGGCCGCTGTCGAGGGCGTCGTCCCGGACAAAAGCAGAGAAATCCGTCTGGGCCAGCAGACCGTCGGCGGTGGCGGGGAAGCGCCCCGTCAGCTCGCCCGAGGCGTTGTGGCAGCTCTGCCACCCTTTGCGGACGAGCTGGAAGTTCAGCTTCTGACGTCCCATCGTGGAATAGAACACCCGGGCCTTGCCGCTGACCGGCTCCTGCCGCAGCTCGAGATAAGCGTCTGCGCCTCCGAGGTCTTGGACCTTGACGCTGAGCACAAGGCGGTACTCAGGCTTCTGGCTGGACATGGCAAGATGCATCTCTTCAAAATAACGTGCGGCATCCATAGCGGTTCTCCTTCCTGTGGGCGCGGGGTGATGTGTAGGCGTGCGGCCCTTCGTTGGTTGTAGTATATCATAAATTGCGCCAGAATACAACTATAAGTTTGCAAATAAACCAAAAAACTTTTTGGTTTTTCTGCAATGCAAAACAAGATGGTTGTGAACGACAACAAAAATACGGGGCCGCTGGCAGCAGATACAACTGCACAGCGGCCCCGTACATTATTATGATTCAGTCGCCCAGCTCCCGTATCTCGTTCTGGATGAGTCGGCCTGCGGCCCGGGCCAGCTGGTCCATGCCCCGGATGCGGGCCATGTTCTTGCCGTAGATGCGGGAGGCGTCGGCGGCGCTGGCGTCTTCGCCCATAAAGACGGCGGAGACCCGCAGACCCTTCCGCTGCAGCGCCCGCACCTCGGCGGCGGCGTCCTCCACGCCCGCGCTGCCGCCGTAGTCGCGGCCCAGCGGGTCATCGGGAGAGGGTGGGATGCGGCGGCTGTCGTTGGGGGAGGCGTCCGTCAGGAGAATGAGCAGATGCCGCGCGGCGGGGCCGGGGTCGAAGTCGATGAGGTCGCCTGCGGCCCGCAGAGCCAGACCGTCCCGGTTCCAGCCCGAGGCGAAATACTGGCAGATGCCCTGTAAGCTCTTCTCCTTGAAGCCCTTGAGCACCCGCAGGACGGTGTAGCCCCGCAGGCTGGAAAAGCAGCTCACCCGCACCGGGATGCCGCAGGCCGCGAGGCTCTGGGCGAGGATAGACCCCTGCGCCGCGATGACCTCCTGACAGTGGAGGCGGGAAGCCGAAGCATCCAGCAGCAGGTCAACGGTGAAGGACGGGTGGTTCTCTTCCTCCGCACAGCGGAACACCCGGTCGTCGTCCATGACGGTGCGCCAGACCCGCTCCGGGTCGAGGTTGCCGCTGCGGGCGACCCGGGCGTTGGGCTGCTGGTGGACGAGGATGCAGTTCCGTATCTGTTCGGTCAGCCGCAGCACGACGCTGCGGTGAAGCTCGAGATTTTTCGAATAGTACGCCCGGTTCCGCTCAGCCTGAAGCTGGGCCTGTTCGGCCAGGTGCTTTGCCTCGGGGGTAGGGGCCTGCTCCGGGCTGGGGACGCCGGAGGCAAACCAGAGGTGACAGCCCAGATGCTCCCCGGTGCAAAGCTCCTGCTCGGCCTTCCGCAGCCGTTCGGGCGGGTAGAGCGACCGGCCAAAGCAGCTTTCGATGTAGGCGTGGTCTTCCTCGGCGCGCTGGCGCAGGGTGATGTGGGCCAGCCGCTTGTCGGCGTGGATGCCACTGCCGGAGGCGTCCACCGAGCCGGAATGCTCCACCGTCACCCGGTCGGTCTTTATCATCTGGGTGGGCATGGTGCGGGTCATGAGGGACGCCAGCAGACCGTCCAGATGGAGATGCAGCCCGGTCTTCTGATGCACCGTGCCGTTGAACAGCTCGAATTTGGCGTAGACGGCCAGCAGTGCGGCTTTCAGCTCGTCCGGCTTTGGGGGCGTCTCGGGACAGAGGGCGGCGTCGAGATTCTTTTCGTAGGGGGTCATGACCGGCGGCGTGCGCCCCTGCACAGCCCGCCAGCGCGCGGCCTGCATGGAGTAGACCAGCTGGTTCTTCGCCATCCACTCCTGCCGCGAGAGCTTGTACTGGATGCCGAAAAAGTAGTCCGCATGGGCGCGGCGGAGGGCCGAAAGCACCGGGCGGCGGGGCAGTTCCAGCGCGTAGACCGCGCTCTCGAGGTAGAGCCAGGTCAAATCGTCCAGCATGGCCTGCCGGATGTCGCCCTCCCATGCGTCAAAGAGGCTGCGCACCAGCTCGTCGCCGTAGTATTTGTGGACCAGCCCCACGACGCAGTTCATGTAAAAATCAATGGTGCCGTCGGTGTTCCGGGCGAGGAACAGCGGCTCGAAGCCGTAGGCTCCTGCCGCCGCCCACACCTGATTGGCGGCCCGCCGCTCTTCGGCGGTGTAGCTCTGCGCTTCCATAAAAACGCCCCTTTTAATCGAAGAGCTTTGCGGCGGTGAGCTGGGCTGGGATGCGGGCGGCAATGGCATCCCGGATGAGGCCCTGTTCGTAGGAGTCGAAGGCTTTGTTGGTGATGCCCATGTCCAGCGCAGCCCCGGCAGCGACGCCCCGGCGCATCAGGCGCAGGGCGTCCAGCATACCGCGCAGGTCGAGAGCTTTGGTGGAGATCTCTGCGCTGTCGCACTTTTTCTGCAAATCGAGGAAGAGCAGGGCGAACTGCCTGACATACTTGCTGTTCAAATCGGGGAACTGGGTGCGCAGGAGCTTTTCGAGGTTTTCCTCGGTGATGGTGGGCATCTGGATGACCACGAAGCGGGAGGTGAGGGCCTCGTTCAGCTCACGGGTGCCGGCGTAGCCGTAGTTCATGGTGGCGATGAAGCGGGTCTCCTCGGCCAGCGGGATGCGCTCGTAGCCCGGCACATCGATGGCGCGGCGGAAATCCAGCACCGCGTGCAGGACGGCAAGCGCCTCATTTTTGGCCATGTTGATCTCGTCCAGAACGCCGAAGCCGCCGCTCTGAGCGCAGCGGTAGACCGGGCCGGGGCGGAACTTGACCTGTCCGCCCTCGAAGGTGTCCATGCCGATGAGGGACGCCGCGTCCATATTGACGTGGAACGAGATGTCCCACGCGGGGCGTCCGAAGGCGGCGGCGAGGTTTTCGGCCAGCACGTTCTTGCCGGTGGCCTTGCCGCCCGCCAGCAGGAGATTTTCGCCGCAGAGCAGGGCGGCCAGCGCCTGCTCCCACACCTCTCTGCCGTAGTAGACGAAGGCAGGGGAGGGGATGCGGGGGCGCAGGGCCTCCGCCAGCGGGTGGGCGGTACGGTATTCTTCCACAGCGCGCAGCAGGTCGGGGGAGACCCCTTCCTGCCGCAGCGTATCCATTAGAGCAGATGTTTCAGACATCCATGACATCTCCTTGCGGTTGGCAGTGCCAAACCGAAATTTCACCCTTATCATAGCACAACCCGCGCGGTTTGTGTAGGGCTTTGACGGGCAAAAAAGCGGCAAAGAAGCAGAGAAAATAAAGGTGAAGCTATTTTAACAAACTTTCAGCCGGGACGTGCAGATTTCACGTTCAAAGTAAATTGACAGGCCGCTTAAAATACGATAAAATAATTTTCGTTGTGTCAAAGTGAAAAAGAAAGGCGTAAAAGTATGCTCGAAACCATCACAGCCGTCAATCAGGCGGTCAACAGCTTTATCTGGGGCATCCCGGCGATGGTCTGCATCATCGGCGTGGGCCTGCTGCTCAGTGTGCGGACAGGCTTTTTGCAGCTCCGGAAATTCCCCTATGCCATCAAAACGACCATTGGCCGCATCTTCCGCAAAAAGGACGCCTCCGACGGCGCTATGACTCCGTTCCAGGCAGTGTGTACGGCGCTGGCCGCTACCGTCGGCACCGGCAACATCGCCGGCGTGGCGGGCGCGATCGCCATCGGCGGGCCGGGTGCGGTGTTCTGGATGTGGTGCTCGGCTCTGCTGGGCATGTGTACCAAGTTCTCCGAAGTGACGCTGGCTGTGCATTTCCGCGAGCGGAACAAAAACGGCGAGCTGGTGGGCGGCCCCATGTACTATATTAAAAACGGCCTCGGCAGCCGGTGGCAGTTCCTCGCGGTGCTGTACTCGCTGTTCGGCGTGCTGACGGTCTTCGGCACCGGCAACGCCACCCAGGTCAACACCATCGTCACAGCCATCGACTCGGCCCTGCTGGCCTACGGCAGCAGCCTGAACAGCATCCTGCCCACGGTCAACCTCGTCGTGGGCGTGGTGGTGGCCATGATGGTGGCTATGGTGCTGCTGGGTGGCGTCAAGCGCATCGGCAGCGTGACCGAGAAGCTGGTGCCGTTCATGGCACTGTTCTACGTCGTGCTGGCACTGGGCGTCGTGGTCATCAACTACCGGCGCTTCCCGGCGGTGCTGGCCTCCATCGTCGGCGGTGCATTTGACCCGCAGGCCTTCACCGGCGGTGCCATCGGCAGCATCTTCCTCAGTATGCAGAAGGGCGTTTCCCGCGGCATCTTCTCCAATGAGGCCGGCCTCGGCACCGGCTCCATCGCCCATGCCTGCGCCGACACCCGCAAGCCCGTCAAGCAGGGGATGTTCGGCATCTTCGAGGTTTTCGCCGACACCATCGTCATCTGTACCCTGACCGCCATGGTCATCCTCTGCAGCGGCGTGCCGGTGGGCTATGGCAGTGCGGCAGGCGCAGAACTGACCATCTACGGCTTTACGGCCACCTACGGCGGCTGGTCGTCCATCTTTACGGCGGTGGCGCTCTGCAGCTTTGCATTCTCCACCATCATCGGCTGGGGCCTCTACGGCTCCCGGTGCATCGAGTTCCTGTTCCACACCGATAAGGTAGTCGGCCCCTTCCTCGTGGTCTACTCCTTCGTGTCCATTCTGGGCGCGACGGTCGATCTGGGCCTGCTGTGGAGCATCGCCGACACCTTCAACGGACTGATGAGCATTCCGAACCTCATGGCCCTGCTCCTGCTGTCCGGCACGGTGGCAAAGCTCACGAAGGAGTTCTTCGCGGGCGAGGGCGCACAGAAGTAAAAGCTTTATTGTAATTGAGACACGGCAGATGTGCGTTAAAGTACATCTGCCGTGTTTTGTGTGTCCTGATAAAATATCGCGGCCTGTTTTATGAAAAAAGACGAAATATGCGTCGAAAAGCGAGAGCGCTTGACAAAACAGCCGGGGGGGGGTACACTGAAAAAAATGGAAATCATATTTCCAGAAACTGAGGAGGATGTTTTATGAAAGTTGTAAAGAAACTGATGGCACTGGTTCTGGCCAGCGCCCTCGCCCTGACCCTGCTCACCGGCTGCGGCGGAGGCGGTGGTGGCGGCGGTGCCATTTCCGACGGTAACGGAGGAATGATAACATTCAGCAGCACCCAAAATGCTAACACAGAATTTTCCAAAGCATTTATCAATGCACTGGCATCGAATGGCATCAATATGAGCTATGAAGCGGCGAAAGGCGCAAAAGCTCAGAAATTCATGGAAGTAGTTGTCGATTCGGCGAAAAAGAACCCTAATCAAGAGCTTGATGAGCAGTTTGTGTTGAAAATACTCGATAAGGCGGGAATTGATGTTACAGAAGAGATGGTTTTCTTGACCGACAAGACAATCCCAATATATCAGGTGAATGAGATTAGGAAGCAGATGTCTGAATGGAAGAGTGGATTGGCTGATGAAGGCGTCTCCATTGATTACGACGGGGCAACCTTCGGATATATTGTTGCAAAAGATGGTGAAGAACAGCTTATGTGCATAGTGGTTGGGTACACTGCAACTAAATAATCACATTATGGAATAAAGCGCCCTCCGGCCCGCGCCGGAGGGCGCTTTGCTGTCAACAAACCTTTGATTTTGTCTACTTTCTCTGCAAAAACTCAAAAAAGTATAAAAATTTCATGGAAATTATAAGAATTGATATTGAACAAATTTTAACAAAGTGGTAAAGTAAAAGCAAAGAGAGTCGTACCCGCCGCCCGGCGGGGCGCAAAATCAGGAGGTTTTACCAATGGCTGATCGTATCGTTCTGAATACTATTTCTTATCATGGCCACGGCGCTATCGAGAACATCGTTCCCGAGCTGACCGCCCGCGGCTACAAGAAAGCTTTCGTCTGCTCTGACCCCGACCTTCTCAAGTTCGGCGTCACCAAGAAGGTCACCGACCTGCTGGACGCTGCAAACTTCGCCTACACCGTCTACAGCGAGATCAAGCCCAACCCCACCATCGCAAATGTGCAGGACGGTGTGGCCGCTTTCAAGGCCGCAGAGGCTGACTGCATCGTGACCATCGGCGGCGGCTCTTCCATGGACACCGCAAAGGCCATCGGCATCATCATCAACAACCCCGAGTTCGCCGATGTGCGCTCTCTGGAAGGCGTCGCTCCCACCAAGAAGCACGCCGTCTTTACCATCGCTGTCCCCACCACTGCCGGTACTGCCGCTGAAGTCACCATCAACTACGTCATCACCGATGTCGAGAAGAAGCGCAAGTTCGTCTGCGTCGATACCAACGACATCCCCGAGATCGCTGTGGTTGACCCCGATATGATGGCCTCCATGCCCAAGGGTCTGACTGCCGCCACCGGCATGGACGCTCTGACCCACGCCATCGAGGGCTACATCACCAAGGGCCACTGCACCATCTCCGATATGTTCCATCTGGAAGCCATCAAGCTCATCAGCGAGAACCTGCGCGGCGCTGTCCAGAACACTCCGGAAGGCCGTGAGGGCATGGCTCTGGGCCAGTACATCGCCGGCATGGGCTTCTCCAACGTGGGTCTGGGCATCGTCCACTCCATGGCACACGGCCTGTCCGCTCTGTATGACACTCCCCACGGCGTGGCCTGCGCTATCCTGCTGCCCGTCGGTCTGGAGTACAACAAGACCGTCGCCGGTGAGCGCTATCGTGCCGTCGGCAAGGCCATGGGCGTGAAGGGCATCGACGAGATGAACGACGCACAGGCCGCAGATGCCACCATCGCCGCTGTCAAGCAGCTGAGCGCTGACGTGGGCATCCCCGCAAACCTGAACGGCATCCTGAAGGAAGAGGATATCCAGTTCCTCGCCGAGTCCGCTTATGCTGACGCCTGCCGTCCCGGCAACCCCCGCGACACCAGCGTGGAGGAGATCGTGGAGCTGTACAAGAGCCAGCTGTAAGCTGAGTCGGAGCGATTTACCCTTATAAAAAATACAGGCCGCTGTAAAATAACCTCTCAGTCTCGCATTCGCTCGACAGCTCCCCTACCGAGGGGAGCCTCTGGCGAAAAGGCAAGGCTATCCGTCATGCCAAAGCCTCCCCTTGCTAGGGGAGGTGGCAGCGCGTTAGCGCTGACGGAGAGGTTTCTTACAGCGGCCTTTTTGCGTAAAAATCCCGTCTCCCTCTTGCGGACGCGGCCAAAACTGCATACAATAGCTCTATAACCGTTTATATGAGAAAGGAAACACGCAATGGAGCTGAATTTTTATACCCTCTGCGTCATCTATCTGGTCTACTCGTTCCTCGGCTGGGTAGCCGAGACGGTGGTGGCGACCATCAAGGGCCGCGCCTTCGTCAACCGCGGCGTGGCGTCCGGCCCGTTCTGCTTCGTCTACGGCACGGCGGCTGTGCTGATGGCGGTGGGCTTTGCCGACCTGCGCTCGACGCCGGTGGCCCTCTTCCTCGGCTGTATGGCCAACGCCACCGTGGTGGAGTGGGTGACGGCCAAGCTGCTCGAGAGGATGCACCGCCGCCGCTGGTGGGACTACTCAGATAAAAAGTTCAATCTGGACGGCTACGTCTGCCTGCAGTACTCGGTGCTCTGGGGCCTGCTGGGCATGGCGAGTGTGCTGTGGGGCAACGTCCTGCTGCTGCGGCTCTGCGCCCTGCTGCCGGGCTGGCTGCTGCATGTCGGCGTCTGGGCGGCGATGACGCTGGCCGTCCTCGACCAGCTGGGCGCAGCGCTGGCCGTCAACCGGTACGCCGCCAGCCATCCGAGGCTGGAACAGCTCAACCTCGAGCTGGAAAAGCACTCGGACAAGCTGCGCCAGCGGCTCATCGCCCATGTGGAAAAGCGTATCCAGCGGGCTTACCCGGCCATCGTCCAGCCCGAGCCGACTGTTCAGAAAGAAAAGGCTCTGAGCTTCGGCGACCTCGTCTGGCTCTTTGTCATCGGGGCTTTCCTCGGCGACGTGGTGGAGACGCTGTTCTGCCGGGTGACGGCGGGCGTCTGGATGAGCCGCTCGAGCCTCGTGTGGGGACCCTTCAGCGTGGTGTGGGGGCTGGCGCTGGTCATGGCGGCGGTCCTGCTGCGGGGCAGCGAGGAGCGGAGCGACCGCTCCATCTTCCTGTTCGGCTTCGTGATGGGCGGCGCATATGAGTATATCTGCAGCGCCGTGGGTGAGCTGCTGTTCGGCGTCATCTTCTGGGACTACAGCGGCTTCAAGTTCAATCTGGGAGGCCGTGTCAATCTGCTCTACTGCTTTTTCTGGGGCATCGCGGCGGTGGTCTGGATCCGGTACGGCTACCCCCTCGTTGCAAAGCTGATGGCAAACCTGAAAAAGCACATCCTGCCCTGGATGACCGTGGTGCTGACGGTGTTCATGGCCGTGAATATGGGGCTTTCGGCACTGGCGCTGGCCCGGTACGACGCCCGCACCAGCGGCCTCGCCCCGGCGAACCAGCTGGACGTCTTCCTCGACGAACATTTTGACAACGCCCGGATGGAGCGGGTGTACCCCAACGCCAAAAAAACCGGCTGACCCGGCAGCCATAAACGCAAAAAAGCACTGCACCCGCCCACTTTTGGGGAGTGCAGTGCTTTTGGTTTGTTCAGCCCTTACTGAGCGGCAAAGACCTTTACCTCGTCCTTGTCCATGAAGGCGGCACCGGCAAAGCCTGCTGCTTCCAGCTGGCCCAGCTGCTTGCCGAGCTTCTTGCCCTGAGGCAGGACGGTGACGTTGTAGGTATCGCGCAGGGCAGCGGCCTTGCTCAGGACAGCGGTGAAGTCGGCGTCCTTGCCGTAGAGCAGTGCGATCTTCTGCTTTGCGCCGGGGATCTGATAACCCTGCTCGAGCAGGATGCCGCAGACGCGCTCAAAGCCGATGGAGAAGCCGACTGCCGGCACCTGAGTGCCGAGGAACTTGCCCACCATGTTGTCATAGCGGCCGCCGCCGGCGACTGCACCGCTGAACTGCGGGCAGGTGATTTCGAAGACCATGCCGGTGTAGTAGCCCTGACCGCGCACGAGGCTGGGGCAGTAGGCCACCTGATAGCGGCCTGCAGCCATGGCGTTGGCAGTAGCGAGGACGTACTTGAGGTCGTCGGCGATGGCGGGGTCTGCGCAGCGGGCGGCCACAGCGTCCAGCGTCACCTCGCCGGCGGCGATGAAGTCGGCCAGTGCGTTGACCGCGCTCTCGGGCAGCTGCTTCTCGAGAAGCTCGGCCTTCACGCCGTCGGCACCGATCTTATCCATCTTGTCGAAGGTGATGCAGACGGAATCCAGCGTGTCAGCGGCAAAGCCCATGCTCTCCAGCATCCCGCGCAGGATGCGGCGGTCGTTGATGTTGACGGTAAAGCCGTCGAAGCCGATGCCCAGCAGGGCGCGGGTGGTCACGTCGATGAGCTCGACCTCGGCGTTGGGGCTCTCGTCGCCCAGAATGTCGATGTCGCACTGGACGAACTCGCGCAGACGGCCCTTCTGGGGACGCTCGGCGCGGAAGACGCGGTCGGTCTGGATGACCTTGAAGGGGTGGGGGAGCTTGTCCTTGTTGGCGGCGTAGAAGCGGCTCAGGGGCAGGGTCAGATCATAGCGCAGGCCCATGTCGGAGAGCTCTTTCGGGTCGCCGGAGTTCAGGGCGGCGGTGAGCTTGTCGCCGCGCTTGAGCACTTTGAAGATGAGGTTCAGGTTGTCGCCGCCGTCGGACTTGTCGAGGTTCTCCATATCCTCCAGCATGGGGGTGGAGATGCGTTCGAAGCCGGATGCGCGGTAAGTCTCGAGAATTTTGCCCTGAATGTAGTCGCGCAGGGTCTGCTCGTTGGGCAGAAGGTCGCGCATACCTTTTAAGGCCTGAGTTTTCATAATATAGTCCTCTTTCTGTATAGCCCTCTCAGTCGCGGATGACAGATACTGAGCCTAACCTCTCAGTCTGCTTCGCAGACAGCTCCCCTACTAGGGGAGCCTCTGGCGAAGAGATAAAGTGTTCCGAAATGCCAAAGCCTCCCCTCGGTAGGGGAGGTGGCACGGCATCAGCCGTGACGGAGAGGTTTAGGCACAGAAGCAACGTGACGAAAGAGATGATTTTTATAATACCCTTCTAATTATAAAGAATACTGTCTTTTTGTCAATCGAAAAGGACACACTATTCTCTGAGGTGATGCACGAAATGCAGAAAACAAGACCCTGGGCCATCCTGGCGGCGGGCGCGGCCATTCAGGTATTGACAGGCCTGCCCGCCGCGTGGGGCGTGTTTCAAAGACCCGTCATGGAGGAATACGGCCTCAGCGAGCAGGGGGCAGGCTATGCCTTCGGAGTGCTCATCGCATTTTTCGGCATAGGGTGCGTCATCGGCGGCTTTCTGCAGGATAAGCACGGCCCTCGCTTTGCAGCTTTGTGGGGGACGGGTCTGCTCTGCGGCGGATTCTTCGCGGCGGCGGCTCTCCCGGCAGAGAAGGGAAGTGCTTTTTTCGGGGTGTTCAGCATCCCGGCAGGGCTCGGCACAGCCTTTCTCTATCCGTCCATCCAGTCCTGCGCCCAGAAGTGGTACAAGGGCCGGAAGGGCCTCGCCACCGGCGTCATCGGGGGCGCAGTGGGGTTGAGCGGAGCGTTCCTGACCGTCTTTGTCCGTACGGCGCTGCGGGGTTTCGGGCCGGTGCAGGGTATCCGGGGCGCGTTCTGGGCGCTGGGTGCGCTGACCCTGCCGGTCTGCCTCGCGGGCAGTGCATTGCTGACCGACCCGCCGTCCGAAAAGCCTCAGCCCAGCCAGCAGGGAAAGGCTAAGGCCGCGCCGCCCCTCGACCTCTCTCCCCGGCAGATGCTTGGCACGCGGCAGTACTGGCTCTGCGCCGGAGCGGTCTGCTTTTCCACCCCGGCGGTGCTGCTGTTCAGCCCCATCATCCTGAAGCTTGGGATGGAGCGGGGGCTGGACGAGAGCGCCGCCCTCTGGGCCGTGGTGCTGGGCAGCGTGGGCAGTGCGGCCGGACGGCTGCTGATGCCCCTGCTCAGCGACAAGATCGGCCGCCGCCCCACTGACCTCATCCTCTTCGGCGTGTCGCTGGGGCTTTCGGCGGCGTTCCTGTTTGCCCGGGGATGGGCCGTCGTGGCAGTGTATGCGGGGCTGACGTTCTGCTACTCGGCGCTGGCGGCGGTGCTGCCCGCCCTCTCCACCGATCTGTTCGGCCTGCCCCACGCCGGGGTGAACTACGGCTTTCTGGCGCTGGGCCAGAGCGTGGGAAGCCTTTTGTTCCCCTGCATCGCTGATTTCTGGGGATTCGAACAGGGACGGCACATCCTCGCCATCGCGGGTGCGGCGGCGGGCTTCGCCTGCATCTGGGCCGTCACGCCGGTGCGGCGGGAGCCGCAGAAAAAACCGAATTGAGAAGTTGCGCTCCTGCGCAGAAAAACGAAAATGGCAAAAAGATTGCGAAAAATTTGTCAGAAATGACTTGCAAATTGGGCCAACGTCCTCTATAATAAAATTGTGCGTGGTAGTACCGGGAAAGGCGCTGAAAAGAGAGCGGCACGGCCCGGTCAATGCAAGGTGGCAGGGGAGAGAAGCTTCTGCCGCACGGCATCAATTTGTCAAAAGGAGAGTATGATTATGACCTATTCGCAGCAAGTACAGAATATGTGCCCGATCACCAAAGGTCCTAA
>ENA-ORLY01000475-ORLY01000475.1-human-gut-metagenome-genome-assembly--contig:-NODE-475-length-56037-cov-23.417066_pt1 | contig 56037 bp, 48 predicted proteins | sample MGYA00243071_ERZ508832 | MGnify/ENA primary metagenome ERZ508832 (study PRJEB26277, sample SAMN04329777) | human gut metagenome | biome: human-associated habitat | host: Homo sapiens | place: USA... | reverse complement strand
TTGCCATGAGTTATTTTTGCTCATTTCCTCCGAAAGTCACTTTTCCAGGGTGTTCGGAGGAATTTTTAATTCCTGTAACTAAGATATGAAATATTTATCACATTGACAATCAACTCGTTATAATTTTAAGCCTATTTCGCGACTGTCCCTACCTTAAGCGGATCTGCAGGATGGACCAATGGTACAGGAACAGTCATTTCCAATCCAGGGCAGTGGTTACTTTCAGCTGTCGGTTCACTTGTACAGCCTCTCTTTAACCGAGGGAAAAACATTGCTAATCTGAAAATAGCCAAAGCACAGCAGGAAGAAGCTTTGCTTACTTTCCAACAAAGCTTGCTAAATGCAGGAGCAGAAGTAAATGATGCACTGGTACAGTGGCAGACGGCTCGCCAGCGTATCCAAATCGATGAGCAACAATCAGCTTCTCTCCGTTCCGCCTTACGAAGTGCCGAATTACTCATGTAACACAGTTCTCAAAATTATCTGGAAGTATTAACCGCACGTCAGACACTGCTACAAGCAGAGCTTAACACTGTCACCGACCGTTTCGATGAAATTCAAGGTGTCATCAATCTATATCACGCCCTTGGAGGAGGATATTAAACGAACTCAAACGAGCTCTATACCCCTTACTTCTACACTCGGAAGCCCGCCGATTGACTTGTGTGTCAAGGGCGGGCTTCTATATCAGTTCTTACACGTATTCCTGTTATTCTACAACCAGACGAAGCTTTTTCGTTCCTGTGCGTGCCTGAAGCCATTCCAACATTTTGTCTTTTTCCTGTTTGGAAAGACTCCGGTCGCAATCAACAAAAGCATAAGTTAAGGTATCCATACGAAGACTGTCTACACGAAGCTGAAGACTCTTTGAAACAGAAATTGTTTTTATACATGGGAAAAGAACCTTAATCTCCTGCCCCATCTTCTCATTCATCAAATTCGAACCTGTAAAATCTGGTAACAAACGATTCAGTGAGTCAAGTGCAGCCTGTTGTGACATAAGCTGTTTCTCACTATTCTTATAAAAATCCTCCATTACCATCGACTTGATATTTCCTATATCCATCGCACCGGCTCCATTAACTCCCTGAAAAACGACCAATTTTGTCTGATCCAGCTTATAATCAGCAAGTTTATTCCGCGCATTCTGTATTTGTTCCTCTGAAACTTCCTTTCCGATAAATACCACTTTAATCTCCCGTTTGTCAAATGAGATTTCACGATTCAGAATCTGGGAATCCGGGAATTGGAGTTCAGAAGTAATAAAGTTGTTAGCAGAAGAATGATAAATCGTTTCACGTACAATGTTATATGTCAGATAAACGGCCGGACACATGGTAGCAATTGCAATACCGATGATATATTTCCGGACCAACTTTTCTCTTACCTTATCAACAAACTGCTTACGCTGGAAATGCATTACCCGCACTCCTATATAAGTAGCCAGACTGATAAAAACAGAATTAATAAAATAAAGGTAAAAAGCTCCCAAGAAATAAAGCAGGTTGCCTGTTGCCAGTCCAAATCCGGCAGTACAAAGCGGAGGCATCAACGCCGTAGCAATGGCAACTCCCGGAATCACGTTTCCTTTTTCTTTTGTAGCCAATGCTACAATACCAGCCAGACCACCTACCAAAGCAATAAACACATCATAGATAGTAGGTGATGTACGCGCAAGCAGCTCCGACTGAACTTCATCAAGCGGAGTAAATGAAAAATAAATCGTTGCGGTAGTTACACTAAACAAAGTTGCCACCAGATAACTTTTCAATGAACGTTTCATCAGCTCAAAGTCATTCAACCCGACAGCAAGTCCTACTCCCATAATCGGTCCCATCAGCGGAGATATCAACATTGCACCGATAATTACCGCCGTAGAATTCACATTCAACCCAAGTGAAGCAATAAAAGTAGCAAAAATAAGTACCCACAAGTTTGTACCTTTAAACTCCACCCCATTCCGGATGGAATCAACAGTCACCTGTTCATCTTCCTTGCTACGGTTCAAGTCCAGATATTCATTAAAAAACTTCCTGATAATAAATTTTTTATCTCTTTCCATAACCTAAAACTGTGTTTTATTTAACAAAACGGTTCACAAAAGGGATTGTTTTCAAAGGTAAATCTTTTTTTAATATATAGGCGATAAACATCAACAATAATAAGGTACGGAACACTAATCTTAATCCAACATTAGATATTATAACCTCCTGCGAAAGAACAAATAAAACAGCGGCCAGTATCAGATAAACAGCCATATCCTTTAAAGGATAGCTGACCGGATATTTTTTCTGTCCGATAATATAAGACAACAAGGTTATTACTCCATAACCGGCCACTGATGCCCATGCAGAAGCGACATATCCATAAGTCGGAACCAACCATATATTCAATGCCAGAATTACCGCACATCCGATGATTGAAAAATATGCTCCCCATTGTGTTTCATCCGTCAGTTTATACCAGAAAGACAAGTTAAAATAAATACCCTTAAATATTTCTGCCCCCATTACGATAGCTACTACACTCAGTCCTTCCCAATAATCACGCGCTACCATATAACGAAGTATATCCATATAAAACATCACAGCAAGAAAAGCCAGTAAGGAGAAGATAAAGAAATACTTCATTGCTGCCGAATACATCTTACGGTTATCTCCTTCCTTGTTTTTACCAAAGACAAAGGGTTCGTAAGCATAACGGAAAGCCTGAGTAAACATAGCCATTATCATAGCCACTTTACTGGTAGCACTATATATTCCAAGCTGCACCAACCCTTCCTGACGGTCATCGAACAAGAATGGATAAATCATTTTGTCAATCGTCTGGTTCAATATGCCCACCACTCCGAAAACCAAAATCGGGAATGAATAAGAAATCATCTGTTTCAGCAGAACTTTATCCACACGATAAGAAAAACCTCTCAGTTCCGGAATGAAGAAAAACATCTGTACCAGCGACATGATCAGATTCGACACAAAGATATATCCTACCAGATATTCCGGACGGTAAAACCATGAAACCAGCTGATGGGCATGAACATCCAGCCACGGACACAACAAGAGGAAGAAAAGATTCAGGAGAATATTACCAACAATATTGAACAGCTTGATAGATGCGAACTTTATCGGACGTTTTTTGTATCGCAGATAAGCAAACGGAATACACTGAAATGAATCCAGGGCAACCACAAGTACCATCATCGCAATATAATCGGGATGATCGGGATACTCCAGCAATGAGGAAATGGGATGCAGGAACAGCATACACAGTATAACAAAAATCAGCGAAAGCCCACCTACAAAAATCAACGTATTGGCATATACCTTTTCCGGATGTTCACCCGACTTATTGGCAAAACGGAAGAATCCTGTTTCCATACCAAATGTCAGAAAGACCAAGATAAGTGCCGTATATGCATACACATTCGACACCACACCGTAACCCCCTGTCGATGCTGGTATTACTGCTGTATAAAGCGGCACAAGCAGATAGTTAAGAAAACGTCCTACAATGCTGCTCAATCCATAAATAGCCGTATCTTTTGCTAACGATTTCAGTCCAGCCATAGTCTATAAAAAATAAAAGTGTGTGCCGCTGTTATGGCACACACCATAATTAATCATCAAAAAGTGTTTTTACATTATTATATATACTCCGTCCCAGATGCTTATAAGCCAGCTCCGTAACTTCTCGTCCGCGTGGAGTCCGCTTCAGAAAACCTTCCTTTATCAAGAATGGCTCGTATACTTCTTCCAACGTTCCGGGATCCTCCCCAAGTGCCGTAGCAATCGTTGTCAGTCCTACCGGACCTCCCTTGAACTTATCAATAATGGTACAAAGTATCTTATTGTCTATCTCATCCAGTCCGTAACGGTCAATATTCAGCGCTTCCAGTGCATATCGAGCTATTTCCACATCAATCCTTCCGGAACCTTTCACCTGAGCAAAATCACGTACACGACGTAACAAGGCATTGGCAATACGGGGAGTACCACGACTGCGCGAAGCAATCTCGCCTGCAGCATCTACATCACATGGAATACCCAAGATACTGGCCGAGCGCAAAATAATACGCGACAATACCGCATCATCGTAATATTCCAAATGGAGATTAATTCCGAAACGTGCACGGAGCGGAGCGGTAAGCAATCCACTGCGGGTAGTAGCTCCCACCAGCGTAAACGGATTCAAGTCCAGCTGAATGCTACGTGCCGACGGACCTTTGTCTATCATGATATCAATCCGGTAATCTTCCATTGCCGAATATAAATACTCCTCCACCACCGGGCTCAAACGATGTATTTCATCAATGAACAATACATCATTCGGTTCAAGACTTGTCAGCACACCGGCAAGATCACCCGGCTTATCAAGTACAGGACCGGAAGTTACTTTAAATCCAACCCCCAGTTCATTGGCAATAATATTGCTCAATGTTGTTTTTCCCAATCCGGGAGGACCATGAAGCAACACATGGTCAAGCGCTTCAGCACGAAGCCTGGCTGCCTTGACAAAGATACGCAGATTGTCGACTACCTTATCCTGACCACTGAAGTCACCAAACTGTAGTGGTCGGAGGGCATTCTCGAAATCCCGTTCTTTTCCTGTAGGTTTATAATCACGTATGTCGAATTGTTCTTCCATAATGATGCAAAAGTACAAATAAATCGTGTGAAGAACGATATAAAAAACTTTATCTTTGCAAGAACTACAACTAACTTTTTTACTTTAAAGCCTATGAACGAATTTAGCACCAATCATCTGGTATTTTTCTCTCCGACTCATACTTCTGCTAAAATAGCACGTGCTATTGGCGAAGGAATTGGTATGGGAAGAAGAATTGAAACCGACCTGACACTCGATGAAAGTGACTCACCTATCGAAATAAACGATTCACTTACAGTCATTGCTGCACCTGTATATGGCGGACGTGTTGCTCCGGTTGCCTTACAACGCATCAAGCGCCTGAAAGGTAACAACTCCCCGGCAATCGTCGTAGTGGTATATGGTAACCGCGACTATGAAGATGCCCTGTTGGAACTGCGTGACACAGTAGCATCATTGGGATTCACTCCTCTCTCGGCAGGAGCATTTATCGGAGAACACAGTTACAGCACAGCCGAAATGCCTGTTGCAGCCGGACGCCCCGATGCGACCGATTTACAAACAGCCCGCACATTCGGAGCCGACAGTTTGAAAAAACTGGAAAAAGCAATGCAGAATTCAGAAGCATTAAGCACACTGACTCCTTCCCTGCAAGCAGGATGCCGGTTAAAAGCTATGGGTGATAAATTGTCTATGCTGATTGGATCTTTTTTGATAAAAGGTACTTCTCCTTATAAACTGATACAGGCTTCCAGGCCATCAGCTCCAGTCTGCAATGAAGATTGCTTTGTTTGTGGAGAATGTATAGAGGTATGTCCTACCCATGCCATTCGTATCAGCGACGACGGCAGCCATATCGAAACAGATGTAAACCGCTGTATACGCTGTTGTGCCTGTGTAAAAGAATGTCCTAACGGAGCCCGTATCTATAACACTCCGTTTACAGCTATTTTACACGAGAAATTCAGCACACCACGTCAGCCTGAACTTTTTCTATAAAAAAGAAGTTAATATTTTGTCTTATACAAACGGCAGATTTTACAACATGGAAAAAGAGAAACGAATACTAGTAGGAATGAGTGGAGGAATTGACAGTTCCGCTACCTGCATTATGCTACAAGAACAAGGTTATGAAGTTGTAGGTGTGACTATGAGAACCTGGGATATACCTTCCCACTTTTCAACTCCGGAACAAGAGCAACCCGACGAAATATTAGAAGCAAAGGCTCTAGCCGAACGTCTGGGTATAGAACATCATGTTGCCGATGTCCGCGAGGAATTCCGCAATGTCATCGTACAATATTTTATCGACGAATACATGAAAGGACGCACTCCCAATCCTTGCGTCATGTGTAACCCGCTGTTTAAGGAACGCATCTTATGCGAATGGGCCGACCGTACCGGCTGTGCACAGATTGCCACAGGACATTACTGCCGACTGGAAGACAGAAAGGAGCACCGATATATAGTAACCGGTGATGATCCGACAAAAGACCAGTCATATTTTCTATGGAAACTTCCACAAGAGATATTGAAACGTATGGTGTTCCCATTAGGAGGAATGACCAAAACCGAGGTAAGGGCTTACCTCGCAGAAAAAGGCTTTGAAGCCAAAGCCAAAGGAGGAGAAAGCATGGAAGTCTGTTTCATCGATAAAGATTACCGGGACTTTTTGAGAGAACACTGTCCGGATATCGACGAACGAATCGGAACAGGATGGTTTGTCGACAGCAAAGGACTGAAGCTAGGTCAGCACAAAGGTTTCGCCTATTATACTATCGGACAGCGCAAAGGACTGGAAATCGCACTCGGACGTCCGGCGTATGTTCTGAAAATCAACCCTGTCAAAAACACAGTCATGCTGGGAGATGCCGAACAGTTGAAAGCCGAGTATATGCTTGTAGAAGATATAAATGTAATAGATTTACAGGAATTGCTGGAATGCCCCGACCTGTCCGTACGAATCCGCTACCGTAGTCGCCCTATTCCTTGTCAGGTTATCTTACTGGATGAAGGACACCTCCTTGTAAAATTCAAGGCTGAAGCTTCAGCCATCACTCCAGGACAGTCGGCTGTTTTCTATGATAAAGGCCGTGTATTAGGTGGAGGATTCATCGCTTTCCAACAAGGCATAAAGAAACTGATAGCCGAAAATGAAGAAAAATTCTAGTGTTTAACCCTTCATGTACCTGACAAAACATATCTTCCTGAAAGCACGTTTTGTCAAGTACGTGAAGGCACACGAAAAATATGCCGAGAAATCAGGAAAAACTTCTCGACATATTTTTAAAATTTGTACAAAAAATCAAGTACTTTACATGAAGTTTTTAAGAGACTTCAGCATTAGCGGTAAGACTCCGCAAATTCCTTTGATACAGAATTACTTACACTCTTACACACGTCTGCACTGAAATCCATTCCGCAGCGGATGATTGCATCCCAATCCGCTTCCGTCAGTTCGGCAAGATCAGCCCGACGGACACGATATTTCAGCAACCCGTATACCACACCTGCATTAAAATTATCGCCAGCCCCAATGGTACTTACCGCTTTCAGCGGAGTCACCGGATAATCCTTACATACATGTTTCGTACGCAAACGGACATCACCATCAGCATCGGTACAGATAAAGTTCGGACAGTAGAATCCTACATGATTGCTGTACACCTTGTCAGCATCCGGCTGACGGAACATATTCTGAAAATCTTCTGTCGAACCCCTTAAGATATCGGCATACTCAAAATTCTCTATAATAGTAGGCATCAACTTAATAGCCTCATTAGCATGCGTACTGCGGAAGTTGACGTCATAATATATGATTGCGCCTGCATCATGAGCACGGTCAAGCAACTCTTTTACTTTATCACGCAACACAGGAGTAATAGCAAAATAAGAACCGATCATGATAATATCATCACTCGATATTTCAGGCATATTTACTTCCAGCCTCTGGCGAGGATAGTCTTTATAGAAAATATACTCGGCATCATTCCGTTCGTTCAGAAAAGCCAGCGACACCGGCGACTTTCCCTCCGGGAAGACATTCACATTTGCCGTATCAACTCCGTTTTCGCGCATGTTTGCCAGAATCATCTCTCCCACACGGTCGTTTCCCGTTTCACTGATAAAAGTAACATTCTGTCCCATTCTTCCCAGTGAAATTACAGCGTTATAAACAGAGCCGCCCGGGACAGCCGCCTGTGGCTGTCCGTCGCGGAACAGAATATCAAGAATCGTTTCCCCTATACCGATAACCTTTCTCATAAGCAAAAATCTGTTTATTTACTCAACGCACGGGAACGCTCGCCCAGATAACCTCCATGATGGCGCTTGCTATATTCTTCAATAGTAAATCCGGTCTGCTTCATAGTTTCTACCACCAGTATATCTCCGATAACAGTCATGATGGTAGTAGAAGTAGTAGGAGTCATACCCAACGGACAAACCTCGTCCGGATGTCCGGTAGCAAGACAGATATCCGCTGCTTCAGCAAGCGGACTTTCCGGATTTCCGGTAATGACAATCTTCTTCAACGACGGATTCAAACGACCAGCCAAATCGGTCAGTTCCACGATTTCACGCGTTTTACCCGAATTGGATATAAGAAGCAGCAAGTCATTTTCCTGCAAAATTCCCAAATCGCCATGTTGAGCTTCACTGGGGTGAAGAAAAACAGCAGGAATACCCGTAGAACAAAAAGTAGTAGCAATGTTCATGGCAATCTGTCCGGCCTTTCCCATTCCACTGGTTACCAGCTTTCCTTTTTTGCGGTGTACTTGTTCTACAATCAGCTCAACGGCCTTCTCGTATGCATCTGTTACGGGAATATTCAATACAGCCTGTGCTTCACGCTGCAACAGTTCGTGAATAGATGAAATCATATTATGATGAGTTTAGTAAATTAATATTCGAGTAATTGTTTCAGCTCATCGAAAGTGTTGGCCACAGTGAAATAATTTTTCAGCGGGCGATGAGCGAAGTGTTGTGTTTCCAGTCCGGCAAGAAATTCAAGAATCCCGTTCCAGAAACCATTAACATTATAAAATATCACTTTCTTTTCGTGATAACCTATTGTGGCGGCAGCCATGACATGAAATATTTCATCGAGCGTTCCCACTCCACCAGGCAACGCAACAGCCACATCTGCTTCTTGCAGCATGATATCCTTACGGTCACTCAGATTGACAGCACGAAACGTCACATCAAGCAAATCGCTGACAGCCCCCCTTTCTTCCAGCTTGGTAGGAACAACTCCCATTATCATAGCTCCATTTTCTTTTGCAGAGCGGGCAACAGCCTCCATAAGTCCTGTATTCGAACCTCCATAAATGAGCCACTTTCCGGTTTTACCAATCCATGCACCCAGTTCGGAAGCTTTTTCGGCATAAATCGGATCGATGTGATCGGAAGCCGAACAGAATATTGCAATTTTATTCATAATACCTTAATTTATATAATACCGCAAACGGCCAGAAACAGCCAGTGCAGTCTGTAGCGAAGAAAATCAATATACCTGCAAATATCTGTATTTTTTCAGTTACGACAATAAGTATTATTGTATTTTTGCAACGAAAATCCATGCAAAGAAGAAAACTCATGCCATACAATACTTTTATTTTGCCAAACGGACTGCGTATTATCCACGCTCCCAGCCCTACCAATGTAACATATTGCGGATTTGCCGTCGATGCCGGAACGCGTGATGAATTTACCAACGAACAAGGGATGGCTCATTTTGTAGAACACCTTATATTTAAAGGAACCCGCAAACGCCGTGCATGGCATATCCTGAATCGCATGGAAAATGTAGGAGGCGATTTGAATGCCTATACTAATAAGGAGGAAACAGTTATATACAGTGCCTTCCTGAAAGAACATTTTTCCCGTGCCGTGGAATTGCTGACAGACATTGTTTTCAACAGTATCTTTCCCGAGCAGGAAATAGCCAAGGAGGTAGAAGTCATTATCGATGAAATACAAAGTTACGAAGACAGTCCCGCTGAACTGATATTCGATGATTTTGAAGAACTGATATTTCCCAACCATCCGTTGGGGCGAAACATACTAGGTAAACCGGAACAGCTCCGCCAGTTCGGAAGTCAGGATGCACTTTACTTTACTGGAAGATATTACAAGCCTGCCAACATGGTATTCTTTGTTCAGGGGGATATCGATTTCAAACGGGTAGTTCGCACCATAGAAAAAGCTACGGCAGACATTCCTTTTTCAAACGTAGACAATTACCAACGTCAGGCGCCACATGCCTACCTGCCCAAGCAACTCACCCTACACAAAGACACCCATCAGGCACACGTAATGATTGGTGGACGTGGATACAATGCATACGATGAACGGCGAACAGCCCTCTATCTACTTAACAATATCCTAGGAGGGCCCGGAATGAACAGCCGGCTGAACGTTTCACTGCGTGAAAAGCGCGGGCTTGTATACAATGTAGAATCGAACCTGACAGCTTACACTGACACCGGAACATTCTGCATTTACTTTGGTTGTGATCAGGAGGATGCCGATTACTGTACCGAACTCGTACATAAAGAACTTAAAAAGTTATGCGACCGTCCGCTTACAACCACACAACTACACGCTGCCAAAAAACAAATCATCGGACAAATCGGAGTAGCAAGTGACAACTTTGAAAACAATGCACTCGATATGGCAAAATGCTTCCTACACTATAAGCGTTACGAAGAAAAAGAAGAAGTCTTTCATCGCATAGAAGCATTGACTGCACAACAACTGCAAGACATAGCAAACGAGATGTTTTCCGAGAATTATTTGTCAATATTAATATATAAATGAAATATCCGCCTAAATATTTTTGTCTAATCGTAAAATCAAAGTCAAATATCAAATAAATTTTACATTTTGACAAATAAATATTTTTGTCAATCATATACATTTCATAAATTAGTCCCCGTTAGAAATAATAGATTATATCTATATATAAGTTATGGGGAACAACATTTTAACACTTGAAATCACATCAGGAATATGCTGTATACTGACAGCTATATTCTTACACTACTCAGCTATACCCAAAAGCAACAATAAAAAGAATTATCAAAAAGGGTACACGGTAGTAAAAATAGCATCTTTAATTCTAGGTATATCAGCACTATTGTTTGCCTACTTTGGAAATGTTATAGATACATATGATAAAAGAAGCTTTATACAGATAATACTTCCAGTAGAAACCCTATTGGTTTTTTGGGTATTTGCATACCCTATATACGATAAGGACAAACTAAAGCATTTCCTTAAGTATCAGGTATTTTACACGACAGTATTATGCACAGCAAACATCATCTACGTATTTGTTGCAAAGGGGATGCCTGGAGAATGGTTTTATTATCTGCTGGTGTCATGTTATGTCATACAATTTGCCCTTTACACAATAATATTTATACGTATATCGAAAATCTGGTTAAGGAAGAAAAGCACAGAGTCAAGCGACTTTAAAAAATACCCTTTTCGCATATGGATGGCAGCATTCATCATAGGTGTAATGGGCATAGTAGCAGAAATTTACCCAAACGAAATTTACTTGCAAATATTTACTTTATACTATACGGTATTTTTCATTTCGCTCGGCATACAGTATCATAATTATAGTATTATAGCCCCAATCGAAGCGGCAAATCAAGAAGTTAAAACAGCCCCGGAAGAAACAAATAACAAGCTCGAGACACCTAAGCCCGAGGAAAAACGTCATGGACAGGGAAGCGATATTATTAAAGAAAAAATTACAATATGGGTACAGCATAAAGGGTATCTGCAATTGGGCGTCACCATACAAGATTTAAGCCGTGAAATCGGTATAAACCGTACATATTTGTCAAATTACATAAACGAAACATACCAGAGCAACTTCAACGGATGGCTAAACGACCTCCGCATTGAAGAGGCAAAGCAAAAGATCATATCATCTCCTGAAATAAACTTGAGCGACCTTGCTGAAATGGTAGGTTTTGCAGATCAGGCACATTTCAGCAAGCAGTTCAAGCAGAAAGAAGGCATCCCGCCCTCCGTCTGGCGAAAAGAGCGTCGAGCCCGAAATGAAAAAGTCTAATATTTTGCGTTTTTGTCGAAAAATACACAATTATATACAAATAGACAAGCAGACACGTAGTATTTAGGCCTAGATTTGCACAATCAAATAAAAAGCGATAAATAAAAGTAAAGAACATTATCAATTATCATTCATTAATTAATTAAAAGTATGAAGAAAAAATTCTATGGAGCCCTTTTGTTAGGAAGTGTACTTCTTGCAGGGGGTATGGTATCTTGTTCTGATTACGATGATGACATTAACAGCTTGAACGACCGTGTTGCAGCAGTTGAAGAAACTGTAAAGGGACTTCAAGAAAAGATTAATGCAGGATGCGTAATCACAAGTGTCGACCCAACAGAAAATGGAGTTAAGGTAACATTAAGCAACGGTGAATCATTCGAGTTGTTAAATGGCGCTCCAGGAGCAGCAGCTACAGTAGAAATTGGAGAGAATGGAAACTGGTTTATCAATGGTGAAGACACAGGCAAGCCATCTAGAGGTGAAAAGGGTGAACAAGGAGAACCCGGAGAAGATGGAACAGCAGCTACTGGTAAGTACTACAAACCCGGAGAAAATGGATATTGGATTGAAGTTACAGTAGGTGCAGACGGTAAAGAAACAGAAACAGAAACAACTATCAGCTGGACTCCAGAAGGAACAATGACAGCTGTATGGGATTCTGAAAATGGCAAACTGTTAGTAAGCAATGTTAAAGGTTATAATGGAATCTTAAGCATTTCATTAACATCTGAATTGAAGTCATTGGTATTCCAACCTGAATTCTATTACCAAGGAATTGAAGCAATGGAAGCTAAAACATTCAATTACACAGAAAAGGGTGTTAAAGAAGTTAATGCTGATGATGATTTTACAACTGATGCACCAACAGAACTTGATGGTGTTGCAATGACTCCGGGATTAGTTGCTAAATATCACATGAATCCATCTTCTGCAAATTTGAAAGACATCAAATCACTGAGCTATATATCAGATGATAAGAACTATACAAGAGCTGGAGGTGTAGTTAAAGCCAATGTTTTTGATTGGGAAGGTGAAGAAGGTATTTTAACTGTTCACTCTCAATTGACAGATGGTACAATCAAAGATATCCAAAACGATGGTAAAGTTACTGTTTTAGCTTTACAAGCTAATTACTCTGGAAGTGAAAAAGATACAATCATCACTTCTGACTACGCAGCAGTGAAAGCAACAAATTACAAAGACATGGTACTTGCCAATGCCGCATATTTAGGTCAACCGGTACATACTATGCACTTATATACAAATGCACAAGATGCAATCAACAATGCAGCTAGTCATGAAATCGTATGGAATCATGAAGGCTTAGATGTTGCAACATTAGTTCAAACACATTACGATGACAGCCAAAACAGCCATGTTGCATGGGATGTAACAGCAGCAGATAAGACTGTTGAAGACTATGGATTCAAATATAGCTTCGAACTTGTTGGTTATCACAAGGGAAATAACAAAACATCAGAGAGTGCACATGCTGTCATGAAAGGTTCTTTATTGAAACCTTGTATGCCAGTAGACGGAAAACAGCCAACATGGGATGCCGCAGAACAGAATAAAGCGGAAAAAGATCGTGAACCATTGGTACGTGTTATCTTAACAGATACTGTAAGCAATAAAATAGCAGCTGTAGGATACGTTAAATTCAAAATTGTTGAAAAAGCTACATCGACAGAAAGTAAAGTTATCTTGACTCCTGAATTTGGTTTCAATGATGAATATACTGTAAATTGTACAGAAACAGAAAAGACATTGAAGATCGAATGGCATGACTTCGAAGAAGATATTCTTGCACAACTTGAAAAGCAAGGAATTTCTAAAGAAGACTTCCACACTAACTTCAAGTTGGATGGTGGCAACGATGACGCAACTCAGTATGATGGTAAGCTTGCTACATCAATGCCTACTTCGCCTACTTCTAAGAAAGGTATTGTAAAACAAACCACTACAGATACAGGCGTTGAAGAAACTCAGATTATCACTTGGACTCTGAAGAACAATGAAGCTTATCAATTGTTCAAGAACAATGAATCAATCTCTGTAATCGTTCGTTATAGCAAAGAAATCGAACCTAAAAAAGTATATCAGTACGTATATGTAACATTAACTTGGACTCCTAATCCACGTAACGTACAGCCAGCTGGTACTTTAGAAAACTCTGATAAGATTAAGAATTATTGGTATGCATATAATTCAGCAACTCCAGGTAGCGGATACAGTGATATCCATGCAAATGTTGAGACTGTAGGTGAAACAAATGCTGATGATGAATTCAAATCAGATATTTTGAATACATTCGATGGCAATAACGTAACTGTTTCAGGTGTCAATGCAGTATATACAGCATTCCAAGATGCTAACTTAACCAAAACATTTACATTTGTTGATCCACAAAGTACTGATATGACTCCTGTAAAAGGTAATTCAGGTACTATGTACGATATTACAGTTGGTGATAATGGAACAACATTATATGCAAACGTAGTTAACAATCCTCTTGTAAAACAGGCTGTAGTTAAGATCAATGGTTCTATTTTGGAATATCAAGGCAAAGATAATGAAACTCAATATTCGTTTGCTAGAGATATTTTGAATGCAGCAGATCATGCACAATTCGTGGCTAACAATGAAGGCAAGAAAACATTTACAGCACAAATTCAGATTAATGCTGCAAACTGTAGTTATGTTCCATTTGAACTTGAAAACAATGAATTCTTTGCTAAGTTCTTACGTCCGATTACTATCAGTGACCCACATGAAACAAACTTTGTGGACGCTACAACAGGTGGTGCTAAGGCTGATTTGAAATTGACATTTGTAGACTGGCGTGATCATAACTTTGATAATGCATCTGTTACTAAAGGTCAGAACTATTATAAATATTATGATGTTGAATCAATCGCACAGAATGGCGATATTATGACTGACTTAAATGGAACAACAGGTGTATTTGACAGAAAGTTAAGTGATGTAACAGGAAATGTTAAATTCACATTTACAGCTCCAACAATATCTGAAATCCAAAATGGTAATGGTATCGTAAATCACTATTTCGGTACATTAAACTATGAAAATAATGGTACGACTGTAGGCGATTTCCAGATTAAGGTTCCATTTGATGTAACATACGATTGGGGTACAATCCAAGTATATGTAATATGTAAGATTTCTCAGACTGAAGCTAACTAAGCATAAGCCTAGAATTCTAGAAATAATTAAAGTAAGGGGCTCAAAGCCCCTTACTTTTTATACCTAAATAGGAAAAAATGAAAAAATTAAACATCATTGCTATAGCAATTTGCTTATTAAGTTTTTTTTCATGCCAATCAGCTGATAAAAATCAGCAAAAAGATTCAGGCACAACTGAACTAAATAGTTTTGTAAGTGGACTGCTAAAAGAAGATACAACATCTGTTGAAAAATTAGTAAACACATATATGACTTATGCACAAAACAAGCAATACAGTGAAGCTGCTGCAATGCTTTTTAAACCAGATACAACAGATATATGGAATGAGCCAGTACCTCTAGACAATGATGAAATGGAATCCGTAAAGGCCGTTCTTAAACGTTTTCCAGTTCTGAGCTATAAGATTACAAATATGGAATTCCGAACTGCAGTCGACAATGAAATAAAATGTTCATTTGTAATGAATGACTCATTAAACATAACAAGCAGTTGGACTTTCAGACCTATGAATTATTTAGGAGGATGGCGCCTCTGTTTAATGAAATGATTCCACATATTATAGCGATAATATGCAACTCTCTTAAAAATATTAAACCATACCAATGATTTAACTTTTTAAATAATTACATTATGCATTGGAATAAATTATTAACACTATTAGCAATTGGATTAATTCCAATAACAGCTAAATCACAAGTAGTACAATCTTCAACTGAAGGAAAAACAGAGTTTGTTCCTCATTGGTTCATGCAAGTACAAGCCGGTGCAGCACACACACGTGGCGAAGCGAAATTCGGAGACTTGATTTCTCCGGCAGCTGCTATCTACGGCGGCTATCAGTTTACACCGCTCTGGGGATTGCGTGCCGGAATAAGTGGTTGGCAGGCTAAAGGAGGATGGGTATCCCCACAAAATGCCTATAAATACAATTACTTACAGGGTAATGTAGACGCTACACTGGATTTGAGCAACTTGTTTTGTAGTTATAATCCTGACCGTTTCTTCAATGCATATTTATTTGCAGGTGTGGGACTAAACGGAGCTTTCAATAACGATGAAGCTGTAACACTGGCTAACAAAGGCTATGATCTGCGCTACTTATGGACAGATAATAAGATCAGTCCGGTTGGCAGATTCGGATTAGGTACAAACCTACGATTAACCTCTAACCTTTTCTTCAACATCGAAGTAAACGCAAATGTTTTGTCGGATAAATTCAATTCAAAGAAAGCTGGCAATGCAGACTGGCAGTTTAATGCGCTTGCCGGATTTACTATCAAATTCGGAAAGACTTCACGCAAAACAGAACCTGTTTACTATGAACCAACTCCTCAACCAACACCCGTTGTAAAAGAAGAACCGAAACCGGTACAGCAGCCTGCTCCGGTAAAACAGGAAAAGGTTAGTATGACAGAAAATATCTACTTTGCACTTAATTCTTCCGCTATCCGCAATGAAGAAAAAATGAAGATTGAAAAACTGGCAGAATTCATGAAAGAACACACTGAATGTAATATTACTATCAGTGGATATGCAGACAAGCAGACTGGTAATGCAGATATCAACATGCGCCTTTCTAAGAAACGCGCTGAAAATGTAGCTACCCAACTGAAAGAAATGGGTATCGACAGCCAGCGTATCACTGTAGATTACAAAGGTGATACCGTACAGCCATTTATCACACCGGAAGAAAACCGTGTAAGTATCTGTATAGCTGAATAACAGAACCCTTTAATTCTTCATAACATGTAAGGAACGTCACTCTCCTATTCCCTAGGGAGAAGATGACGTTCCTTTTTTATATAAAAATCGTTCATCTCATAGAATTTTATTACTTTTGACCCCAATATAAACAGACTGAAATTTAATATAACAAGAGCGGTAAAGATATATGGGTGGCAATATACTAACAGCGATACAAGCTATTGTAGAAAAATCATCTCTTGAGATCGTCGAGAATCCACAGGGGGATATTCAAAATCGAGCAAACCAAATGGGGGCTGCTTTTGAAGATTTTGTGAAGAATGCATTTGCAGGTTGTTTAGATCAAGACATACGCTCTATAAAGAAGGCATATAGTCGAACATTTTCTTATCTAGGCAATAGTACGAACCCTCCTGATGCTATGCTTATTAATAGTGATGCAATTGAAATAAAAAAAATAAAAACGCTTGGAACATCACAACTCCAATTGAATAGTAGCTATCCCAAAAATAAGCTTCGTTCAGGCAATCCCAAAATATGCAACGCTTGTCGTACGTGTGAGAAATGGGAAGAGAAAGACATGCTTTACGTAGTTGGACAGATCGACGAAAAAGAATTGCATAATATATTTTTTGTATATGGTGATTTGTACTGTGATTCACATGATATTTATGAAAACGTTGAGAATGTGATAAAAGCTGGTCTTGAATCGCTTGACGAAGTAGAACCTGCAGAAACCAATGAACTTGGGAGAATTAACAAAGTAGACCATCTTGGAATTTCAGATCTCCGAGTACGAGGTATGTGGCTAATTAAGACACCGTTTCAACATTTTGAGTATTTAACGGATGAAATAGTAAACTACAAATTTAAATTGGTGGCATTAATTCCTGAGGACAAATACAACGACTTCGAAAATATTGACGAGTTTGAAGAATTTTGTAAAGAGAATGGAGTTTCTATATCTAATGAAGAAATAGAAGATCCGCAGAATCCAGCTAATTTGATAAACTCCAAACTTATAACATATTATTATTAAATGAAACTCATTAGTTTATTCTCTGGAGCTGGTGGGCTTGATAAAGGTTTTCACAATGCAGGCTTCCGAACTGTTGTTGCAAACGAGTTTGATTCCAAAATATGTCCAACTTTTAAGGCGAATTTTCCAGATACGCATCTCATTGAAAGTGACATTAGAAGTGTGAAAGAAAGCAAGTTCCCTGAAAGAGTTACAGGTATTATAGGTGGGCCTCCTTGCCAATCATGGAGTGAGGCCGGTAGTCTTAAAGGAATAGAAGACGCGCGTGGACAGCTATTTTATGAATATATCAGAATATTGAAGTCCACTCAACCTTTATTTTTTGTTGCTGAGAATGTGTCGGGCATGTTGGCTAAACGTCATTCTGAGGCTGTTGAGGGTTTTATGAGACTTTTTAACGAGGCTGGTTATGATGTTAATCTCAAAATGCTTAATGCCAATGACTTTGACGTTCCAGAAGATCGCGATCGTGTCTTTTACATAGGGTTTCGTAAAGACTTAAATATTCGTGATTTTGAGTATCCAACTCCATGTGAACATAAACCAACACTTCGTGAATGTATTTGGGACTTAAAAGACAACGCTATTCCTGCCTTAGAAAAAAACAAGACTAATGGTGATAAGTGTGCAGTTCCAAATCATGAGTATTTCATCGGTGCTTACTCTCCAATATTCATGTCTCGCAATAGAGTAAGAAGTTGGGATGAACCGGGTTTTACTGTTCAAGCAAGTGGTCGACAATGTCAGCTTCATCCTCAGGCTCCCAAAATGATAAAAATCGAAAAAAATAAACAAATCTTTGTGCCAGGTCAGGAACATCTGTATAGAAGAATGTCCGTGCGTGAGGTTGCTCGAGTGCAAACTTTTCCTGACAATTATGTATTTCTCTATACTGATGTTAATATGGGATATAAGATGATTGGTAATGCCGTACCCGTAAATCTTGCTTATCATGTTGCTATGAGTATTCGTGCTGCGCTTGACAGGCATGGTATAAATTATCAAGATTAAAATGAATATTGTGTCACTCTTTGCAGGGTGTGGTGGACTTGACCTTGGTTTCGAAAAGGCAGGATTCAATGTTGTATGGGCTAATGAATATGATAAGTCTATACATAAAACATATAGACTTAATCATCCTGATACTACATTGAATACATCAGATATACGCACACTTTCTGGTTTAGATATTCCTGATTGTGATGGTATTATTGGAGGACCACCATGTCAGGCTTGGAGTGAAGGAGGGAAACGTTTAGGAATAGAAGATTCTCGTGGGCAACTATTTTTTGACTATATTCGAATTGTCAAAGACAAGCGGCCGAATTTTTTTGTAATAGAGAATGTTCAGGGGATTCTTGAAGGAAACACAAAGATTCTTTGAACTGCTTTATAAGGCTACTCAAAGAGGCGGGATACAGAATAAGTTATGAGCTTTTAAACGCAGCTGATTATAAGATTCCACAAGATCGGTTTCGTGTATTTTTTATCGGGATAAGGAATGACCTGAAAAACAAATTTCAGTTTCCTGATGCAGTAAATGAAACTCCTATTACTCTTCGTCAAGTGATAGATGATATAATAGAAGAACCTCGATATTATAAAGATGAACCAGTTCTTGAAACAAATAGTCAACGTGCTAACCATGATACTTACATAGGTCCATACGATAGTAGATATATGGCTAGAAATAGATTAGAACATGGAACGAAACTTCATTTACCATACAGGCACAGGCGAGAAATGCTCCACAACATCCTCAAGCTCCTAAAATGACCCATATTTCTGCTAATCAATGTATTTTTGCTTGTGGATTTGAACATTTATATCGACGGTTAAGTGTTAGAGAATGTGCGAGAATTCAAACATTCCCTGACAAATTTGTATTTAAGTATTCTAATATCAAAGACGGATATAAAATGGTTGGTAATGCAGTACCACCTCGTCTAGCTTGGTATATTGCGAATCAAATGAAACAAGCTTTTTCCGATTTGATGGAATACAATGAGAATGATAAGTCAATAAGATCTCGAATAATCAAACAGGTTTCAGTAAACACAATTGCTGCACAATATCCTCGAAATATTATAAATAATTCTATAATTCGAGATTATTCAAATCTTGATTTCGAGAAGCATGTTTTGATTAGTCTTATACCACAAGAGAATACAAGCATCTTTCTTGACGGGTCTGCTAAAATTTATTATACTGGAAGAAAGTTTCCTTCAACAATTCACCTTAATAAACTCTTCTATTTTATGCCATATATAAAAGGAAATGGAATAAAGGATTTATATTTGATTAAGGTTGCGAGAGTAGGAAGTAAGCAAGAAGCCCATCCAGAATGTCCGGACAATGACTACCGACTTATATTTGAGGTTGATTTTATTAAGCATTTTTTTAAGGAATACAAGCCTGTACACCTGAATATTTGGCATACCTTCACTGATACAATTCTCAGTGAATTGCTAAAAATGAAAGAATTATAGGAGATTGAAATAATTAGAATGGGTAACGGAATAGTACATATTTCTTTTTAAATCCATTCATAATCGGGCGAGTTTCACTATCTTTGCGCAAACTGATAAATGTCGGGAAATACAAAACCATATATACACATGAAAATAGAAGATAAACTGACTGCCTCCGTCATCAACGGGGTAAAAGAATTGTACGGTGCAGAAGTGCCTGCCAAAATGGTACAATTACAGAAAACCAAGAAGGAGTTTGAAGGTCATCTTACGCTTGTGGTTTTCCCTTTTCTGAAAATGTCGAAGAAGGGACCGGAGCAAACAGCACAGGAGATCGGTGAATATCTGAAAAAGAACGAACCGGCTATCGCAAATTATAATGTAATCAAAGGATTCCTGAACCTGACTATCGCATCGGATGTATGGGTTGAACTGCTGAACCGCATTCACGCTGATACTCAATGGGGTATCCAGAAAGCTACCGAAGATGCTCCGCTGGTAATGATAGAATATTCATCACCGAATACAAACAAGCCGCTGCATCTGGGACATGTCCGCAATAACTTGCTGGGTAACGCACTTGCCAATGTAATGGCTGCCAACGGGAACAAGGTTGTAAAGACAAATATCGTAAACGACCGTGGTATCCATATCTGTAAGTCAATGCTTGCATGGCTGAAATATGGTAACGGAGAAACTCCTGAATCATCAGGCAAGAAGGGTGACCACTTGATTGGTGATTATTATGTGGCTTTCGACAAACATTACAAGGCTGAAGTAGCTGAGTTGATGGAAAAAGGTTTGAGCAAGGAAGAAGCAGAAGCTCAATCACCACTGATGCAGGAAGCTCGTGAAATGTTGCGTAAATGGGAGGCAAATGACCCTGAAATCCGCGCTTTGTGGAAGAAAATGAATGACTGGGTATATGCAGGATTCGACGAAACATACAAGATGATGGGTGTCAGCTTCGATAAGATATACTACGAATCTGAAACATATCTGGAAGGTAAGGAAAAAGTGCTGGAAGGACTGGAAAAAGGTTTCTTCTATCGCAAAGAAGACGGTTCTGTATGGGCTGATCTGACTGCAGAAGGTCTTGATCACAAGCTGTTGCTGCGTGCCGACGGTACTTCTGTCTATATGACTCAGGATATTGGTACTGCGAAACTTCGTTTCCAGGATTTCCCAATCAACAAAATGATTTATGTAGTAGGAAACGAACAGAATTATCACTTCCAGGTACTTTCTATTCTGCTCGATAAGCTGGGATTTGAATGGGGTAAGGATCTGGTTCACTTCTCTTACGGTATGGTGGAACTGCCGGAAGGTAAGATGAAGAGCCGTGAAGGTACGGTAGTAGATGCAGACGACCTGATGGAAGCAATGATAGAAACAGCGAAAGAAACCAGCAGTGAACTGGGTAAGCTGGATGGCCTGACTAAGGAAGAAGCTGATGATATCGCACGTATCGTAGGTTTGGGTGCACTGAAGTATTTCATCCTGAAAGTGGATGCTCGCAAGAATATGACATTCAACCCGAAAGAATCTATCGATTTCAACGGTAATACAGGTCCGTTCATCCAATATACATATGCTCGCATCCAGTCTATCTTGCGTAAAGCTGCTGAAGCTGGTATCACTATTCCTGCTGTTATACCGACAGGTGTGGAACTGAGTACAAAAGAAGAGGGACTGATTCAGATGCTTGCTGACTTTACAAACGTGGTACGCCAGGCCGGAAGTGACTATAATCCATCTATTCTTGCTAACTATGCGTACGATCTGGTAAAGGAATACAACCAGTTCTATCACGATTTCAGCATCCTACGTGAAGAAAATGAAGCATTGAAGGTGTTCCGTCTTGCTTTGAGCCAGAATGTAGGAAAGATCGTCAAACTGGCAATGGGACTGCTCGGTATTGAGGTTCCTGAACGTATGTAATTAAGACATTAATCATACACTATCTTTTATTCACCACGGATTATACAGACTTCTACACATATGTGTGAAACTTCTGCATAGTCTGTGGTGAATTGGTTTATTGATATCGCTATTATACAGATTATGGCAAAGCAGCAGAAATTTTATGTAGTATGGAAAGGAGCGGAACCAGGAATATATACATCATGGACCGACTGCCAGCTACAAATTAAGAACTACAAAGGTGCTATTTATAAATCGTTCGCTACACGTGAAGAGGCAGAACATGCTTTCGCTACTCCTGCATATGTGTATCTGAAGAAAAGTCAGACAGCAACACACGAACCGGAAGTGAAAAAAATCCCTGAAAATTTCGATTTAAACTGTCTGGCCGTAGATGCTGCATGCAGCGGTAATCCAGGACCAATGGAGTACCGGGGAGTGTATTTACTTACCGGACAGGAAATTTTTCATTTTGGACCTATGTATGGAACAAATAATATCGGAGAATTCCTTGCTATTGTCCATGGTCTGGCGCTGATGAAACAAAAGGGCATAAACATGCCTATTTATTCAGACAGCCGCAATGCGTTGAACTGGGTGAAACAGAAGAAATGTAAAACAAAGCTGGAACGTACCGCGAAAACCGAAGAATTATTCCAGCTTATCGAACGTGCAGAGAAATGGCTGAATGAGAATCAGTATACTACTCCACTGCGCAAATGGGAAACTGATTTATGGGGAGAAGTACCGGCAGATTTCGGCAGAAAATAACTTTCTGCCTTATTGCGCGGGTTGTGAACGTTTCAAAAGCTGAATGTATCGGGGATGATTTCTTCTGACATATCGCAATAGTTTTCGCCAAACTTTCTGACTAAGTAAAAACAACAGGAATATGGTTCCCACGATACATACTGCACCAAACAGTTCTTTCAGACTGGTCAGAAGCGTCTGACGGGTAACTTCTTCATACAATTGCTGGATGGAAACATCAGGCATCCATTCTTTTACCAAATCCATTTTACGGCTTATCAGACCGATATTATCCTGCTGCATGTACTTCAGCCAGCGGTTTAATATGGCTGTACCCAAAGGAGTAGCAATGCTGGTGCGGATAAAGCTTAATACACATAGTCCCTGAAAGAAATGTTCGAAAGGGACAGTCTTGGCTACATAGATGGTCAGCGATATATAAAGTATGCCGTGTCCTAGTCCTTTCAGAAAGTTGGGGATGTAAAGGCTTTCAATATTCAAGTTGGGATGGATAAGGAAATACATATAGTACTGATAAACTACTATCAGCATGAAGCCGACGGTAATAAGCAGTTTATAGCCTTTGCGCAGGACTACCTGTCGGTAGATACAACTCCTGCACCTGCCAATATCCCGATAAATACACACCAGTTCAGCGAAACGGCATTCAGCATATCATATTTCAGAATAGCACTCATAAACATTTCCTGTAAAACTGATGATGTAGTGAGAAACAAACACAGCATCAGAAAAAGGAACAGGATAGTCGGGAAATGACGGTACTTAAACACGTGGGGATGGATGTATGGACGGTGAGTCGTAAACATTCGGTTCACATTGATAAGGGTGCATACCACTGCCAGTACGATACAGCCTCGTGTCAAAGCACTGTCAAGCCAGTCGTAATATTCGCCGTAAATGCATACAAATACAATGGAGAAAAGCACTACAGCCCAAAGGAGAGCACTTGTCCAGTCTATGCCATACAGAGGCACCTTGCGGGCCATCCGGAAGGGACGTGTAAGAAAAAATACGCATAACCACACGACAGCAAGCAGCCCGATGACGAGCCAATGCATGTATTGCCAGTTTGCCCAATCGCTGATATGTATGGCTACAAGTCCGGAAAGCTGGATGCTTTCGAGTACAATGATATAAATTACCGGATAGAATACGGAAAAATTTCCTGAGGGGGTTACACTCAAACGGATATTTGAAAAACATTCAAATGTACCCCACATTCTGAAAAAACCGGAAATAAAGCACGTTACGACCAGTATGAAGATATTCTGCACGTGCATCGTCACCAGATTGCAGCAGATAAGTACCGGACATACCATCATAAATATCTGTCGGGTAGTAAAGCGAAACTTCAGACGAAACAGAATGGGAAAAATCACTGTCATACCGATAAATGAGGCATATCCCGCCATCATCACATCTTCTTTCAGGCAACCCAATGCATCTGTAGGAAGAAAAACTCCTCCGTTGAACTGAAACACCATTGCAAAGAACAAGGAAAGAAGTATGCACACGGAAGTGGGGATAAATTCCTTGAAATATAAAATTCTAGGACGTTGTTCTTCTGCCATAATTTGTCTTTTATTGCAGTTTTACGTAACATTCCACGTTCATACCGGCACGTAAACGGCTTAGATTCTCCTTGCTGTTATTATGTGTAAATTCAATTCGGACCGGTATACGTTGTTCTACCTTTACAAAGTTTCCTGCCGAGTTGTCCTGAGGAATCAGGGAATAAAAGGAACCGGTTGCATCTGAAATGGAAATAATCTGTCCTTGGTATTTCACCCCAGGTATAGCATCGACTGTCATTTCTACCAGTTGGCCCTGCTTCATATCGGTAGTCTGAGTTTCCTTATAATTGGCAATTACCCATTTTTCGGTTCCGTCTACAAGAGTCACCAAAGTCTGTCCCGATTGCACCAATTCTCCTTCATGGATATTTTTGCGTCCGGGCACTCCATCGGCTGTAGCACAAATTACGGTATACGACAAATTCAATTTAGCCAGATTCAAAGCAGCTTCTGCCAGCTTAATGTCCGATTCGTTCTGCTCCAGACGTTGGGTTTGTTCCTGTTTGACAAGCTCAGATGATTTTTTCTGACGCAACAACTGCTCGTAGCGGGCTTTCGTGGCAGCATAGTCGGTTTTTACACGATCGAACTGCTGTGGAGTGACTGCTTCTTCTTTCATCAGCTCTGCATAACGTTTGTAATCGGTTTCTGCATTCTGAAGGCGGACGCGCTGTTCCTCGATAGCAGCTTCGGTTACATAGATATTACTCTGAGTTGTATTGATGGTAGTATGCATAGCACTCTTTCCAGCCAGTGCATTCTGGTAATCAGCCTCAGCCTGTGCTACTTTCAGCAAATATTCGGTATTTTCGATCACTACCAGTGTATCTCCTTTCTTAACGGACTGATATTCTTCAAAATAGATTTTCTTGATGAATCCCTGTACACGAGTATTGATAGGGCTTAAATGTTGTTTCACCTGAGCATTGTCTGTATACTCCACATCACCCAGATGTATAAACTTTCCACATATCCAGCTGATTCCTCCAGCCAGAACCAATGCTATAAAAAAATTAGGGATAGCTCTTTTCTTATTTTTTATCATAACGTCTTATTCAGTTTATAGCTTTATTAGAGATTTCCTGTCAGTTTTTTCAATAAATAATACTGGTATAAAATACCTATCTGATAATTCGCCAATTGCAGTTCCATATCCAGCTGTGTGTTACTGGCATCCAGCATATCTGTTATCAGTGCCAGACCGTTTACATATCGTTGACGGACAATATTGAAGTTCTCATGTGCCAGTTGTACACTTTTTTTCTGTGTGCGCAAGCGTATATAGGCTTCATTCAGATTGACATATGCAGCATGAATATCATTCTCAGTCTCTTCTTCTGCCACTCTGCGTGCCTCTTCCATTTTACGGGTAGCAAGCTGTGCCTGTTTCAGCTTTCTCTTACTTTTAAATAAGGCATCAATATTATATGAAATGCCGACACCAGCGTACCAATATGTAAAATTGTTATTCAACGGGGGGACTTCTATCAAAATAGGTCCAGTGAAATCGTTTGCTGCTACCAGACTTATCTTGGGCCTTCTTTCAGCACGTATCAAGTCCTGTTTATTCTTTTCTTGCTCTATTCTGATATCAGCCAGCCTGACCGACGGAGTATGATGTATTTCGAGCAACCAGTCTTCTTCTGTACGGTTTTCAACATTAAATTTCAGAAGTTCGGTTGTATCAGGGAGGATTAGCACATCAGGCTCCAAACCGACTGCTGTAGCCAGTTTATGGCTCAACACATCTATTTTATCTTTGACAGAAGTCAACGAAAGTTCCAGGCTCTGAAGCTGAAGCTCATAACGGGTTATATCAGTTCCCTGACGATAAGACGCCTTCATATCCTTTACCAGCAAGCGGGTTTGAGAAATATTGCTTTCGTAAACACGCTTCTGATTGTTTAACTGGAAAAGATCCAAATAATATCCAGCCAGAAGAAAACGAATATCCTGGCGGTTTTCTACATATTCCAGTTCTGCTTCCTTCTTTTGTAACTTGCTCCGTTCGATTCCTTTTGCCACAGCTCCTCCAGCATATATCACCTGACTTGCCTTCAACACAAAAGAATTACCAAAATGAGGCATATCTGCATGTACTGCATGGGCGAAATTTCTATCGGTCATCACTCCGTCGCCTATATAGTTCAGTTCAACATGCGCCTGAATAGAAGGTAAACGATCATTGCAAGCTACTTTTACCCCTTGCTCGGCTTCAGATATTGCCAAATCGTACAACCGTATATGGTTATTATTCTGATCTGCCAACTGAAACATTTCATCGAGTGTCAATGAACGAGTCTGGGCTAACCCTTGCCCCAATAAACCTAAAAAAACAACACTAACTAATAATACTTTTTTTATCATATATTTTGTTTAGTCTTTATGCACATCAATACCAGACAAATAAATTCTCATTCCTATATCTGGTGTACAATAAAAGAATCACTATTCTTTTTGTCCTAAAAACTTACCTTACTTTTTTGTTATGCAAAAGTAAGTCTTTAATTTTGTTCCGAATTTGCACATTACGCAACAATATTATCAAAATAAGCCAAGTTTATTCCTGATGAATACAGAACAACAAGAATATATATCGCTAATAAGCCGTTCCACGCACGACGACATTCTTATCAAAAAAACCGGTTGGGAAGCAATCAATTTCCAGGAGCATGCGCATGAGAAATTCCAGATTATTTATACACTTTCCGGAACATTGCATGTAGAAACCGGGGGAGTAAACTATTTTGTTCCGGAAAAGCATATAGCATGGATTCCAGAAAAAGCCAGCCATAAGTTATCAAGCAACAGCCGGCAGGTTTCACTCATCATTTTTTATATTAATTTGAACATCACTCCTGATGATGGGAAAAACCGTTTCTCAATATATAGCACCAATGGTATTATAGCCGAAAACCTGAAGTTCATCGCATCAAAAGGGAAAGTCATTACACGCGGAAAGCAAACTGATCTATACAACTTTGCGTTAAGTTTTTTCAATTTATTTCCAAAAATGACATTAGGGGCAGACTTTCTGCTGAAGACACTGGTTATCCCCAATGATTCACGCCTGCATCCTATACTGAACTACATAACAGAACACATACATGAAGACTTAAACATGGAACAGATAGCATCACAATATAACTTGTCAGTACGTAATTTAAGCCGGCTGTTTAATACATCAGGCATACACTTCAGCAGCTATGTAAACCATCTGCGTATTACACGTGCTATAGAACTCCTGACAGATGGAGATAATACGGTACAGGAAGTTGCTTACAAAGTAGGATTCAATACTCCCAACAACTTCAACAGAGTATTTAAACAAGTAACTGGAAAATCACCCAAAACATACATTAAGGGGATCTGAAAATCGACGAAATAACAATTCGTACTGCATGTAAAGTGAATATAAATGAAAGACAATCTTTCCACACTATAAAAATATGTATCTTTGTAAGTTCAAATTCAACAATATATGAAAAAAAGAATCGCATACCTGATATTGGTCTTTGCAGTTATATTTATTTTCTTCATACTGCAAAAACCCTTTTTCATGCTTTATAATGATGCGCCCGGACGACTGATTCCATTTAGCAGCTATTTGCAGGTAATGTTTCACGGAATGAGTCTCGATGCTGCTACTACAGGGTATCTTACTGCTATCCCATGGCTTACCATACTCATTAGTATATGGTTCAAGAAATTTCCTCTCCGTCAACTACTTGTAGGATACTACGCCATTGTCTGCTTACTGATTTCACTGATCTTTGTAGGCGACATGTGCCTCTACCCTTTTTGGAACTTCAAACTTGACGCCTCTGTCTTTTTGTATCTGGACTCTCCGAAAAATGCTATGGCAAGTGTATCTACGGGTTTTATTATACTACGGATACTTGTCATCCTGTTGCTTTCTGGATTTATAACCTGGATACTTTATCGGATTACTCCCCGATATCTGCCTCCAGCCAACAGAAAAATAACTGGTACACTTGCCACAATTCTGCTGGGAGGAGTACTTTTTATCATCATACGTGGAGGAGTGAGTGAATCAACCTCCAACATCGGTCAGGTATATTTCTGCAACGATGAGTTTTTAAACCATTCTGCCGTAAATCCAGCTTTCAGCCTGATAGCTTCAGCCGGAAAAACAAAAAACTACTCAGAACAATTCAACTACTTCGATGAGATACACCGTAAGGAACTGTTCGATAATCTTTATCCTACCGGAGGAGAAAACACAGTAGAATTACTAAATACCAAACGTCCGGATATCCTGATTATCCTAATGGAAGGTTTCGGTGCCACCATGGTAGAATCGCTGGGAGGCGTGAAAGGAGCCAGCCCTAATATAGACCGTTTGTCAAAAGAAGGAATTTGGTTTACGCAATGCTATGCCAATAGCTTCCGGACAGACAGAGGAACGATTTGCACATTTAGCGGCTATCAGAGCTTCCCGGATCTATCGGTAATGAAAATACCAGCCAAGAGTCGTACATTGCCTTCTATCGCCGGAAAACTAGTAAAAGAAGGGTATCATACAGACTTTCTATATGGCGGTGATATTAATTTTACCAATATGAAAAGCTATCTGCTGGAAAGTGGATATCAGAAACTGACCGCTGATACCGATTTCCCCATGAGTCAGCACCAGAACGCTTGGGGAATCAACGATGATATAACCTTCGATCATCTCTATCAGATGCTGAAAGACCGAAGAGACTCCCCCTGGCATACCGCTTTTCTTACTCTGAGCAGTCACGAACCTTTTGAAGTACCCTATCACCGGCTGAAAGAAAAGCAACCAAATGCTTTTGCTTTTACCGACCATTGCCTCGGAGAGTTCGTAGAGCGTATACGCAAAACTCCTGTTTGGAACAATCTGCTTATCGTTTGTCTGCCCGACCATGGATTCTATTATCCAGCGGAAGGAAACGGACACGACGCACGGATACATCATATTCCAATGCTCTGGTTAGGAGGAGCAGTCAAGCAACCGATGGTAATAAATCAAGTGATGAACCAAAGTGATCTGGCTGCGACCTTACTTGCTCAACTCGGCATCGACCATAGTGAATTTAACTTCAGCCGAAACATACTGAGTACAACATATACTTATCCGTTTGCCTATTGGACATTTGGAGGAGGTTTTGCATTTGCCGACAGTACAGGAGTAACATTAGTAGACATTAATGCCGACCGCCCGATGCTGGAGATACCTTCACCTGATGAAAACCGAATCTTGCGTGGAAAAGCTATCCTACAAAGCTCCTACGATGATTTGGGAGAAAGGTAGCGGTATAAACATTATGTTTAAACGGACACTGTTTCCTCAATTTAATTTCTGCAACAATAAACAAAAATAGCTCTGCCATCTCCAAAAACAGGAGAAGTCAGAGCTATTTTTGTTTGTAACATGAATAACTTATAGGCTTTTCACAGAATCCAAACTTCAGACATATTTCTTAGTTATACATGTTTCCCGATGTATCATTTCATTATTCCACGAATTTCACTTTTACAGCTTCACGCGGTTTAGCAGCTGGAGCCTCATCAGGATAACCGAATCCTATGCAATACAGCAATTCATATCCTTCACTAAATCCTAATTTCTGCAAATATTCGGCAGCTTCAGGAGTCTTCATAAAACGAGCAGGACTTCCCAAACAGCAACTGCCAATACCCATAGACCATGCTGAAATCATCATATTTTCAGCAAGCAGACCACAATCGAAAGGAGAACTTTCCGATTTCGTATCATGACCGATGAACACCACTGTAGGAGCATTACGGAATATATTCTTGAATGCCGGATCTTCAGCTGCTTTCGGATTGGCTTTCTTATATAATTCTGTTACTCCATTAATATAATCAGCATTATCTACAACACGTACTTCCCAAGGTTGCTTATTCATTGCATTTGGAGCATTGATTCCGCATTCTACAATCGTTTGCATCTTTTCCCGCTCTACCGCCTGAGGTTTATACTGGCGAACGCTACGACGTGTCATGATTGTTTCTACTACCTGATTTTTCAAGCTATCCTGTACAGGAGTTTCTGCCGGAGCCTGTTGCTGTGCTCCTCCTCCACATGCCATCAAAGGCAATAATAACACAGCAAAAGCTGATTGTTTTAAATTTCTCATAAGCAATCTGTTTTATTTAAATTAGAAATTTTCTTTCCAACGTTATTTTACACAATATATCGACAAATCAACAGAAAAAATTGAAATTTATTTTCAATTTGGCATAAAAATAATTTTTCTCCGCCATTTACACATATTTCTTTTAGAAAATTCAGAAGCACTACTCTATTTCATCATTCCACCAGATAAAAAAATAAGAGGATACTCTTTCAAGTACCCTCTTACGTTGGTTATTTTGTAACTTTATATTCAAATTACAATTTCGGACCAGCAGCAACCAAAGCCTTACCAGCTTCGTTTCCAGTGAACTTAGAGAAGTTCTTAATGAAACGACCAGCCAAGTCTTTTGCTTTTTCTTCCCACTGACAAGCACATTCGTAAGTGTCACGAGGATCCAAGATCTTCGGATCAACACCCGGCAATTCAGTTGGAACAACGAAATCGAAGTAAGGAATAGTCTTAGTAGGAGCTTTTTCGATAGAACCATCCAAGATAGCATCGATAATACCACGAGTATCGCGGATAGAGATACGCTTACCAGTACCATTCCAACCAGTGTTAACCAAGTATGCTTTAGCACCAGTCATTTCCATCTTCTTAACCAATTCTTCTGCATATTTAGTTGGGTGCAATGACAAGAAAGCAGCACCGAAGCAAGCAGAGAATGTCGGAGTCGGTTCAGTGATACCACGTTCTGTACCAGCCAACTTAGCAGTAAATCCTGACAAGAAGTAGTACTGAGCCTGTTCAGGGTTCAGGATAGATACTGGAGGCAATACACCGAATGCATCAGCAGACAAGAAGATAACTTGTTTTGCGTGAGGACCTTTAGACACCGGTTTAACGATGTTTTCGATGTGGTGGATAGGATAAGAAACACGAGTGTTTTCAGTTACGCTCTTATCAGCGAAGTTGATTTTACCTTCAGCGTCAACAGTAACGTTTTCCAACAAAGCGTCACGACGGATAGCGTTGTAAATATCTGGTTCTGATTCTTTATCCAAGTTAATAACTTTAGCGTAGCAACCACCTTCGTAGTTAAACACACCTTCGTTATCCCATCCGTGTTCGTCGTCACCGATCAACTTACGTTTCGGGTCAGTAGACAAAGTAGTCTTACCTGTACCAGACAAACCGAAGAAGATAGCTGATTCAGTTTCGTCCATATTAGTGTTAGCAGAGCAGTGCATAGAAGCGATACCACGCAATGGGTTGAAGTAGTTCATCATAGAGAACATACCTTTCTTCATTTCACCACCATACCAAGTGTTCAGGATAACCTGTTCTTTAGTAGTCAAGTTGAACACAACAGCAGTTTCTGAGTTCAAGCCCAATTCTTTGTAGTTTTCAACTTTTGCTTTAGAAGCGTTGTAAACGATGAAGTCAGGTTCGAATGATTCCAGTTCTTCTTTAGAAGGACGGATGAACATGTTAGTTACAAAGTGAGCCTGCCATGCAACTTCCATGATGAAACGAACTTTCAAGCAAGTAGCTTTGTTAGCACCGCAATAACCATCAACAACATACAATTTTTTGTTTGACAATTCTTTTGCAGCCAAAGCTTTCAGTTCTTTCCAAGCTTCAGTAGTAACAGGTTTGTTATCGTTCTTATATTCTTCAGAAGTCCACCATACAGTGTTTTCACTTGTAGCGTCTTTTACCAGGAATTTATCTTTAGGAGAACGACCAGTGTAGATACCAGTCATTACGTTTACTGCACCCAGTTCAGTTACCTGACCTTTTTCGAAGCCTTCCAAACCAGCTTTTGTTTCTTCTGCAAACAATACATCGTAAGAAGGATTGTGTACGATTTCTACGGTTCCAGTGATACCGTACTTAGTAAGATCTAAATTTGCCATTGTTCAAATGATTAATTTGGTTATTATATCAAATGTTTAGTTTTCCGTTTATACCATCCAATAGACCAGTGAGTTCAGTCCTCCTCGTCTTTGGCGATACAAAAGTAGTAGTTTATTTTTAAACTAAAGAAGTTATTACAGAAAAAAATCCGTAATAAACTAAAGATTTATACTTGTGTAACAAATCTGTCATTTCGACATTGCAACTACGAATATTACCACCTAGAATAATAAGTATAGCATTTAAATTGATAGATATCCATCCTTCCATATCTTTCATGAATTATCCGTATATTTGCGGCATAAACATGTAACAATCAAAAAAAGAGAAACAATCTATGAAAATTGTAGAACTGAACCGGAATAATAGTATTCTAAACCAGTATCTGGCAGAGATTCGCGATGTAAATATACAAGGTGACAGCCTGCGTTTCCGCCGCAATATCGAACGTGTCGGAGAAATCATGGCATACGAAATCAGCTGTGATCTTCCTTATCAACCGCTGGAGATACAGACACCTTTAGCCATGGCAACCGAAAACGTTCCTACCATACAGCCTGTCATTGCTACTATCCTGCGTGCCGGACTGCCGCTGCACCGGGGATTCATTAACTATTTCGACCGCGCTGAGAATGCTTTTGTTTCGGCTTATCGCAAATACATAGATACCGACAATTTTGATATCCATATCGAGTACATTGCCTCTCCGCGCTTGGACGGAAAGACGCTGATTCTGGTAGACCCGATGCTGGCTACAGGTGGTTCAATGGAACTCGCCTACAAAGCATTGCTTACTAAAGGTGAACCAGCACACATACATATAGCATCGGTTATTGCCAGCCGACAGGCAGTGGAACATGTACAAAAAGTATTTCCTCAGGACAAAACTACGGTATGGTGTGCAGCTGTAGATCCGGAATTGAACGCACACTCATACATCGTACCGGGACTAGGTGATGCCGGTGATTTGTGCTATGGAGAAAAAGAATAAGTCTTTTTAAGAAACAGTCTTTGTTCCTTGGAAAATATTATAAAGGAATCAGGACTGTTTTTTTATCCAACCAAACATCGAAACAAATTGCTAACATAAAAAGCATGGCTATAAATGCAAGTACATTTATGCCATGCTAACCATATTAATTAGAAAAATAATCATTTCTCTCTATACTTTACTACACATCTTACACTTACCATTGCTTTATAATAATAACAATACCGTTATATTGCAATAAAAGGTAATAGTTGAATAAAAAGAAGCACTTGAAATAGATGACATCTATCTAATAATACAAGGAGAAACAACAAAAACGATTCTCAAACATGACCTTAACCTCATGTTTACATTCATTAAAAATTAGTTTTGAATACGCTGGTAAGTACCACTAAATCTTTTGCTCCAAGCTAATATCAGAGTATAATAATCCACATGCTCTAAAGTTGGGTACCCATAATAATCGTTCATATAGAGATACAATAGTTCGTTAAAAAATAGCCAAGCCTAAGCGGCTCTGGCAGTAAATAAAATGAATTCTTTGAAAAGTTTGTCAATAACTTGCAGGTCTGGGCTAATCCCAAACACGCAAATAAATCGTTCAAGCATATAAGCATTGTGTATGAAAGACTTGCAGGAGGATATGGAATAGGTTATTCCGAGCCTCTTACATGCCGCTTTAGCCAAGTTGATAGCAGCAAGCGATGCATTGAAGTGAAAATCCAATTTGCTGAAGTCGGTAGACTGACAGTTGGTGATTCCTGCATGCTGCTTTCCATCTCTAAAGCAAAACTCCAGCTGGAACCTGGTTCTGTAATAATCCAGCACCTCGCGTCCATCCATGAAATCGTCTGTATAGAAATAAAGCTGCCACTTGTCTGTTCTTCCGTCCATCGGATACCGGATGGCTAAGGAAACATACCTTTTGAGAGCTTTTGCATATACCCTCAATCCGTATAGTTTTCCTTTGTTCACCTCGTATTCCTTGCACCGGGTCAAATCCAAATTGGCAAAGTCAATCCTGCCGTCAAACCACTTGGGATGGCCACGTTTTCCTGTTTTCTGTTCCAATGTCGTGATAGAGGTCGTACACCTCCTGGTAGTTTACTTTTTCTTTTGCCATAATCTTTGTCATTTATAATTACGGCGCAAAGATAGGTTAGGCTGCAATATGTGTCAAGGCGGAGAATAGAATGGTTACCTACTCTCTATTAAAATTGGCGCACCATCCGTAGTGGGTGATGCGCCTTTTTTATCAATTACAATAGTAGAAATACTATAGTCCAAAAAACATCTTATATTCGTTCTCGATTTCACTCATACTCATATATGGGAAATCACACAACGTATCAAGAAGGTCTAACGCCTGCTGCTCCCCTTCGTTAATAGGTCCATCACATGTGCACATATATACAAAGAATGTTTTAATCATGCGTTTTTTTGCGATTGAAATATTCTTAATCTGACTATATGCACTAACTGGGTTGTGAAAATAGTTCTGAAAAAGTTGATATGCGGTTTGTGTAGGCTTGATTGCTCGTTGTACAAATTGAGCGAACTTCATTTCTTCAGGAGTCGGTTCTTGACCATATCCATCAGCTTCAGTTATGGAGGCAGTACCTAACATAATTACCGCTTTCTCTTGTTCTGTAAATGTTATCATAATTATTTGATTGTTAAAATTATAACCTGAATTGTTTCGGTATTAGAATTAAGGCTGAATGTCAAGGTATTCTATATCAATGCCTCTATCCAGCATGTGAAGAACACACTTAGCTACCATGCGGTTAACAAGATGTAGTGTTATGGAATAATCACTAAAATCTACCGTTTTAATACCCATCATGGTAAGTGCGACTCCTTTTAGTTCAATTTTGTTCGTTGTATCTGATACTAATGTCATCAATTTGGGCTGCATCATCTCTTGATAATTTCCCATTGCATCGCGTACATCTGTATTAATCATTCGCACCAAAAAACCTTCGGTTGGGGTTACTGGTGCACCTTTCATTAATTCTCTAAAATCAGAGTTTTTGATAATTAGGGCTCTACCGCAATGCTGCATCCCCATGACAGGCACTCCACGCTCATAACGTTGATGCCGTTTTGATATTAATGTTAGATCTTGCATAATTGTTATTTATTAGTTTTTGAAACCATTAATTATATCATAATTTGTTCCAACCAACAAAAGAAGATGGTGCATCGCACCTGAATAATTAGCGTCCCAAGTACCGACAACACAGGGAATATTAAAAAAAAGACCAGATTTAGATACATCTCGATATAATTCATACAAGTTGATACCTAAGACAGAAATAGATTTCATGGACTTATCTTGTCTTATAGTGATTCGAATAAAAAGAATGGCTGTTGATATTATTTTATTATATTCATGATGCAAATGGAATTTTGGAAATAGGCTTATATTGTCTGTTGAAATCACAATCTCTCCATTATCTAATTGTCTTTGATTACAGTTAGCCTCGCAAACTCCAATCTCCTCCAATAATCTATCATAGGTAATAGATGTTCTTTTGTATGGAGGTTGAATATATCCATATTTATCATATGGTTCAATTTGGAAGAAACGTTCTAAACATTTTATATTTTCAAATCCGTTTTCTTCTTGAATACGACAGTTATGAGCAGAATCAAGCTCTTTCAAAAAAACTGATAATCCTACCAATGAGTCCTGCTTTACTATATTATATTGAAGCATTTTGGTTGCAAAACCTAAAAATTGCTGTTCTCCTAATGATACAGCATCTCTAAGGCTAGCGTCCATTGAGTCACTTGTCACACCAACAACAGTTTGATTCTGCTGCATCATTAACGCATTTTTGTGATATTCTAGTTTGTATGAAGTTTCAATCGGACAACTTTTAAATGCTTCAAACATACCATAGCAATAACTATATTGAGCATACGAACCAAGATTGTTGTCCATTAGAATTGCGGTCATTTCTGCTCGAAATATATCAAAGAGTCTTGCATAACTTGAATATATTTCTGCGTCCCAAAGTACGTTTTCATCTTTATGATAATATATGTAAGAAACAAGACCTTCTACCGCTAATTTAAGTAAAGAGTATTTCTGGTCACTAGGAAACCTAAGTAGGAACATCTTGTCTAAAAGGACTAAAACAGACATACAAAAACCATAGCATTCATACCTGTTGTTCTCAATTATACGACAATATAAATTGCTTTCAACAAGGGAACAGAGTAAAGAAAATCTAGATAGTATCTTATTTTGAACAAGGTCTGTTTCGTATAAGACCCAACTTAAATACATACTAGAGAACCACTGCCCATTTTCTATAGTTCTGTTTACAAGGTTCCAAACTTGTTCAGTATCATAAAGATATGTTTGAACATAGTCTGCTTTTGAACCTCGATCTCGCATTATAGCACATGTTTTATACTCATTAGAATAACGAGTTTTTACCAGAGGATCAAGGAATAAAAGATAATCTTCTGACTGTTTGTACAATAATGTTTGATAAATATTTATCATCTTTATTCTTTGGTTAGTAAACATCCAATTTTAGGGTATCCCCTTTTAGACGGGCGCCAACAGGCACCCGTCTAAAAAAGAGTCCACAAATTTAACGATTATTATTTGCACATTGTCATGGGAAGAAGGTTTTCGTAATCCGTTCTTCCCTTCTTTAATTCTCTAAACAACTTGCAGAAGTAATCCCTGAAGGAGACTCCTGCCTGTTTACAGGTTTCTATAAAGGTATTATAGATTGCGGAGTTCTGTATTCCTTTCACGCTTCCGAAGAACAGGCTGTTCTTTCGTTGGACAGTGATTGGTCTTATCGCCCTTTCTGCTGCCATATTGTCTATGGAGTATTCACCGTCATTTCTGTAGGCGAAGATCTGATTCCAGAAGTTCTTCAGATAGTTAAGGGCCTTGCTCATAAGTTCGCTTCGGTTCTCATCCGGATTTGCCAGCAGATCATAAAGCTCTGTCCTTATCCTATCGATGATTTCCGTCGTTTCCTTACTGTTCCTTCTGCGGTAAATCTCGTCTGCGGTAAATTTTTCCCGGCGATAAGTATCTTCCATGCCGTATAACTTTGCTATCAGCTCAAGGAAGATTCTTGCCTGCGGGCTTCCCTGGTCGAAGGCATACTTGAACTTTGCCCTTGCATGAGCCAGACAGCAGAGATGATCTATATCCATAGGGATATTCAGTAAATGTCCTTAAAATATATGATGGCATATGAAGATGATATAACATAATCCTCCATATGCCATTTTTCTTGTAGTTTTTCTGTATTTTCTCTCTTGATTCTAACCGTTAAGACATGACTCTCCGGAAGAAGTCTGATGCCCTCTTCAGATTCTGGTTATGAAAATCATGTCATGCCGTTTTAGCTGTTCTGGTCCTGATTTTGTCTATCATCAGTACGGCATTTGCCGTATGTATTCCGAAAAAAATCCACAGTATTTCCGTTTTCATGTTCCGTGCCTTTATCCTTGAAAGTGAATAATGTTGCTTTTGAGTTCCGAAGCTTCCTTCAAGTCTGGTGGCTCTCTCCCTTGACAGCTCACCTCTGAGAACCTTTCTCATGTGTTCATCCTTTGCAGCCCTTCCTTTGCGTACGAAGGAAGTTGATATACCATATTTAGTACAATATTTTCTGTTGGCATTATTGGCATATATGGAGTCGCCAGCCGCACATGTTACTCTCACTTTCATGAGCTTCTGCTGCACACGGATACAGTTCTTCAGGCGTATACCCTCATTGAAAGCCTTGAACGAGATGTGTTCAATGAACGATATGCCGTTTATCTGTATATTATTGACCTTCGCACCGAATTCGACGGATTTCGTTTCTTTACCTCTTACGATGGGACGCACATAATGACGGTCAACGCTGACGATACGGTCACTGACCTTACGACCTTCAAACATTTCTTTTTCCTGTACAAGAACTTTTCTGATGATGGAAAGACGCTTCTGGTAATCCTGTGTATATTGTAGTACGGCTCCGTAATCTCTATGAATCTCATCCATCTGTATGAGAAGTTTCTCAAGAAGCCTGATCATACGACGCTTGAGCATCCTTGTTCTGGATGCTTTTCTTTTTCTTTTCTTACAGTAGGACAGACAGGTATCTGCAACATCAGCATATTTGTTGCGTGGGCGTCTTATGTCAAGCTTCTTGCAATGCCGGCAGATATGTCTGTAAAGCCATTCGAGACATTCCCAAAGGAGCTTCATGTCTGTAGGGAAACGCATATGACTCTCATAACAAGTGGCATCTGTCATGCACACGTGAAGGTTCTCAAGATATGGCTTCCAGTGTGTGGCCAGTACCTCCTGAAGGGATTCAATGTCAAGACGGGCTGCTATCTCATTACGGATGGCGCTGACTATCTTGTAGTTGGTTATGGGGGAAGACGGATCTATCATGATTCCGCAGAACATCTGGTAATGTAGGTTGCCGTTAAGATGTTCCACAAGATGTCTGTCAGAGAGTCCGGTATAGGCTTTTAGGACCATAATGGCAATCTTTGCGGAAGGACTGAATATGTTCCTGCGTCCAAGACGATTTTCAGACAGCCCCATGTTTTTTGCCATAACTTCAAAAGGAAACACTGAATGAAGCCTGCCCAGTTCACTCTCATTAAAACTCTTGCGATATTTTTCCAGAATATCAAATTCTGTAAAACCCAAGGTAGGGTGAATATCCGAAATATTTTGTATCTTAGCCATATCTTTGTTGGAGGATTTCCCCCGTTTTGGCCGTCAAACCTTATTTTCGGGGGAATACCTAAAGATACAAAAAAGCCAACTAATTTGCAACACTTTGTGTATGAATTAGTTGGCTAATTTTATACTATTTACTGAATGTCCCTGTAATAGAAGAATCAGTATTTAATTGTGATAGTATCATTTCAATGCATAGAGATGGAAATTACACAAAAATAATCACAATAAAAGAAACTTTTACAGTAACGGAAAGCATTGCTCAAATATTAGAGATGATTAACTCCTAAAGTAGCTAAAACCTTATCCGAATCTTTTTTTAGATTTTCTAAGTAATCATCAAAAGGCTGGGGAGTCCCAAAAAGGTCGTGAAAATGAAAAAACTCCTTTTGGCACAGTAGCAATGCAAGAAGTTTATTTTGTGTTGCTACTTCTTTTACTAACTTCTCTAATAATTCTTTTTCTTCTTTTTCCATATTCATATCATTTAGTGTTGTTTTGTATATAACTGCCTTATTTTATTTCCCAAGTATCATTGGTTGCAAGCAATTCAGCAAAATTATGATATTTCTTTTTCGCAGAAACTTCTTCTATCTGTGCTTCGACAGATTCATCATATGTAGGCGCTTCTACATCACGAATAACTCCCAATGCAATCGGGAAATCAGGCCCTTCCATCAAAGCCAGTTTCAACTGAAGTGTATGATCTTCACAATGAGCATCATGTACTAGAATATCTTTTTCCGTAATTCCATTTTCACCCAGTTTAACAACTTTCAATCCGAAACCTTCCTGCATTAATCCAAACTCTTTATTCGGACCGAAAAGCATAGGTTTACCGTGCTCCAGATAAATGGCATTGCGTTCACGATCTTCTTTTTTAGCGACAGCATCATGAGTACCATCATTAAATATCACACAGTTTTGAAGAACCTCCACTACCGATGTTCCCTTATGACGAGCTGCTGCTTTCAATACTTCTACTGACGGACCTCCATCTACAGCGACACAACGGGCAAAAAAGCGTCCACGCGCGCCAAAGCATAATTCTGCCGGACGGAACGGATCTTCTACTGTACCGTATGGTGACGACTTACTGACAAAACCTCGAGCTGATGTAGGAGAATACTGCCCCTTGGTAAGTCCATAAATACGATTATTCAGTAATATAATATTAATATCTACATTACGACGGATAGCATGAATAAAATGATTACCTCCAATAGCCAGTCCGTCACCATCTCCTGAAATCTGCCAGATAGTAAGAGCCGGATTAGCAACCTTAGCTCCTGTTGCAATGGCTGCCGCACGTCCATGAATCGTATGCATACCATATGTATTCATATAATAAGGCAGACGAGACGAACATCCAATACCAGAAATAACTGCAATTTCATGGGGAGGAACTCCTAATTCTGCAAGTGCCTTATGAAAGGAATTCAAAAATGCGTGATCACCGCATCCGGGACACCAGCGCGGTTGTCCTGCCTTATAATCTGCTGCTGTATATTTTGTTTCGCTCATTGTCTATTCCTCCATTAATTTAGTAAATGCTTCAACCAGTTCTTGTACAACAAAAGGTTGTCCCTTTACCTGATTAAACTGATGCAAATGAATACCTTCTATCTTCATTCTCAGATAACCTGCCAGCTGTCCCATATTCTGCTCGGCAACAACGATATTTTTATATCGACGAAGAACTTCTTCTGTATTCTTAGGCAACGGATTGATGAACTTAAAATGAGCTAAAGCAGCTTTCTTTCCACGTCTGTTCAGCTCATCCATAGCCGAATGCAAATGACCGTATGTTCCACCAAAACCTACAATCAGTAAATCTACATCCTGATTTCCTTCTACCTTCAAATCAGGTATAGAATCAGCAATCTTAGCCACTTTCTCAGCGCGCAGACGCGTCATCAGGTTATGATTTTCCGGATCTGTTGAGATAGCTCCCGCTTCATTACTTTTTTCCAATCCTCCGATACGGTGCATAAATCCTTCCATACCTGGAGTAGCCCAATAACGCACGCCTGTCTGTGGATTACGCTGGAAAGGTGTCCAGACCCCAGCCATGTCAGGTGTTACATAAGGAGGACGAATATCAGGATATTCAGCTAAGTCAGGCAAACGCCATGCAGCCGAACCGTTTGCAATATAAGCATCGGTCAACAAAACAACAGGAGTCATATGTTCCAATGCTATTTTACATGCCATATAGGCTGCATCAAAACAATCTGTAGGTGAGGATGCAGCAATAACTGGCATCGGGCTTTCACCATTTCTTCCATACAAAGCCTGTAATAAATCCGTCTGTTCTGATTTAGTAGGTAGTCCGGTAGAAGGTCCTCCACGCTGTACATCAACGATTACTAAAGGCAATTCAGTAATTACAGCCAGATTCATAGCTTCACTCTTCAGACAAATTCCAGGTCCGGAGGTGGTTGTTACAGCCAAAGCTCCGGCAAAAGCAGCACCAACAGCCGAGGCACATCCTGCTATTTCATCTTCACACTGAACCGTTTTTACTCCCAATGATTTATGTTTTGCCAATTCATGTAAGATATCTGTCGCAGGAGTAATAGGATATGATCCCAGGTAAAGCTGCAATCCAGCCTTTTCTGCAGCAGCAATAAGCCCGTAAGCCGTAGCTTTATTGCCATTAATATCCATGTAACGTCCTTTTTCTTTTTGAGCTTTACTAGGAACCAGATAGCTCATCGCAACTGAAGCATGCGTGTTTTCTCCAAAATGATAACCATCGTATAAAACCTTCACATTAGCTTCTGCAATCTCCGGTTTTCTCGCAAATTTCTCACGAAGTAACTTTTCACCTACCTTTACATCACGATGGAAAAGCCAGCACACTAAACCTAATGCGAACATGTTTTTGGTACGCATAATAGACTTATTGTCCAACCCACTATCCTTCAGGCTTTCTTTACACATTGTCGTAATGGCAGCTTCCACTACCTCATTCTTAATACCAAGCTCCGAAAAAGGATTTTCCAATACAAACTGAGCTTTTTCCAAGTCACGCTTTGTAAACGAGTCTGTATCAATTATAATAACCGATTGAGGTTTACAAAATTTATACTGAGTTTTCAATGCTGCAGGATTCATTGCAACCAACACATCGCATTTATCTCCTGGAGTATATACTTTCCCAGAACCCATATGTACCTGAAATCCAGAAACACCTGTTAATGTACCTTGCGGAGCCCGGATATCGGCCGGATAATCTGGAAATGTACTGATATCATTTCCCTCGGCAGCTGATATATTGGAAAACATATTTCCCGCCAGCTGCATACCGTCGCCTGAATCACCAGAGAAGCGAACAACTACATCATCCAGCTCCTTGATTATCATTTCTTCTGCCATAATATGTCATTTAAAGTTTACAAATTCATTAATCGCAAAATTGGCGAACTTCCTTTAAAAATCAAAATAAAAAAGGTAGTTATTTCATTTGTAAAGGAGGCTCTCAAGTTTTTTAAACAAAATTATTGGGATATTCCGAAAAAGAAGTATTTTTGCAATCAACTTGCCCTTGTAGTTCAACGGATAGAATAGAAGTTTCCTAAACTTTTGATTCGGGTTCGATTCCCGACGAGGGTACAAAAAGAAAGGAGCCATGTCTAAATTCTGACATAGCTCCTTTTTCCGAAAAACAAACTAGAGTTTTATTCTGCTTCGTTCAGTGTTGCAATACTTACGCGGTTCCAGTCTGGTTCTGAGAACATTTCTCCTACTCCTTGACCTTCTGCCGTAATACGGCTTGCGCTTATTTTGTATTTATTAATCAAGATAGTCTTCACAGCCTCTGCACGTTGCTTAGCAATACGTGCATTAATCTCTGCACTACCTTCAGGAGAAGCATATCCTTTAATAACAACTGTGCTAGAAGGATTATTTTTCATGTATGTAGCAATACGTTCTACATTTGGCAACTGATCAGCACTTACAGTAGCCTTTCCTTGTCCGAAAGTAATAACCGACTCTAAAGACTTAGAGTGAGTATTCTGAACAATAGTTTCAACCTCTTTCGGTGCATTCATACACTCATTCAGTTTTTCTTTCAACTGATCATTTTCATATTGCAAAGCTTCAAGTCCTTCTGTTTTTGCAGCCGATTCTGCACGCAATGTGTTAATTGCATCATTCAGCAAATCAACTTCAGCCTGGTTGTATGGAGTCTGAATTGTTTGGTAATGCTTTCCATTACTACTTGCAAAATGATAGGTCACACCCGCCAAAAGTTCTATAGCTGATTTATTAACATTTAAAATCTGCGATCTGTTTCCTGACATCTGATATACAATAGCAGGACGTACATTTATAGTCCAAGCTTTCGCCTCTCCTAAATTGAAGTTAAAACTTGTTCCAAAACGGCTTACCATATATGATTTGTCATAGCCCAGACCTGAATTTACAAAATCATGTCCCCAGCCAATGCCGGCAATCGCCTCAACTTCAAACAATCTGGGCTTTCCCAAATAGCCACCAAATAAGTTATTTAAGTTGATTTTACCCAAGGCTCCCAAATTAAGTGCATCAAACGCTGTACGGCTTTCGCTCGTGTTGACAGTTGTCAGTCCTTCAAAAGAAACTCCCAACACCGGAGTAATTTGTTTCCCAAGCTCAATACCAGCTGTTCCACGCATATTTTTCCAGAATGCAGAATGTGTTATTGGGGTAATGCCTCCACCTTTGATACCCATGTACCAATTATCAAAGAATTTATTACCTATGTATGCATCTTGTGCATTACCCACCATTGCAACAGCTGCAAGCGCCATTGCGAAAAAAAATCTTTTTTTCATACTTTGAATATTTAGTTAGTTGTTTAGTCAGTCTGTTAATCTTACAGTACATAGATAAAACAAATCTATGCCCACTTTGTTCTTCAAACTCAATAATCAGCAATAAAAAATCATAGGCAAAAAAGAAAAGCCTCTACCATAAGTGCTATGGTAGAGGCTTTTACCTCAATCTATAATTTTAATAAATTTATTAAGCTTCTGCTTTTTCTGTACCTTTCATCTTATGTCCCATTGTCAGATATGCAACTGGAGCTGCCACGAACAATGATGACAAAGTACCGATAACAACACCCAGAATCATTGCAAAGGCAAAGCTACGAATACTATCACCACCTAAAATCAAAATACTCAACAATACGATTAAAGTACTTAATGAGGTATTAATAGTACGGCACAATGTAGTGTTCAGTGAGTCGTTAAACAGTTTAGCACGGTCACGTTTCGGATATAGGTGGAAGAATTCACGTACACGGTCGAAAATTACCACCTTATCGTTGATTGAGTAACCGATTGCGGTCAAAATAGCACCGATGAATGTCTGGTCGATTTCCAATGAGAAAGGCAGTATACCATACCAAATAGAATACATACCAATAATCAACAGTGTATCAACAGCCAATGCAACAGTAGCACCCACACTATAGGCAATATTGCGGAAACGAACTAAAATATACAGACCAATTGCAATCAGAGCCAACACAACTGACCAAACAGCAGATGTTTTGATATCATCAGCGATACTTGGACCAACTTTCTGTGAACTGATGATTGAACCACCAGTACGGTTATCACGGTCGACAAATATTTCAAGTGTAGTTCCTTCACCAAGCAAATTACCCTCTTTCAATGCATCATACAAGAATTCTTCAATTTCAGCATCGATAGTTGGAGAATCTTCTTCTATACGGTAGTTTGTTGTAACACGGATAGTCTTACCATCTGTACCCAATGCAATAGCCTGAACATTAGCATCACCCACCTTTGGCTGCAACAAGCTACGTACAGTTTCCGGTTGTACAACCTGTTCGAACTGAACAACGAAGTTACGTCCACCGGTAAAGTCAATACTTTGTGACAAACCGCGAACAAAGAATGAAATGATACAAACAACAATTACAGCTCCCCAAATTATGAAAGAACGTTTGGTAACACCCATAAAGTTGTAATGCACATTCTGCATCAGGTTCTTCGAAATACCAGTAGTAAAGGTCAAGTTCAACCACTTATCCTTACCCATATAATGTTCGTAAACCAGACGAGTCAAGAATACAGCTGTAAAGAATGAGCAAAGAATACCGATAATCAATGTAGTGGCAAATCCACGGATAGGACCAGTACCAAAGTTAAACAAGATAATACCAGTAATAATAGAAGTCAGGTTTGAGTCGAAGATTGCTGAGAATGCATTAGCATAACCTTCCGACAAAGCTTGTTTAGTTCCCTTACCAGCCTTCAACTCTTCTTTTGTACGTTCATAAATCAATACGTTAGCATCCACCGCCATACCAAGTGAAAGCACCATACCGGCAATTCCAGACATTGTCAAGGCAGCTTGGAAAGAAGATAGAATACCTAATGTAAAGAAGAAGTTAACAAACAATGCACAGTTTGCAATCATACCCGGAATAAATCCATACATAGCACACATATAAATCATCAAGACAACCAGTGCAACTACGAATGAAATAATTCCTTGGTTAATAGATTCCTGTCCCAAAGACGGTCCTACGATATCTTCCTGTACAATACGTGCAGGTGCCGGCATTTTACCAGACTTCAGCACGTTAGCCAAGTCTTTTGTCTGTTCCGGAGTAAAGCTACCAGAGATTTCTGACTGTCCTCCAGGAATTTCACCATTAACACGTGGAGCACTATATACATAACCATCCAATGCAATAGCGATTGATCTGCCAACATTTTGTTTAGTCAAAGCAGCCCAGCGACGAGCACCTTCTGTATTCATAGACATGCTCACGCACGGTTTATTATACTGGTCGTAAGAATCTTTTGCATCAGTTACGACATCACCTTCCAAAGGAGCACGGCCATTACGCTCTGTAGATTTAATTGCATACAATTCGAAAATACGTCCGCTCTTATCGAAGTCAGCAGCAGCAACACCCCACATCAATTTCAGGTCACGAGGTAACTGCTTCTGTATTGCAGGCATACTTAAGATACGATTAACTTCAGCTGTATCGTTACGGTCAGCATAAGCAACAATAGCTCCTACGCCACTCTGGTTCAACTGAAGAACAGAAAGCAACGGATGTTCCTTCTTCATTTGTTCAATATTTGCATCAGAAGCATTAGAAGCAGTTTCACCTTTCAATGCAGCAGCTAAACTGTCTTTAGCAGAAATTGCAGGCTGAGCAGTAGCAACAGTATCTGTTTGTACAGAATCAGTAGCTGTTCCAGCAAGCAAATCACGAGCACGGCTATCAGCAGAAGCTAATACCGGAACGATTTCTTTTGCTTCAAAAGTTTCCCAGAATTCCAGATTAGCAGAACCCTGCAACAATTTTCTGACACGTTCTGGTTCCTTAATACCTGGCAATTCCACCATGATACGTCCCATCTTACCTTCCAATGTCTGGATATTAGGCTGAGCCACACCAAAGCGGTCGATACGAGTACGCAATACATTATAAGAATTGTCTACCGCAGCTTTCACTTCTTCGCGTAATACAGCTTCAACCTCAGCATCAGTACTGCGTGTAGTTACTTTATCCTTTAACTGTTGAGTAGCGAATAACTCTGCCAGCTTTCCTTCCGGAGCCAGTTTCTTGTATTCACGAATAAAAATTGTGATAAAATCATCCTGACTAGTAACCTGCTGTTTTGCAGCTTCAGCAACGGCTTTATTAAATGCCTCATCTGTTTTGTTATCAGCCAAAGCTTTTACAACATCCGGTACAGAAACTTCCAGAATAACGTTCATACCACCTTTCAGGTCAAGTCCCAGTCCGATTTCCATCTCACGACATTGTTTCAGCGTATAACTGCCCAACCAAACCTTTTCATTCTGTACTGAATCAAGGTAGTGAGTTTCCCCTTTCGGATCTTCTGCCGCCTTTTTCATATGATAGCGGGTTACAAAAGAGAACGAAAGATAGAATACACATACAAGGGTCAGCAATATCGCAAAAACCTTTACGAATCCTTTGTTTTGCATGTTACTTTAATTTATATATTTACTTTTTAATTAATATACGTTTATTCAAGGTTGCAAATATAGTTTTTTTTTCATTTATAAAGGGAAAGGTTTCTAAATATTTAAGTTTTAAGCTATAAATTTCCCTTTTTCAAAGAAGCATTTCATATCAGTATTATAATTTGACAGATCAAATCGTTAGAAAACAGCTGTACTGCATAACTAAAATAAAAACAGGCCAACTTCAGAAAAGAAGTTAGCCTGTTTTCGTTGCGAATTATTATAAAACAAAGATCAATCTATAAAAAGTATTTCGCCGAAATTTGGTCTGGCAAGCATTAATAAAAATTTATTTCGTTTTTTCAAGCAAGCACCAAACCGGATAATGATCAGAAGCGTTTATGGAACGATCAATTTTACACTCCAGTATACGAAAAGCATCGCTGGCAAAAATATGGTCTATGCGGAAATAAAAACGATTCTCATAATAAGTAAAACCAGGTCCTCTACCCGCCTTTCTATAAACATCATTCAAACCCTGTCCGACTACTCGATGAGCATACGAGATAGGAGAATCATTAAAATCACCGCAAACAAGCATATAGCGAGTACGATTTACAGCAATAGCCTGTGCAACAGAGTCCGCCTGAGGGGCACGTACAGCCACAACCTTTGCTATTTTATGAAACAAATGCTTTCCCCCATTTTTTATATTCTTTTCCCTTGGAGATTTCAATATATCATTATATACAGTCTTATCATGTGCATCAAGCTTATTCGACTCCAAATGATTATTGATTAACACAAGAGTATCATTTCCAAATTTCAACCGATAAAGAATACTGGCATTGGATTCAGTCTTATAATCTATTGTTTCTGCCGAAAGAATTGGATAGCGTGAATAACAAGCAAGTCTGCCCGGCCCCTCTCCCTTTACACGTACATGGTAAGGATAACATGCCAAAGCACGATCTATTTTCTTTTGTTTTATCTTTGCACTAGGATTAAACTCTTGCAAGCAAATAATATCAGCATCACTGTCCCGCAAGTAATTGAGAACAGGATTACCTTCCTGTTTATCATACTCTTTCGTTAACGCAATATCCTGCGTGTTATAAGTAAGCAACTTAATTACCTCTCCTCCTTCCGGTTTCTCTTCTGACCCCAGCGGACAATAGTTCCAAATACTGCTCCAGCCGGCAACAAGAACCAGCAACGAAAAAAAAACATACTGCCATTTGATACAAACCCACACAAATATAAATAGGAGATTAGCAAGAAACAGAAAAGGGAAAAACAGTCCTGCACACGCCCACAACGGATGACTGACCGGAGATATATACGGACTGTAAGCACTTATCAAAAAGCCAATGGCAACTAATATATTTAAGGTAAACAATACCCACCGAACCAAACATCCAATTTTCCTCATATCTACATTATTTTATATTATCAATATTGCATTCGGATATATTTTTCTTCCATTGGCAGAAGCCCAAACGAGCTTCATTTACTTTTTACTTGCATCAAACAAGCTCTTTTTTTCAGCATCAGTCAAACTACCGTAGCCAGACTTACGCAACTTATCTAATATTCTATCTATTTCCTCTGTACGTTCTTTTTTTCTGGCATTAAAATCATAGTCTTTCTGCTTGTCACTGTAATGCACTTTCATTTTAGGCTTTCTGGAAACAGGCTTCCAGCTTCCAGATAAAAAGTCGAGTATATTATTTATCCATTTTGTTGCATCATGACCCTTCTGTAACCCTGCGGCAAACCACCAACCGGCTAAAGCCCCTCCCAGATGAGCAATATGTCCACCTGCATTTCCTGAAGTCATAAACAACAAATCCAGCAACAACATGAATATAGCTACCTGCTTTAGCTTTACAGTACCGACAAACATCAACTGAATAGGATAGTTTGGCTCACGTACACCAACTGCAATTACAATAGCAAGCACTGAAGCCGAAGCTCCTAACAAATAAGAAGAATATACCGCACCAGCAAAATAGGGAAACCAATTATATGCAAGCATATACATCAATCCTCCCACAATTCCGCCTAATACATATAAGCCACGCAAATGTTTTGCCGAAAAAAATTGCAAAAACAAACGCCCGAACCAGTACAGCCATAACATATTGAACAATATATGCAGTATGCCAGCATGCATAAACATATAGGTAAACAACGACCAGGGCTGTCGGATAAAACGCTCCCACCAAGCGGGAAATTCCAAATAGTTCGTCCCAAAGCCAGCAGGCTGATTAAACAAAGTCAGTACAATGTTTACCAGTGTGACAACCAGGAAAACTCCTATATTTATATATAGCAGCCGGGTTACAATATCCCCTCTCCTGAAATTTTCTTTTAGGCTAGTAATAAAACTGTTGTCCGCCGCCATTCTTCTTTCTCCAATATATAATCAAAATAAAACCAAAAAGCATTCCTCCCAAATGTGCGAAATGAGCTACTCCGTCACCTCCTGCAATACCAAGAACAAGCTCCAACACAGCATATCCGATTACAAAATATTTCGCTTTAATCGGCATCGGCAAAGGGAAGATAAACATCTGACTGTTAGGGAACAGCATACCAAAAGCTAACAAAATAGCATATACAGCACCTGAAGCTCCAACCGTATTCAGACGATTCAAAAACTCAGCCATAGGTATAACTCCCATACCTGTATCTACTCCATCGTAGTGCGACCAACTAACCAAATACTCTGTATACTGTACAGCCTCCTGTATTAGTCCGGCTCCTATTCCACATAAGATGTAGTAAAATAAAAAACGCTTAGGACCCCAAACTTGTTCAAGCACCCGGCCAAACATCCACACGGCAAACATGTTAAAAAATATATGCTGGAAGTTGGCATGCATAAACATATAGGTAATAAGCTGCGCAGGATTAAAATCAGAGGCCAGGAAAAAATGTAATCCCAACAAGTTTTCCACATCTATGCCGTAGCGTCGTGCCACTATTGTGCCAAAAAAGCACAACACATTAATAATCAATAGATTTTTAGTTACTGTAGGTAGGTTGTTCATAAGTTATCTATTATTCATGTTTTACAATACTATCACGTAGAACCAATAAACTTTCAGGTCCCATATTAAATAACAAATCTATAATACTGAGATTAGGCAAAAAATTGTTTTTCTGGTCAAATACCTGATAATAAGGTTTAGGCAGAAAATCCGAATCACACTGCACATATGCTTTTTTAGGATGTATCAATTCACGAAAATCATCCATATTCTCTACATTGGCAACATAATCCTTTGTCATTACAAAGGAAGGATGTAAATCGATCTGTTCACATATCCAGTTACACAAGTCCATATTAAAATCGAACAAGAATTCATATCTATGTTCATAAAACCGATGAAACTCATCAGCATAGTAATCGAAAAAAGGGCTTTGCTTATAAGCTGCAACAAAAGCGTTCCAATGCACATGCCGCCAGTTGCCATGATCAGAAATACGCACATCCTTCATCAGGCATTTTAAATCATCACTTTTTTCTGTCGGGATAGTCAACGACAAACTTCCATCTGCCGAAGCTATCGTGCAACGATTACGATAAGTTTGCTTCATATAGTGGTCAAACTGCTCTATATGTATAGTATCATACACAAACAACTTCGTATAATATTCTACTGGCGCAAGATACGCCGAACTAAGTATAACTTCTTTCTTCATTCTTATTGCACACGTTGAAAAAAACGTTCTTTACAGGAAGGAAACCAGATAAACCATGCTTTACCAATAATATGATCTTCCGGGACAAAACCAAACAGCCGTGAATCGTACAAGTTTACAGGATCATTCGAAGCCATCCAATAATAGTCTTTACTGAATGTAAACGAAGTGGCAGGCTTTCCTTCTACCCACAACGTATCGCCCCGCACTTCAGCCTGCTTCTGCTCATGCGAAACAATTGTATTACATAACAATACTACATTCCACGGATATACTTTTACAGCTTCCCCTTTGCGAGGAACAACATAAGGATGTATCTCTTGCGAAAGTCTGTTGTTTAGCGGAACAAAATCGATTCGCTGTCCTGCTTTTTGTGAAACCAAATAAAATTCATAATGACTAAAGCTACGGATATACCCTCCATCTTCGGTATATCCTACCAGTGAATTTTCTTTCAGCCCTACTGCATCCAATATAATCTTCATCAGATCTTCTTTCGATGCAGGATATACATACAAAGCCTTACTGTCCGGACTTAAAATCTCATCTCCAGTATTTATCAACTCTCGATTCAACATCAGTGTATCTCCGGGAGTAGCAATACAACGGCTTATAAAGACACTGCGCCACTCAAGCCGTTTATTTCGCTGAGTAGCCCCCGGATCATTGAAAATTACAATATCCCCTTTCCCTACATCACAGTTTCCGATACGGTGATAACCTAAAAATGAAGGAAAAGGCATACGCAGACCATAACTCCACTTATTCACCAGCACCCCTTCGCCCTGATAAAGTGTATTTTCCATTCCCGACGAAGGAATAAAACATGATGTAACAAGAAAAGCCCTAACCAGCCATACAGCAATAATGACAAATGCCGATAACTTCAGTCCTATTTTCCAGTCATTACTCAATATGATGCAGTATCATTTTATCGAATCGACAAACTTAAACAAGCGATTCCAACGGACTTTTCCGTCGAACCAACCTCTATCCTGATCGAGTGACAACCAGATAAAGATAGGCTTACCAACGATATGATCTTCAGGCACAAAGCCCCAGAAACGTGAATCGGCAGAGTTATGACGGTTATCACCCATCATCCAGTAATAATCCATCTTAAAGGTATACTTCGTCGTTTCCTGTCCGTTTATATAGATTTTTCCGTCCTTCACCTCCAGAGAATTTCCTTCATAATTCTTGATAGGACGTTCATAAATCGGCAGGTTGTCCAGTGTCAAATCGATTGTAGCACCTTTTTTCGGAATCCATACCGGACCATAATTGTCTACAGTCCAGCCAGTCAGTTTATTTACAGGATACAATCCGCCGGCATCATCATCTGGAGTATTCTCTATAGACACTACCAGATCCTTCCGAGCCAGCAAAGCTGCTTTAGCCTTCTCTGTCAACGGCATGTTATAAACCGATTCTTCGGTGTAATACATCATCAGATCCTCCTGACTAATACCCAGTTCATGACACAAATCATCAGGAAGCATTCCCTTAGTCTTGACAAAATAACGATACTGTACATTATCCGGTTCCTTATTCGCTTTTCCGTCCAGATAAATAATACGGTTCTTTATCTCTAATGTCTGACCGGGAAGTCCGACACAACGCTTTACATAGTTTTCACGACGGTCGACCGGACGGGTAATAATCTTACCGTACATCTGCGGATTTTCATCAATATATTTGCGTCCTGCCTGATAATAGAAATCGTATACCTGACGCTGCTGTTCTAAAGTAAGGCGCGACATATCTACCGGCTGCGAAAGCTGCTGTCCTACCTGATAACTCAACCGATACAAATCTTCAGCAGGAACGGCTGTAGCTACACTGTCACCGGCCGGAAAGTTGAAAACCACAATGTCATTCAGTTCTACCTTACCCAAACCTCCAACACGCTTGTAATCCCAATGTACCCAGTCGAGATACGACTTACAGTTGAATACCGGAAGTGTATGCTGAGTAAGAGGCATATGAAGCGGAGTCTGTGGAACACGTGCTCCATAACTCATCTTGCTGACAAACAGATAATCGCCTACCAGCAACGACTTTTCGAGTGAAGAAGATGGTATAACGTAATTCTGGAAGAAATACAGATTGACAAAATACACTGCAACCAGCGCAAACACAATTGCATCTACCCAGCTCATTACTGCCAGAACCGTTTTATTTTTCGACTTTTTCCACCATGTCCATGGAATTTTCTTTGAAATGTAAGCATCAAAGATAAAAGGGACAACAACCAATCCCAGCCAGCTCTGCAACCAGATCAGGAAAATCAGGTACAGAACTAATACTATACTAAACTTTATCCACTGCTTACGTGATGCCTGTATCATATCTTAAAACTGAAATAAATCGTTCATTCCTAAAAATCCTTCGTGAGTTGCTGTGTACTCGGCTGCTAGTACTGCACCCAATGCAAATCCTTTGCGGTTCTTTGCATCGTGCGTAATAATGATAGAATCAGCTTCCGATTCATAACGGATAGTATGAATTCCGGGCACTTCTCCTTCACGGATTGCACTTACAGGCATTTCATTCGATGCGCACGCTGTAGTACCGGTTACAGTTCCATCCGGAGCTGTAAGTGTACCCATTACCCATTTGTTCTTTCTGTCCAGGTTCTCCAAGATACCTTCAGCAAGTGTAATTGCTGTTCCACTTGGAGCATCCAGCTTATGGATATGGTGTGTTTCTACCATTGACACGTCATAATTGGGAAAGTTGTTCATAATCTTTGCCAAATATTTATTGACAGCAGAGAAAATTGCTACCCCCAAACTAAAATTGGACGACCAGAAAAGAGTTTTTCCCTCTTCTGCACACAGACGACGCATTTCTTCTCCATGCTCGCCCATCCAACCTGTACTGCCGGAAACTACCTTAACTCCGTTTTTGAAAGCTTCCAGACAGTTGTCATAAGCTACAGAAGGAGCCGTAAACTCAATCGCAACGTCTGCTGAACGGAACGCTTCTGATGCAAAGCCCTGACGATTATCTACATCAATAATACTTACAATTTCATGTCCGCGGGCAACTGCAATCTTTTCGATTTCCTTACCCATTTTGCCATATCCTATTAATGCTATCTTCATAAATCTCAAATTATTTTAGGCACAAAGATAACGTTTTTCGTTATTAATCATTACATTTAGCGAACATTTACACCTCATTAACATGGAAGAACTCTTGCACTACGTGTGGAAACACAAACTTTTCACACTGAAACCTTTGCAGACAACCGACGGACAGCCGATTGAAATTATTGATCCCGGTCTGGCAAACATGCATGCCGGTCCGGATTTTTTCAATGCAAAAATCAAGATAAACGATGTAACATGGGTAGGAAACATCGAAATACACCAGCAGGCTTCCGACTGGTTCCGCCATAATCATCATCTCGACCCGACATACGATTCGGTTATTCTGCATGTGGCTTCGGATATAGATGCTGTTCCCACACGAAGCAACGGAGAGATTATTCCACAGATGGAGTTACACTACCCACCTTATCTATTGGAAAATTATGAAGAATTAATCCGTGTCGACCGCTATCCGGCCTGTTTCCGAATCATTTCCCAACTGCCGTCTTTCCTGCTACACAGCTGGCTGTCTACGCTTCAGGTAGAGCGTTTCGAAAATAAAACGCAGCAAATAGAGAAGCACTTGCATGAATACAACCAAGACTGGGAGTACGCGTTTTTCATTACGCTGGCACGTAATTTCGGATTTGGTGTAAACAGCGATACTTTCGAGCTATGGGCGAAGAGTGTACCGCTTGCTGCTGTCAACAAACATCGTGACAATCTGTTTCAGATAGAGGCCTTTTTCTTCGGACAAGCAGGACTTCTGCAAGAGTTGCCTGTTGATGCATATACGGAAAACATGATAAAAGAATACAATTACCTGAAACAGAAGTTCGGACTACAGCCTTCTTCTGATTGCCGCTGGCGTTTTCTCCGCCTGCGTCCAGGTAATTTTCCACATATCCGCATCGCACAGCTTGCCTGCCTGTACCATCGTTCACAGGGCTTATTCTCACAACTGATGGAAGCAGAATCGGTGAACGAATTACGGAATCTCCTGAAAGGTGGAACATCGGAATACTGGCTGACACACTACACTTTTGGTATACCTTCTCCTTCTCATCCCAAAACCATCAGCCAAAGCTCAACCGATTTACTTATCATCAATACGGTAATACCATTTCTTTATGCCTACGGCAAGCACAAGTCGAACGACGCCTTATGCCTGCGTGCGACCCAACTGCTAGAGGAACTGAAGCCAGAAAACAATTACATCATCCGTATGTGGAAAGAATGTGGACTAGAAGCATCACATGCAGGCGACAGTCAGGCACTTATCCAGCTCAAAAAGAATTACTGTGACCTGAAGAAATGCTTGTACTGCCGCATCGGATATGAGTATTTCAAGAAAAAAGAAATATAATATTTCGAAGTAGTAACTAATTTTTGACTGTATCTACTTTTATCTGAATAGAAGGAATATAAATAGTTTGAACAGAAGGAACAGTAATAGTTCCTCTATCGATATTAGTAACTTCTGCTTTTACATCATTCACATAAATTTTATCCAACGGATAATATAGCTTATAGGTTGGTAAAGAAGTTATCCATTCGGTCTTTATATTCACCGGTTCTGAAAATATATCTTCACATACTAAATCAAAAGAAAATGAAGCAGTACGATCATCTCCATCACCAATAACATCAGTACTATTCACACTAAAATAATAATGCCCATCTTCCATGTAGCCCCACTTTAAGTCAAAATAATCACACTCTACATATTTTGAAGTTTCAGGATTCAGCCATTTGAGTTCCATTTTATCAGCAAGTGTCTCCATGTCATCCATGTTATCAATAAATGGATTTCCATTTTCATCTACCAGCTCGAAATAAAATTCGTAAACGCTAAACTCAACATTTTTATCATTTTTATCACAACCACTTATCAAAATAAATAATAACAGGACTACTGAACTTAAAATAAACTTTTTCATAAGCTAATTAGATTAATAAGAAGGTATTATAATTAATTGTTGCAAATCATCTGTGAGTATTTATGAAGAATAAAATCAACCATTTTTTGTTATACCTTTATTAGTTGTTCTCAATTATAACAATAGTTCGTTAAAAATTCGCCAAGCCTAAGCGGCTCTGGCAGTAAATAAAATGAGTTCTTTGAAAAGTTTGTC
>ENA-ORLY01000468-ORLY01000468.1-human-gut-metagenome-genome-assembly--contig:-NODE-468-length-56577-cov-9.093133_pt1 | contig 56577 bp, 82 predicted proteins | sample MGYA00243071_ERZ508832 | MGnify/ENA primary metagenome ERZ508832 (study PRJEB26277, sample SAMN04329777) | human gut metagenome | biome: human-associated habitat | host: Homo sapiens | place: USA... | reverse complement strand
TAGTGGCAAAAGTTATAAAAAAAAGTTCGTCTGGTAAATCACATAGAAAAATAAGACCAGCATTAACGCCCGAAACAAGAATAAATCAGCTCGTATCTATGGCTATGGATCTTGTTCAACAGAGATTGTTGGATGGAACAGCATCTTCCCAAGAGACAACATATTTTTTGAAGTTAGGATCTCCAAAAAATGAATTGGAGTTGGAAAAATTGAGAGAAGAAAATAAGATGCTGCGAGCAAAAACCAAAAGTATTGAAGCTTCTGAAGAGAGTGAGAAAAAATATCAGGAAGTTATCGATGCTATACGAACATATTCCGGATATGGTGGTGATGAAGATGAAGACTATGATGAATACGAATAAATCCTATTCCGGAATGTTGATATTCGAAACGTTTGAAGAGAGATTTAAATATTTGAAACTTAATGGATCTGTGGGATTCGAAACCTTTGGACATGATAGATATTTAAATCAGGCGCTTTATAATTCACGAGAGTGGCGCCATTTCCGTCATAAGGTTATTGTTAGAGATAACGGATGTGATCTGGCTTGTGAGGGTTATGATTTAATGTATGATGAAAATAGTATTGAGAAAATAATAATTCATCACATAAATCCGATAACAGCAAAAGATATAGTGCGTCGAGACCCAAAGATATTTGATTTGGAAAATGTAGTTTGTGTGTCTTTAAATACTCATAATGCCATACATTATGGAGATGAAAGTTTGATATACACTCTACCTATACGCAGAACCAAGAACGATACTATTCCATGGCGAAAATAAAGGAGGTATTTTATATGGAAGAATTAAAAAAATATGATGCTAAAAAAAATAAAGCAGAGATCAACGAGACCAATCACAATGTTATTAGAAAGAACAAGAATAAAACTAATAATTTTGTGACTGAAAAAAAGAAAAACAAATCGATTGAGACTATCGGCGAGGTTAACTGTGCCTGTTTAAATGTTAGAGAAAAACCGGATTTGACATCTGACGTAATCTGTAGGATTCGTATGGGTGATATGGTGAAGGTTATCGCTCCTTTCTCTTCGACTGATGATTGGTTGAAAATTTCTGTGAAAAATAAAGAGGGGTATTGTATGAGCGAGTTTATCAAGACAGTAACCAGATACTCACCAACCCTCAAATGATTTGGAGGGATTATTATGGAAGAAAATATACTTAATAGTATAAAAAAACTTTTAGGTATTCCTGAAGATTATACGGCATTTGATCAAGATATAATGATACATATTAATTCGGTATTTATGATCCTGTCCGAATTAGGTGTAGGACCATCTAATGGGTATTCATTGAAAGATGGTACTGAAAAATGGGGAGATTTCATATCAGATGATGAAAATCTTGAAGGCATTAAAACCTATATTTATATGAAGGTTAAGACAATATTCGATCCGCCATTAAATTCTGCAGTGTTAGCAAGTATGAAAGAACTGATTAGTGAATTCGAGTGGCGAATAAACAATGAAGCTGAAGGATATTAGGAGGTGATAAAATGGACGAACTCTATCATCATGGCATTCTCGGTCAGAGATGGGGCGTTAGGCGTTTTCAAAATGCTGATGGCAGCCTTACATCAGCTGGTAGAAAAAGAGTATCAAAACTTGAAAATAAATACTCTAAACTTACCGGTACAAATTTGAAGAAAAAGAAAAGTAGTGACGAAGAATCTGAAACAAGAATCGCCAAACCTAAGAAAGTGAAGTCTATAAGAGATTTATCCACTGAAGAACTTAGACAAAAAACCAATAGATTAATTGCTGAACGGGACTACATAAATGCTAAAAGAGACGTATCAAAACTTACAGAAAAGCAGGTTTCGAAAGGTAAAAAAATAGCTAATATGGTTGTTAAGGAAGTGGTTACGCCTGCTGCTATTGATATAGGTAAGCAAGTTTCTAGATCCATAATGGCTAAATATGGTAATAAAACATTTAAGTTCGAGGGTGATCTTAAATTACATCCAAATAATAAAAAGAAATAAGGTGAGTATTTATGGCATTATCAAACACTGCCGTTCCTTATTATTACGGTAAGTTCAGAGATGCCGTAATACGAGGGGACATCCCAGTTAACAAACAAATTTCTATGGAAATGAATCGAATAGATTCTCTTATTGAAAATCCTGGAATTTGGTACGATAATAAAGCTATCGATGGATATGTTAAGTTTTGTGAAAATGAACTTACATTAACAGACGGTAGTCCTTTACATCTTTTAGACTCATTTAAATTATGGGCTGAACAAATATTTGGATGGTATTATTTTGTTGATCGAAGTGTATATCAACCTGATCCCGATGGTCATGGCGGTCACTATGTCACCAAGCGAATAAAGAAACGATTGATTACGAAACAGTATTTGATTGTCTCACGTGGGGCTGCCAAATCGATGTATGCGTCAACAATCCAGGCGTATACACTGAATGTTGATCCACGGACGACCCATCAGGTTACGACAGCACCTACAATGTCTCAAGCTGAAGAAGTTATGTCACCATTAAAAACTGCAATAACTAGAGCCAGAGGTCCATTATTTAGATTTCTAACCGAGGGATCTTTGTTTAATACTACAGGATCCAAAGCGGATCGTGTTAAGTTGGCCTCGACTAAAAAAGGTATTCAGAATTTTTTAACCGGTTCATTACTTGAGGTTAGACCGATGTCGATTGATAAGCTTCAAGGTCTTAGAGTTAAGGTTGCCACAATAGATGAATGGTTATCCGGCGATGTTAGAGAAGATGTTGTCGGAGCTATTGAACAAGGAGCAGCTAAAGAACAAGGTGGTGGCATAAATGACGATTATCTTATAATTGCCATTAGTTCTGAAGGAACAGTCCGCAATGGAAGTGGCGATACCGTCAAAATGGAATTGATGAAAATTTTAAAAGGTGAATATGACGAAAAGCATACATCCATATGGTGGTATAAACTTGACTCGATTGAAGAAGTAGGCGACCCGAGAATGTGGCCCAAAGCAAATCCCAATCTTGGAAAGACCGTTAGCTACGAGACTTATGGTTTGGAAGTTGAAAGGGCCGAACAAAATCCAGCCGCTAGAAATGACATACTAGCAAAACGTTTTGGATTACCTATGGAGGGATATACTTATTTCTTTACCTATGAGGAGACCTTGCCACATTTTCCAGTAAAAGAATATTGGCAAATGCCTTGTGCTATGGGTGCTGATATGTCTCAGGGCGATGACTTCTGCTCATTTACATTCTTGTTTCCTCTGGGTGGCGATATGTTCGGTGTTAAGACTCGAAATTATATAACTGAGTTAACACTTAAGAAACTATCCTTGGCTTTGCGAAATAAGTATGAAGAGTTCATTAAGGAAGGTAGCTTAATTGTAATGCCGGGAACTATATTGGATATGAACCAAGTGTATGATGATTTGGACTTACATATCATTAATTGTAGTTATGAAGTATGTTGCTTTGGATATGATCCTTATAACGCAAGAGATTTTGTCGAACGATGGGAAAGAGAAAATGGTACCTTTGGAATAGAAAAAGTTCCACAAGGTAAGAGGACTGAGTCGGTTCCTTTAGGAGAAATTAAAAAACTTGCTGAAAATAGACTTCTACGTTTCGATGAAGCTATCATGGAGTTTGCTATGGGAAACTGTATTGCCGCAGAAGATACAAATGGTAATAGGCAGTTAATTAAAAAACGTCGAGAGGCGAAAATTGATTGTGTCTCAGCATTACTTGATGCTTTTATAGCTTTTAAATTAAATAGAGATGCTTTTGAATAGGAGGTATGACGATGGGAATAATAAGTAGATTCCAACGTGCTTGGAACACATTTGCTAATAAAGATCCGACACCTGAATATAGATATTCGGAATATTCTATAGGGTACGGTAATAGACCAGATAGGCGGCGATTGACCGGAGGTAACGATCGATCTATAATCACGTCTGTATTCAATAGAATAGCGTTGGATGTGGCTGCAGTCACTATAGTTCATTGTAAATTGGATGAGAATAAACGATATCTTAAGGATATGGAATCCGGTTTAAATGACTGTTTAACCTTAGAAGCCAATATTGATCAAACGTCTCGAGCATTTATCCAGGATTGCGTTTTATCGATGTTTGATGAAGGATGTGTGGCTATTCTTCCGACTGACACCACAAAAGACCCCAAACTCACAGACTCGTATGATATTTTAACTATGCGAACAGGTTCTGTTATTAAATGGATGCCTAGCGAGGTTACCGTTAGAGCCTATAATGAGCAAAAGGGAAGACGAGAGGATGTCACAGTTCCTAAAAGAACTGTTGGTATTATAGAGAATCCATTATATGCTATTATTAACGAGCCGAACTCAACAGCTAAGAGATTGGCGAGAAAACTCAGTTTATTGGATGTGACAGATGAACAAACGGCATCTGGTAAATTGGATTTGATTGTACAGTTACCTTACGTTGTTAAGACCGAAACATCTCGTAATAGAGCTAACGCAAGACGATCAGAGATCGAGCAACAGTTAACGGGATCTAAGTATGGTATAGCATATGCCGAGGCTACCGAAAAGATAACCCAGTTAAATAGGCCGGTCGAAAACAATCTCATGTCGAGAATTGAATACTTGACTAATGAGTTATTTGCGCAGTTAGGGATTACTCAAAGCATTCTGGATGGAACGGCCGATGAGAAGACAATGCTCAATTATTACGATAGGTCGATTGAACCGATTGTGTCAGCGATAGTTGATGAAATGAAACGTAAGTTCTTAAGTCGAACCGCTAGATCTCAAGGTCAAACTATCAAAGCTTTTAGAGATCCATTCAGACTCGTTCCTGTAAATGATTTGGCAGAAATCGCTGATAAATTTACAAGGAATGAGATTATGACCTCAAATGAAATTAGACAAATTATCGGCATGAAACCATCATCAGATCCAAAAGCTGATGAATTGGTAAACAGTAACATAAGTCAGCCTGGTGATAGTAGAGCTGACATCAACAACCCAATGGATTCGAACTCAAGACCTGAGGTCGATGACGAACAAATGTGAAGAAAGGAGAAAGTTCAAAATGGGTAAAATTGATTTTAGTGGTTATGCCACTAGAAACGATCTTGTTTGCGGCGATGGCCGAATTATTCGGAAGAATGCATTCGCGGACAATGATGGAAAAGAAGTTCCATTGGTTTGGAATCATAAGCATTCCGATCTGAGAGAAGTTCTCGGTCATGCACTTCTCGAGAACAGAGATGATGGCGTATATGCTTATTGCTCGTTCAATGATACTGAGAATGGCCGTTTAGCTAAGCAGTTAGTTCAGCACGGCGATATTAGATCTTTGTCTATTTACGCCAATCAGTTGAAGCAGCTCGGTAATGATGTGGTCCACGGAATGATTAGGGAATTGAGTCTCGTTCTTGCCGGAGCAAATTCCGGAGCATTTATTGATCAGGTTATGGCTCACGGTGATGAAGGAGAAGACGGAATGATTATTGGATACGATGAGAATATTGTATTGTATCATTCTGATGAAAAGAAAGATGGCGATAAGACCATCGAGGATGTTATAAATAGCCTTTCCGAAGAAGAACAGAATGCAGTTTATGCATTAGTCGGTATGGTTATGGATGAAAAAGAGACTAAAAAAGAAAATGGAGGTAATGAGATGAAACATAATGTTTTTGATCACGAGACAGAAAATTCAGAAAACACACTGTCTCACGCTGCTGTTGGTCAGATTATCGGCGATGGTAAGAGATACGGAAGTATGAAAGAAAGTTTTCTCGCTCATGCTGAAGAGTATGGAATCGAGAATATCGAGTATTTATTGCCGGATGTAAAGAGTTTGAATACTCCTCCGGAATTTATCCAGAGAAATATGGGATGGGTTCAGAAGGTTATGAACTCTACGCATCATACTCCTTTTAGCCGGATTAAGTCTATATTTGCCGATATTACAGAAGACGATGCCCGAGCAAGAGGTTACATCAAAGGTAAGCTTAAGAAAGAAGAAGTGTTCAGCTTGCTCAAGAGAACTACCACACCTACTACGATTTATAAGAAACAGAAAATGGATCGCGACGATATTAATGATATCTCCGATTTCGACGTTGTTTCTTGGCTTAAATCGGAGATGAGAATGATGTTGGACGAAGAGATTGCAAGAGCTATCTTGGTTGGTGATGGCCGCTTGGCATCAAGTGAAGATAAGATCAATGAAGATAACATCCGCCCAATTCTCAATGATGCAGACTTGTTTACCATCAGATGGAGTGTCGCTACCGGAACAGCGGATGGCGATAAAGCTAAAAACTTCATCAAAGCTGCTATTAAATCAAGAAAGAACTACAAAGGTTCGGGAACTCCGACATTGTTTACAACTGAGGACATGCTGACAGACATGCTTCTTTTGGAAGACACCATCGGACATAAATTGTATAAAACAGTTGATGAATTGGCTACGGCACTTCGTGTTAGTGAGATTGTCACGGTTCCGGTTATGGAGGGTCTTAAAGATAAGAATTCTAAAGATGTATACGGCATCATTGTAAATCTGAGCGATTATAACGTTGGTGCGGATAAAGGCGGAGCCATCAATATGTTCGATGATTTCGATATCGATTACAATCAGCAGAAATACCTTATCGAAACACGTTGCTCAGGCGCACTTATTAAACCGTTCTCTGCAATTGTTCTTAGATCAGGTACGGAAACAAAGAGTGAGGAGCCGACATTAGCTGCAGCTAAAGCCGCTCTCAATAATTAATTATTGGAGGTGAGAAATAATGAAAAAATTGTACAACGATGCAAAAGACAAGAACGTTTCAGCTACATATATCTACGGTAAAACCGGATCCGAAGATACAAAAGCTTATTCTGATGAAGCTTGTACGATTCAAATGAAAACCAGTGAACTTAAAGAGGCAGTTTTCAAAAGAGCACTGATTGTGATCGGTGAATCCATTTTTGTTCCGGTAGGTTTCACAGTAAGTAGCAACATTGGTAGTGTTAATTACATTACGCCGAATGCATCTAAAGCGACGAGTGCTGATATCGGCACATTGACTGCCGCTAAAGGCTGATAATTAAGGAGGATGTCAAAATGGCAAAATGGTATGGAAAAATTGGTTACGCTGTTACTAAGGAAACAGAAGCTGGATTATGGGAAAATGTCATTGAGGAACATGAATATTTTGGCGACATCACAAGTGATCGTAGAAGACGTCAATCTTATGATAAAGTTAATGATGAGTTAACGTTATCTAGCGTTATTAGTATTGTAGCTGATTCATTTGCCTATGACAATTGCTCCAATATAGCTTATGTTGAAGTTATGGGGACTGAGTGGAAAGTTTCAGACATAGAAATTCAGTCTCCTAGACTTATATTGACATTGGGAGGTGTATACAATGGCAGCTCGCCTAGAGTTACAAAATAAGTTAGAAGAACTTATCGGATCAAGGAATGTGTATTATCAACCACCAGAGTCAATTAAACTTAGTTATCCAGCTATAGTGTACCATAAGAACAAAGTTGACATTAAACATGCAAACGACCGTGCTTATATGTTCAAAAATTCCTACACAATAATCGTTGTCGACAGAAAACCCGACAACCCGGTAATTGAAAAGTTACTTCAATTGCCTTATTGCTCTTATGATACCAACTTCGTGTCGGATAACTTGGAACACGATGTTTTAACGTTATATTATTAAAAAGGAGGAAATAAATTAATGGCAAAATTAATTTGGGATCAGACCGGTGAAAGAAAGTATGAGACCGGTGTAAAGAATGGTATTCTGTTCCCTCAGGCCAGTGATGGGTCATACGAAGCTGGAGTAGCTTGGAATGGCCTCACGTCGGTTACAGAATCTCCGTCCGGTGCTGAAAGTACGGCTTTATATGCGGATGATATTAAGTATCTGAATCTTCTTTCAACAGAAGAATTTGGAGCTACGGTTGAGGCATATACATACCCGGATGAATTCAAACAGTGCGATGGTTCAGCTGAAGTTGCACCTGGCGTTGTTATTGGGCAGCAGAAACGTAAGCAGTTTGGTTTGGCGTACAAAACCACAATCGGTAATGATACCGATGGTAATGATCATGGGTATAAATTACATCTTATTTATAACTGTTTGGCTGCGCCATCAGAGAAGGCATACTCTACGGTTAATGATAGCCCTGAGGCAATTACATTTAGTTGGGAATTGTCGACTACTCCGGTTAATGTTGAAGGATTTAAACCGACAGCTTGCGTCACTATCGACAGTGTTAAATGTAAACCTGAGAAATTGGCCGCTCTCGAAGAAATTCTTAAAGGTAAAGATCATGAATTACTGAAGTCCCAGCCGGAAGATTGGACTACAAATTACACTAAGTATTTTGAGAAGAAGGACGGAAAATTTGAGGCAGTTACAGCTGGTTCCGGAAGTGCTCCTGAGTGGGCTGAAAATAAATATTACGCTCCGGATGTGGCACCTCGTCTTCCGCTTATTTCAGAGCTTACTGAGATTTTCGCAGAGGGCTAAAACGAAGTATTAGTATATTATTAAAGGCCTGTCTTAGGATGGGCCTTTTTGTTTAATGAAAGGAGAACATTGAATATGTATAAAAGAGAAATTAAAGTTACAGATTTAGAGGGTGTTGAAAGGGTTGAGATTTGCTATTTCAACTTAACAAAAGCAGAGATTATGGAAATGGAACTGAGTTATCCCGGTGGTCTTAGTGGCGCCATTCGTGATATTGTTGCTACTCAGAAAGAGACAGAGCTCGTTAAGATTTTTAAGGATCTCATTCTTAGAGCTTATGGCGTTAAGAGTGCTGACGGTCGCTACATAGAAAAATCCGAAGCCCTTTCCGAGAGATTTTCGCATACCGAGGCTTACTCTATATTATTTATGGAGTTGGCGACAAATGCCGATAAAGCTGCCGAATTTATCAATGGTATAACACCGTCTGATATCGACACATCAAAAATTGAATTAGACGATTCGTTGCTGCCAAAAACAGACAACTAAAAATATTGAAAGGGGATGAGGGCATGTTGGAATTAGTATTACCAGCTGTAACCGGTGAAGAATGGGACGAGTCCAAAGAAATGTTTATATATACTCGCCAACAGAAAGAGTTGAAAATACGTTTCGAGCATTCTCTCATCGCCATTAGTAAATGGGAGTCGCATTGGCATAAATCATTTTTCACGACATTTTCTGAAAATCAACAAAAGAAAGTTACGGATGAAGAATTTTTCGATTATATAAAATGTATGACCATAACTCCAAACGTTGGTGATGAAGTGTATGATCGTTTAACTACTGAACATATACGTAAAATAACTAAATATTTAGATGATCCTATGACTGCCACAACATTCTCGAATAAAAACAATAAAGGTGGTAACAATAGAATAGTGACGTCTGAGTTAATTTACTATTGGATGGCCGAATTAAGAATACCTTTTTCTTGTGAGAAATGGAACATTAAACGATTGATGGTGCTCATACAAATATTTGAAGCGGAAAGGGCGCCAAGTAAAAAAATGAGTAAACGCGAAATAATGAGTCGCAATAATGCGCTCAATGCCGCTAGACGGAAGCAGTTACATAGTAAAGGTTGAGTGGAGGTGTGATCTCATATGGTAGAATTCAAACAAAAAGGGGACTTCGCAAAACTCAATCGATATTTAGAAAGGATGAGAGAAGTTGCGAAAATTGGGGATTTAGATAAATACGGAAAAGAGGGTGTCGCAGCATTATCGGCTGCCACCCCAATTGATACAGGAAAAACAGCTAATTCTTGGAGTTATAAGATAAACCGTCAAAATGGATCTGTATCCATAGACTTTTATAATTCCAATTTTAGTAATGGTGTTCCTATAGCCATTATATTGCAATATGGACATGCTACGAATAATGGTGGATGGGTTCAAGGCAGAGATTATATAAATCCAGCTATACAACCTATTTTTGATAAAATAGCAAAAAATGCCTGGAAGGAGGTTACTGAAAAATGAGTAGAGAAGTTGATGAAAAAATTGTTCAGATGCGGTTTGACAATAAAGATTTCGAAAAAAACGTACAAACAAGTATGTCGACTATCGATAAATTAAAACAAAAGTTAAATTTTTCGGGCGCCACTAAAGGGCTTGATGATATAAGCGCGGCGAGTAAAAGAGTTGATATGTCCGGACTGAGTAGTGGGGTTTCTACGGTATCTGCTAAATTTTCAGCATTGCAGGTTGTTGGAGCTACCACCCTTATGGACATAACTCGATCTGCTGAAGCTGCCGCTAAACGATTTATTAACGCTTTCACATTTGAGCCGATACATACGGGATTTAATGAATTTGAATTGAAAATGGGCTCTGTTCAGACTATTATGGCTAGTACTGGTGAAAGCTTAGACAAAGTAAATGGTTATCTTGATGAGTTGAACGAATATTCCGATAAAACTATATATTCGTTTTCAGATATGACCACGAATATTGGCAAGTTTACTAATGCTGGTGTTAAGCTTGAAGATGCGGTGGCCGCGATCAAAGGTGTAAGTAACGAGGCTGCTGTATCGGGAGCCAATGCGGAAGAAGCATCAAGAGCGATGTATAACTTTTCTCAGGCGTTATCGGCAGGTTATGTTAAACTTATCGACTGGAAGTCTATCGAGAATGCCAATATGGCCACTGTCGAATTTAAAAACGAGCTTATTAAGACGGCATTGGAACTCGGTACTATTAAAAAGAAAGGTGATCAATACATAACGGTAACAAAAAACGCAAAAGGTTCAATATCTGAAGCGTTTGATGCCACTCACAATTTTAATGACTCATTGGCCCATCAATGGATGACCACGGATGTATTAACTAAAACATTATCCAAGTATGCCGATGAAACTACCAAAATTGGTAAAAAAGCATATGCATCAGCTCAGGATGTCAAAACATTTTCGATGATGATGGATACTCTTAAAGAAACCGCCCAATCGGGATGGGCTCAGACTTGGCAGTTGATCATTGGTGACTTTAATCAAGGAAAAAAATTATGGACAGAGTTAACAAATTTCTTTGGTGGAATGATAGATAATATGTCCAATGCTCGCAATAGAATAGTCGAGATGGTTATGTCTAATCCAATTGTTCAGCTCGGAAAAAAGTTAAAAAATGTTTCTAAAGACGCTAAAGAAGCAATGGGTAAAATTAATGACCTGGGAAAAGTGGTCAATAAGGTTATTAGTGGCGATTTTGGAAACGGACAAAAACGAATCGATAAGCTAACTAAGAGTGGGTATAATTGGACTAAAGTTCAAGATATGGTTAATGAAAAACTTGGAAATAGTGTTCGACACAATAAAAAAGCTATTGAAGCTTCCGCTAAAGGGGTGGAAGTTAATAATGAAAGTTCTTATGCTTTAGAGAATTTATCGAAGGAAAAACTCAAAGATCTCGGATTAACTCAAGACCAGATATATTATTACGGAGAGCTGCAAAAAGAGTCTGCTCGTACCGGGAAATCAATGGACGAGATTATAAAATCACTGAGTAAACAGAAGTCGGGACGAGATTTGTTGATCGATTCGTTCAAAAATTTGGCAGCAGGCTTTACTCCAATCCTTAAATCCGTCGGTGAAGCTTGGCATGAGTTTTTTCCTGAAAAGAACGTTATCGAGAGGGCCAATTCTATTCACGGTGTTCTCGAGAGTATTAATAAGTCGACTAAGAAGTTCAAGAAAGAGATGTCGGGCTCTAGTGAGACTGTTGATAAACTCAGAAGGACTTTTAAAGGTTTGTTCGCTATTGTGGATATGATTACCACTATTTTTGGTGGAGGGTTTAAGATAGCATTTAAGGTTTCAAAAACAATTTTGGACCATTTCAATATAAGTCTTTTGGACGTTACCGCAAATGTTGGCGACGCAGTCGTTGCTCTCAGAGACTTTTTATTTAATAATGATCTAATTGTTAAAGGGGTCGCTTTGTTGGGGTCCGGGGTCAAAATGGCAGGAGATGGTTTCAAAAAGCTTGTTGAATCTATTAAGGGAATACCAAAAGTTCAGGAGTTTATTAATAAACTTAAAAGTATAAACTTTAAAGAAATAGGCCAGAACATAATAAGTGGGTTGAAAAACGGATTAAAAGACGGTATAAATACTGTTCCAAAAATGCTTATGGATTTAGGTATATCTTTACTTAATGCAATAAAAGGTGTTCTCGGAATTCATTCGCCATCGACAGAATTTTTTGATGTTGGCTCGAATATTATCGCGGGTCTTTTAAATGGTATAAAGGATGGGGCATCAGCTGTTTTAGATGTGTTAAAGCAGTTCGGATCTGCTTGTATAAATGTTTTGGGTAAGATTAATTGGGGTAATGTATTTGCCGGAGGCCTTAGTGTTGGTATACTATTAAGTGTTAAGAAAATAGTTGGCGTGGTAGACAAATTTGCTTCTTTAGCAGAAGGTCTCGGAAAGACGTTATCTGGAGTTGGTAATGTGCTGAATGCGTCAGCTGAACATATTGGAAAAATATTGAAAAACACTGCGAAAGTAGTGAAGAATTTCTCCAAAGTAGTAAAAGCACAAGCATTTAAAATGAAAGCTGCTGGCGTTAAAGATTTAGCTATTTCTTTGACTCTTTTAGCGGCATCTGTATATGTACTCGCACAGTTGGATACTGGTAAGCTATGGGGGGCTATAGGTGCGGTAACAGCACTTGCTGCTATTATGGTAGCATTAGCTTGGGCTGTTGATAAGATGTCTGGTTCTTCCGTTTCTATTTCTAAAAATGGAATAAACATCAAAGGAATAAAATCCACACTTATAGCAATCGGTATAGCTGTGCTTTTAATGGCAGCAACTGTCAAGATTATAGGTTCAATGGATCCTTCAGAAGCTAAAAGAGGCTTTTTGGGTCTTGCCGGGGTTGTTGGTGCCATTGTTGCAGTTTTCTTTGCATTTGGCAAATTAACAAATGGCCGTCAAGCAGCTAATATGGATAAAGTCGGTAAGATGATGAAAAAGATGGCTCTATCCATAATATTGATGGGTATAGCTGTTAAACTTATCGGAACTATAAATTGGTCGACAATGGGTAAAGGTGCTGCTTTTGTAGGTGGTTTTGTTATTTTTGTAGCAGCATTAGTTGCTATATCGAAGATAGGTAAGCAATCTGTTATAGATAAGATGGGTAAAATGCTTTTAAGTATTTCTGCATCTCTTCTCATTATGACAATAGTTGTCAAAAGAGTTGGTGGTCTAAGTGTTGAAGCCATGTTAAAAGGTTATGCCTTTATGCTCATATTTATTAAGTTTGTTGCATCCATGGTTCTCATCTCTCGAATCGCCGGTCAAGGTACAATGGGTGAAATTGGTAAGATGTTATTATCAGTATCTATATCCCTATTGATTATGGTCGGTGTAGTGAAACTTGCTGGAATGCTAAGCCTTGGCGATATGGCAAAAGGCGTAATATTCGTGGGTCTGTTTACGATATTCATTAAAGCGCTGGTTAATATTCTTAAGGTTGGACCGAAACAACGAATCGCTAATGTTGCCGCGACGTTATTTGCCGCGTCCATATCTGTTGGAATAATGGCTGGTATTTCTATATTGTTGGGTATGGTAAGTTTGCCAACATTGGCTAAAGGCGTTGTTGCAGTTTCAATTCTTGGTGTGATATTGTCAGGTATGATTGCGGCAACCAAAAAAGCTCGGAATTGCAAAGGTAATCTTATCGCAATGACCGTAGCTATAGGCATTATGGCTGCTGCAGTGTTTGCTTTATCGTTTATTAAACCGGAGAGCTTAGCTGGAGCAGTTATTGCTTTAGGATCGCTTATGCTAATATTCGCGAAAGCATTAACCATAGCTAATACTGCTAGAAAAGGTATAGCCGACATGGTTGTTATGACAGTTCTTGTTGGTATATTGGGGGTTGTATTATTCGCCTTGGGCTCATTGCCTATACAATCGACATTAGGCGCAGCAGCTGGTTTATCCATATTACTGATAGCCATGAGTGCTGCTTTGAAGATTCTCAGCACTATCTCTTCGGTTTCAGTATCGGCGTTAGCTGGCATTGCTGTTCTTACTTTAGTGGTTGCGGGATTAGCCGGAATTTTGTATCTTGTTAGAGATGTGAATCCAGAGTCATCTATCACTAATGCCATATCATTAAGCGCGTTATTACTGGCTATGTCGAAGTCGCTAATTATTCTCGGTGGTGTTGGTAAATTAGGTACTGCAGCATTTATCGGACTTGGGGCCTTAGGTGTACTGATAGTTGGACTCGGTCTTATAATGCTTGGTATCGGTGCTCTTTGTAAAAAGTTCCCAACATTGAAGCAGTTTTTGGATGAGGGTATTGTAATATTGGGTAAAATTGGCGAAGGATTGGGTACTTTCTTTGGAAGCATAGTCAAGGGATTTAGTACGAGTATTTCGTCCGGACTACCACAAATAGGTGCAGATTTAGCGGCATTTATGACAAATCTTAAACCGTTTATTGAAGGTGCTAAAACGATTGACACCTCTGCATTTTCTGGCATAAAAGCATTGGTTGAAATGATAGCTTTGATAAGTGGCGGAGCAATTATCGAAAAAGTCGCATCGTGGCTTACTGGCGGTTCTTCTATGGAAACATTCTCTGAACAATTGGAGAGCTTTGGGGATGCAATAGTAAAATTCTCAAGAAAAGTTTCCGGTAAAATTGATGAGAAAGCTGTTGTCTCAGCGGCATATGCGGGTAAAATGCTTGCCGAAATGTCAAATTCAATTCCTACCAGTGGTGGTATATTTAGTGTATTCACCGGTACTACTGATATGGAAGCCTTCGGTAATGATATAGCGTCTTTTGGAGAAGCTATTGTTAAATTTTCTAAGAAAGTATCCGGTAAGGATTCTATAAACATGAAAGCCGTTCAGGCAGCAGCCAATGCTGGTAAGATTATGGCCGCTATGCAGGCGGATTTAGTTCCATCTGGCGGTGTAGTTCAGTGGTTTACTGGAGATAAAGATCTTGGTGAATTTAGCGAACAACTTTCGGCTTTCGGTGAGGCAATAGTTAAGTTCTCTAAGAAAGTATCCAAAAAAGGAGCTATTAATCAGAAAGCGGTTCAAGCCGCTGCTGATGCCGGTAAAATCATGATCGCTATGCAAGAGAATATAGTTCCATCTGGCGGTGTAGTTCAATGGTTTACTGGAGATAAAGATCTGGGTAAATTTGGAGAGCAGATACTTGCTTTTGGAAATGCTATAATAAACTTCTCTAATGAACTTACCGAAAATGGTGGAATTAATAATGCTGCCATATCTACTGCGGCTTTAGCTGGTGGAATGCTCGCTACTTTACAGAAAAATGTTATGCCATCAAAAGGGGTTATTCAATATCTCCTTGGTGAAAAAAATTTAGCCGACTTCGGATCACAAATAGTATACTTTGGAAAAGCTATTGTGGCATTCTCTAACACAGTAAGTCAAAATGGGGGGATTAATGCCTCGGCTGTTACAGCAGCAGCTAATGCTGGTAAGATTATGACAGCACTTCAGTCCAGTATACCAGAAAAACACTGGATGGATGGTAAAGTAACTCTTGATGATTTTGGTGAAGATATTGCATCGTTTGGTGAGGGATTAGCCGATTATGGTGAAGAACTCGAGGGTGCAAATCTTGGACAAATATCAGCATCTCTAACCTCGGCTTCGAAACTTATTGACTTGACAAAGTCGATGAAAGATTTGAATGTTGAAGGATTGAATAAAGCTGAGGGATTCTCTAAGATAGGTGCAGCTATGAAGTCGTATTCCGATAGTTTAGGGAAAATAGATGCAGGATCAGTCTCAAGCTCAATTGATTCGGCTATTAAGTTGGTTCGACTTTCTACTATGCTGAAGAATTTTAAGCCTGGAAATGTTGAAAACTTTAAAAAGATAACATCCGTTGGTTCGGTTATGAGTGATTATTCGGGTAAAGTCTCGGGTATTAATTCTATTAAAGTGCTGGTATCTGTTGGTGTTGCAAATAAGATGGTTTCCTTACTGGCAAAAATGGGCTCTGTCAATACTGAGGGCGTAGATAACTTTAAATCTGCTGTTGAAAGTCTTGGCTCCATTAACACTACGAAACTGAATAGAGCATTTGGTTCATCTTCTAGTAAAATGGTCGGAATGGCTAGTAAGATGATCGGTGCTTTAAATACTGGTCTTAAAAACAGCCAATCATCTATTACGTCTACTTTTGTAACAGTTGTCAAAAACGCTTTGAGTTCTAATAAAACTGGATTTAGTAGTGCTGGTTCGGATGCGTCTGCTAAGTTTACGTCTGGAATGGAAGGGCAGAAGAGTGTAGTTGAAAGTAAGGCTTCTTCGATTGCTGCGGCGGCAGCTAAGGCGGTACGTAGTCAGTATGATGCTTTCTATAAGGCTGGCGCTCATCTCGCTAAAGGGCTAGCCAAAGGTATAAAAGACAATAAATCCAAAGCAACATCAAACGCTAAAGATATAGTCGATCAAATGACTAATGCCATGGGAAATGGTTCTGGTAAAGGATCATCCAAGGGCGGTAAAAGTGGTAAAAACAGCAGCGGATTACCAAAAGGCATGTCTTACGGGAGTAAGGATTTTGGCAAGCAGGCTGATAAGGCAGCGAAAAACTTTGTAAATCAAGCAAAGAAGAATATGAAAAAATCTGCCAAAAAATTCAGTGCAATTATTGATTCAGTTGATTCTTCAACTACACAACCATCCATTCGACCGGTAGTGGATGTAAGCGATATCAAGACCGGAATCGACGCCATAGACGATATGTTTAGCAATAGTCCTATCGGACTTAGGACAGATGTTAAGACTGCCAATATGATATCTGCAAATCGTCAAAATGGAGATACCGCACTGCTGAAAGCAGTTAAAGGATTGCGTGAAGATTTCGCTTCAGGTAATAACGGCGTTCAAGTTGATGTGCAACTAAATTATTCTGCAGGCTCAGACGCTAATGAGATAGCTAATGACATAGCTATTAATTTACGTAGAGCATTAAGGAGGGGTATTTAATGGCTGAGAGTAAGTCGAAAAAGACAAAATTGTCAAAACCATCAGTAAGTTTATCTCGAAATGGTTATAAGCTTACATTGTCACTTAATGCCAATGACAGCGATGCGAAACACATCTATATAGAAAAATGGGTGTATGAAACAAAGGATATAGGAAAATCGGGTAATAGGGGCAAAGAGCATGAAAAAATAAAAAAAGGGGCTAAGACTACATCTTGGTCCCTAACCCTTAAAAAAGAATCATACTATCCGTTTGTATCCGACGGTTCCGCCGCCAATCCAAAACAATCAGACTACAGTCAAAGAATCGAGAAGGTGGTGTTTAGAGTTTGGACAGAAGGTGTGGTTAAATGGACCACAGGGCAAGGTAAAAAGAAAAAAAATCATTCACGAAAAGTCGAATCGGATTACATATGGAAAACTTACGAATTCGATAATGCTACGAAGCCTTCGGTATCTTTGACATATAATAACGATGGTAACAGCTTTACTGAAAAAGTAGATATTAACGACGACTACAGTATAACCAGTAATAAAAAGAAAGTTACCACTCGTTGTTGGGTTAGGATGACTCAGTTACTTAAAGGGTCAACAAAAGAAACTGTAGTGAGTGGTCATGCAGGAAGGTGGTATAATAGAGATACTGATTCGGAAGTACGAAATGTCATAAGAAATTTGGAAATACCGCCAAGTACGCCAATACGATATAAAGTATACGCTTATGGAGCCGGTCCAGGAGGAAAATCTGATGAAGTAACAGCTCAACATGTTTTTGCTAAACCTTTAGCACCACCTAAACCGCAATTAAAGCGGGTCAATGCATTGAAGAGTAGTCCTGTTGAAAATGGATATGGAATATATATGGTCGGTATAAACATTAATACCGGTTGGGATGCAAAAAATAAGGTATCATGGCATCCGGTGGATAACGTGGTTGTCGAATATCGAGACCAAGATGAATATAAAGGTGCGTCTGATGTGTTTGGCGAATCACAAGGGTCTTGGAGCACCGCTAAAGATAACATAAACAGCGCGATCAAGCAGATACAGACCGATGTTCTAGGTGCCGTGGCCGACGATATGGTTAGGTATTTTCGCATAAGATCCGTGTATGACGGAATACCGACCCCAGGTTATATGAGCGATATTGTTGCTTATGGGAAACCTAGCGAATTAAGTGGGCTTAGTGTCAATAGTCAGAGTGTAGATGGTAAACAATGTTTGGTATTTAGCTGGTCGAAGCCGACGTCTAAACTTTATGGAACAGATCCAAACTCTAAGTTATATAATGGAGGAGTTCTCGGCGAAGATGGTTGTCTTAGAATTAAAATATTCAAGAACAATACGAATACACTTTTGAAAGTGATTAAAGTTCTTACTGACGAATGGCAGGATTGTAAATGGGTTTATGAAATACCCGAATCCGATCTCGATAAAGAGATTGATTATTGTTTCCAGGTTTGCGTCGGACTTGATAATCTGGATCCCGGTGCTAGAAGCGATAATGTTTGGGCTAGAAACATAAAAGTTCCAGCAAAATGTAAAAACGTTGTTGGAATTAAACAATCCAATAACACAACTGTCGAATTGACATGGGATAACCCAACAAAGACGGATGATATTTACAATGGAATCGAGATTGCTTGGTCAACCATGCCGAACGCATGGGAATCAAATAGTTCTCCTTCCACAGTTCAGTTTGAAAATGGAGCAATGACAAAAGCCTACATAACTGGTTTATCAGTTGGTGAAGTATATTATTTCTGGGTTCGTAGGTACGAAGAACGAAATGATTCGACAACATATGGTATTTGGTCTGATGTTTCAGCTGGTGTAATGATGTCAGATGAACCGGACACGCCCGTGTTGACATTATCTCGTTCATGGATCAAAGAGGGAGGTTCTTTGGTAGCACAGTGGATATACCAAGCAAGTGGAAATCTACCACAAACCAACGCTCAAATCGAGATACAATCGGGAAAATCCAGTTGGGGACCAATTGTGAATGTGGATGGCGAAGATGATAAATGTACAGTAACATTAAATTCTTCAGCATTTCCGGCAGGAGATTATAACCTAAGGGTTACAGTAGCCAACGAATTAGGTGAAGCATATTCAGAACCAGTTCCATTAACAGTGGCGGCTATTCCAAAATGTTCAATAACCTCGTCTTCCATTATTGATTATACGTATCCAGTATACGATGACGACGGTAATGAAATCACTAACCCAACGGAAACGACTACGGTTAAAGCTTTAACTGCTTTACCGTTAACTGTTACATTAACCGGCAATGGCGATCTGAATTTATATGTGTATTGCGTTGATGATTATCAATGGGAGCATCCGGATACAACTGATGATGTATTTCAAGGTGATTGCATTTGGACTTCACCAGTCGAGGCTGGGGATTATACCATAACTGACATAGCTTTGGCGGATAATGCAAAATATCGTATACAGGTCGAATGTGTCGATCCCGATACAAATCTTAAAGCTGAAGCGAAATATATCGATTTCGAAGTCCATTGGGCACATCAAGCAATTGCTCCAGTCGATTCGACAGTTACAATAAATGAAGATGGCACTGCCAGTTTGGTGGCTGTTAAACCAGAAGGAGTTTTAGATACCGATGTTTGTGACATATATCGAACGACTGCCGATGGGCGTCATTTATGTTATAGGAATGCTCCTTGGGGAGCTACAATTATCGATTCATTACCGACATTCGGTGAAACGGTGGATAATTCTTATTGTTTCTGTACTCGTACATCTGATGGCGATGAGACATGGTGCGAAATAGGCTACGAATTAAGTGGTTCTGGTATAATCATTAATTACGGGAGTCAGGTCCTTAAACTACCATGGAATGTCTCAAATAGTGACGATAGAACAAAACAGGGTGAGATTAGATCTCATCTCGGAGGTTCTAAATCATTCTATGGATTGCCGTATATTGATAGAAGTAATAGTCTTAGTGCAGAAATCGTCAAAATGGACAATGAAGATCTAGTCAGTAAACTTTATGATCTTTCACGATTTACGGAACTTTGTTATGTTCGTACGTCCAATTGTATAGGGTATCCGGCAGTCGTTGATGTATCAATAAATCGTGATTATAACGATCAGATACTTAGTATATCTCTTAGCGCCAAAGAAGCTGACGCAGAGAACGATTTTCTTGGAAGAAAACCTGACGAGGAAATTATGTAAATAAATTAGATCGAGGAGGTTTTATATGGATTGGAAACAAGGATACACATCAACATACCGTTTATATAAGGTTGATCGGTCTACTTGGGGTGAAAGGGGCGAGATAGAAGGTCTCGTCTCTGCCTCCATTACAAAAGATAATGACAGCACCTTAGTGGAGGATGCTAGTATAAGTTTAGACGGAGATCCAATCAAGGGGTATGTTAGATTAGTTATGGAAGCGAAAAGCAATGCAGAAATGCGTCGAGTCGCTTTAGGAACATTTCTTATAACGTCACCAAAGCGATCTATAAATGGACATCTAGTAACTATCGATTTGGAGAGTTATAGTGTTTTAAAACCCGCATCAGATAAATTACTTTCGACCGGATGGTATTTTCCCGAAGGTGGAGATCCTGTTGCTGGGGCTTTTGAATTATTATCGGGTTGTCTGGAATGCCCAATTGAGCCTACCGAATCAAATATCAGAACAGACAAACCAAAAATTGCGGAAAGTAATGAAACAGCGTTGACAATGGCGCAATATCTTCTTAAAGATACAGGTTACTTTATAGCAATAGACGGTAGGGGATGCGTTTCTATAAAAAAGAAATCCGATGATATAAAAGCTGTATTTGACACCATGAACAATGATGTCCTTATGCCCGAAATTACTGACGAGAGTGATATATTCGATATACCGAATGTTCTCCGAGTTAGTGATGGGTCGGGTAGATATGAAACCATATATAATCATGATGATACTTCTGACACATCTATTGAAAACGTTGGATGGGAAAAATGGTCAGATGAACAGTTATCATTGGATTATGGAGAAACATTATTAAGCAAAGGAAATGAACGTATGGAGGAGCTTTCGAAGACTAAACGTAAAATAAGCTATAGTCGAGAGTTCGATCCAGACATATGTGTTAATGATAAAGCATTATATTTGCTACCTCAGCAAGGAATTGTCGGAACATTCCGAATAGTAAGTCAATCATATGAGATTGGAAATGGGGTGAAGGTTAGTGAGATAGCAGAATTCGAATCTTATAATTGGAGGGTGTAGCATATGGATATTAAAACGCAAAAAATGTTAGCAGACGTAATATTAGATGCTCAAAAAAATGAAGTTAAGTCTTATACTACGACTGCTAAAGTTAAAGGGGTATCAAATGGTGTTGTTTATGTCGAGATACCAGGAAGCGATCGAGTGACTCCCGTAAAGAATACCTCAGTTGCCGTTAAGAAAGGTGATACTGTGGATTTAGTTGTGTCTCATGAAGATACGCATATTACGGGAAACAGAAGTGATGTTGCAACATCACAGTCGGCCACTACGAAACTCGAGAAAGTAGTCGAGGCAAATAAGTTGCAGATGGAAAATAAGCTTAATGTGGTCGGTAATGATATACGACTTATAAACAATGACATAAATGTTATGAACTCTGATATTGAAATGTTAGCATCGGAGCTTAATGTTCAGAACTCGGATATCGAAACTATAAATTCGAGCGTGAAGATTATTAACTCGGCATTTATTATTCAAGACGGAAAGCTTACCGGATTAAGCGAGATCATTACAAATATCTTGAGTACAGAGTATCTTGAAACTGATATGATGAATGCTGATGTTGCTTGGATTGAAGATGGTAAAATTAAAAGAGGCGCTATTGGTACGGTGGAAATTGCAGATGCATCAGTAACCACACAGAAAGTAAAGGATTTATCAGCCGATGTAATTACTACTGGTACGCTTAAAACCGAGTGTCTCATACTCACCACCGACGAAGTTGATCCTGATACTGGAGAAAAGAAGGTGGCTTTGATTACAGCTCTTAATGCTAAAGTGCAGACTGAAGGAGGGAATCTCCTTGATGGAGCCATTGTCAAAGACGGTACTATAGAAGCTGCGAAAATTAAAGTTGTTGACTTAGAGGCTTTTGGAGCAACAATAGGAAATTTTAAAATTGGAACCTCAAGTATCTATAATGGGAAAAAGACTTTAACGGACCCTACGAATGGGGTTTATATTGGCACAGACGGAATCGCCCTTGGTCAGGGTGGTCTTCTCGGTATGGATGACGACTCACCGTTTAGAGTAGAATCGGATGGCGATTTTCATCTTGGTGCTAAAGATAATAATTATGTAAATTTTGACCCTTTTACTGGCGAATTAGATATTAATGCAAAAAGCATCAAAATGGGATCGTCTTCTGTTGCTACAACGGCCAACATAACTGATGCTAAAGTTGATATCGAGGCAGATGTCACAGAAAAACTCAAAGACTATGCCACAATAAACGTGACTGATGAAAAGATATCTACCGCTGTTGGCGTCGTTAAAACTTATGCTAACGATAGCGATGCCGAAATATTAAAAGAGAGTAAGTCATATACTGATCAGACCACAGAAGAAATATCTTCCACAGTTGAAAATATGGATGGTAGATTGAGTACGGTCGAACAAAAGGCTGATGGTTTTACATGGGGCGTTAAAGTTGGTGGTCGAAATCTTTGTCAGAAGACTAATCACGGCACCACAAATTGGGAGTGGTCCATGGGTAATGGTACCGCAGATATTAGTGAAGTAGACGAATATGGGGTTAGGACATGTTTAATGACTAGAAATAACGATACTCGACAAGGTCATTCTATTATCTGTTACAATAATATTGGGCGAGATAAGTGGATTCCAAATGAGGAGTACATTATATCGGTCGATGTTAAGTCCAACGTTGTTACGACTTTTGATGTCAATTTTTATCGAAAAAGTATGTTTGCGAATGTTACTGATATGATTGATCCGTCAAAAACAGTGGTTGGTAATAATGCCACTAAGGTTGATAAATGGGTTACACTTATATGGAAGGTCAAGGCTCTTGAAACTCTTCCAGCTATTGACGCTATGGCAGGAAATAGCCCAGCACCGCCAAACGTTCTATGTCTAAGCAATATGAACTCCGACCCCGGTGTCTCATATCAGTTTAAAAACCTTAAGCTCGAAAAAGGTAACAAAGCCACTGATTGGACGGCGGCTCCAGAGGATATTGAGACTGACATAAAAGAGGCCTCTAGAACAGCCTCAAAATATATGCGTTTTGATTCGGATGGTTTGACGATTAGTCAAAATGCTGAAGCTGAGGAATTAGGGAAGAATATTAACATCACCGACAGCATGATTAACGTACGTAATGGTAATAAAGACCTGGCTAAATACGGCGAAACCATTGAACTAATCCAAAACGACCAATCAATATTTAAGATATCTGTGTCTGACTTTTATGAAAAAATTGGAGATGAGTATGTTCTAATTGAAACAGATCCCAATAATGAAATGATAACATGGAAGTCTTTAGGCGATGAATCCTTGGAAAATATTCATAGCATTGAAATAGATAATGTTGGAAATCTTAATGCTACGATGGTACATGCTTGGCATATACATGCTATAGATAAGTATATACTTTTCCTTCCTCCGAGAGTAAATAACCATCCTGTCTTACACGACGTTCAGCAATTGATTTACTATCCGGATACACAAAAGCTAGATGTATATACGAGCGAAACTTCATTTTATTCAATATTTGTTTCCATAATAGATAATGCTATACGAAGCAGAGTCGATATAACTGGATCGTTATATATCAATAACAAAACAATCTCTAATGGTGGGGATTTGTTATTGACTGACGCATTAACTCCTGTAATTATTGGCGATGTCAATGACGAAAGAATGGAAATAGACAGCATATCTATTGGTACTAAAAAGAAGAATGTTGGGGCTACATTATTTATAAATCCTGACGGAGGCGACGTAATTCTCGGAAGGAGATATGGTCAACATGGAACGAGTTATGAAGAAACCGGAAGAAAATTGTATATGAATGGCCAAACATATTTTAATGATCATATATATTTCGCAAATAATGCGACATTTTTTGGAATGAAATGGAATGGCGAAAAATACATAACAAGATCAAACTTCCAACCTCTTAATTCGAATGGAAACTGTGTATTAGGATATGGTAATTATGACGCCAAAGAAGGAACTACAAATATATATGGATACGGTATCAATTTACAAACTAATAATTACCTGAAGTCCAATCGTAGTTTGAAAGTTTTATGGACCGACAGTACTGGCGGCTTATATATGGGCGCTGGTCATAAAGTCACATTATCAGAAAAGATATCAAATCAGTTAAACGGTATTGTACTGGAATGGAGCGCTTATGCGAATAATGCCGCGCAAAATTACTGGTTTAATCAAATATTTATCCCTAAGGAATTTGTAAAAAAATTTCCTGGAGGAGGTATTGACATGATACTATCCGGAAGATATCTCGGACTGAAATATGTCTACATTACAGATAATGTTATTACTGGAAATGCTGATAATAATGCGGCAACCGTTACTGCATCTGGAGTCACATTTAACCCAAACTATTTCATACTTCGAAATGTATACGGCGTTTAGAAAGGAGATAATAATTATGGATTCAGATATTAAAATCACAAATGTTGACGAAAATGGAAACGATATAGGGGAATCTGAAAGTATCGATTGGTCAAAATGGATTCGCGAACAAACTGAGGAATTGCTTGATGATGACGGTAATGTTATAGAACTCATATCGCATTGTCGTAAGTACACCACCGAAGAAACACAGCGAAAATTATTAAATGATCTCGCTACGACTGAAGCAGAGGATGTGCAAGCTGCTTTATGCGAATTGGCTGAGCAACAGGCTGCATACGAAAACGACGTTAATGCTGCTTTATGCGAATTATATAACTTAATAGCAGGAGGTGAAACTAATGGCTAAAATTTATTTCAGAAGGATTGTTACTGGTCAGATTACTATCGACGATGTTCCAACCAGATATCTTGCAGCGGTAGAAAAAATGTTAGAAGAAATGAATAAGGAGGATTAAGTATGGATTTTTCAGAATTAACTACATATTTTGTAGGCGTGGTATTAGTCGCTTGTTTGGTAGTAGGCTATATTATTAAACATGCGTCATTTTTGAAATGGATTAAAAACGATGATATTCCAGTGATTTTGGCATTTGTCGGTGCAATCCTGAATATGGTAGTAAGTGGCTTATCTATGGAATCGATTGTATATGGTGCACTTATGGGATTAGCGTCGACTGGCTTCCATCAGGCATTTAGTCGATTTGTAGAAGGTTCGGATGAACCTGAAGATGCAGACGATAGCAAAAACGAATAAAAAGAGAGGATGATTGCGATTTGATCAAGGAGATATTTGAATACCTTGATGCGATAACGTCCAACCCTACTGTTATGTTGTTTGGTGCTATAACTCTAATCGAGTTTACACCAATTAAAATTAACCCGTGGGGTTGGATATTCTCTCATATAGGTAACGCCTTAAACAAAAACGTTAGAAAAGATATTGGTGAATTACAGCGTAGTGTTGAGATCGTCGAAAACAAACAAGTAGAATTAAAGCATAAACTTGAAGAAGACCAAGCACAAAACAAACGACGGCATATTCTCGAGTTCGCTAATTCTTGTCGGCGAGGTCAAGAGCACGATCAGGAAGAATGGAATAATGTCATTACTGACATAAAAGATTACGAAAATATAATCAAAGAACAAGGATTAAGCAATGGAGTAATCGAAGAAAACATAAAATACTTAAGGGAATTATATCACGATAGAAACGTAAAAAATGACTTTTTATAAGGAGGATTGATTTTTATGAGTAAAATTATTATAGGCTCAGCAAGGGTTGACGAACGTGGTAAATACTCTGGCGGTAGAGCTGGAGACCAGACAAAAAAAGAAGTCAGCACTCAACCTTACTACAAACATCCAAAAGGATGGTATGTATTACGTCCGAAGAAGATTTCGGTGGCAAATGCAATTGCTGACTCAATGAACACAGCATGTGCTAATCCAAACGTTGGATATGATCAGGGTAATCGAGAAAGTGTTCTTAAATACGGGACAAAAACAAAAACAAAATGTGAATGTGACTGCGGCTCTTTGGTTCGTCAGTGTGTTAAAGAAGCATCCGGAAAAGATCCGGGAAATTTCAACACAGAGAACGAAGCTTCGATGCTTGAGAAGTCTGGATTATTTGAAAGTCGTAAGTCGGTTGGTATGTTGACAAAACTTTATAATGGAGATGTTCTTGTCACAAAAACCAAAGGACATACCGTAGTCGTTGTATCCGGACGTGCTCGAAAAGAAGGTAAAAAAGCAAACAAGAAATATTCCGGAGAGTTTCCGAAACTCCCATCGAGAGGTTATTATACTATTGGAGATGGGTACGAAATTAATACTACATATACTTCGGAAATTAAGAAAATTCAGAAGTTCTTGAACTGGGTTTGCGATGCCTCACTTGATATCGATGGTAAATACGGAAAGAAAACTAGCGATATGGTTCGCAAATTTCAGAAACAGCACGGTTTAGAGATGGATGGAAAGTTCGGTGCTAGAACACTTAAGAAAGCAAAAACAGTAAAGCGATAAACCGTCAAAATGGAAGAGGGGCTGTTAATAACAGTCTCTTTTCTTTTTCTCTACGCGAAAATTACAAACACTTTAATGATAAACTATAAATAATATATTATCTAAGGAGGATAACATTATGTTGGAAACAGCTAAAAAATTAAAAGATGAAATGAACGAAACGATTAAAGACTCTATGAACTATGTAGGCATTGATGAGATCGCAAATGCAGATCCAAAAATGGCTTCGTTGTTTGCTAGAGTTGTAAGAATTTGTAAACTTCAGGGAGATTTGTTAGTTGAACAGGCAGAATTGTTGGAAAGAATTGATAAGAAACTGAAATAGTTTACGAAAAGATTGAGCTTCGGCTCTTTCTTTTATTTTTCTCAAAATGAAAACCGAAAATTTCCCGGAAGGGATTTTTCCATAAAACAATTAAAAAGGAGAATAAAAATGTCACTTTGCATACTTATTATTGTCGTATTTTCTATCGGAATGTTACTTGGTTTTTTATTTTCATTCATTATTTATATGATGAATTCAGTATACGGAGAAATTTCGATAGATGAAACCAACGAAACATTCAATTTTAAATTAAATAGTGAAAAAATCCTGAATACTAAATCTAAACGCATTATACTTACAATAACACATGATGATTCGCACGAATAACAGGCTCTATTATGGTAACGTTAATATTTTATTTGAAAGGAGTAATAAAATGAAAGAAAAGGTAAATAACAAATTAGTTGAGGAAGTTTCAAGAGAACTTGATGAATTAGGTAGCTTGGACGTTGGCTCAGAGGAGTATAAGACCACGGTCAATGGTGTTACGTCGTTAGTCGACCGAGTTATCGAGATTAACAAATTTGATCATGATCTCGAAGATCGCAAAAAAGAAAGCGAACTTAAAGAGAATCAGATGAAAGAAGATGTTAAAGATCGATGGATTCGAAATGGATTAACAGCAGCAGGCATCGTTGTTCCAACGGTATTAACTATTTGGGGAACATTCAAGACACTTAAGTTTGAGGAAATTGGAACTATCACAACGACATCTGGTAGACATTTCTTTAAGAACTTGTTTAAGTAAATATTGTTATCAATCGTTGACGCTGAGGAAACTTGGTGTCTTCGATTTTCTTTTTTTTTTAAACGCGAAATATACAGCCTATTTAATGGATAAATATTAATAATATTTCAAAGGAGGTATATGCTATGAAAAACATATTAGACATGATCATACCGAAGAAAAGAACTATTTATGTGTTTAATAGTGAAACAACGGAATTGTTAAAAGCATTAGCTACACTCGATTCAAAGGGAATACACGATATTAACTTATCGACAATCCCAGAGATAGATACTGGTTGGTGGCGAATATCATTCAAATCTGCTATTAAGAAATGGTCTGAAATTCGAGATGATTTAAATGTAAAACGAGTTTGGATTATCGATCAGATACCGAAACAAGATAAAACTAATGTTTATTCAACGGATTAGGGCAAATGCCCTTTTCTTTTTTTACGCGTAGAAAACATATCCTATAATGATAAAGTTACTTAATATATTATAAAAGTAAAAGGAGGAAATAAAATGATATTATTAACAATTTTAATAATTATGGCTTTGACTTTAATGGGTGTCGCAATTATCGGTATTAGTATTGCCGGTAGTGTAGGCGTTATATTATTCGGAGACATAATTGTATGTGTAGTATTGATCATATTATTGATCCGATGGATTATAAAACGAAAGTAATGCATCTAAAGATTGAGCTTCGGCTCTTTCTTTTATTTTTTTCGCGAATAAAACAACTCCTATTATGAAAGGAGTGTGATATTTATGTCCATAGAAAAATAGTACTAATTTTGGGAACTTATCATCATGCAAATCTTATAGATATTCACAATGCTTTACATGCTTTGGGTTTAAGAACTGATAAGCAAGCTGAGGAATTCAATAAGAAGCATGCAATGAAGATCTTTAATATGTACAAACGAAGAGGATATGATATTGACAAATGAGACTAAAGCCTTGGTTGAGATATACTAAGGCTTTTCTCTTTTATTTTTCGCGAAGTTAACATATTATATTATGAAAGGAGTGATTTATATGTTTGATTTTTTAAGAAAAAAGTTAAAAAAAGAGGATCCAATATTGAAGGAGATAAACAGACAAACTGAAGAATTAAAAGCTATAACTGATTCTATGCATAGAGATAACGAATCGTTAGAAGCTGATATTCAAAAAGCGGAAAGTTTATTACTTAATATGGGATACTCACAAGAAGATTTGGAAAAAATAAAAACGAAATCAAAACTTAAAGTGGTCAAGTAAAAATTAAGGAGAATAGACTTAGAGTAAAATCTGAGTCTTTTTTCTTTTATATTTCGCGAAATTTACAATTACTATAATGAGAGAGAAACGGAGTTATATGATTGGATGACGATTATAGATTTTATCTATAAGGTTAGCCTATACCTGATCGGTTTATACCGATATATGGTTAGTCGTATAATGAAAGCAATCTCTTTCTTTTTTCGCGAATAAAACATATCCTATTATGAAAGGAGGTGAATAAGATGGGAAAGAAATTCAAATTCAAATCATTACTTATTCCTTTGATTATCGGCGCTGGCGCTTGCGTTAGTGCTATTGTCGATTCAAAAAAGGAAGACAAAATGGATGAGCTGATTGATAGAATCGATCGTCTCGAAACTTCAAAAGAAGAGGAGGAGTCTGAATAAGACTCTTTCTTTTAACTTTGTTTAATGAAAGGAGAACAAGAGAATGAATTTATCAACATTTTCAAAGAGTGTACGAGCTGGGAAGGTCGTAGAGGAAATTGGTGAGAAAAAAGAGAAAGTAATTCGTGAAAAAATTGCTCAGGATCGAGTGGATAAAAATCCTGTAAGTAGTTCGGAATTCGTTGTGGTTGGCAGCGGAGACGTTCTCTTTATGGAGCCGATATGCGGTAAACCATTCAAATCAGACAACGAGTATGTCCGTAAAGTTATTAACGATTTCAACTATAGAATGACAACTGGGAGAGAAGAGTATATTCCCCTGTCTGAGTTCTTCTCTTATATTTTCAACTATGAAAGGAGAATAAGATGAGTAAATTATCAACATTTTCAAAAAGTCTAAGGACAAGTTTAGTTAAACACAGTCCAGAAATTCTTACCGGCATCGGTATTGCGGGTATGATCACGAGTACAATACTTGCCGTAAAGGCAACACCAAAAGCCTTAACTCTTATTGCTGAGGCAGAGGATGCAAAATTTGACAATGGTCACGGTGAGGCACTCACAAAGAAAGAGATTATTAAAGCTGCCTGGAAACCATATATTCCAGCCATTTCAACAGCTGTAGTTTCTACAGCATGTCTTGTTGGATCAAGCTCAATTAGTGTCAAACGCAATGCGGCTTTGGCTACGGCATATCAGCTCTCCAAAACAGCTCTTTCCGAATACAAAGAGAAGGTAGTTGAAGAAATTGGAGAAAAGAAAGAAAAAAACATTAGAGAAAAGATTGCTCAGGAGAAAGTTCATAAAAAATCAATCAAAGAGTCTGATGTGGTTGTTGTCGGAAGTGGCGATGTTATATTTGTTGAGCCGATTTGCGGCAAAGCGTTCAAGTCTGAAATTGAACATGTTCGAAAAGTGATCAATGACTTGAATTATCGATTATTAGGTGGCGAAGAATATATTGCATTATCTGAATTCTACGACGAAGTCGGACTTAAACATACTAGAGCCAGCGATTCACTTGGTTGGAATCTTGGTAGAGATGGTCAGATCGAAGTTGATTTCTTAGCAGCTAAAACCGAAGACGGTAAGCCATGCCTCATGCTTGAATATCAGGTTGAGCCTAGATGTGATTATTCGACACTATATTAATGTCGCGTGAAAAACAAATTCTTTAATGGTAACATATATTAAAATCATAAGGAGGTAACTAAAAATGAAAAAAGGTTTAGGTTTAATCGGAGCAGGACTTGTTGCGGCAGGAATCGGTTGTGCTACGTTTTTAAAGCACAAGAATGACGAATGTTATGTCGACGAACTGGATTTCGAGGAAGATGAACTTGTTGAAGAAGAAAGTGAATCTTCAAGTGAAGAAGAGTAATGTTGCTGCAAAGGAGGAGTGCCTTAATTTGGTGCTTCTTCTTTTGTGTTTTTTTTGTCAGAAAGGAGAATAAAATATGAACGAAACAAAAATTTTAGATTTATCAAATCTTACTGATTTGGAAATTGCTGCCATTAAGAACGGGTTCTATAAATTTATGAATGAGGATGGGATTCGTTATTTCGGAGGTATATCAAACAAAGCAGAATTGAAAGAGGTAAATAGATTTTTTGGATACACAAATAAGAAAACTCTTATTACCGGAATTGTGCTTGGGTTCGGGTGTTCTTTCGTTAGTCGAAAAATTAAGTCGATTCGAAGTAATCCGGATATTTCTTCGCTTAACGCTTTAAAGACGTTTTTAGGCATTCGACCATCATCAGAGGAGCCGAACGAAGATTGTAAGGGGGATTGATCATGATTCGTTATGTTTATGACGGGCCAGTATATGTGTTTCAAACGCTTGTGTCAAGTTGTTGGCATGGTGAAACTATGGCTGATACCGAAAAAAAAGCAAGATCTAATTTAACATATCAATATAAAAAACAGACTGGCCGAGCAAGGACCGCTAAAGTTAGACTTACAGGAGATGTTAAGCCAGCTATCCCAATAATAACAAATTAAAGGAGGTGATATAGTGACGATGGATTATAAATCAAACTCGCATAGATCAAAAAGCGAGAAGCCAGAAGAAAAAAAGATCGAAAAAGTAGCTTCTGGAAAAGTTCGAAAAAAGAGTGGATTGAGTAAGATTAGGGATAATTTATTATCCGAAGACGTCGGTAGTATGAAAACATATATTTTCACTGAGGTATTTATTCCAGCAGCCAAGAAAGCAATTTCAGACATTGTGGACATGGCTCTATATGGTGAAATAAGATCAAAAAAGAGAGAAAGTTCGAGTAGTATTCCTTATATATCATATGATCGTTTTTCATCTGATAAGCGCCGATCGAAAAGTAATGAAAGACGTCGGTATAACGTGAATTATACGTACGATGATATTATCTTAGATACAAGAGGCGAGGCTGATGAAGTATTAGATCAATTGATTGCTATCATTGACGAATTTGATGTCGCTTCGGTAGCCGATTTATACGATTTGGTCGGCGTTTCGCGTAACTTCACTGATCAAAAATACGGATGGGATAATCTAAGTTCCGCTTCGGTCGATCGTGTTCGAGGCGGAGGATATGTTCTCAGATTACCTAGAGCAAAACCAATTTAAGGAGGATTTCAAAATGGATTTAGACAAAATCATAAAAGAGGACTACAGTCTCAAGTTCGACGAGATTCGTAAGGCTTTAGTCACACAGAGTCATTTCAAATACGGAAAAGCATCCCGTAATTTCGCAACCGGAAATGTTGATGCGGTAGGTTGTATGAAGAAATGTCTCGCTAAATTTGAAGAGACTGGTAACACCGAATATTTAGCCGATTTGGCTAATTACGCAATGTTTAGATACATGTGGCCTGCTAAAGGTGAATATTTTAAACATACAGATTCGAGTGAGTCAGCAGGTATTGAAGGTATGTCTATCAAAGAGATTGAGGCATACCGTGACAATAATTATTAGGAGGTAATAAAATGAAATTTGAAAATTTAACAAAAGGAGCAACTAAAGTATTTTATCGTACTGTTCTTAAATTGAAAAAACATAGTCCAGAAATTCTGGTCGCAGCCGGCGCTGTTGGAACGGTAGCTACAACCGTATTAGCTTGTAGAGCCACTACTAAAGTTGGAACTATTTTGGATGAGGCAAAAGAAGATCTGGAATTGATCCGTGAATCTAAAAACAAAGTCGAATCCGGAGAAGAACTGAAATGCGAGGACGGTAGTATTTACACAATCGAAGATGTTAAGAAAGATACTTTTATTGTATATACTCAAACCGGTGTCAAAATGGCAAAATTGTATGGAACGTCTATCGCAGTTGGTGTGTTATCATTGACAAGTATTCTCGTTGGTCACAATATTCTTCGTAAGAGAAGTTTGGCTCTCGCCGCTGCTTACACTGCTATCGATAAAGGATTTAAAGATTATCGTAAGAGGGTCGTTGAAAGATTTGGTGCTGATGTAGATCATGAACTTCGTTATGACATTAAACCAAGAGAAACAGTTGAAAAAGTAACTGATAAAAAAGGTAATGAAAAAGAAGTAAAGAAAACTGTTGACGGAATCACAGATCCTAACTCATACAGTGATTACGCACGCATCTTCGATGACGGATGTACTGGCTGGTGTAAAGATGCAGAATACAACCTGATGTTCCTTAAGGCTCAGGAAAACTATGCGGATGACTTATTGAAAAGTCGCGGCCATTTGTTTTTGAATGAAGTATACGATCTTCTCGGTTTTCAAAGAACTAAAGCCGGTAACGTGGTTGGATGGATTTATGATGAGAAAAATCCAGTTGGCGACAATTTCGTTGATTTCAATATTTTCAATGTTAATTGCCCTAAAAATCGGGATTTCGTAAACGGCTACGAACGTTCAATCATTCTCGACTTTAATGTTGATGGTCCAATTCTCGAATACATCTGAATGGCCGGACTCGATAATTCTTATTCTGGAAATCCTATGCGAGATTTATTTGATTTCTGGAATAAGTATTAAAGAGAATCAAAAGGAGGTTCTATGATACTAAAAAAAATACCGAGGATATTCGCTATTGGAGCATTAACTTCTTATATTTCTGTAGTCGGTGTTTGTGCTAACGAGATAGATATGCCTAAAATAGGTATTGAAAAGGGCGTTGATTTTCCCATAATTCCACAGGTAAAATTACCGATTAAGAAAAAACAAATTATAAGACATGAAAAAGTGGTAAAAAAGAAACGAGTAAAATGCTCCATAGGGTGGACAAAGACATCGGTCAATGTTAGACGAGAACCAAATGTTGTTTCTGATATTTTAGAAACATATTCGTTTAATAAAAAAATTAAATACATTAAGCATGACGATGAATGGGTTGAAATAAAATTCAAAGGTGAAAATGCGTATATATGTAAGAAGTATATTTCGAAAAAAAAATGTACTTACAGAGATTATGTCGTTCCTAATACTTCCGGTTTCAAAAGTTATATGTCATATAAATGCATAACTTCGACTAGCTCACCTCAGTATAAACTACAGAGACAAAAAGCAGTTACTGGAAAGTACGGAATACGTCAAATAAACGGTCGTTATTGTGTAGCTATAGGCTCGCATTTTGCGAGAAGGGTTGGGACCTTATTTGATCTTATTCTCAAAAATGGAACGATAATTCCCTGTATATTGTCTGATCAAAAATCGGATAAGGATACCGATAGTCAAAATATTGTAACTAGACATAATGGATGTTTGTCGGAATTCATTATAGACCCTAATGCTTTAAAACATGAAGCTAACAAAATGGGTGATATTTCATATTGTAATGAAAAATGGAACAGTCCAGTTAAAAAAATAAGGGTCTATAAATAATGAAAGGAGAACAAAAATGAATAATGGATTAAGTAAAATTTTATTTTTTGCAGCCGGCGCTATTGTTGGCTCGGTAGCAACTTGGAAATTCGTAGAGAAGAAATATAAACGAATTGCAGACGAGGAGATCGAATCTGTTAAGGAGCATTTAAGAGTTAAGATGGAAGATTTTCCTGATAAAGGCGTAGAAGAGGACGTTGATGAAGCAGAAACCGAAAAACCGGAAACTGAAGAGTCAAAACCAAAAGCAATAAGTACAACAAGTATCAAAGAGATTAAGAAAGCCAACTATGTCGACTATTCAGCTATCTCTCATGGCTTGGGTTATTTATCAGAACCAAAAGAAGATAACACAGAAAAACAGCCAGGTACTTCTCCATACATTATCGATCAGAACGATTTTGGTATGATTGAGGATTACAGCGTGGATAGTATGTTATACCACGAAGATGATTATCTCACTGACGAAAACAATGTGTTGATCGATAATATTGAGAATTCGGTTGGTTACGAATGCCTTAATGAGTTCAAAGAATCGAATACAGATGTTGTTTATGTCCGAAATGACGAAACAAAGACAGATTATGAGATCCTTAAAGTTGACACCAATTATAAGGATCTGGTTGACCAGGAGGAATAATGTATAATAAGATATCGAATTTATATTTTAACTGGCTCGACTCTTTAGTATCAATCGGTCGATATCGAAAACCGTTTTCCTATCAAAAATTGTTAATGCTTCTGCATGATACAGAATTCGTTTATATTTGTGATTTGGATAAAAATAGAGCTGCTGATGGAATTTCTCTAAGGTACCAATTTGCAGGTGTGTGTACCGAATACGATGAAGATGAAATTCTCCAATGTTTGGATGATGCTCCATGTAGCGTATTGGAGATGATGATCGCCCTTGCAAAACGATGTGAAAACACTATTATGGATGATCCTAAAATTGGTAATCGAACTCAACAGTGGTTCTGGACAATGATCACAAATCTTGGACTCGGGGATATGTACGATTCCAGATTTGATAGGCATTATGTCAAAAAGGTTGTTGACAAATTCTTAAACAGAGAATATAGTCCAGATGGTGATGGTGGATTATTTCGTATACGAAACTGCGATGAAGATCTCAGAACCGTGGAAATTTGGACTCAACTATGCTGGTATCTGGATAGTATTTTGTAAATAAACCGAAGAAAGGGGGATATGAAATGTAATGGATTTCTTTAATATTTCAACAACCTCGAAAAAGCGAGGCACTATTGATATTTATCCAAGTTTTATCATCAATAACGAGAGTCAAGATCTTATGATTCGAGGCGGCGACTTTTATGCAGTTTGGATAGAGGAGCGTGGATTATGGTCTACGAATGAGCAGGATGTAATTCGATTGGTAGATCGTGAGCTTAAGAAATATGCTGACGAATACCGAGAGAAAAGCACAGACTATATCAATGTTCTTTATATGCGAAATGCCGAATCTGGCACTATCGATTCCTGGCACAAATATTGTCAAAAGCAGATGCGTGATAATTTTCATCCGCTCGATGAGCGCCTTATATTTTCGAATACCGAAACAAAGAAAGATGATTATGCCAGTAAAAAGTTACCGTACCCTCTTGAGTCGGGTGATATTTCAGCTTACGATAAGCTTATGTCAACATTGTATTCTGAGGAAGAGCGGCAGAAAATTGAATGGTGTATCGGGTCGATCGTTGAGGGCGATTCGAAAAACATTCAAAAATTTATGGTGTTTTATGGCTCAGCAGGAACGGGTAAATCGACTGTATTGAACATCATTCAACAATTGTTTGAGGGTTATTATTCGGTTTTTGACGCTAAGGCATTAGGATCAAGCAGTAATTCATTTGCACTCGAAGCATTCAAATCAAATCCACTCGTTGCTATTCAGCACGATGGCGATTTATCGCGAATTGAAGATAATACTAGACTTAATAGTTTGGTATCACATGAGCTTATGACAGTTAACGAAAAGTTTAAGTCAACATATTCGAATAGGTTCAACGCATTTCTATTAATGGGTACAAATAAGCCTGTTCGAATCACTGACGGTAAATCAGGTCTTATTCGAAGATTGATTGACGTTAGTCCAACCGGAAATAAATTGCCCGGTAAACAGTACAAAGATATTATGAATTCCATAAAGTTTGAACTTGGAGCAATAGCTGATCATTGTCATAAGGTGTATTTATCCGATCCTGGACGGTATGACGATTATATACCTACGGCAATGATGGGGGCTTCGAACGATTTTTATAACTTCATTATCGACTCCTACAGTGTTTTCAAAAAAGAAGATGGAACAACTCTGAAAGCTGCTTGGGAAATGTATAAGAATTACTGTGATGAGGCAAAAGTTCCATATCCGTATTCACAAAGAAATTTCAAAGAAGAACTCAAAAACTATTTTTGGGATTTCAATGAGCGGTTTAATTTTGATGATGGAACTAGAGTTCGAAGTTACTATAGTAGATTTCGTACTGATATTTTCGAAACCGAAAAAAATCCGGAGGTAAAAAATGACAAAAACAAACCAAAACTCATAGAGTTCAAAAAGCAAAAGAGTATTCTTGACGACGTCCTTAGTGATTACCCAGCTCAGTATGCTAGTACAAACGGGTATCCAATTGCAAAATGGGATGCATGTGCTACTAGACTAAAAGATCTTGATACCGCTAGGCTTCATTATGTCAAACCTCCTTTGAATCATATTGTTATTGATTTTGATATTAAAGGTGATGACGGTAAGAAGTCATTCGAGAAAAATTTGGAGGCGGCTAGTAAATGGCCAGAGACCTACGCCGAACTGAGTAAAAGTGGTTCGGGTATACATCTACATTATATTTATAGTGGAGATGCTGAAAATCTCAGTCGTATTTATGACGAAGATATTGAAATAAAGGTTTTCACGGGTAACGCATCATTAAGACGTAAGTTGGTTAAATGTAATAATTTACCAATTGCGACTATTAGCTCTGGATTACCTACGAAAGGAGAGAAAAAAATGGTGAATAAAGATGTAGTGCAAACTGAGAAAGGTTTACGTACGACTATTGAAAAATGTCTACGAAAAGAGGTTCACTCAGCTACTAAACCAAATGTGGATTTCATATTCAAAATTTTAAATGACGCATATGAAGGTGGTTTGCACTACGATGTAAGTGATATGCGAAATGCAGTGATCGCATTCGCAGCAAACAGCAATAACCAAGCAGATTATTGTATCAAATTGGTTAATAAAATGCATTTTAAATCTGAGGAGACATCTCTGGGTAATGTAGATCCTAACTCAGACCTCATCTTTTATGATGTTGAAGTATTCCCTAACTTATTCTTAGTAAACTGGAAAAAACGAGGTAAGGATAATCCAGTAGTCAGAATGATAAACCCGAGTCCTTCAGATATTGAGGAGCTGCTTCGGTATAATTTGGTTGGCTTCAACTGTAGGCGATATGATAACCATATAATGTATGCTAGATTGATGGGTTATACGAACGAACAATTATATAACTTATCACAGAAGATTATATCTGCTCAGAAGGGATCTGGTAATGACGGTTTGTTCGGTGAGGCTTATAATTTGTCGTATACAGATGTGTACGATTTTGCTTCTGCTGGAAATAAGAAAAGTTTGAAGAAGCTTGAGATCGAGATGTCCAATAAAGCCAAAGATCCAAATTCCAAGATGGATGACGATCTTAGAGAAATGTTATTGAAAATTAAGCATCAAGAGTTAGGTTTACCTTGGGATAAACCTGTTCCTGAAGAATTATGGCTTAAGGTTGCTGAATATTGTGACAATGATGTTATCTCAACAGAAGCGGGATTCGAATATTTATCTGCAGACTGGACAGCCAGACAAATTCTAGCCGATTTAGCTGGATTAACAGTTAATGACACCACTAACACGCTTACAACCAGAATTATATTTGGTAATGAAAGAAAACCTCAAAGCGAGTTTAATTATCGAAACCTCGCTGAGCCAGTACATGACTTAGACGAGGGAACTTATGAATTCTTAGCTGAGGCTTGTCCTAAGATGATGGAGCAAACTCATGGTGAGGACGGTTCGCTCTTGCCATATTTTCCTGGTTACAAATATGAGAATGGTAAATCAACTTATAGAGGAGAAGACGTTGGCGAAGGTGGATATGTTTATTCCGAACCAGGTATGTATGGTGATGTAGCATTGCTTGATATTGCGTCCATGCATCCTCATAGCGCTATTGCTGAGGTATTATTTGGAGTCAAATTCACTAAGGCTTTCCGTGATATTGTCGAAGGTCGTGTATCCATAAAACATAAAGCCTGGGATGAGGTTAACCATATGTTGGATGGTAAGCTCACGAAACATATTCAGAAAGTTATCGATGGTGAAATGACAGCTAAGGATTTAGCTAATGCATTGAAGACAGCTATCAACTCTGTATATGGTTTAACATCAGCAAACTTTGTTAATGCATTTAGAGATGTTCGTAACAAAGACAACATTGTCGCTAAACGTGGAGCTTTATTTATGATTGATCTCAAACATGAAGTTCAAAAACGAGGATTTACTGTTGCTCACATTAAAACAGACTCGATAAAGATTCCGGATGCCACCCCTAAAATCATTAAATTTGTTATGGATTTCGGTGAACGATACGGTTATACTTTCGAACACGAGGCTACATACGACAGAATGTGCCTTGTGAATGATGCGGTTTATATCGCTAAGTATAAGACAGATGCCGAATGTGAGACAATGTATGGGTATGTTCCGGGAGATAACGTCGATCACGGAGGTCAGTGGACAGCAACAGGTAAGCAGTTTGCGGTACCATATTTATTTAAGACATTATTTAGTCATGAAGAAATTACTTTCACTGATATGTGTGAAACATTTGCTGTTTCGAAGGGCGAGTTATATTTGGATATGAATGAGAATTTGCCAGATGTAAGTCAATATGAAAAAGAGCTCGATAAGCTTGAGACTGATTATAAGAAAGGAAAAATCTCAGATACCACTTTTGAACCTGCTTCATTAGATTTAGTTGATAAAATCAAAGAGGGTCACGCCTTGCAATTCGTAGGTAAAGTGGGTCAATTCTGTCCAATTAAACCTGGATGTGGCGGTGGAATTTTATATCGTGTAAAAGATAACAAAAACTATGCAGCGTCTGGCTCAACTGGTTATCGATGGCTTGAATCAGATATGGTGTATTCATTAGGTAAGAGAGGAGATATTGATCGTTCTTTCTATAACAAACTTATTGATGACGCAGTGGAAGTTATATCTAAGTATGGTGACTTCGAATGGTTTGTATCTGATGATCCTTATATTTCAAAAAGAGAGGCCTGGCTTTATCCAGACAATGAGGAAGATGAGTTACCCTATAACTGATGTGGATAGCAGATTATGGAACATATTTGTACAAAATCCACAATAACTATTAAAAAATTATTTAAAGAAAAGGAGATTAAATTATGGAATTAACATTTGCACCAAGAGGTATTTTACAGATTAACGACGCTAGAATTATTTATAGAAACTTCAGTGGAGAAGGATCAAAATACAATCGTGAAGGAGACCGTAATTTCGCTTTGGTTATTCCGGAAGAGAAAATTGCTGATGCTTTGGCTAAGGAAGGTTGGAATGTTAAAGTTAAACCACCTAGAGACGAAGACGATTCTCCATTCATGTTCTTGCCAGTAAAGGTCAAATTCAACGACAGAGGTCCTAATGTATATTTGGTATCCGGACGTAGAAAAGTTAAACTCGATGAAGGTTCTATTTCCATGCTTGATAATATCGATATTGCTTGTGTGAATTTAGATATTCGTCCATATGATTGGGAAGTCAATGACAAGACTGGTCGTACAGCATATTTGCAGGGAATGGAAGTTATCCAGGAACTCGACAGATTTGCCGCTGATTGTATCGAGGATGAGGCTCGCGAATAAAACAACTCCTTTAGTGAAAGGAGTGATGGATATGATAAAATACAAGCATATCGAAGCAGCAAGAGAGGTTCGACTTTGGATTGGGCAAATTATTGTTCCCGCAGCGACAATTGCGGTAGCTGGGATGTCCATTCCGGAAGTTCGAGAAGCTATCGCTGCCAAAGCTAAACTTGTAAAACGTAACATCAACAAGAAGTTAAAACAAAACTAAAAGTTTAAGACTCAGCGTAAAACACGTTGGGTCTTTTTCTTTTATATTTTTGAAAGGAGAATAACTATGAGAACAGAAAGTTGGTGCGGATATAATATTCGCTTTGTAGAAGTAGATGGAGAATGGTATGCAATCCTTAAGGATATTTGTGATGCTTTAGACTTAAGAACTGATAAGGTAGCTAGCAGACTCGATCCTGATATGCTGGAGAGGGTTAGAGTTGATATATGTGACCACCTTTCAAAGGAGGTCAGATCAAGAGCTAGAAAAACACAGGACATGCTTGCAGTCAATGAAATTGGAATCTATGAAGCATTATTTGCTAGTAGACGCCTTGAAGCACGTAAATTTAGACGCTGGTCTGCTACAGTATTGCAGAAATTAAGAAATCGAGTCGGCCTCGAACAGTATGAAGTTATGAGGATAACTAATCCCGATATTCAGGAAGATATCGATCATATTCTGGACACTTTATTCTATGATCCAGAAACCGGAAAGCTCATGCAGTCCATAACAGTTCAAGGTGGAGATGTTGAACAAGTAGTGTTTGAATAGAAAGGAGAATGATACTTATGGAGAAAATATTATTAATTGCCAGAAACGATGGACAGTGTGATGAATGGTTACGTTATTTAACAAAAAATATTCCTTCAACAATGTTGAATAAACAACGTAAATCATCATTTTCCAAGGACATTTTTACAAATAACCACCTTATAATCATAAGACCTAAAAATGAAAGTTGTTATCTAGGAAGACGACCGAATTATCATTATGCTTACGGATCAGAAGTAAATAACTATTTACTGTCTAAAGGTTCTAAACGACTAACATCTTTAAATGATGTAATTGATATTGTGGTGAGAGAATGAGATGATATGGAATGATAATATTTCTTTTGAAGGTTTTCAGGAAAAGATAGACAATTGGTACGCTGACAAAGACTTCGAATTGTGTGATCCACCTATCGATGCGCAGTTTGCTCTGGATTTGATATTTAAAACTTTAGTGGATGACAAAGAGGACTATCATTGTTTAACTAACGTGCCAGAATCTACGGAACAAATTAATTCTATTATGCTGGATTTAGTATTAAGAAAGTATAGTAGAAAATATAGAAAATTTAAAAGAAAAAGAAGGAGAATGTAATGCTTAATATCTATGTAATAGGTTCTTTATCCCGTGGCAAAAAGATTAAAGAAATAGCTGAACATTATATGTCTCTCGGACACCATGTAGATTATGTTAAAAAACAACCAGAAACACCATTTAGAAAATTGGTGGAGGACTGCTTTGACAAGATAGAAAAAGCGGATCAGGTGATTGTTATTCCGAGAGATGACGGTTCTATTGGAGAAGGAACTACTTATGAGATTGTTTTTGCTAAACGTGTCGGAACAAGTGTTGCATTTTTTGACATTTAGAAAGGAGAATGTATCATGAAAAAACGTGGAACATTAGGATTGGTATTTGACTTTATTATGACATTCTTAACCGGGGGATTGTGGTTGATTTGGATCCTGATTAGATATTTAAGAAGAAGCTAAAAGTAACTGGGCCCTCCGAGGAAAGATTTTTTACTTATTGCTTAAGATCGAAAGGAGAATTAATATGGCATTAGCGAGAAAATGTGATAGGTGTGGAGTATTCTATGACAGATACAATGAAGATAACAACAGTTGTAATGTTGAAAATACTAATGCTATGGCATTTATATTTCATCATAAAAACAATACTCATGACATATGTAAACAATTTGATCTTTGTCCGAATTGCAAAGATGAATTAGTAAAATGGATATTGAAAGGAGAATAATTTTGTACAGAAAAACGCTTAGAAATTCTACGTACGATTTGCGCAACGATATGCTTAAATCGTCTGAAGCACTCAAGGTTGCTATGAATAGCGTGTATGGTCTCAATTCGCACAGCAAAACTCTTGAATATGCTGCGAATGATATAGAAGAAACAATAAAAACATTATATAATAAAATGTACAAACTCGAGCAAAAATATATTGAAAGTGTTATATTTAACGATCCTGCCACCATTGTGTTCTGGAATGATGGAACTAAAACCGTCGTGAAAGTGCAAAACGAAAAGTTTGATCCGGAGAAAGGTTTAGCTATGGCTATTGCCAAGAAATATTTTGGAAATCATGGTAACTATTATAACGAGTTTAAGAAGTGGTTACCTGTAGAAGAAGCCAAATGGAAAGACCCAGTGGAAAAAGTATGTTCGAGTTGTAAATATTTTGTGTTTTCTTCTTACGTAGAACCTTGTCACTCATGTCTTATTGACGGCAATAGACCAAATTGGCAGAGAGCCGATAAGTAAATCATTATAGACGCCGTAAAAAGATGAGAAAGGAGTTGAATATAACTATGGAAAAATCTGATAATGTAATAATTATAAAAAGTAATTTATGTTTATCTGCTAAAGGATTGGAAGCTCTTAGAAATTCATTTTTACAGCAACAAAAGGAAGGAGTGGTTGTGGTGCCTTATTATTGTGATGTTATAGTTGCACCGGATAACTTCGACTTAGTGATTACGGAGGAAGGTGAGATGATGGAAGGTGACTAAAAAACAACCTTTCCTTAGGGACTATCAAATTGATGTCGTAGAAAAGATGAGAAATGGATGTATCTTAAACGGTGGTGTAGGATCGGGTAAGAGTCGAACAGGTCTTTATTACTACTTTAAAGAGAATGGTGGTTCTATGATGCCTGATTATGTGCCTATGAAAAATCCACAAGATCTTTACATTATAACCACAGCCATGAAGCGGGATTCTTTAGAATGGGAAGGTGAACTAGCTAACTTTGCTTTATCCACAGATCCAAAAATAAATAAACTTCATGGCAACAAAGTAGTAATCGATTCATGGAATAATATAAAGAAATATACTGATGTCGCAAATGCGTTCTTTATATTCGATGAAGATCGTGTTACTGGATCAGGAGCTTGGGTCAAGGCTTTTATGCAAATAGCTAAAAATAACAAATGGATCATTCTATCTGCTACACCAGGAGACACATGGTCTGATTATATTCCAGTGTTTTTAGCGAATGGTTTCTATAAAAATAAGACAGAATTTTGTAGAGAACATATTGTGTATTCTCGATATACCAAATGGCCACAAGTGGATCGATATCTAAATACTGGACGACTTATCAGGCTGCGAAATCGAATATTGGTTGATATGGATTTTCATAGAAATACCACCCCTCATCATAACGATATTTATGTTGATTACGATATAGCTAAATATAAAGAAGTAATAAAAACTCGATGGGATCCATATAAAGATGAGCCTATTCAACAGGCAGCAGGTCTTTGTTATGTCTTAAGAAGAATTGTGAATGAGGAGGAATCGAGAGTTGTAGCATTAATGGAAATTTTAGAGAAGACCCCTCGTGCTATTATATTCTACAACTTCGACTACGAACGAGACATGTTGCTGCATTTATTCAGTCAAGATGATAGTTCGACTACGAACGAGTTTATGGATTATGAGGTTGCGGAATGGACCGGTCACGCTCACCAACCAGTACCAGATAGTGATAGATGGGTGTATTTGGTTCAATACACTGCTGGTTGTGAAGGCTGGAATTGTATTAAGACGGATACGATTATATTCTTTTCACAGAATTATAGTTACAAAGTTATGGCTCAGGCCGAAGGCAGAATAGACAGGTTGAATACACCATATACCGATTTATATTATTATCATCTTAAATCAAGAAGCGGAATTGATTTGGCTATAACTAAAGCTCTATTAGAAAAGAAAAAATTTAACGAAAGGAGATTTGCTGATGGATTCAATGAATGAAACATCCCTAATTTCTACTATATCTAGAATTGATAATGGTAGTCGCATAACTATCGGAAAAGATACACATGTGGTTACCATATTTACAGATCAGCATTTTAATTGGTTACAGAAAAAAATGTTTAAATGGTGCTTTGGTTTTACTGTAGAAGATTATTCTGATCCTCGCGAATAAAACATATCCTATAATGAAAGGAGTGTGATCGCTATGAAAATCGCAAAACGTATTTTATCAAGTTTGGTGATGTTTATATTCGGTCTTGAAGTTGGAGGATTTGGCGTGTGGTATTTAAATATAAAAACCCTAAACGAATCCAACACAAGAAGGGCATCACGGCAACATATGTCATATGCGAATTATCATAAGGACGAATCTTAAAGTTTAAGACTCAGCGTAAATTACGTTGGGTCTTTTTCTTTTCGCGAAAAAAACATGTCCTTCTATGAGAATAAAACAGAAAGGAGTGATATGTATGGTTAAAATCTTACATAGTGATGTTGACGCAGTTGACAGAATCGTAACCGAAATTACAAAAATGGAGGGCAGACGACCAAGGGTCACCGCTAAACGTAGGAATAAAGAGACCGTTTTTACTATCACGGTAGAATCTTAAGTCTAAGACTCAGCGTAGAAATTACGTTGGGTCTTTTTCTTTTATATTTTTGAAAGGAGAATAAGATATATGAAACCAGGATGTAGACCTAAATTATCAAAAAAGCAATTAGTTAAGGACACGATGACTGTCTTAACAGATTTTTGTATAGTTCATGGTGAAAATGAAGATCGAATCGAAAAGGAGGTAACCGACATAGTGTATGGCGATTATCCAGAAACACAAATGAAAATTAAACTGGATAACTACACTCATGATCTGATTCATAAAGCGCTGAATGGAGGGATGTGATATGAAAAACATAACCATACATAGAGTTCCACAATACATGAGTAAGAATGTAAATGTCATTTGTGTTAACGGAATTCCAGTATGTACAGCCCGAGGAAGAAAAACCACAAATAACATTGTTGCAAAATTATGTGGTTATGATGTTGAAATAAAAGATGGTAGAATCAATAAGTTAGGAGGCAATTGAATGAAACTATATGTCGTATATGGAGATGTTTGGTTTGAGGGTTATGGCTCTAAAATAGTACTATTTGGAGTATTTACATCAAAAGAAAAAGCTATCGAAGCAAAAGAGACTAAAGAAAAAGAATATTTTAAAAAAGAGACAACACTAAATCCATTTACATTGGTCGAAAAGCCTGGTGATGTTGTATTTGATATATCAGAAATTGATTCTGATGAAATTTTAAACGAATATTTAGGAGGGTACACTGAATGAAAGAATTATTTGAGTTTTGCGAAAAAAACGGTATAAGAATGCTCATAGAATACGACATTCACATTTTTAATAATCGGCTTATATTTACTTTCCAAAAAGCCGGCTATGCGTGTCGACGATATGTTTCTAAAGAAGAGTTACATGACATTCCAAACGACACTTTGATCGAGGGCATTATTGATTTTATCGAAAATGAATTCGCCTCGGTTATCGAAAAACCTAATTTTAAGATATGTCCGAGTTGCCAAGGAAAAGGACTCTATATTTATATGGGTCAAGCAAGAGAATGTAGCACTTGTAATGGAACAGGGAAGGTGTTAGGTGACGATTATGATTGAAATTATTAAACAATGAAAGGGGAGTTTAGTTATGGCCATTTTTATAGAAGGATGTAATGTTGACTTTGACGGGGACATTATTGAATGCGTTCCTATTCATAATGGATCTGGTAAGAAATGTCCGATTATAAAAGTAAACTTTGATGATTCTAGAGCACGCATCAAGTTACAAAAAAGTAAAGAATATAGAAGATTGCAACAGCAGTTCCATAACAAAAGGAGGTAAAATAATATGATTGAAATTATTAAGCACGGAACTAAACGGAAAATAAATAACCGCAAAAAAACCCAATTAAAAAAGCAATGGATTGTCCACAATGCGATCATGAGATTATATTTTTTAATGAAGCTATTATTTAACGAAAGTAGTGATTAAATGAAAGATATTCACTCATGTGCAATAAGATATGAGTAACAAACCGATATACGATACTTTAGATTGTATGAGACTTATTAAAAAGAAATATCCGTTAATACCTATTTGTATTATACGAAGAGTTCTTTTTGCTGAGGAATTATACATGCATAAGAAAGGAAGTGGATTAATATGACTGCGTTTGACATTTTTCTCATCATTTGCTGTCTTGTAATGGCTGGCATAGCTTTCTATATTAATGAGTCATGGCACAGAGAATATCTGAAACTCAATGACAAATGGTATAAATTTTGTATAAATGGAAATAATAGCTGGGAGAAAATATGTTACAAGTTAAATCAGAAAATCAAAGAGCTTGAGAATAAGGAGGAATCAAACAATGATTAAATTAGAACATGTAGTTCTGGCAAGTCCGGAACAAATGGAGTTTATTATTGAAGGGATGCGGAATCCTATGAATTCATGGGAGAAGAGTGATAGTGGATTATATTGTCCAGATAAGTATGATGGATATATTGAACCTATTAAATGGAAACTTGGAGAAAACGACCAATCACTCATGCAGCGCTTATCTAAAGCGGGTACAGATCATCGAAAATTCATGCGAATGATACCTGTTTACGTGAGGGTTACAGCTCCTTTGTATTGGTAGTTCTTTCTGCCAATGAAACACTTTTCCTAGTTATCGCTAGGGGTCACGCGAAATAAACATGCTCCTTTATGAAAGGAGTGATTATTCGGAATAATCGATTGGATACCAAAACTTGATCACTGGTATTTTAAGAAATGAAGATTAAAGACTTGGTTGAAATATGCCAGGTCTTTTCTCTTTTATATTTTCAAGCGTGGCTAACGGGGAACCACCTATTGGAATCCCGTGGGAAACATTTCAAAAATAATCGCGAAAAAATCATACTCCTTTATGAAAGGAGAGTGATGGATATGGAATATATCTATATAAAAGTAAAGCCAGAAAAATGGAATGATTTTATAGAATTATTGGATTCCAAACGTATTATATATAGCTATATAGGACGTAAAACAATCATGATTCATAAAATATATTTTGTCGGGGTTGGTAAAATATTAGATAATTCTATGATCGAATCATTTGCATCAACGATTGAGGGTTTATTATAAGACCCTCTTTCTTTTTATATTTTTGAAATGAACCTGTAGAGGCTATTCCCTATGCCTTCTGGGCGGGGAAGTAGGGCTGCTATTGATACGTAGCTGGGTTTTAGGAAACGAAGCCCATGAAAACCGAAATGGTGTCCTATTGTTTATGTTATTGTGTGTGTTTAAAAAATATGGTGGATTTATATTTTATAGAAAGGATGTGATATTTACATGCGATGTCCAAAATGCAATAGCAATGCACGTTCATATCATCAAAAGATAAATAAGTCTGGTACTGAGATAAAACGAAATTATTATTGTCGTAAATGTAAATACGTATTTGAAACGGTCGAACGGGTTGTTGAAACCGTTAAAAAGTAATTTTTCACGCAGTAATATAAACAATAGTAAAAGATAGTCCATTAATGGGAAAGAATTTGATACTTATAAAGTTGGTACAGTTACAAACTCTTGCAGTACTATGCATAAGATTACAGAGAAAGAATTTACGATGAAGGATTTCTCTTGCGAACATCTTAACCGTATCGGGACAAGCACTTTATGGGAAATGATTGATATTTTAAATACAGCTAGAACTTTGTATTTAGAAGGTGGCAATTATAAAGGTGAACATTATGACGCTAAAGACAAGGATATTTGGTGGCAGCTTATTCAGCTTCTACCGAGCAGTTATAATCAGACTCGTAATGTTATGTTAAACTATGAGGTGCTGACAAACATCTATAAGTCCCGTAAGGACCACAAACTGGATGAATGGAAAGTTCACGAAACCCCAGAAGAACATAAATTTAGAAATAAAGATTTTTCTTCTGGTAAGTGGGGATTCTGTGATTGGATTGAAAGTTTACCATATTCGGAGTTGATCATTGGATTTAAGGTATATGACACTGTTGAGTACGGTAAAGCGCATCCTGAATTTGTTGAAAAGATGAATAAGATCGCGGCTGATGAGAAGGAAGAGATGGTAAATTTATACGGACAATTAGTTCCAAGGAAAGGTATTGTAAGTAGTAGTAATTATGATAACGCCGTATTCAATGGTGAAAATTAAGGAGGTAATTTAATATGAGTAAAATACTTAAAGTTGATTTAGTTGATACTGATTATGAAGAGCAGTCATACGATGTAATGCGTAAGCCATTATACTTGATATTTGGACCAAGATTATGTATAGAAGATTGTCCGAACCTTGTTGAAAAGATTCACGCTATCGAAAAATGTGATGAAGTCAGTGAAGAGGCCGCTGTAGCTGCTCTTGAAACTTTGGCGGTTTATTTTGTTGATAAGCAGCTTTGTGGTGGATCCCTTGATATTTATCAGCGAGAGTCGGATTTGGCTTCCCAAAAAGAAACACAAGAATTGTCTTTAAAAGAGATCGAAAACATCTTGGGCTATCCTGTTAAAATTGTAAATAAATAAGAAAGGAGAATAAATAATGGCAGGAAGAGATAATCACGATAAAGAAATGCTTCGAACACTGAAGCGTATTGCTACGGCTTTAGAAAAGATTGCACAGAATACCGGGCCAAAAAATAGAACAATTGAAATTTCATTAGATTGGAACCATAGACATCTTGATCTAGGAGAAGCTCTCGAGAAGCGCATGACAGAGAACGGAAATGATGAGAGGGGTGAAGACAAATGATATGTGACGTTTGCGGATGAGTATGCAGCGTTATTAAAATGGAAATGAATTTTGTTAAGGAGGATTGATACTTTGAGAGTATTTAAAATCGAAGGTTATGTTTTGGATCCTGATGATAAATATGACGAAAAGACCATTCAAGACATTATCGAAATTGACGCTTTGGCTAACTTACGACAAGCTGATGGTTTTGTTAAGGTATTTGATAGGTCCAGTAACGATGATAAATCTAAATCATCGAATCATAATTGTCTCTGTAAGGACTGCAGGTATTATGTTCCGATCGAAAATACAGCAGAAAAAATATTTTCAGGTTTAGCTATTAATGCCAACGGTTTTTGCAACAAGAAAATTCGTTGGGTAAATGTTTGCAATTATTGTGCATATTTTTCGGAAAAACATAGTCCGAATGATTTTAATTGTAAGAAAAAGAAAGGAGATAATTAAAATGAATATTAGTTTTTTCACATATTTATGTGTGGCTATTGTTGTCACTGTTATTGTGCTCGTAGCAACGGCTATTCTCAGCATAGCCATCAACATTATTACTATGGGAGATGACGTACGACACATAAACAAATTTATTGTTGCCTGGTTGATAAGCTCGATTGGGTTCGGTGCTTGTTTAACAGAAATTTTATATCAAATCGGTGTATTATAAGAAAGGAGGAAGATATATGGAGCCAATTCTAATTACTCTTATTAATCTTATTAATCTCGGGGTAATTCTTTCATTCATACTGTATTGTGTTGCTGACATTTTAATTAAAAGCAAACAAATTGTCGATTATTTACACAAAATCGATGATAATACTAAAAACGATCAGTCGACTCAATATCAGCAGCCTGAGCCTTTTTCAAATTATGAAACAACACCTAATATGATAAAACGTTTGGGTAAAGAAGCCAAAAAAATAGAAAGAGAGGAAAAAGAAAATGATATGTGACGTTTGCGGACGAGTATGTAGCGTTATAAAAATGGAAATGACAAGGATTCCATCTATCAAACGTACATACAAATGTAACAATTGCGGTTTAGGTTTTGATACTATTGAATGTAAACCTGAGGATATTATTTATATTAAAAAAGGAGATGACGAGTAATGGAAGAAATGCTTAATGAAATAAATCAATATGTGGAATATTTGACTGAGGCCGATTCTACAGCATGGCCAGTCGCAGATCAGCTTGCGATTTTTCAGGCTCAAATCGAAATGGTAGAAAAAATCAAACCTATTTTGTTAAAACATATGATGACAGACGAACAGTCACCGAAAAAATCGACATTTATGTTTAGAGTGAAAGGAAGTGACGACTAATGGATACCGATATGAAAGAAGTTAGATACGATTTGTATTGCCATCGTTGTCAATATGAAACTTATAAAGAAGGTGACGATCCATGTGATGAATGCTTATCTACACCGTGTAATGAAAACTCACATAGACCTATTAATTGGAAGGAGCGAAAAGAAAAAACACGCGAATAAAACAACTCCTATAATGAAAGGAGTGTGATATTTATGGATGAAATGTATGAATTATTTATAAATAGTTTCACTAAAAATCTCAAAAGAAAAGTTAAAGGAGATGTTAGCGTATGTATCAAAGATGATATTTTGCTCATTAGAATAACCAATTATGGGTTAATGTTTGGAGCTAATCTATCAGATATAACGCGAAAAATTATTAACAGATTTGATTTTGAGAAGTATGTTAGTGAGCTTACCAATAGATATAAAACATTTGTAATTCATAAATTTATGGTCTATTAGTACTTAAAGGGGGCTTTGAATTATCAGAGCCTCTTTATTTTTTGTTTAAGAAATGGAGGATTAATATTATGGAAACTTTACAAATTATTTTACTTGCTTGCGCTATTTATATTGGATTATACACTATTGTTAATCGAATTTGCAACACCGTCGATAAGCGCAGCATTGCTATGGTCTATACTGCTTTGGGTATTTATGGCGGTACAGATGATGAAAGTGACAAAAATGAAAAATCTGACACGTCTGTCGAGAATGATAGACTGGTATATCGTGATATTCGTATAGGGAGTGCAAAAGATGCTGAGACGACATTTGGGGAGGGGGCTGGCGATTGTTATTCATGTCACCTGCGTGAGCAATGTGTTACCATCTGCCACACTAGTGATTATGTTAGTAGTTATTGTCCAAGGCGTACTACTGATAATAAGGTCGCATACAAAACTGATGGCCAATATGCATACCTTGATTTTTTAGACAAAAAGCATAGTGAAATATAATCAAAATAATGGTCATTTTTTGGTCAAATATTTTTGGGTATGGTCAGAAAAAGCGGGTTTTGTGTGAATTAATCATGCTCTTTTTATATAAAAAATTGGTATTTTACCCGCTTTTATGGCCATTTGCCCGTTTCTCAAACGAGAAGTGGGCACGGAAAAACAACGATTTTTCGGGGGTTTGCGGGCTTTTTGCCCACTTTCCCACTTTTATTTTTAATTATTATGAATAAAAAATATTAAAAAATATATAAAGTAACGAAAAAAAGTGGGTTTTTGACCAAAACTTAAAAAATAGTTGTGGAGGTATGTGTATGACTGATAAGCGATGGATGCATATATTCGCATGCAATTTACTTTGGGCTATGGAAACTGAAGGTGTCAGTCAAAGAGAATTGTCCCGTAAGACTGGGATTTCCGAAAATGCGATAAGTAATTATGTGAACGAAAATAGGAAAGCCGAGATCACAAATGTTATTAAAATTGCTGATGCATTACATTACGATATACGTGATCTGATTTATTGATATTTTGTAAGGAGGTGTTAGAATGACAAGAGATGGAGTTTTTGTGAAAATTATAGAAACCGGCGAAGTATTTAATTCAATTCAGGCATGTGCCGATTATTTAGACGTCAACGTTAGTTGGTTAGGTAAAGTTGTTAGAGGGTCTGATAGATTATATACCGTTCATGGTTATCATATCGTTAAACTTGATGACGACGTTGACATTGATGATCTAATGAATCGTAGAGGTCGTCCAGGTATTAGAGTCAAAGTTACCGAGACTAACGAGATATACCCGTCAATATCTGAATGTGCTAATGCTATTGGAGGTAGTCCTGGTGCGATTCATGACGTACTTCATAATAATCGAAGACGCCGAACTCATAAAGGAATGCATTTTGAATTAGTTTAGTGTGAAAAAAACATGCATCGCGGAAATATCATACTCTTTTATAGAGAGAAAAGGTAAAATGTCCATTTTTGGTTCATTTGAAACTTGTTCTCTTTTATTTTGGACCTTTAGCTCAGCTGGTTAGAGCATCCGGCTCATAACCGGAAAGTCACAGGTTCGAGTCCTGTAGGGTCCATGATATTTTTGTGAGAATGTTTACAAAAAGGAGGTTGCTAAAATGAAAGAAAGCATTTTTCAATCTAATTTAAAAAAAGAATTAAAAAAACTTTTTCCCGGATGTATAATAACTAAATTAGATTCGGGAGACATTCAAGGGATTCCAGACTTACTTATTTTGTATAAAGATAAGTGGGCTACTCTCGAAAATAAAAGGAGTAAGAATGCACCTAAAAGACCGAATCAGGAGTATTATGTTGATAAAATGGATAAAATGTCATTTTCTCGATTTATATACCCAGAGAATAAGGAGGAAGTGTTGAATGAACTTTGTAAAACATTCCGAGCTTGAAGGATCTCATGCGCCCTTTAGTGCTAGTCAATCATCTTGGCTGAGATATGACGACGAAAAAGCGATCCAAGTTTACAACAATAAAAAAGCTGCAGAAATAGGGACAAAACTTCATGAATGGGCTAAGCAGACTATTGATTTAAGAATCAAGCAACCAAGATCCAATAAAACTTTATATGCTTACGTTAATGATGCTATAGGTTTTAGAATGAATACTGAAGTTGTATTGTATTATTCTAAATATTTTTTTGGTACAGCTGATGCTATATCTTTTAGAAGAAATACTTTACGAATACATGATTTAAAAACAGGTAGTGTCGGAAACATTGATAAGCATATTGAGCAATTGGAGATCTATGCAGCTTTATTTTGTTTGGAATATAAAGTTAAACCAGGCACTATCAATATGGAGTTACGCGTATATAAAAATGATGAAGTTCTTGTTCATAAACCTACTGCTGAGGATATTCTCCCTATAATGGATAAGATTAAACATTTTAATGAACTTATGGAAATGATCAATGATGAGGAGGAGTGATAATTATGTCTTACACACCTAATCCACCACTCACAGATGAGTTGATGCATTATGGTATGCCTCGTCGATCGGGGCGATATCCATGGGGTTCTGGTGAAGAGCCTTACCAACATAGTCGTGATTTTCTTGGTCGTGTGGAAGAAATGCGAAAAGCTAATTTCACATATACTGATGAGAACGGCAAAAAGTGGACTGGTGATAACGCCATTGCAAAATCTTTAGGATATAACTCGACCGATTTCAGAACAGTTTATTCCATTGCAAAAGATGAACGAAGAGCCGATCAGGTTGCTACCGCTAAACGACTTAAAGAAAAAGAAGGTTTGAGTAATACCGAAATTGGCAAAAAAATGGGTATTAGAGAATCGTCAGTTCGATCGTTATTAAATCCAAATTCTGAATCTAAAATGAAGCAGGCCAGAGAGACCGCGAATTTCTTGAAAAAACAAGTTGATGAAAAAAAGATGCTTGACGTCGGAAAAGGCGTCGAACGAGAGCTTAACATTTCTCGAGAAAAATTGGATCAGGCACTGTTTATGCTTCAAGCTGAAGGTAAATATGAAGTTTATGGTGGTCGATTTGAACAGGTTACAAACAAAGGACAAATGACTACCCAAAAAGTACTATGTGTTCCTGGAACTCCACATAGTGATATATATAAGTTAGACAAAATTCATACATTGGATGATTACATTACTCGAGATGATGGAGAAACTTTTGAACGAAAATTTCATTATCCTGAAAGTATGGATTCCAAAAGACTTATGATTCGCTATAAAGAAGATGGTGGACTTAAAAAAGATGGTCTTGTTGAACTTAAACCTGGTGTTACAGATCTATCGTTAGGTGAATCCAAATATTCGCAGGTTCGAATAATGGTTGACGGTAAAAAGTACATTAAAGGTATGGCAGTTTATGGTGACCCAAAAGACTTTCCGAAAGGTGTCGATGTTATATTTAACACTAATAAGTCTAAGTCGGTTGCTAAGCTTGATGTTCTTAAAGATATCAAAAAAGATCCAGATAATCCATTTGGTGCATTGATCAAAGAAGAAGGCGGTCAATATTGGTATTCCGATAAAAAAGGTAATAAAAAACTCGGATTAATTAATAAGACGAGAGAAGAGGGTGAATGGAATAAATGGAAAGATTCGTTACCATCTCAGTTCCTATCGAAGCAATCTATATCGATGGCTAAAAAACAATTAGGCATTGCTAAAGCTGATAAACAGGAAGAGTTTGATAAAATCATGGAGCTTACAAACCCTACTATAAAAAAGTATTATTTGAATAAGTTCGCTCAAAGCTGTGATTCGGCAGCAGTACATATGCAAGCTGCAGCTTTACCTGGTCAGAAGTATCATGTTATTTTACCTATAACTTCCATGAAAGATGATGAGGTATTTGCCCCTGGATATAACGATGGGCAGAAGTTGGCGTTGATTAGATATCCTCATGGAGGAACATTTGAGATCCCAATTCTTACGGTAAATAATAAGAATAAAGAAGCTTTACGGATGATCGGAAAGAATTCTATCGATGCTTTAGGTATAAATCATAAAGTTGCTGAAAGATTGTCCGGTGCAGACTTCGATGGTGATACGGCTATGGCTATACCTACTCATGATAGAGCTGGTAAAGTTAAAATCATTAGCACTAATCCATTGAAAGATCTTGAAGGCTTTGATAATAAGTTGGAATATGGTGGTGAAAAGAGAATTGGATCCGATGGTAAAGAGCATTATTATCGTAATGGTAAAGAATATTCCATCATGAAGAAAACAGATACAGAAATGGGTAAAATATCTAACCTTATTACTGATATGACGTTAGCAGGCGCTGATGAAAAAGAGTTGGCTAGGGCTGTAAAGCATAGTATGGTTGTTATTGATGCTGAAAAACATAAATTGGATTATAAAGCCAGTGAGCGAGATAATAATATCGCTGCTTTGAAAAGGACTTATCAGGGTAAGACAACTGGCGGGGCATCTACGATTATATCAAAGGCTAAAGGCGAGATAGATGTGCCTAAGCGCCAAGGTACCCCTAAAATAAATATAAAGGGTAAAGAATGGTATGATCCTAAGAAACCGGAGGGGTCCCTCATATATAAGACCGCTGATGATGCCAACTACACTATTGAGCGCATTAATAAGCGTACTGGAAAGGTTGAAACGATCAATAAGACTCGTATACAAAAGAGTACTAAGATGGGGGAGGCTGATGACGCTAATACCCTAGTATCGCAATATAAACATCCTATGGAGCTTGTATATGCCGATTATGCCAACGCCATGAAGAGTTTGGCTAATAAAGCCAGATTAGAAATGGTTAATACTGGTAAGATAGCATATAGCAGAAATGCTAGAAAGATCTATGCCGATGAAGTAGAAAGCCTTAACACCAAGCTTAATAAAGCAGAACTTAACATAACAAAGGAAAGAGCGGCTAATCGAATAGCTGCAGCTAAAGTTAATGACAAACGTGTAGAAGCTGAAAATAATGGTGAACCATTGAAAGCTAAGGACATACGTAAAGCAGGACAACAAGCATTAACCAAAGCTAGAGAAGAAGTCGGCTCTATCGCACGAAGAGACAGAAATATTGTCATTAGTGATAAAGAATGGGAAGCCATTCAAGCTGGTGCAGTTAGCGAGACAATTCTTAAAAGAATACTCAACAATTCAGATCCAGATGTTCTTAGACAAAGAGCAATGCCGAAAGAAAAGAAAACTGTTCAAACAGCTACAATAAATAGAATCAAAGCAATGTCAGCTTCATACACAATAAAACAAATAGCTGACAAACTTGGTCTATCTACATCTACTGTGGCTAAGTATTTGAAAGGAGCGAACTGATTATGTCAAAAGATTTTAGACTAACAACACATGACAATCCTTTTGATCCATTCGATCAGTTTACTCAATGGTTGCTGTTCGATAAGGCGAAAGGCTATAATACTTGTGAATTAGTGGATCGTTTAAGTGACTTCAGAGACGATATGACTGAAAAAGAAGTAGACGAAGAGCATGAAAGAGTTATTAACAGTATAATAACCAACGATCCATTAAATATTTACAAGAAAGTTGAAAGAAACACTGATGTTACCCCTATTGGAGGATAAATAGGTATATGGGGGGGGTCACGAAAAATACACCCCCTCTGTACAT
>ENA-ORLY01000465-ORLY01000465.1-human-gut-metagenome-genome-assembly--contig:-NODE-465-length-56702-cov-9.528795_pt1 | contig 56702 bp, 48 predicted proteins | sample MGYA00243071_ERZ508832 | MGnify/ENA primary metagenome ERZ508832 (study PRJEB26277, sample SAMN04329777) | human gut metagenome | biome: human-associated habitat | host: Homo sapiens | place: USA... | reverse complement strand
CGACAAAAAAATCAATCATTTCTGATTGATTTAATCATTAACATCGCTTTGGTGCGACGATTTTTGCTTCTGGAGCAAGTGAGGAGAATCGAACTCCCATCCCAACCTTGGCAAGGTTATATTCTAACCATTGAACCACACCTGCGTAAATAAATTGTATCAAATTTATAAAACTTTTGCAACAATAATTGATAAAAATGTTAATATTTGTTATACTTTTTAAGTAAGAAGGGATAAAAATGAATGATAATATGAAAAATACCTTTAAAAATTTAAGAAAAAACATTGTTGAATACATAATTACTAATCGTTTATTTATATCATATGTAATACTTTCACTTATTGCTACGATATGTCTAAGAAAATTTACGATTGATTCTGCTTTTAAGTTTAAGCCACTCATAACAGATTTAGGATTTATTCTTTTAATTGGAAGTTTTGGTTACTTAATAAAGCCTAAAAATCAATTTAAGTATTATTTTGGTTGGTTAATAATTTTTAATTTAATGTGTTTGATTTCATCAATATATTACAGATTCTTTACATCATTTCCATCAATCGGAGAACTTGCCACGATGGGGCAAACTGAAACTGTTACTGGATCCATTTTAGATAAGCTTAGATCTTCATATGGTATTTATATAATTATACCTATTATATTTTATTTAATTCATAAAAAACTATTATCTTCGTCTTATTATTATTTTATTGATAAGATTGAAAAGAGTAAAAAAATGTTTGTTAATACTTTAGTTATTAGTTTATTATTTGTAAGTTATACATTTGGAGTAGCTACGAATACTGATTATAGTAGACTTTCTAAACAATGGAATAGAATATATATTGTAGAAAGATTTGGTATTATAATGTATCAATGTAATGATTTTGTACAATTTTTAAGACCTCAATTAAGTAGTTTATTTGGTCAAGAAAAAGCAGTTTTAGAATTTAATAATTATTTTGATAAAAAGGAAGAACATAAAGATAATAAATATACTGGCATATTAAAAAGTAAAAATATTGTATTTATACATATGGAAAGTATGCAAAGTTTCTTAATGAACTTAAAATTTAATGGGGAAGAAGTAACTCCAAATTTAAATAAACTTGCAAATGAAGGAATGCATTTTACTAACTTTTATCCTGAAGTGTCTACAGGAACATCAAGTGATACTGAGTTTACTTTACTTACTGGTTTAATGCCAGCATCTAGTGGTACAGTATTTGTAAGTTATTATGATAGAAACTATTTTACTATACCAAAATATTTAGCAAGTAAAGGTTATAATACGTTTAGTATGCATGGTAATTTATCTAGTATGTGGAATAGAAATAAAGCACATCCATCTTTAGGATATAAAGATATGTATTTTCGTGATGTATTTGAATATACTGATAAAGATGTTATAAACTTAGGAATAAATGATAAATTGTTCTTTAAAGAAGCTATGCCAATTTTAGAAAAAATAGAAGATTCTAATCAAAACTATATGGGAACAATTATAACTTTATCTAATCATTCACCATTTAAATACGCAAGTATGCATAGTGATATTGATTTAACTAGTTATTATGAAACTACTGATAGTAAAGGAAATACTATAACTAAAAGTTATGATTATTTATCAAATACACCAGTTGGTGAATATATTAAAAGTGCGAATTATGCTGATAGTGCTCTCGGAGAATTTTTAAATTATATTAAATCATCTGATCATTTTAATAATACTGTATTTGTATTTTATGGTGACCATGATGCTAAATTAAGTAGAAGTGAAATTAATTATTTATATAATTTAAATCCTGAAACTGGTGATGTTTATTCTAAAAATGATGTAAATTATGTAAATTATGATTATTATGCTCATGAACTTAATAAGAAAACACCTTTAATAATTTGGACTAAAGATAAATCTTTACAAAGTATATTTAAGGGAGATATTACCTATAATATGGGTATGTACAACGTAGCAGCTACAATTTTAAATATGTATGGAATTACTAATAAGTATAATGTTGGTGAAGATATATTTAGTGTTAAAGATAATAATATTGTGGTATATCCAAATGGTAATTTCTTAACAAATAAAGTTTATTATAATAATTCAACTAATGAATATTTATCTTTAAATGGTGAAGAAATAACTAAGGAATATATAAATGAAAAATCATTAGAAACTGAAAACAGATTAAGTGTTTCTAATGCAATTATAGTTTATGATTTATTAAAAAATAAAGATATGAATGGAGAATAGGATGAAGAAGAAGTATAAATTATTATTATGTATATTAGTAATTTGTATAATTGTTATAATTGGGTTGCTAGTAGTAAAAAATATAGGTAAAAAAACACCTAAAAATGATGTTAAAGTAATAGATAGTATTGTAGATTTTTCTTATACGTTAGATGAGAGAGATTCTAGTTTAATGAAAGATACATATAAGGATTTAAAAAAAGTATTAAGTTCTAAAGATATTGATTATGAAAAGTATTCTAAAATAATAGCAGAGTTATTTATTATAGATTTATTTACTTTAGATAATAAAATTAATAAATATGATGTTGCTTCTTTAGAATATGTTTATCCAGATAATTTAGATAATTTTAAATTAAATGTTCAAGATACACTTTATAAGAATATAGAAGATAATACTTATGGGAAGAGAACAGAAAAATTACCTATTGTTAGTAGTATAGAAGTTCTAGATGTAAAGCAAAGTACATTTAAATTAAAAGATGAAGATGTAAATAGCTATGTTGTATCTTTAAAATGGAGTTATGAACAAGATTTAGGATATGATAAAGAAGGCATTGTTACTTTAGTTAAAAATGATAAGAATGTATATGTGGTAGAATATAAAGCGGGTGCAGTAAATGAATAAAATGATTAAGAAATTAAAAAGATCAAATAAAGCATTAAGATTAATTTATTATTTGACAAATATTACATATTTAATAGGGTTAATTTTATTTATAAAATCTATTTTAAGTTTAACAGGTGTTGAAACATTACTTAGAATAGTTGTTATTGTATTGTTTGTTTTGTATTTATTATTTTATTCATTTTGGAATTTACTTAATTTACTTCAAAGAAAGTATAAAGGGTTAATTATAACTACTTTAATATCTATTTTGCTTACTGTTATATTTTTTGTGGGAAGTTATTATATAAACTATATTTATAAAAATTTAGATGGTATGCAAGAAAATGAAAAAATTATTTATACAACATATTTAATTACTTTAAAAGATAGTAGTTTTAGTGAAGAAAGTAAAATTGGGATAATTAATAAAACGATAGATAATGATAATCATGAATTATCTACGAAGTTATATAAGAATAAAAAACTTGATAATGATACTACTGAATATACTGATTATATTAAAATGATAGGGGATTTATATAATGGAAATATTGATGCAATATTTGTTCCTGGTAATTATGTAACTTTATTTAAAAATGAAGATGGTTTTGAAAATATAGCTAGTGATACTAAAGTTATATATGAATATAGTGAAAAAATGCAAAATGAAGATTTAAATCTAGTTAGTAATAAAGATTTTAATGAACCATTAACATTCTTATTTCTAGGGGTTGATTCTGAAGGTGATGGACTTAATGCAAATGCTGCTTTTAATGGTGATACATTAATGCTTATGTCTTTTAATCCAAAGACTTTAGATGCTATACTTTTATCAATTCCAAGAGATACTTATGTACCTATTGCTTGTAATCATAATAATTATGCTAAGATTAATTCATCTGCTGCTTATGGTACTAGTTGTGTTATTAGTACAATTAATAATTTATTAGATATTAATATTGATTATTATGTTAAAATTAATTTTAAAGGTGTTGTTGATTTAGTTGAAGCTGTTGGAGGGGTGGAAGTTAATGTTGAAGCTCCGAGTTATATGGCTGATAAATATGGGGGAAAGGTTTGTGAACAAAATAGTGATAGAAAGTTTGGGGATAAACTTGTCTGTATGAATCCTGGAATGCAAACTTTAAATGGGGAACAAGCACTTGCTTATGCTAGATGTCGTCATATGTATATTGGAAGTGATTTGGATAGAGTTAAACATCAACAACAAGTAGTGGAAGCTTTAGCTAATAAAGCTATGCATTTTTCAAGTATTAAAGAATTTCAAGATATTTTAAATGCAGTTAGTAAAAATATAGCTACGAATATGGATACTGATACTATTTTATCTGGTTATAATGTTGCTAAAAATGTACTTGGAAATAAACTTTCTGGTAAAGATTCTATTAATATAGAAAAAGCTACTTTAGAAACATATAGTTTAAATGTTTATGTTCCTTCACAAGGAAGAAATACTTCTGCTCAAGGATATTATAAAGATAGTTTATTAGATATTCAAAAATCTTTTAATGTTATACTTGGTAAAGAGAAAAAAGAATTAATTAAAACATTTAGTTTTTCTGTTAATGAAACTTATGAGAAAAGTGCTCCAGGTAAGGGTAAGAAAACTGGAGCTTCTGGAGAACTTCTTCCTAGTTTTGTTGGTAAAACAGTTAGTGAAGTGGAAAGTTTTGGAAACAGTCATAATATTAAAATAAATGTAAGGTATGTTGATAGTGGTAGTGAATATTATAATAGTGATGTTGCTGTTGGATTAGTGGGAAATCAAAGTGTTCATAAAGATGTTTTATTATCAAGTGTTTCAGAGATTACTATTTATGTTGTAAATAGTAAAGAAACAAACAATAATGTTTCAGAAAACAAATCCGATAATAGTAGTAAAAGTAATGATAATAAAGAACAATTAAAAGATGATGATATTATAAAAAATATGATTAGTTAAAAAAGAGTATAAAAATTTAAAGAAAATTTAATAAAGACTTTTCTTTTAAATTATAAAAACTATCCATAGGTAAGTCGTATTTCATAAAAAATGGTATATTGATTTGTTCAATATACCTTATTTCTTTTTACTTTTCTTTCTTTTATTTGGACTTACATAGCCTTTTTTTCTTTTTGAGTTGTTACTTTTTCGAGTGCTTTTCTTTGGTGTAGTTTTCTTCTTTTTGTTTGAAATATTAGTATTCTTTTTCTTTGGTTTAGAAGGTGTTGTTCCTTCTTTTTTATTTGGTTTTTCTACTGGTTTAGGTTCTTCTTTTGTATTTTCTATTATTTTGTCTAGTTTAGTGTCTGATGATAGTCTTGAAGTACCTTTTTTAGCTATTTCAATATTTTCTAATTTACTTAGTATTATCCACATAATCATGATAACTATTGTTAATAAACAAAGAGATATTAAAATAATTAATATAATGTCAATACTATCAAATGTTTTTCCCATATCTATCACCACTCATGTAAACTATTATAGTATAAAATACTCAAAAATAATAGTTATTTTACATATTTTTACTAAAAAAAATGTAAATAAATTGAGCAATTTAGCATAATTTGTTATAATTGTGATAGTAAATGTAATAAGGAGGATTTAATATGAAAAAAATATTACTGATGTTTATTCTTGTTTTATCCTTTTTATGTACAATAAATGTTAGTGCTGCATCATATACTTACCGAATTAAAGTTCTTAATAATCAAACTAATTTAAGAAATAATCCTGGGGGTAATGATGGTAGTAGATTAGGTTTACTTTCTAAAAATGATTACTATGTTTTAAAAGATGATAAACTATATCCAGATGAAAATAATCATAAAAATTGTAATGGTGATTGGTATTATATGACTTATTATACTGGTGTTGATGGCTATGTATGTAGTGATAATGTTGAACTTGTTGTTTCATATTCCACTGATGATGTGGAAGCCTCTACAGAATGTGAAAAAACCTTAAGTGCTGCTGGTTTTCCATCAAGTTATTGGGGTGGTTTATGTAGTTTAAAAGAAAAACATCCAACCTGGAATTTTCAACCTATTAAAATTGATATGGATTGGTCTTATGTAGTTGAAAGAGAAAGTGAATGTACTAAAAATTATATTTATAAGGGTGTTTATGATAAAACATTTTTGGATGAAACTTGTACTGCTACATCACCTGGTGGATATGTAGCACCATCACAAACTGGTGTTGCATATTATATGGATCCTAGAAACTCTTTTACAGAAAAATATTTGTTTCAATTTTTGGATCAATCTTATGATAAACTTTTAGAAAATGATTATCCGAATGCTGTTGAAACTATACTTAATGGAACTGATTTTTATGCATATCATTTGAATTTAGGAAATAATTTAAAAGATATTGTTATTGGAGGAAGTATTGATAAAGCAAGTCCAATTGCTATTGCTTCTAAAATGAGAATAGAACTTGGTGTTGGTACTAGTCTTGAAAACCTTTATAAAGGTGTATATGATGGCTATGATAAAATGTATTTGGATTATTATAATTTCTTTAATTTTGGTGTAAGTGATTCTTGTGTTTCGCAGTATGGCACTACTTATTGTGGACTTAATTATGCTTATAAGTCTGGTTGGAAAGGCTTAGAAGTTGCAATTAAAGGTGGTATTAATCAGTTTTCTGGGGGATATATTTTAAAAGATCAATATACTGGTTATTTACAAAAATTTAATGTAGCAACTAAAATTGAAGGTGCTTTATTTGGACATCAATATATGACTAATTTAGCAGGTGCTATGAGTGAAGCTAGTACAGCTTATAATGCTTATAATAAAAATAATTTACTAGGTTTAAATTTAACTTTTAAAATACCTGTTTATAATAAAATGGATGCAACAATTATAAATAGTGGCAATGGTGCTGTTGATAGTGGTGATGATAAGCCAGAACCAAGTACAATTCCTATTTCTACGATTGTAACATCAAGTGGTTATAGATATACTTCTAAATATATTTCTAATATTGCTGTAGGTACAGATGTTTCTGCAGTTAAAAGTGCCATTGAAGCTGTAGGTGGTAATGCAACTGTTGCTATTTTTGATGCAAAGGGTAATGCTAAAACAAGTGGTTTAATTGCAACTGGTGATAAAGTTTCTATTAATAATCAAAGTGAAACTGAAGTTTTAGAAGTAATAATAAAAGGGGATACATCTGGTGATGGTGTTATAAATGCTTTGGATTTATTACAAGTTCAAAAAAATATTTTAGGTACATATACTTTAACTGGGGCATATCTTGAAGCTGCCGATACATCAAAAGATGGTGTGGTTAACGCTTTAGATTTATTACAAGTTCAAAAGAATATTTTAGGTACTTTTGAAATAGAACAATAAAAAGGAGAGATTAGATGAAAAAAATTAAATTAATATTGATGAGTTTATTTTGCATATTGGCATTTCCAAATTTAGTTAATGCTGCAAGTGGGAAAATAAATGTTACTGGTACATCAACAGTAGTAGTTGGAAATAATGTTACTGTAACTGTAACTTTATCAAGTAATACGCCGATTGGTAGCTGGGAAATGTCCCTTAATTATGATAAAAATTATTTGCAACTTCGAAGTACGAATTCAGAAAGTAATAGTACTCGTATGGCAGCTTCATCATCAACTGGTATAAAAAGTAAATCTTATACATTTACTTTTAAAACACTAAAAAAGGGGAATACTAAAGTAACTGTAGATAGTTATCTTGCATATGCTTTTGAAGATTTAAGTCAAATATCACTTACAAGTAGTAGTAAATCAATTAATATTATAACTCAAGCTGAACTTGAAGCTAGTTATTCTAAAAATAATAATTTAAGTTCACTTGGTGTTGAAGGTTTTACTTTTACACCTGAGTTTAATACAAATACTTTAGAATATAATGTTGTTGTTCCTGAAAATACAAAAGAAATTAAGATAAATGCAGTTGCTCAAGATAAAAAATCATCAATTAGTGGAATTGGAACAGTTACTGTAGCACCAGGTGCTAATAAATTTAGTGTTGTTGTAAGGGCTGAAAATGGATCAGAAAAAACATATACAATAAATGTTGAAGTAAAAGATGAAAATCCTATTAATGTTGAAGTTGAAGGTAAAAAATATACTGTTGTAAAATTAAAAGAAAATTTACCTGAAGTAAGTCTTTATGGTGAGTATACAGTTAAAATTAATGAATTTGATATACCTGCTTATAAAAATGAATATACTAATTTAGTTTTAGTGGGTTTAAAAGATGAAGAAGGTAATATTGGATTATTTATATATGATGAAAAAAATAATAAATATAGTAGTTATCATGAAATAGGTGTTAATAAAATAACTATTTATCCTTTGGAAACTAGTGAAGAAATAAAAGGATATACTAAAGATGTAATTGAAATAAATGGTGTTAAAGTAAATGGTTATTATTATACTAAAGACTCAAACTATGTAATTATTTATGGGGTTAATGTTGAAACTGGAGATAAAGGTTTCTATATGTATGATAAAAAGATGCAATCTTTAATTAATTATAATGATGAATATGCAGTTGATTTAAATAAAAAAATAGAATTATATACTTATATTATCTTTGGTTTTAGTGGTGTATTTGTTCTAATGATTATTATTCTTATTGCTTTAGTAAGTAAAAAAGGTAAAAAGAAAAATAAGAATAAGAATATAGTAACAAATGAAATACCTAAAGAAAAAGAAAAGTTAGATAAGAATACTATTATTGAAAAATAATAGTATTTTTTTAAAATAAAAAAACTAGACATAAGTCTAGTAAATATTCACTATGGTGCCTGTATCCAGACTTGAACTGGAACTCCATTTCTGAAAATAGATTTTGAGTCTATCGCGTCTACCAATTCCGCCATACAGGCAAGTACACACTCATTATAACATACTTTTTTTGTTTGTGGTAGTATTTTTTGTAATTTCTATAATTTGTAAATAAAGTGTCAAGTGTAAATGAGATAAATGACATGTTTTGTCGAATGTGTTTAAAACTTTTAAATAATACTCTAAACTAATATGTAAGGAGAGAGGAAAATGTTTAAGTTAGAGCTGGAATATAAAGATGAAATATTATTTGCAAGACTTAAAGGTATTCTAGATAGGAAAGCAAGTTATAAAATTAATAATTATTTAAATCCAGTTATTAAGAAACATGAAATTAAGAATTTAGTATATAATTTTGAAAAATTAGAAATGGTTGATAATTCAGGAATAGAAGCCCTCATTAATAGTAAATATTACATTAAATGTAATAAAGGTGCTATTAAAGTATGTGGTGTTAGTAATGCTAATTTGTATTTGTGTAAGTATTTGAAGTTTCCAGTTGTAAAAACAGAAGTAGATGCTTATAGAGAAATGGAGGCATTATAAATGTTAGAAGAATTAGTTAAATCTAGTACAGGGCTTATTTGGACGGTAGCTAAAAAGTTTTATGGTGTTGATAAAAATGATTTGTATCAAGCTGGGGTTCTTGGTGTGATTAAAGCTTATCAAAATTATGTAGATGATGGAAAATGTAAATTTAGTACTTATGCTTATAATTATATATTCGGAGAAATGTATGCACTTGCTAATAATAAAGAAATTAAATTAAATAAAGATATAAATAGATTACTTAAAATGATTGAATTGGGAAAAGCTAGACTTTCTCAAGAAATAATGAAAGTGCCATCAAATAAGGAACTTGCTCAATATCTTGAAATGGAAGAGGAAAAGTTAGAACAAATTTTAAGTTATGCAAATAGTTTTGTATCAATGGATGAAGTATGTGATGAAGATCGAAGTTTACATGAAGTAATAGCGGAGGAAGAAAGCGTTAGTGTAGATGAAAGACTTGAACTTAAAAATAGTATAAATTCTTTAGATGCTATAGAAAAAGATATTATTAAAAGTCGTTATTATGAAGATTTAACTCAAAGTGAAACAGCTAGAAAACTAGGTATTACTCAGGTAATGGTATCAAGATATGAAAAGAGAAGTTTAACTAAAATGAGAGATTATATGTATAGTAGATAAAATTTCATTCATAATAATAATGGTGAATATTTATGAATAAGGAAGATTATAAGTTACTTGTTAAAAAGCATACTCCGAAGGAACCTAAATTAAGAAATTTTGGAGTGGCTTTTTTAGTGGGAGGATTAATTGGGCTTTTAGCAGAAGTTGTATCTATGATTTTAAAGAATTGTTTTGCTTTTTCAAGTGTTGAAACTGGACTTATTGTTGCTCTTTTTGTTATTGGGGTTGCTTCACTTTTTACAGCACTCGGTTTTTTTGATAATTGGGTTAGTAAATGTAAGTGTGGTTTAATTATACCTACGACAGGATTTGCTCATAGTGTTTCATCAAGCGCTCTTGAGTATAAAAAAGATGGACTTATTACTGGTCTTGGTGCAAATTTTTTTAAACTTGCTGGTTCAGTAATTTTATATGGTATTATTTCTGCATTTCTTCTTGTGATTGTGAGGTTGGTTATAGGTGGCTAGTTTTAAATTTAAAAATGTTTATTTAAATGATTATTATACTGTTGTTGGACCTTTAGAAAAAAATAGTCATTTAAGAAGACTTGATTTAGTAATGGATGATTATTATATTGGTGAGAAAACTTTTGAACAAGCTGAAGTTAAGATGCAACAGTTAGTTATTGATAATATTATTGGTAAAAATAATTTGGCAATAAGTGATGTTGATTTACTTGTTGGTGGTGATTTAACTAATCAAATTGCTATTAGTAATTATAGTGCTAAAAATTATAATATTCCTTTTTTAGGCCTTTATTCTGCTTGTGCAACGTTTGCTGAAAGTTTGATTGTTGCATCTTGTATGATTGATAGTGGTAAAATAAAAAAAGCAATTAGTATTACAAGTAGTCATAATTTAACAGCAGAAAGACAATTTAGATATCCAGTTGAATATGGAGCTCCGAAACCTCATACTGCAACATTTACAACAACTGGGGCTGTATCAACTCTTTTAAGTAAAAATTATAGTAAAATAAAACTTGAAAGTGCTACGATTGGTGTACCTGTTGATTTAGGAGTTTCTGATGCCAATAATATGGGGGCAGCTATGGCACCGGCGGCGGCTTCAACTATTGCTACTCATTTAGCTACTCTTAAAAGAGATGTAAATTATTATGATTTGATTTTAACTGGGGATTTGGGGTGTGTTGGAAGTGAAATACTTAAAGATTATTTGAAAATGGTATATAATATAAACCTCAAAAAATACTTTGATGCTGGATGTGAACTATATTTGGATAGTCAACCAACTTATGCTGGTGGTAGTGGTCCGGCTTGTTTGCCAATTGTTTTATTTAATAAAATATTACTTAATAAAAAGTATAAAAAAATATTAATTGTTGCAACTGGAGCGCTTCATAGTCAAACAACTGTTAATCAACATTGTACAATTCCTTCGATTGCTCATGCAGTAAGTTTGGAGGTGGAATAATGAACTATTTAATGGCATTTTTATTTGCTGGTGCGTTGTGTGCTTTTGCTGAGATAATACTTGATAATACTAAACTTACTCCGGGACATATTACTGGTTTATACACAGTGATGGGGGCATTTTTATCATTTCTTGGTTGTTATGATAAATTAATTGCTAAATTTGGAGCGGGAGCAACAGTTCTTATTTCTAATTTTGGGCATTCTCTTTATAGCTCAGCATGGCAAGGATATTTGGAAGATGGTTTTTTAGGTATTTTTAGTAATATGCTTTGTAAATCATCCGGTGTTATAACTGGTGCAATTGTTATTGCATTTGTAGTTTCTATAATTTTTAAGCCTAAAAATTAGCAAGTTGTTTGCAAATAATTGATATAAAACATGTATAAAAAGTACGTGTTTTTTTGTAAATGTTAGTGATTTTCTAGTCTTTTACTATATTTCGACAAAATTTGATAAATTTAAACAATTGTTTGTTTTTGTGTTGACATTTAATTAAAGATAGGTTACAATTATGTTGTATCAGGGTATTAGGAGGAAAAAATGAAAATAGCAAAAGATGAAAAGAATAAAGATAAGGCACTTGAACAAGTACTAGCAGATATTGAAAAACAATTTGGGGCAGGAGCTATAATGAAGCTTGGAGATAATGAACATATGAATGTTGATGTAACATCTAGTGGTTCAATTACAATTGATGTGGCTTTAGGTGTTGGTGGTTATCCTAAGGGAAGAATTATTGAAATATATGGTCCTGAATCAAGTGGTAAGACTACTGTTGCATTGCAAGCAATTGCTGAGGTGCAAAAAAATGGTGGTAGAGCAGCATTTATTGATGCTGAACATGCACTTGATCCAGTTTATGCCAGAAATTTAGGTGTTAATATAAATGAACTTTTATTAAGTCAACCAGATACCGGGGAACAAGCTTTAGAAATATGTGATGCTTTAGTTAAAAGTGATGCTGTTGATATTATAGTTATTGACTCTGTGGCTGCTTTGGTTCCTCAAGCTGAAATAGATGGAGAAATGGGAGATTCACATGTTGGGCTTCAAGCAAGACTTATGTCACAAGCATTAAGAAAATTGTCAGGTACAATGAATAAAACTAAAACAACTGCAATATTTATTAACCAATTAAGGGAAAAAGTTGGGGTTATGTTTGGTAATCCTGAAACTACACCTGGAGGAAGAGCACTTAAATTTTACTCAACTATAAGACTTGATGTAAGACGTGGTGAACAAATTAAAATTGGTGACCAAATTGTTGGTAATAAAACAAATATAAAAGTTGTTAAAAATAAGGTTGCACCACCATTTAAAACTGCTACTGTTGATATTATGTATGGTGAAGGTATTTCTAGAGAAGGGGAAATTATTGATATTGCTAGTGATTTAGCTATCATAGATAAAAGTGGAGCATGGTATTCATATAATGGTGAAAAAATTGGCCAAGGTAAGGAAAATGTTAAGATATTCTTAAAAGAAAATCCAACTTTAAGAGATGAACTTGAACAAAAAATAAGAGAACACTATGGATTTATCGAAAAGAAAAAAGAAAAAAAGGAAAAAGATTCAGAAAAATAAACTGAATTTTTTTCATAATAACTACATTGTATAAACAAAGTATAAATACTAATAAGGAAAGGAGTAATAAAAATGAATTATTATGATGAAATAAATAATTATGTTAAAAAAGCTGAAATAGGAAAATCAATAAGGGAGTCAAATGCAAATAGAGAACTTGTAGAGTGCTATTGGAATGTAGGGAGATTAATAGTTGAAGCCCAAGGTGGAAAAGAAAAAGCAAAGTATGGTAACTCTTTATTGAAAAAATGGGCAGAAAAATTAACCAAAGAATATGGTAAGGGTTATACGTATGCAAATTTAGCCCGATTTCGGCAATTTTATTTGTGCTTTCCAATATTCGCCCCAGTGGGGCGAATATTAACCTGGACAACAATTAGGACAATTTTACCTATTAAAAATGAAAATAAAAGAAATTATTATATTAACCTTTATATAGAAAACAATTTGTCAAAAAGAGAGCTAGAATGGGAAATAAAAAATAACTCATATGAAAGATTAGAAAACAAACCAGATAAAATTGATATTGTTGTTCCAGCAAGTGTACCAAATATAACAAGTAATCTTAAAAATCCAATATTACTTAATTTAAATGGTAAAGAAATAAAATCTGAAAGTGACTTAGAAAAACTAATATATTCACAACTTAGTTATGTTTTTTTACAATTAGGAAGTGGGTTTATGTGGGTAGGTAATCAATATAAAATAAGTGATGGTAATAAAATTTATTTTGTTGATATGTTACTTTATAATATTAAATATAGTTGTTATGTGGTTGTAGAAATAAAATGTAGAAACTTGAAAAAAGAAGATAAGGGTCAAGTTGAATTTTATATGAATTTGGTAGATAAATATGTAAAAGAACCAATTAACAATCCCACTATTGGAATAATAATTACAAATGAACAAGATAGATTGGTAGCTAGTTTTATTAAAAGCGATAAACTTGTACCACTTACATATGAATTAGTTAAATAGATTTAAAGTTTGTGTTTTTGAAAATTCGCCGCAGTGCGGCGAGTTTTCAATTAGATTATGATTTAAAATAATACCATTAAAATAATTTTATAATAGTCTCTATAACTAATTTTTTCATAATATCATAATTCATGTCATCATGTTTATGATAAATTACTTCATGACATAAGTCATCAATTAAATTAATCATTATATGTGTTTTTTCTTCAAGATTATTATCTTTAAAATTGTTGTATATAAGCAATCTTTTTATTTTATTTGTCATTTCCATTTCATTTTTGTAATAAAATTCTGCAATTTCTTTGTCAGAATGAACCATTGCCATAATTTCTTCATGAGCAATTTTAGATATTTTGTGATTATTAATGTAGTTTTCAATCATATTTTCGAGTAGCTTTTCAAAATTATCAAATTTAAAATTTAAATTATTATTTTTTAACATAGGGAAGAATATATCATTTCCATACTTTTTTAAACCTTCGATTAAAATATTATGTTTGTCATTAAAATATTGATAAACTATACCTGTTGAGACACCAGCTTCTTTAGCGATAGTTGCAGTATTTATATTATAATAACCATTTTCACATATTAATTTAAAACCAGCATCAATTATCTTTTCTTTCTTTAAAATTGCTCTTTCTTGTTTTGGATTTCTCATAATTCACCTCGCACAAAGATATTATATCATAAAAAATGTGAAATGCTTATCATATTTTTGTTGACTTAGAAAATATACTGTAATATAATTATAATGTGAAATAAATTTCATGTTTAGGAGGATTATTATGAAACAAAGTTTTGTTGAATTAAAAGATGTTAAAAAAACATATAACATTGGTAATCAAAAATTTAATGCCCTAGATGGAGTAGATTTAAGCATTAATCAGGGAGAGTTTGTAGTTATATTGGGACCATCCGGTGCTGGAAAATCAACTCTTTTGAATTTACTTGGTGGTATGGATAAAGCCACTAGTGGAGAAATAAGAGTAGGTGAGTCTATTATAAGTAAATATAATGATAAAGAACTTACAAGGTATAGAGCTACAGATGTTGGTTTTATTTTTCAATTTTATAATATTATGCCAACACTTACTGTCTTAGAAAATGTAAATTTAATTAAAGATGTTACTAAAACAAATAAAGATGCTAAAGAAGTTTTAAAAAGTGTGGGCTTATCTAAACATTTTAATAAGTTTCCTTCAGAACTTTCTGGTGGTGAACAACAAAGAGTTTCAATTGCTAGAGCAGTTATGAAAAATCCAAAGGTTTTGCTTTGCGATGAACCAACTGGAGCTCTTGATTCTGCTACTGGTGCTGAAGTATTAAAGGTATTAAAAAATCAATGCGATTTTGATACTACAGTTATAATTGTTACCCATAACTCTTTAATTGCTGAAGTAGCTGATAGAATTATTAGAATTAAAAATGGTAAAGTAGAGTCAAATGAACTTAATAAAACACCAAAAAGTATTGATGAGGTTAAGTGGTAATTATGTTAAAAAAGAAAATGTTTCGTGATATAAAAAATAATCTGTCACAATTTATTACAATATTTTTAATGGTTGCTATCGGTGTCATGGCTTACTTTGGTATTGAAGCTTATATGAGTGGAATGCAAGAAACTGCAGATAAGTTTTATACCGAAAATAATTTACAAGATTTAAACGTAGTTGGGATAAATTTTACAGAAAGTGATTTAAAAAAAATCAAATCTATTGATAATGTAAAGGATGCCGAAAGAAAACTTTCAATTACTGGCATAACAAATGATGATAAAACATTACTTTTAAACTTTATTGAAGAAAATAATATTTCTAAATTTTATGTTAAAGGTGGAGAAAAATTTGATAAAAATAAAAGTGGTGTTTGGTTAGATGAGTTTTATGCTAAAGAAAATAATATAAGTGTCGGAGATAAAATTTTAATTAAATATGATAGCTTCAGTAAAGAAGAAACTGTTTTGGGATTAATAAATGTTCCAGATCATATTTATGATACAAAAGATTCATCAGAACTTTATCCAAATAGAAAAGAATTTGGTTTTGCATATCTTTCTATTAATGAACTTCCCGAAGAATATCAAGTATATAATTATGTTATGGTTGATGTAGATAATAAAGATAATGTATTAAGTGTTAAAGAAAACATTGAAAAAAATGTTGAAAGTGCACTTGGTGTTATAAAAATTGAAGATACTGCTTCATATAAAACTTATCAAGGAGAAATTGATGAAGGTAAAACTTATATTGGAGTCTTTTCTGGCTTATTCTTATTTATTGCTATGCTCTCTGTAATAACTACAATGAACAGAGTAATTAAAAATGAAAGAATAGAAATAGGTACTTTAAAAGCTTTAGGTTTTAGTAATAGCAAAGTATTATTTCATTATATTGGTTATGGTTTTTGGATTTCTTTATTTGCAGCAATTGCAGGTTTATTTTTAGGTTACTTCTTTATTGGTAATATATTCATATCACTAGAGATGTCTTTCTTTGAAGTGCCAAATGGTCATCCAGTTGTTAAATTCTCAGGCTTTATTTTAGCTCTTTTTGTTGTTTTACTTGTATCATTTATAACATATTTATCAAGTAAAAGTATTTTAAAAGAAAATCCAGCTGAATCTTTAAGAAAAAAGATGCCTAAGGTTAAAAAGAATAGTTTAAATTTAACTACGAAAGGATTTCTTAAAAATTTAAGTTTTTCTAGCAAATGGAATATCAGAGATATGCTTCGTAATAAAACGAGAACTATCATGGGTGTTGTGGGTGTTGCCAGTTCTTGTATGCTTATTGTTTGTGCCCTTGGTATGCTTAATTCAATGAATTATTTTATAGATTTACAATTTGAAAAGATATATAATTTTGATTATAAACTTAATTTAATGGAAAATTTAAGCGATGAAGAACTTGAAAGCATTGAAAGTGTTTATGGAAATGAATCTAGTAAATCTTATGGAATAGAAATAAAAAACGAAGATGGCAAAGAAAGTAATAATTTATTTGTAACAGATGCAAGTGATTATATTAGATTTGTTGATAACAAATATAATTTTATTAAACTAGATAATGATGAAGGTGTTTATATTACTTATAAACTTGCTAAAAATGAAAATAAAAAGGTGGGAGATACTATTACATGGCATATATATGGAAGTGATACTTATTATACTTCAAAAATAGTTGGGTTAAATAAGGATCCTCAAAACCAAAATATATCTGCTACAAGAAAATATTTAGAAAGTTTAGGTATTAAATATACACCAGATTCTATATATACTAATAAAGATTTAAAAGATGTAAGTAATATAAAAAATGTAACTGTTATTCAAGATAAAGATGCTTTAAAAGAAAGTATGGATAGTATGCTTTCAATGATGAAAACAATGCTTACATTAATAATAGGTATTGCTGCAGTTCTTGGAATAATTATTATCTATAATTTAGGAATACTTTCATTTACAGAAAAAGAATATCAATTTGCTACTCTTAAAGTTTTAGGATTTAGTGATAAGAAAATAAAAGGTATATTTATTAAACAAAATAATTGGATTGCTATTATGTCTATCATTATTGGTCTTCCTTTAGGATATTATTTAACAGATTGGTTATTTAAAACTGCCATTGAAGAACACTATGATTTTGGTGCTAATATAAAGCCACTTACTTATATTATTGCTTTAATTGGCACATTTGTAATTTCTTATCTTGTTTCAAAATTTTTAGCTCGAAAAGTAAATAAAATTGATATGGTTTCTAGCTTAAAAGGCAATGAATAAAAAAATGCGGGAATTAAATTTCTCGCATTTTATTTGCATCTTTATAAGGATCTTTAGGATCTATTTTATCAGTGAATAATATACCATTTAAATGATCTATTTCATGTTGAAAGGCAACTGCTAAGTCTTCACGAGCTCGCATTGTTTTTTTATTTCCTTCATAGTCATAATACTCAACTGTTATTCTTGCATGTCTTGGAACAATTCCTTCAACTTCACGATTAACACTTAAACATCCTTCACCTTCACCTACATAAATAAGTTCTTCGCTTTGACTAATAATCTTAGGATTAATTATTACATATTCTTCAAATGTTCCTTTTTCTTCAAGTTCATTTGCTATTACAAATATTCTTTTTAAATGTCCCATTTGTACAAAAGCCATACCCATACCAGCACGAAGATTATATTTTTCAGCTATTTTTTCATCTTGACTCATTTCTAAATATTTTATTGTATCTTCGGCAAGTTTTCTATCTTCTTTACTTACTGGAAAAGTAACATCTTTACTTATTTCATGTAATATTTTATGCTTTTCATCTAATATTTTTATATTTGGTAATTTCATACTTCTTCACCTGCATCATAGTATACCAAATTTTTGAGAAAAATGCAAAATACTTATTCAACAGTTACTGATTTTGCTAAATTTCTAGGTTTATCTATATCACATCCATTGTTTTTTGCAACTTCATAAGCAAGTAATTGAAGTGGTATAATTGTTAAAATTGATTCCATAATAGGGTGTAGTTTCTTAATAATTATTAGCTCATCATAGAATTTTTCTTGTGGCTTAGTATTTGTAACAAGTATTACATAAGCACCACGAGCTTTAACTTCTTTAATATTACTTATTGTTTTTTCATTTAAATCTTCATCAGTTGATATAGCAATTACTGGAGTATTTTCTTCAATTAAAGAAATTGTACCATGTTTAAGTTCTCCGGCTTGATATGCAACACTATTTATATAAGAGATTTCCTTTAGTTTAAGTGAAGCTTCCAAACAAAGCGCATAATCAATACCACGACCTATAAAGAATATTTCTTTTTTATTAAATATTTTCTTAGCTATTTGTAAATAAGTTTTATCTTTTATTGTTTCTTTGATATATTCTGGCATATTATTAATTTCATTTGTTATTTCTTCATATTCATCATTATTTATAACTTTATTTGTAACACCAAGATAAAGAGATATTAAACTAAATATGGCAAGTTGTGCTAAATATGCTTTAGTTGTTGCAACTGCAATTTCAAAACCTGCTTTTATATAAATGGTATAATCTGCTTCACGAGCTATTGATGAACCTAGTACATTAACTATTGCCATTGTTGTAATGCCATCTTCTTTGGCTTTTCTTAAAGCGGCGAGAGTATCAGCAGTTTCTCCGGATTGTGAAACTAATATAACTAAAGTGTCTTTATCATAAAAACATTTTTTATATCGGTATTCACTTGCTACTTCAACATTTACGGGAATATTTGCGTAATTTTCAATTAAATATTTACCCACAACTCCGGTGTGATAAGCTGAACCACAAGCAACAATATCTATTTTCTTAAAGTTTTTTATAAAACCAAAGTTTTTTTCTAAAGAATTAATTGTACCATCAAAATAATAGTTAATTGTATCTTTAAATACTTTGTCTTGTTCATTTATTTCTTTTAACATAAAATGTTCATAACCAGCTTTTGTGGCAGCATCCATTGTGCCTTCGAAAACTTTAATTTCTTTTTTTACTTCATTTAAATCTTTGTCATATATTGTTATTTTATTTTTTTCAAGTTTTACAATATCATATTCGTCAAGTAACATGTATTTATTTGTAAATGCAAGAATCGCTGGTACATCAGATGCTACATAATTTCCATCATCAGATATGGCTACGATCATAGGACTTGCACATCTAGTTGCATAAATTTCATCTAGTCCATCAACTAAAACTACGAAAGCATAAGAGCCTCTGATTATTTTGCTAGCTTCATGAAGAGTTTTAACCATGTCATTATTTTCTTCATATAAACTATTAAGTAGAGCAGCTGCAATTTCCGTATCTGTTTCACTGTTATATTTGTATCCTTTGTTTTCTATAGCTTTTTTGATATCTACATAATTTTCAATAATTCCATTATGTACTAAAGTTATTTTGCCGATTTTATGAGGATGAGCATTTTCTTTTGTAACACCACCATGAGTTGCCCATCTAGTATGACCAATTCCAATAGTACTATTTGTATTCATGTCAACGATTTCTTTTAAGTTTTTTATCTTTCCGACTTCTTTAGAGATTTTTACATTTCCGTTTTCTATGTAAGCAATCCCTGCAGAGTCATATCCCCTGTATTCTAAGGCTTCTAAAGCCCCAATAAGTCTTGGAACACATTTTTTTGTTCCATTATAACCTATAATTCCACACATATTAAAAAATTTTCCTTCCTTAATGTATGTGATATATTTTTTATTACAATGTTGATTTTGCTTTTTGTAATATACCTTTCGATTATACAAACCGTGATGCATCCGCCGAATTTTCGATAAACATCATCCTCGTTAACCTCGTGGGTCTGGCGCTAACAAATAATTTTACCTCCATCAATTATTGTGTTTTCCTAATTATAATATATGCAAATAGAAAAGTCAAAATGTTATTTACAAATTAGCCACTTTTAGTGTATAATGAATATGGTGATTAAAAATGGTAAAAGTCGAAGGTACTTTAGAAAAGAAAAATGCAAATAACAATGCAAATAAAGTAAATAAAAATTATGGTAAAGAAGAATTAACAAGAACTTTAATAATGGGACTTGTTGGTCTAGTTTTGGTTCTTATGCCAGATACATTAAATAAAATTTTGGGGATTATCGTAGGTATTGTTCTTTTACTTATAGGTCTAGGTAGTATTTATACTTATATTCAAAGTAAGATTAGCTTTACGTCAAGTTTAATAAGTGGAATTTTATATACACTTCTTGGAATTATTATTTTGATTTCTCCGGGTTCTGTTGTAAGAAGTGTTGCTATTGGTATAGGTATTGTTCTTAGTATAACTGGTTTATCAAAGGTGCGACTTTCATTTACCTTAAAAGAAATAAATACAAATTGGATAGGTACTTTAGTAATTGGTGTTATAACTACGATACTTGGAATAGTACTTATATTTAATCCTTTTTCTGGAGATGCAATAACTAAATTTGCTGGGGCATTTCTTGTGATAGTTGCTATATTTGATTTAATTGATAATTATATTTTGCAAAAATAACTGAAAAGTTATTTTTTTAAACTTTAAAAAATTAGTAATATGTGATAAACTTAATATAGTGGTGAAGCATATGGATAGAATAACCTTTATTTTAATAGCAGGCTTAGTATGGATAGTAACTATTATTTTGGTAATAGTTGTTTTAACATTAATAAATAATAAAGAAAAGAAAAAATTGAAATTAGAAATAGAAACGCTAGAAAAAGAAAAAAATATGGTTATATCTGCGAGTATGCTATCTGAACTTAATAAAGTTGAAGCTCTAGTAAACAATGATGAAATGAGAGAAAAACTAGATGATTGGAAAAAAAGGTTTAATGACATTAAAGATAAGGAAATGCCTAAGATAACTGAAACTATAAATGAAATTGAAGAACTATTTGAAGAAAAGAATTTTAAAGAATTAAAGGGATTAGTTTTAAAAGCTGATTTTGATTTAAATACATTAAAAACTAAAGCATCTTTTTTACTTGATGAAATAAAAGATGTTACTTTAAGTGAAGAGAGAAATAGAGAAACAATTACTAAGTTAAAAGCTGAATATCGTGAAGTTTTAAGTACTTATAAAGAATTTGAAGATGAATATGAAATAGTTAAAGTGCCTTTAGAACTTCAATTTGAAAATGTTGATAAGCTTTTTGCTGCTTTTGAAAGTTCAATGGAAGCTAATGCTTATACAGAAGTTGGTAAAATTGTTAAAGCTATTGCAGATGTTATAAGTAACTTAAAAGTAATTATTGATGAAGCAAGACCTATAGTTACTTTAGGTAAAAACTTAATTCCTAAAAAGGAAGAAGACATTAAAAATATTGCTGATAAAATGACCAGAGAAGGTTATAATCTTGAATATTTAAATATTGATTATAATATAAATGAAGCTAATAAGAAAATACAAGATATATTTCAAAGACTTAATGTTTTAAATGTTGAAGATTCACTTTTTGAACTTAAAACGATGCATGATTATTTTGATTCATTATATAGTGATTTTGATAAAGAAAGATATAGTAAAAAAATATATGAAGATTATAGTAGAAGTATCCTTCTTAAAGCAACTAAACTTGAAAAGGTAAATAATGAACTTTTTAAAAAAATTGGTGATATAAAATATAGTTATGATTTATCTGATGATGAAGTTCTTGTTATTTCAGAAATTAAGAAGGAAATTATGGAAATAAGAGCAAGTTATGATAAAGTGGTAGATACTGCAAGAAGTAAGATTTTAGCATATTCTAAACTTGCTAGAGAAATGGAAATTATAAATTCTAAATTAATTAAAACTGAAGAAAAACTAAATGGAGCTTTAAAAACTTTAGGTAGCTTAAAAGAAGATGAACTAAGGGCTCGGGAACAACTTGATGAAATAAAGAAAATTTTATCACAAACTAAAGAAAGAATACGTTCTTATAAACTTCCTTGTGTTCCTAAAAATTATTATGTGGAACTTGCTGAGGCTATGGAAGCTATTAATGTTCTTGTTCGTGAACTTGATAAAAGACCTATATCTATTAAAATACTTAATCTTCGTGTTGATACGGCGAGAGATTTAGTACTTAAAGTTTATAATACTGTTAATGAAACTGTAAAAACTGCTAAGATGGCTGAAACTGCTATTGTGTATGGAAATAGATATCGAGTAGTAAATAAAGAAGTAGACTTTGGTCTTGCAAAGGCAGAAAATGCATTTGTTAAAGGTAATTTTAAAAATAGTTTGGAAAATGCCATTAATGCCATAAATATTGTGGAACCTGGTATTCATAAAAAATTACTTGAAGAATCACAAAGTTAAGGAGGAAAATAATGATATATTTAGATTATAGTGCTACAACACCTGTTGATATTAGTGTTTTTGATACGCTTTCAACTGTAACTAAAAATTTTATTGGTAATGCTAATTCTATTCATAGTTTAGGACAAAAATCTAGTGCATTACTAGAAAGTGCTACGAAACAAATTGCTGATATCTTCGGAGTAAATCCTAGTGAAATAGTTTATACAAGTGGAGCAACTGAAGCAAATAATATGGCATTAATCGGAGCAGCTCTTGCTAATCATAAAAAAGGAAAACATATTATTGTTTCAAAACTTGAGCATCCATCAATATATGCTATTTGTGATTATTTAAAAACAATGGGGTTTGAAATAAGTTATGTTAATAATGATAAAGAAGGTTTAATTGATTTTGATGATTTAAAAGAAAAAGTTAGAGAAGATACAATTTTAGTAAGTATTTGTGCTGTTAATTCTGAAATTGGAGTAAGACAACCATTAAAGATGATTAGACAAATAATAAAGAAAGAAAACATGGGAACTATTTTTCATTCTGATATGACACAAGCTATTGGTAAAGTTAGTGTTAATATGCATGATGTTGATTTAGCAAGTATGTCTGGACATAAAATATTTGGACCTAAAGGAATTGGTTTTTTATATAAAAGTAGTATGGTTAAAATAACACCACTTATATATGGAAGTGGTAAAAGTAATGATTTAAAACCTGGAACACCACCACTTCCATTAATTGCAGCTTTATCAAAAGCTATCAGACTTGCAAATGATGGCCTTGAAAAAAAAGAAAGATTTGTAAGTTTACTTAATGATAAAATAACTTCTAGTTTAAGTAAATATCCAAATATTATTATTAATAAAACTAAATATAGTATTCCTCAGATATTAAACATTAGTGTTATGGATGTTATGCCTGAGGTTATGGTACATGCTTTAGATAAACATGAAATATATGTAAGTACTAATACGGCTTGTTCAAGTGGAGATATATCAAATAGTGTTATAGCTATTTATAATGATATAAATAGAGCAAAACATACTTTAAGAATTAGTTTATCTTATGTAACTACAACTGAAGAAGTAAATAAGTTTTTAGAAATATTTAAAGAAGAATACGAAAAATTAAGTAATTTAAAATAGGCTATTTAAAAAAGAATAGTCTTTTTATTTGTTTTGTGTTAAAATACGTAAGGAAAGAGGTGTATTTATGAAAAAAATAATTATTATAAAGTATGGTGAATTAAGTACTAAAAAAGATAATAAAAACTTTTTTATAAGTAAACTTAAAAATAATATTGAGGTTACTTTAAAGAATATTAATCATAATACTTATTATGATTTTGGTAGAATGTTTATTGAAACTGATGATTTTGATGAAGTTATAAAACATTTAAAAAATGTATTTGGCATTCAAGAACTTTTAGTGGGATATACATCAGATAATTTAGAAATAGATGATATTAATAATAAAGTTTTAGATCTAGTAAGTAGTAAGGATTTTAAAACATTTAAGGTTGTAACTAAAAGAAGTAATAAGAGTTATCCCATAAATTCAATGGAAATAAGTAAAGTAGTAGGTGGGCATTTACTTAAAAATATTAAGAATATAAACGTTGATGTTCATAATCCTGAGCTTACAGTAAATATTGAAATAAGAAATGAAGAAGTGCTTTTTTATTTTGAGGGTATTAAAGGTTTAGGTGGATATCCAGTTGGGATACTTGGTAAAGGATTACTTATGCTTAGTGGGGGAATAGATTCACCAGTTGCGGGATATCTTGCTATTAAACGTGGTGTTAAACTTGAAGCAATTTATTTTGAAAGTCCACCTCATACTAGTGATGCTGCAAAAGATAAAGTTTTAAAACTTGCTAGAGTTTTAGCTAAATATAATACGGAAGTAAAAGTACATGTAATTAACTTTACAGAAATACAAGAAACTATACTTAAGAATATACCTCATGAATATTTAATTACTATAATGAGAAGAATGATGTATAGAATAAGTGCAATTATTGCAAATGAAAATAAATGTAATATTTTGGTAAATGGTGAGTCAATTGGTCAAGTTGCAAGTCAAACTTTAACTAGCATGAGAGCTATAAATGAAGTTGTTAAGATGCCAGTTATAAGACCTGTTGCATGTTTTGATAAATTAGAAATAATTGATATTTCAAAGAAAATTGGTACATATGATATTTCAACACTTCCATTTGAAGATTGTTGTACAGTGTTTGTACCTAAACATCCAGTTATTAATCCAAATCCAGCATTATGTCAGGAATATGAAGTGTTAATTCCATATAAAGAATTAATTTATAAAGCAGTAAAAGAACATACTACGATAAAAGTTGGGGTAAAAGAAGAAAATAAATTTAGTGACTTGTTATAATTTTTTAAAAAATAAACATAATATTACTAGGTGATATTATGTTTAAGATGAGTGATTACTATTATAAAGGTTATGATATTGAAAGTAAAAGTAGATTAGAAAGAATTAGGATGGAATATTCTAATCCTTATGGATATAATTTGGAAAGTAATCAAAGAAGAGTAGTGGATATAGATTCGAATGTAACTCATACTAATCAAAATATGGTTAAAAATAGAGAATATAAGAAAGAAAAATAAGCAAAAGTATTTGATATAGTTTTGCTTTTTGAGTGGGCGTTAAAATTGTGCTATATCAATGAAATAAAGTATTGATTTATGGCCAAACATATGTTAAAATAATTAACTAAAAGGAGATGTTAATTTATGTGTAAAGTGGGAGATATTATTGTTATAAAAGAATTTAAGAATGAAATTGGTGAACCTGTAAAAAAACACTCTTTCGTTGTTATTTCTGATGAGTCAAATTCTATTGGTGGGTTAAATTATGACTTTATTAGTAATATGTTATGTAGCTTTCATGACAACAATCATAGGAATAAAAAACTTCGTTATGAAGAAAATTTAGAAGTAAAAACAAAATTAGATAGTAAAAATAAAACAAATAACAAAAGTGGCTTTATAAAGGCTGATCAATTATATTATTTTGATAAAGATAAAATTGAATACTATATTCTTGGACATTTAAGTAAACAATTGTTGGATGAATTAATGAGCCTAATTTTTTCTTTAGATAAAAAAGAAAAATTAAAAATTATTACTACAAATATAGAAAATGAAACTATAAAAAATTGATTTTCTAATTTTAATGTGTTAAAATTATGGTGTGTTGTGAAAAGGAGTCAGGTAGTTATGGAAAAAAAAGTAAAATTTCCTAAAAATTTTTTTACAAAAATTAGACCACATGCAACAAAAGAAGATAAGATAGATAATATTTCTTTTAAATGGCCAAAAAGTGTGATGGCTGGAAACGAAAAAGCAATATTATATTCAACAAAATACGAAAATAAAGAAAAAAATGTTAGATAGTATATCTAATTAATTTTGTATTAGAGAATAACATATTACAAAAGTTATAATTTTGTAATATTTTTTTATGCTTTTAACATTATTCCTTTGAAAAAATCCCTTACTACAGCTAATATTCCTTTGAAAAAATCCTAAAGTACAACAATTATTCCTTTGAAAAAGTGGAAAATGTATGTAATTATTCCTTTGAAAAAGTGGAAAATACATGTAATTATTCCTTTGAAAAATAGTGAAAACATATAAATTTTATGGGCAAATAGTAAAAAAATAGAATTTTTCTCAAGCTAAAATAAAATTGAAAAAAATAGAAAAATATGCTATACTCTCTTTAAAAGAGGTAAGAAAATGAAGTTAAAAGTTAATTTGAAAAATAATGAAGAAGAATATGATAATTTTGATAAAAATGATGTGCAAAGAATAATTATAAATCGTATAAAACTTTATAGATTAATACAAATTTTAACTAATATATCTATGTGTTTATTAGTTTTATCTGGCATAAATGATATTTTTGCTACTATTTTTATTTATGCTTTAATTATAAGAATTATTAGCTTTCTATTTATTAAATTAAATCTTATTTATGACATGGATCTTATAAACATCAATAAATACTTCATAATTTTAGAGATTTTAAAGAAAATAAGAAAGGCAAATAAAATATGGTTTTCTGCCGATGGTACCGTAGGTAAAAGAAATATTGATAGAGTATATCTTGATATAAAAGATTCTTCTTCCTTTATTGAAAGTAATATTGGTTTATATTATATACCATTAGTTACTAAAAAACTAATTATTTTACCTAATAAATTATTATATATAAATAATAATAAGTATAGATATATTAATTATGAAGATTTAGAAATAGAATTATATACTGTTAAAGTGCTAGAAGATAAAATTGAGTATATAGATAGTGAATTAATATCAAGTGATGATAATAATAAGTATTTATATGGTAAAATTAGTATTAAGAATATAGATTTAGATATTTATATATCAAATTATCATCTTTTATATAGTATAAGTGAATTAATAAGTAGATATAAATATATTGGTCATAATGAAGAGAAAGTTTTAGAAATTTTTGATAAATTAGAAAATAGAAAAAAGACTCAAGAAAAAGAAAAACAAATAGATAATAAGAAAAATAATACTGGAATTACTAATTTTGAACCAGATTTGGAAAAAGAACATAAAGTACCAACTTTGGAAGTGTTAAAAAATCAAGAATCATTTAATATTAAACCATTTATAAAAGAGATAAAAAAACAAAAAGAAACAATGGTACCAATTGGGTTAAAAGAAAATGGAGAACTACACTTAGAAAAAATTAGTGAAATAAAAAATCTTTTAATAGCTGGTACTGTTATGGCTGGAAAGACAACATATTTAAAAACAATTATTGATACAATTTTAATGACTAGAAAACCAAATGAAACAAGGCTTTTATTGTATTCCAATGCTTTAGATTTATATGAATATAATGGTATTCCTCATTTAATAATGCCAGTATGTGGAAAAGTTAATTTACTAGGTATTAATTTATGTAAAGTTGCTAAAGAAATTGATAAAAGAGTAGATATATTAGGAAAATTTGAAAAAAGAAATGATGCATATAACAATGTAGCAAATAATAAAATGGCTGATATTATAGTTCTAATTGATGATCAAAGTAATTCTATTTTAAATGAAATGGTTAGAAATCAAATTGAATATATTTCTGTGAATGGCCCTAGAGTAGGTGTTTATATGATAATTGCAACTAATCCAATTTTAAATAATCAAACATTTACTAGATATTATTTTCCATCTAGGTTGAGTTTTAGAGTTAATACTAGAGAGATATCCAATTTTGTTATAGGGGATATTAAAGCTAGATACTTATCTAAACCAGGAGCTGCTTATTACATATCTAACTTTAATACAATTGCTACATATCTTGAAGTTCCTTTTATAAGTGATGGTGATAGCATAAATATTATCGATTATTGGAGAAATAATTAAAATTTTTGTGTAAAAAGAGAAGAACAAAAATTGTTTTTCTTTTATTTTCTTTAAAATTAGTTTATAATAATAGTACGAAGGGAAGATAGTATGAATTTAGTGGTAAATAATCATAATGTGTTTTTAATTGTTTTTGTAACGTTTTTAGTTAGTGTACTTTTAGTACCAATAGTAAAAAAGATTGCGGAACATGTTGGGGCGATGGATGTACCAAATGCTAGAAAGGTACATAAAAAACCTATGCCTAGGTTAGGGGGACTTGCAATTTATATTGCTTTCTTATTTGGTTATATTTTATATGGACAAATAAGTACTCAGATGATTTCTATTTTAATTGGTAGTTTTTTGCTTATAATAGTTGGTATATTTGATGATATAAATTCTGTTCCAGCTAAATATAAGTTTTTAGTGCAAACTATAGCTGCATCAATAGTGGTAGTGTATGGTAAACTTGGTTTTTCTGAATTAACTATTTTAGGTTTATCTTTTCATTTTCCAATGATTATAAATGATATACTCGCAATATTCTTTATAGTTGCAATTACAAATGCTATTAATTTAATTGATGGTTTAGATGGCTTATCAAGTGGGATTAGTGCTATATATTTCTTAACAATTGCTGTTATAGCTTTAATAACTAATAAGCTTGGTGGTATTGATATAATACTTTCACTAATAATGCTTGGGGCTACTCTTGGATTTTTATTTCATAATTTTCCACCAGCTAAAATATTTATGGGGGATACAGGTAGTTTATTTTTAGGTTTTATGATTTCTATTATAGCGTTACTTGGATATAAAGTTACAACGTTTACATCACTTGTTGTGCCTATTGTGGTTTTAGCTATTCCAATATTTGATACATTATTTGCAATTTTAAGAAGACTTTTAAAAGGTCAAAGTGTTGCAGTTGCTGACAAAGAACATTTTCATCATCAACTTCTTAAAATGAAGTATAGCCCAGTTGCAAGTATTCTAATTATTTATGCAATTGATATATCTTTTGCAGTTGTATCAATACTTTATGTGCTTGGTGATAATCAATTTGCTATAGCGATCTATGTTGTACTTATGATATTGCTTTTATTTGTTGTTCTTAGAACTGATATATTGTTTGAACATAAGAAGAAATAATTAAATTAAGAAAAAGAAATGAGGATTAGATATGCGAACAAAAAATTCTATTATTAATACTTTTTCTAATATATTTTTCAATTTATTAATAGGTGTTTTGGGATTTATAAAAGTAAAGGTATTTGTAAATGGGTTAAGTACAGATATATATTCTCTTAACCAACTTTTTTATCAAATCTTTAGTTATATAGCTATTACTGAATTAGGTATAGGTTATGTAATTAATAAAAATTTATATGACGCATTTGCAAAAAATGATAAAAAAAAGATAAATGATATTTATAGTACATCGAAGAAATTTTATTCATTGGTTGGAATAATAATGTTTGCTATAGCTTTAATAATAAGCTTTTTTGTAAAGTATTTAACTAAAGTTGATATATCAATTTTGTATTTACAAATTGTATTTATAGTATTTATTATTAGAAATATTATAGATTATTTTTTTGTAGCCCCTAGGTATATTATTGAAGCTGATCAAAAATATTATAAAATAAATTATCTTGTCAAAAGTATAAAAATTTTAGAAATAATTATAGAAATAGCATTAGTATTGTTAGGTGTAGATTACTTTTTTATTCTTTTACCTGGAATATTTATAACTATAATTATAGATATATATATTAATAAGAAAATATATAAACAATATAAATGGTTAAAAGATACAAAATCTTTCAACAAACAACATTTGAAAGGTACAAAAGATGTAGTTTGGCGATATTTGGCAAGTCTGTTAAATTCAAATACTGATATTATCTTAATATCTACTTTTATAAATCCAGTTGCTGTTATTGTGTATACCTCGTACACATATATTACAAGTTTTATAAAAGATACGATCAATATAGTTTCTTCGGCAATTACTCCCAGCTATGCTAATTTAATACTGAAAGAGCAAGATAAGAGTTCAAATACATTTGATGAAATCAATATTGTCTTTTTGTTTATTGCTGTTTTTGTTTGTTCGATGCTTTATGGCTTTTTAACAAATTTGATTGGTTTTTGGGTTGGATTGGAATTTACAACTTCAAATATTATTTTATTTTTGTTTTGTTTTTCATTATTCCAAATTATTTCGGAAAAAGCTGTGATAGTTACAATAAATTCTGTAGGGTTGTTTAAAGAAACTAAAATTCCGACAATTATTGAAGCTATATGTAATTTTATTATTTCAATTGTTTTAATTAGAAAATTTGGAATCTTAGGAGTTTTATTAGGTACTATTATTTCTAAATTCATAACTATAATTTATAATCCATTATGTATCAAGAAATATGTAAATAAGAAAAATATGAAAACTTATTATTTTCAATATTTAATTAATGTAATTATATTTACTGTATTAGTTTTTGCTTTTAATTTTTGTAAGCTAAATATAGAATCAGTTTTTCAATGGATTTTGTACGTTATAATATTTGCAATATTAATTTTGGTTTTTATGTTTGTAGTTTATTATGTTTTCTTTAATTCATTTAGATTAGTTATAAAGAGATTGAAAGAATATGTTTTAGTTTTTTTTAGAAGTAGAAAGAAGGTAGTATGAAAAAGATAGTAGGTTTTATAATTAATTTGTTTTTTTCTTTGTTTCCTGTAAATAAGAATAAAATTGTTTTTCAATCAGGAAGAAATAAAATAGATTCAAATCCTTATGCAATTTATAAGTATATTAAAGGACAAAAAGAATATAATTATAAATGTATTTGGTTAATAGAAAAAAATACAGATACATCACTAGTTGATAAAAAGGATTGTTTTTATTATAAATCGTTAGTTGGTTTGTTTCATTTAGCTACAGCTAAATATTGGATAAGAAGTCAAAGTATAGGTAGTATAGTTAAAAAAAGAAAAAATCAAATATATGTACAAACTTGGCATGGAGCAGGAGCATTAAAAAAATGCGAGTATGATTGTACTAACATTCCATTTGATAAAAGAACTCCAATGGAACATACACTTGATTGGGACTATTTGGTAACAACTGATAAAAAAAATGATGTAGTGATGCGTAATTGTCTAGGATATACAAAAGAAACTTTATTGTTAGGTAATGCGGTAACAGATCTATTAATAAATTCTGACATGAACTTAGATAATCTTTATAAAATGTATAATATAACACCAAATAAAAAAATAATTTTGTATGCACCGACATTTAGAGATTATGAGTTGGAATGTGATTCCAACATAGGAAGTTCTTTATTAAATAGACTAAAATTGCCATCTGATGATTATGTTTTGTTATTGAGGCTTCATCCGCTTGTATGTAATAAAATTTCAAATATGAAGTTGCCAAAAAATTTTATAAATGTTGGTGATTATCCTATTATTGAACATTTAATGTTGATTAGCGATGTCTTAATTACAGACTATTCTTCAATTGTGTTTGAATATGCGCTTTTAAATAGACCAATTATTTTTTATCCTTATGATTATGATAAATATGTGGAAGAAAGGGGAGGCTTCTATATTGATTATAATACTTTGCCTGGTTCAATTTGTCATAATTCAGAAGATATTAAAGAAGCATTAAAGGATATAAATTCATATAATTTAAAATATAAGAATAATATTAAATCATTTAATAAAGAATTTAATTATTTGAATGATGGTCATGTTTGCGAAAGATTTGTTGAAGTATTAAAAAAATTTTAATAAAAAATTAACAAAAAAACTGTTTTCAAAATGTTTGTTAACAGTCTTTTTTATTGTTTTCTTCTATTAAAAATTTAATTAAGTTTTTATAACCATATTTTATATTATGTTTAGGTTGCCAACCAATACTTTTTAGTTTATGATTGCTTAATAGCATTTGATTTTCAGGGGCAAAATCATTGTGGTTGTCAATGTCAATTATTACTTTTTTGTTTGTTTTATATTCTTCAATAAGCCATTTGGCGGAATCATATATGTTCATTTTAGTCTTATTTCCTGCAACGTTATATGTTTCACCATTATTGCCATTTATTAAAATCATCAACAATGCTATTATAACATCGGTTGTATAGCAATAATTTATTAGAGTTTTTCCGTTACTCTTAAGTATTATGTCTTGTTTATTAATTATGCAATCGGAAAAGTATTTAAAAACTCTATTTTCATTGTTAGATATACCTGGTCCAAAAGTTTGTGCTAATCTTGCTGATTTAGTTGGAATGGAATATTCTTTAAAATAAGAATAATTTAATAATTCACACAGTCTTTTTCCTTCTGAGTACGAACTTCTAGTATTATAAATGTCTATGTATCCTAATTTATTTTCTTCTACGTTTTTGCAATTTAAGGTTCCGTAGACTTCCATTGAAGAAATATAAACCATGGAAGTTATATTACTTAATTTTGCTTGTTCTAAAATGTTTTTTGTTCCCATAATTTGAATATTTATTGTTTCAACGGGATTATTATTAAGAAATTTTGATCTTGTTGGTGATGCAGCATGAATTATGTAATCTATGTTTAGATTTTTTGGAATATAATTTTCTATGCTGCTTTCAATAACCTCTAAGTTATCTAAAGAAAATAAGCTATATGCTTTTTCTTTATTTCTTACTATTATATAAATTTTTATGTTAGAATTTTTTAATTTATTTCTTAATTGTAACGATTTAACCAGTATTGAACCAATTAAACCTGTAGCTCCGGTAATTAAAAACGATTTTCCATCAATTTTTTCCCAATTAACAGATGAACTTAAAGATATTTCTTTTAAATCATTTAGTAAAACTTTGTTCATTGGCGCCACCTTTTTATATTTCTTGATCGATTCCAAAAGCTTGTTTTGCTTCGTTATAATCCAAATAAGCTTTAAAATTATAAACATCTTCTGGGGTGGTTATTTTTATATTACCACGATTGCCTTCAACTATATGAACATCTTTTCCCAAAGTTTTCATCATTGTACAACAATCAACAATATCAACATATTTGCTATTTGTTTTTCTTATTTCATTGTGTGCTTCGATGATATCTTTTAATATAAAAGATTGTGGTGCTTGTGCAGTAAAGCTATTTTTTCTTAAAGGCACACTATCAATTTTGTTGCCATCTTCACTCAAAATAATTGTTTCAAAGGCAGGGGTACATGTAATTGCTGAACCATACTTTTTCACATTTTCAATATTTTGGGTTATAACTTCTTGATTTACTATTGGCCTAACTCCATCATGTATAAGAACGATAGAGTTTTCATCGTTGTATTTAGAGGCTTCAACTAGACCATTGTATATAGACCCCAATGCTGTATCAGAACCTTTAATAACTTTATCTACTTTTTTAATGTTGTATTTTTTTATTAAATCATATACATATGGAATATATTCTTCTAATGTGGATATATAAATTTTGTCAATTAATTCATTTTTTTCAAATAATTCCAAAGTGTAAATAATAATTGGTTTTTCATTAATTAAAATAAATTGTTTCGGTATATTTTTTCCCATTCTTTTTCCAACCCCACCTGCAAATATAATTGCTATATTCATTCTATCACTCCTTTAATAATTAAAGTATAGCATACAAAATTAAATAAGTAAAATAAATTAATTAGTAAACTTGTTAAAAATAAGTGACTTTTAAAGTAAATTTTGATATACTTGTTATTAATGAGAGGATTGATGTTATATGAAAAACAATGCAGTAGCCTTTATTAGATTAATATCTTTAATAATGATTGTTAGTTGCCATATTTTACAAGGACTTGGAAATAAAATGGCATTTTGGGTTAATGTTGGAGTGCAAATTTTTTTGTTTATTTCTGGATTTTTATATGGAACTAAAAAAATTGATAATTTTAGTAACTTTTATAAACAAAGATTAATAAAGATTTTATTACCGTTTTCTATTTTTTCTATAATTATATGTTTAATTGAAGTTCTTGTTTTAAAAAATGATTATTCTTTTAAGTTTATTATTGGAAATTTGTTTGGATTAGGTGGTTTAATAGGAACTTATCCTTTAGTTTCACATACATGGTTTATTAGTTATATTATGATTTGTTATTTAATTACACCTTTATTGCAGAAAATATTTAATGGCAATTTTAGAAGTAATTTAATAAAATTAATATTACTATGTATTTGTCTTCAAGGGTTGGAAAGTTATGCTATTGTTAGGTTTAATGCATGCTGGGTTATTAATTTTATACTTGGATATTTTTATTCACTAAGTTATAATGATAAAAAAGAAAGAATAATATATACTATACTTATTTTTGTGACATTCGTACTTATATTTCCATTTGCAGTTATTTATCAAGAAACGTTGAATATTGCATTACCAAATTTTTTCAACCATTTTCAAAATTATTTCATTAATTATGGGCATGTATTACTTGGTTGTGTTATATTTATTACATTATATTATGCTTTTAATTTATTTAAAGTAAAAAATAATAAAATTTTTGATTTTTCGGATAAATATTCATATTATATATATTTAGTGCATCAAGTTTTTATTTTAAATTATTTTTCTATTTTGCATTATACAAAGTATTTGTCAGTAAATATCATATTAATAACGATCTTATCGATAGTATCTGGAGTAATTTTGCAAAAAATATCCAATTTGCTAATTAGAAGGCTGATTAAATTAAATTAATTAAAAATAGAAAATGTTTTTGATTAAGTAAAATACTAGATTTATTTGTGTAATTTTGTTATAATTTTTGTGAAAGGATTGATATAAAATGATTCCAAAAAAAATACATTATGTTTGGGTTGGTGGTAAAGAAAAACCAAGTAGTATAAAAAAATGCTTAAAAACATGGAGAAAATATTTAAATGATTATGAAATTGTCGAATGGAATGAAGGTAATTTTGATATTAATAAACATCCATTTGTTAAGGCAGCATATAATGCAAAAAAATGGGCCTTTGTCAGTGATTATATTAGAGCTTATGTTATATATAATGAGGGCGGTATATATCTTGACACAGATAATTCAGTTTTAAAAAAATTAGATGATTTGCTTGATAATAGAGCATTTGTTGGTTTTGAAAATTGTGATTATCCTTTTACTGCTTGTTTTGGTGCTGAAAAACATCATCCATTTGTGAAAAAACTATTAGACTATTACGATTCTGTAGATTTTGCTTTTGATAAAGACAATCAGTTTGAAAATGTTAATACAAAAATTGCATCTCAGATATTAATTAAAGAATTTGGATGTAAACCAAATAATGAGGAACAATTATTGAAAGAAGATATAAAGGTTTATAAAGATGATGTATTATGTAATCCTTCTAAAAATAGTTATGTGATTCACATATTTACTGGAACATGGATGGAAGGAAAAAGAGGATTGAAACAAAAAATTTCTAAGAGTTTGAAATTAAAAATCGATTCACCATCTAAAGCAGAATTATATAGAAAACTTGTTGGTAGGGATTAATTGATGAAAAAAAAGAATATAACAATATTAGCGTTACATTTAAATTATGGAGGCGTAGAGAAATACATCTCTTCACTATGTAAAATGTTAGAAAATGATTATAATATAAAAATAATTGTAACATATAACAATAATTATAAAACGGCATTTGAATTTAGTGAAAATATAGAAATTGAATATTTAATAGATAGGATGCCAAATAAGAAAGAAATATTTGAAGCAATAAAAAATAAAAAAATATTTAAATTCTTTAAAGAAAGTCTAATAGGGTTACGTATTATATTTTTGAAATACTTTAGAAATATTAAAGCTATTAGACATATTGATTCAGATATTGTAATTACAACAAGAATTTTTCATAATAAATTAATTTCTAAATTTTCAGACAAAAAATTGATAAAGATAGCAACCGAACATAACTATCATCAAAATGATCAAAAATATATAAGAAAGTTAATAAAATCTTTAAATAATTTTGATTATTTAATTACTGTTTCAAAGACACTTTGTGATTTTTATAAAGATAGATTATCATGTACTAAAGTTTTGTTTATTCCAAATGTTTTGGATTATATTCCACTTGAAAAAAGTAAATTTAAAAAAAACAATATTATTTCAATTGGAAGGTTATCTCCAGAAAAGGGCTTTTTTGATTTGTTGTCAATTTTTGAGAAAGTAAAAAAAAGATTAGATATTAAACTGTTTTTAATAGGAGATGGGCCATTAAAAGATGAATTACAATTATATATAGACAACCATAAGTTGAGTGATTCTGTGTTTTTAACTGGTTTTTTACCACAAGAAGAAATAAAAAAATTCATGTTAGCTTCTAAATTATATGTTATGACATCTTTTACAGAAAGTTTTGGATTGGTATTAATTGAAGCTATGAGCTATGGGCTACCATGCGTCGCTTTTGATTCTGCTTCGGGTGCAAAAGAGATAATTAAAAATAACAAAAATGGATTTTTGGTAGAAGAAAGAAATTTTGACAAAATGGCTGAAACAATAGTTAAATTAGTTGAAAATGAAAAACAGTTAAATGAAATGTCTGGTGAAGCGGTTAAAACTAGTGAAAATTATTCGATTTCTAAAATAAAACAAAAGTGGATAAAATTATTGCAAGATGCATTGGAGGAAAAATGATAAATATAATAATGCCAACGTACAATGATGAAAAAACAATCATTGAATCAATAAAATCTGTTGTTGAACAAAATTATGAAAATTGGAAATTATATGTTGTTAATGATGGGTCAACAGATAATACAGAAAATGTTTTGAAAAATTATATTGAAGAAAATAATTTGACTAAAAAAATTATCTATATTAAGCAAGAAAATCAAGATCAACTTAGGGCAATAAATAATGCTTTAAATTACATTAATGATGAAAATTCTATAATATATATTCTACATTCCGATGATGTACTTAATGATGCAAATGTTTTGCTAAATGCTTATAATTATTTTAAAAACAATGATTGCGATGCAATTATTTCAGATTTTGATATTATTAATGAAAATTCAGAAGTAATTGGAATTCATAAGGTTAATCAGTATAAAAGAAATAACAATACTTTAGCTTTGCAAACTTTATGGCTTGGCAGAAATCTTTTTACCGATATGGCATTTTGGAAATATTCTTTTTTTATAAATAGTGTTAAAAATAATTATTTGGAATGGAATACTCCTTTTTGGATTGACTTTACCAATAAAGTCAAAATGGCAAATGTGCAAAAAGTAAATTTTAAATTTTTTAAATATAGAGTTTTTGATGAAAATTACATAAATAATGAAGTGGGAATGCTTAATGTTTTAAATGGGGAATTAAGAACAGAAATCCAACTCTTAAAATATTACGATATTTATTTTTTTAAATTACAATATTATCTTTTTAGAATTTATAATAAATTGAGATTAAGTTATAAGGTATTTTATTTACAAAAAGAAACTATAAATAAATATATGATAATTAAATTTTTAATTAATAAAAGAATAAATAATAAAAATATTAAAAAGTATGAATACTACTATTCAGTGTTAAATTTTTATAAGTTTTGTAACAATAACAATAATACTTTGATGATAGATGAAATAGATAAAAAAGATATTTTTACGGGGGCGGACATTAGAAAATTTAATAAGTTAATGTTAGAACACAAATTGCCAAATATTTATTATAAGATATTTGATCAGATGAATCGTGGAGGATTTAATTCTGTTTTAATAAATAAAAAAAATTATGATTTAGTAGTAAATTTACTTAAATTTTTAAATATTTTTGATTCAGTTAAAATTGAATTTTATGAAGAGGGAGATATTAATGAAAAATAAAAAAGCAATTGTTTGTTTATCTTTTGATGATGGAAGAAAGGATTTTTTTGATAACGCATTTCCAATTTTAAAAAAATATAATTTAACAGCTTCATTGAATGTTACAACTGGTTACGTTGATGGGTCATTTAAGCCAGCTTGGGCAACTAGTGATATGGCATGTACAAAAAAACAATTATTAGAAATGAAAGACTATGGTATTGAAATTGCATATCATGGAGATCAACATATTACATCAGAAGATGATTTTGAGAAATCTAGGAATAAGTTTATTGAATGGAACTTACATGAACAACATATGGGGTTTGCAGTTCCAGGTTCATATTTAGATGAAGTAAATCTTGATCAATTTATTAAATATTTAAAAAAAATAAATGTAGATTATATGAGAATTGATAGTAAAAAGAAAAATACTTTTTTCTGTAGAGTGTATAGAAAGTTGTATAATATTACTGGATTTTCAATTTTTTATCTATTATTTAACAGATATAATATGTTTAATGTTGACAGCTTAGATGATTATAATATTCCTTCTGTTGTTGTGTTTGAAAAGGATAATTTTAGAAATTTGATTAGATTAATAAAAATAGCTATTAAGAGAAAAAAAGTTATAGTTTTTATGTTACATGGCATATTGGACGAAGATGACAAAAATTATGGTAAAGATGAGTATGCTTGGTCATCAAAGAACTTTGAAAATTTTTGTAAAAAATTAACTGAGTTAAAAGAAAATAATAAAGTGGAAATTTTAAATTTAATTGATGTTATTAATGAAAAAAATAAATAATTTAAAAATTATAAAAAATTAACAATTTTGTTTAATTCTTGTTTTTTTGTTTGAAAAATTTATTTTTTTTGGTATAATGATACAAGTACGAAATTGTTTCGTAAGTATTGTATACTGGTGATAGTATTTTTTAATAAACTATTTGTTTTTTGGGAGTGTTTAGAGAGTGAAAAAAAAGAAATTTTTAATGTTATATTTTATTTTATTACCTGTCATTGATGTAGTAACATCTTTGACATCAAGAATGACAGATTTTCCAATTTCATTAGGAATGATAGTGAAATGTGCAACTATGTTATTTATATTTTTTTATATTGTTTTTTTTAGTAAATCAAAATGGAAGAAGAAGTCATTACTTTTTACATTTATTTATTCTTTGTTATGCTTTTTGTATTTAATAACTAAGCCTAATATTTTGAATGTTAGAAATCTTTTTGTGGAATTTTCGTATTTGTTAAAGTTTTCGTATTTTCCTTTTACACTTATAGGAATGTTGAATATTTTTGATGATTATAAAGTGGATAGTAAATTTATTAAGGTAATAATAATTATGAATTCTGCATTATATAGTTTATTCTGTATTGTACCATCTATTTTTAATGTTGGTTTTGGTTCTTATAGTAATACTATGTATACAGGAAATATTGGATGGTTTTATTCTGCTAATGAAATGTGCGTAGTTTTATTATTACTATCACCAAGTATTTATATTTTTTTGAAGAAGAATTTTAAGATTGGTTTATTATATTCAATAATAATATTAACAGCAATAATAAATATTGGAACTAAGGTTTCGTTTATTGGGACAATTTTAATGTGTGCTTTTATAGTGATTCTATATGTTGTGGAACATGGAAAAAAAGGTTTAGTTAATTCCTTGTTGTTTTTAGTAGTATCATCTATTTTGTTATCATTTTCACCAGTTATAAATAATACAAGATATAATTTTATGTTAAAAAATTCTTTAATTCAAAATAGATTAGATGGAAAAAAGCCTGATTTGAAAAATAATTCTGAAAGCAATAATTCTGAAAGTAATAATTCTGAGAAAAAATATTGTTTAGAATATCAAGAAGTTAAATATGATGTTTTTGGTAAATACGTTGATTTAATTGATAATAATATTTTAATTAAAACAGCATTGAGTGGTCGTGAAGAATATCTTGGTGAAAACTTGTATTCATATAAGCATGGCGGAAGTATTACTTTACTTTTGGGAACAGGTTGGAACGATAGAGATGATATTAATTTTTGTGCAAGTAAACAAATGGTGGAAATGGATTTTTTCGATATTTTAATTCATTTTGGTTCAATGTATATTGTGATGTATCTGTCATTTATCTTTTATGTATTATTTTATTTGTTAAAACGAATAAAGAAATTGAAAAAAGAAAATTATTTACTTATATTTTTAGTATTATTAGTATTTGGGATTTCTACTTTAAGTGGACATGTTTTAGGTGCTCCAACTGTATCAATTTATTTATCACTAATTTTAAGCTTATTAATTATGAATACCGAAGATGCAAAAAATCATGAAAAGAATAGTTCTATGAAAGAATATTTAAAATATGTTTATAATAAAAGTGAGAAAGAATATTTTGATTTATTAAGTAAATTTTTGAAGAATAACGAAAAGAAATTTATTATAACAGCCAATCCTGAAACTTTGACTATGGCAGAGACAGATAAAGAAATAAGTAAAATGATATTAGATAGGAATAATGATGTTGTTCCTGATGGTATTGCAATTGTTAAAGCTTGTAAAATGCTTAATATTCCTGTTACTGAAAGAATAGCTGGAGTGGATATAGCAGAATACTTATTAAAAGAAGCATCTATTTTAAAAAAGAAAGTTTATTTATTTGGTAGTAAACAAGAAGTTATAGATGGAATGAAGAAGGTTATTGAAGAAAAATATTCAGGTATAAAATTAGTTGGAGCTACTAATGGGTACATTGAAGATAAAGATAAAGAATTTGAAAATATAAAAAAAGCAAAACCTGATGTTGTTATGGTTGCTTTAGGAATTCCTCATCAAGAAAAATTAATATATGAGCATTTAAATGAATTTGATAAAGGAATATTTATTGGAGTAGGTGGTTCTTTTGATGTATTAAGTGGTACTAAAAAAAGAGCTCCAAAGTTATTTATTAAAACTAATACAGAATGGCTTTATAGAATTGTTACAGAACCTAAAAGATTGAAAAGATTTTGGAATAATAACGTAAAGTTTATGTTTAGAGTATTGAATTGTAGGGGTAAAAATGATTAAAGTAATGAGTATATTTGGAACTAGACCAGAAGCCATAAAAATGGCACCTCTAGTAAAAGAATTAGAAAGAAGAAAAGAAATAGAAAGTATTGTTTGTGTAACTGCTCAACATAGAGAAATGCTTGATCAAGTGCTTAATACTTTTGATATTAAACCAGATTATGATTTAAATATTATGAAGCAAGGACAAAGTCTCGCAGATGTTACAACTAGAGCATTAGTTGGACTTGAAGAGGTAATAAAAGAAGTTAAACCTGATATAGTTTTAGTTCATGGTGATACTACCACAACATTTGCGGGTGCACTAGCTGCTTTTTATAATCAAGTTGCTATTGGGCATGTTGAAGCAGGACTTAGAACTTATGATAAATATTCACCATATCCAGAAGAAATGAATAGACAAATGGTTGATAGGTTAAGTGATATGTATTTTGCTCCAACTGAAATTAGTAAAGATAATTTGCTTAAAGAAAATATTGATGAGAGTAAAATTTATATAACTGGAAATACCGCAATTGATGCAATGAGTACAACTGTTGATGAAAATTATACCCATCCAGAACTTGATTGGATAAATGCTGGCGAAAGAATGATTTTACTTACTGCTCACAGAAGAGAAAACTTAGGTGAACCAATGCGTCATATATTTAGAGCTATTAAAAGAGTTGTTGATGAATTTAGTGATGTAAAAGTTATTTATCCAATTCATATGAATCCACGCGTAAGAGAAGTAGCAAATGAAGTATTTGGTGATGCTGATAGAGTTAAATTAATTGAACCACTTGAAGTATTTGATTTTCATAATTTTCAAAATAAATCATATATCATTTTAACTGATAGTGGTGGAATACAAGAAGAAGCACCAAGTTTAGGAAAACCAGTTTTAGTTTTAAGAGATACAACAGAAAGACCTGAAGGTATAAAAGCAGGAACTTTAAAACTTGTTGGGACAGATGAAGATGTAATTTATGAAGAAACTAAAAAATTACTTCTTGATAAAAAAGCGTATGAAAAAATGAGTAAAGCATCTAATCCTTATGGGGATGGTCATGCAAGTGAGAGAATAGTAGATGCAATAATTGAATATTTTAATAAATAGTTAAATAGACCAATATAATTTAAAAATTATATTGGTTGTTTTTATATTAAGAATGTTATACAAACTTTGTAAAATAAAATTTAATAATCAAAGAAGTTACTTAAACAAGTATAAATCAAAAAATGAAGAATTATTTTAATTCTTTTTATTGACAAAAAAGGTTACCTATGTTACCATGTTATTAGCAACACAATAACAATATGAAAGTGTACAAGGGGGATTCATGAATGGAGATCAAATACGGTTATTATCGGAAATTAAAAAATTAATTAAATTAAATAAAAAACATTTCAAATCCAGAAATGATAGAAATTATTTGGAAGATTTGTTAAATTTAGGATTAACTGAAGAAGAGGCATGGCAGCACATTTATTATTTAAAACCACAGTTTTATTTTGTTGATCCTAAACCTATATTTAGTAAATCACTAAAGAAATGTTTGACATTTAAAAAACTAATAAATAATAAAATTGCATATATTAAGTTATGTATAGATGATGATACTGTTGAAGCAGAATGTTGGTCTTTTCATGAAGATAAAAAATGAGGGTGTTAATATGAAATGTTATAATTGTGGAAGTACAAATACATATGTTAAAGATTATAAAAATGATTTTACAATTAAAGGGAAAGATATATCTTTTATTAGTAAAAGAAGATTTTGCCATGACTGTGGAAAAATAGTCTATGATGAATGTCTTGATAATAGAACTTCAGAATTAGCTATTGAAATGTTTAATAATAAATATGGTGTTCCCAAAGAAAAGTTAATAGAATTACGAAAGAAATATAATTTGTCACTTGCAGATTTTTCAAAGATAATTGGATGTGCAAAAAAAACTTTAATAAGTTATGAAAAAGGAAAATCAATACCAAATGATGTATATATGGTATCCATTAAAAATTTAATTAACAATCCTGAAGCTATAAACGAATATTTAGTTGCAAGTAAGGAAAGAATTAGTACAAATGAATATATAAAAATAGATGAAAAAATAAAGGCATTTAAAGGTAATAATATAAAGAAAATGATAAATGAAGAAGAAAATAATGATAATAATTTATCACAATATAATGGTTTTACACCTTTATCTATTGAGAAGATTAAAAATGTAATATTATTTTTAGCAAGTGATACAATGCCAAAAACAAAGTTATTAAAAGAAATGTTTTATTCAGATTTTTATAATTACAAAAATACAACTACTTCTATAACTGGACTTGAGTATGTTAAATTACCATATGGTCCCGTACCAGATGATTTTGATACAATAATAAATCTATTATATAAAGAAAACTTAATTGATTATAAAATTAAGTATATTAATGATGAATCGGAATGTCATTTGATAAAATCTAAAAAAGAATTTGATAAAGGAATTTTTGATAATGATGAACTAGAGATTTTAGAAAAAATTAAGACATATTTTAAAAATTATACTACTAAAGAAATAGTTGAAAAGTCGCATCAAGAAAAAGCTTATTTAAAAACAAAAGAAAAGAAAAAAATAGACTATGAATATGCATTTGATATTGAGTTATAATAATTAAATTTATAAAAACTTTTGCATAAAACCTATAAAAATAGAGATACTAAAAATGGTGATGGTTATGCCAAATATACATTCTAGTATCTCTTTTGCTTTAGTAAATATTCCTGTTTTACTTAATCCAATTATTAAGAATAATGATACATCATTTAATCAGTTACATAAAAAATGTTTACAAAGGATAAAGTATATTAAATATTGTCCTCGTTGTAAAAAAGATGTTAAAGAAAGTGATATTGTTAAAGGTTATCAGTTTGAAAAAGATAATTATTTAGTATTTAGTAAGACAGAACTTGATAATTTAAAACCAGATGGAGATAAAGAAATTGAGGTTATATCTTTTGTAAAAGAAGGAAGTGTTCCTCCTTGGTATTTTGAAAAAAGTTATTTTTTGAATACTGAAAAGAAGTCTAAAGCTTATAATTTATTCTATGAAGCACTTAAGAAAACTAAAAGGGTAGCTTTAGTTAAAACAGTAATTGGGCCTAAGTTTTATTATGGAATCTTGAAACTTGTACCAAATGGTATAATTCTTACAACTTTATACTTTGAAGAAGAAGTAAGAATACCTGATAAAAATATGGAAGTTAAAGTAACAAATAAAGAATTAGATTTAGCTGTTAAACTTATAGAGAGTATGGATGGAGAATTTAAGCCTCATGAATATAAAGATGAATATCAAGAAACATTGAAGAAAGCTATTGATGCTAAATTAGATGGTAAAAAGATTACGAAAACTAAAAGTACAAATAAAAAACAAATTAATGATTTAATGAAAGCTTTGGAAAAAAGTTTGAAGGAGAAAAAATGAGTCTTTTAAATGAAAAGTTTACACCGATGCTTCTTGGTGAAGAGAATAAGCCTTTTGATGATGATGAATATATTTATGAAATAAAATATGATGGAGTAAGAAGTTTAGTTTTTGTAAATAATGGTCAAGTAGTGGTTAGAAATAGACATGGTGTTGATATAACAGAAATGTTTCCTGAAATTAAAGTATTAAGTAAATATTTCAAGGAAGAAGTTATTTTTGATGGAGAAATAATAATGTTTGAAAATGGTAATGTATCTTTTTCAAAACTTCAAAAAAGAATACATTTAAAAAATAAGAAAACTATTGATTATTTAAGTAAAACTAATCCGATAGTATTTGTTTGTTTTGATATTTTGTATGATGGCATTGATTTAATAAATTTAAGTCTTGATAAGAGAAAAGAAATACTTGAAAAATATGAAGATAATGATGTATTTATAAAGAGTAAGTATGTTAAAAAAAGTGGTAAAAAATTATTTAATATTGTTAAAAGAATGAATATGGAAGGAATTGTTGCTAAGAAAATAAATAGTAAATATCAAATAAATACAAGAAGTGAAGACTGGCTTAAGATAAAAAATTATCAAAAAGGGGAGTTTGTGGTATTAGGGTATATAAATAAAGAAAATAGTTATGTGATAAGTTTGATTTTGGGTGAGCATTTAAAGGGTAAACTAAAATATGTTGGAAAAGTAAGTTTGGGTAAGAAAAGAAGTCTTGCAAATAAAATAATGAATATGAAAAATATTAAACCGATTTTAGAAATAAAAGAGAAAGATATTGTGTATATAAAACCTGAAATTAAATGCGAAGTACAGTATTTAGAAAGAACTAATAATGGGGCTTTAAGACAGCCTTTTGTACCTTAAATTGTCAAAATCTTGTAAAATCTAGAAAAAATTAGCAAAAATATAAAAAATATTGCAATTTGTTATTGATTTTACCTAGATTTTCTGGTAGTCTTAATATGTAAGGACAATGTTCCTACGAAATATTTTAGATAATTGGGAGGTAATAATTATGTCTAAAACAGAATTAGTAGAATTAATTGCAAAAGAAGCTGGACTTTCTAAAGCTGATGCTGCTCGTGCACTTGATGCTACAATCGCAGGTATTACTGCTGGATTAAAGAAAGATGGAAAGGTTGCTTTAGTTGGTTTTGGTACATTCACTGCTAAAACAAGAGCTGCAAGAGAAGGTATTAATCCACTTACTAAAGAAGCTATCAAAATTCCTGCTAAGACAGTTGCTTCATTTAAAGCTGGAAGCAAATTAAAAGACGCTTTAAATTAGTAAAAAAGTGAAAAGTTGATTAAATTCAACTTTTTTTTCTGTCTAAATTGGGTTATAATATATATAGAAACGAGGCGTTAAAATGAAAAAAAGACTTATTGTGCTATTGGGACTTGGATTAACTTTGATGATTGTACCATTTTTAATTAATATTTATTCTATTTTTAGAATCATTAGTTTGGTATTGGGGATTATTTTAATAACTGTGAGCCTTTGTTTAAAGAAGAAGAGAAATATATTCTATATTATTTTAGTGCCTCTTATTATGCTTGTGTTTAGTTATGGAATTGATACATTGTTATTTTATACACTTAAAAGAGTACCGGTATTTAGTTATGCTATTAAAAGTAGTGATAAAATGAGAACTTATAATAGTTTCTTTTATAGAGTATTTGATTGTAATGGAGATTTAACTTTAGATTATGGTTATACTAAAAATTATGTTTGTAGTAATGATTGTCTTGATGCTATTAATATAAATAGTTTTATGCAAGATGATGAAGAGTCTTTTAAAAAGTATCATCATAAATTTGTACATATTTATGGTAAAATAAGTAAAATTACTGGTAATGAAAATATAGAACTTGCATCATTTACTCAAGGGGATGATACTTTAAATGGTTATGTTAATTTTAATCTGAATAATATTTTAATTGTAAATACTGATGAAAATTTAAGTAAATATAGAATTTATGATTATGTGGATGTTTATGGTAAAGTAACTAGTATAAATGATGGTAAAATAACTTTAACTAATACAAAGTTAGTTGCAAGTGATATTTATGATACTTATAGTTTTGAAATAATAGCTAGTGATGATAATAAATTAACTAATTTAGTTAAAGAAAAAGATTATTACTATTATGGTTTAAATACTATTAATGTTAAGTATGATGGTGATAATATCTATGAGCTAAGCTATCTTTTAACTGATGATAGATTTAAATTTGATGATTTAATTCAGGATAGAGAATATGAAGTATTTAAAAATGATGAAGATGTAGAAATTGCTAAGAAATATAAGTTAGAAAAATTTGATTTATTAGAATGTTCAAATGGTAAAAAAATTGTCGCTAATTCTAAAAGTAAAGCTAATCAGAGTATTTGTGATTTAGAACTAGATTAAGTGGCTAAAACTTTTTAATAAAACTTGCACAAAACAATTGACTAAGTGCAAGTTTTTATTGTATAATGATTTTATAGCGAGAAAAGGGGAAAGTGCCTTTGGAACATTATTTTACAAACAATACAAATTTAAAAAGTGAGATAAGAACACTTACTTATAGTTATGAAAATACACCATTTGAGTTTTTTAGTGACAATGGCGTTTTTGCTAAAAATAAAATAGATTATGCATCAAAGTTATTAGTTGAAACATTTATAGAAAATCATAAAGAAGTAGAAAAAGAATGTACACTTTTAGATGTTGGGTGTGGTTATGGTTTTTTAGGAATCGTTGCAGGTAAGATATTAAATATAAATATTGAATTAGTTGATATAAATAAAAGAGCACTTCATTTATGTGAAAGAAATATTAAATTAAATGAAGTAAAAGGTAAAGCTTACGAGAGTAATGCTTATGAATGTGTAAAAAATAAATATGAATATATAATTACTAATCCACCGATTAGGGCAGGTAAAAAAACTGTATTAGAAATATTGAAAGGAGCTAAAAATCATCTTTTAGATAATGGCGAATTATGGTTTGTCATAAATAAAGACCAAGGTGCTAAATCAACTGAAAAACTCTTAAAAGAGTGTTATAATGTTGAAGTTTTGGCAAAAAGTAAAGGTTTTTATGTTTTTAGAGCAAAAATTAATTGACAAATTAACGTTTTGGCTTTACAATTTTAAATTGGTGGCGTATTTATTTTTTAAATAAAAACGAAGAAAAAAATAGTCTTAAAAAATTGTGTATGGGGTGATATCGTGGCTTATAAAGTTAAAAAATTTGGTGACTATCGTGAAAGAAGAAGTTTTTCGAAGACGAAAAACGTTTTAGAGTTGAATGATTTATTGGAAATTCAAAAGAAATCATACAAAGAATTTCTAGAAACAGGTATTAAAGAAATATTTGATGACTTATTCCCAGTTGAAAGCTTTACTGGTAATATTTCACTAGAATTTGGTGATTATTATTTTGATGAACCAAGATACTCAATCAAAGAAGCAAAAGAAAGAATGGTAAATTATGCTGCTCCATTAAAGGTTGAAGCACGTCTTTTTATTCATGAAACTGGTGAAGTAAAAGAACAAACAATCTTTTTAGGAGACATGCCACTTATGACTGATGCTGGAACATTTATCATAAATGGAGCAGAACGTGTAATTGTATCACAATTAGTTCGTAGTCCAAGTGTATATTTCAAAAAGGAAATAGATAAAAATGGAAGACATATTATTAGTGGTGAACTAATTCCTAATAAAGGTACTTGGCTAGAATATGAAACAGATGCTAGAGATGTTTTATATGTTAGAATTGATAGAACTAGAAAAGTAACTGTTACAACATTCTTAAGAGCTTTAGGTTTATCTAGTGATGAAGATATTATAAGTGTATTTGGTGATAATGAATATATTAAAAATACATTAGAAAAAGATTCAACTAATAATACTGATGAAGCTTTACTTGAAATTTATGAAAAGTTAAGACCTGGAGAACCGGCAACACTTGATTCATCAAAGAACCAATTGATTACAAGATTCTTTGATAGATTCCGTTATGATTTAGCTAAGGTTGGTCGTTATAAATTTAATAAAAAATTAAATGTAATGGATAGACTTGAAGGATTAACACTTGCTGAAAGTTTAATCGATGGTAAAAAGACACTTGCTAAAGCTGGAGATGTTTTAACAAAAGAATTATTAGAAAAATTAAAACCATATTTTGAAAATGGTTTAAATGTTAAAGATATTTTAATTAATGAAGAACTAGATGATTATAAAACTGTTCAAGTTGTTAAAGTTGTAGATCCTATGGATGAAAAGAAAACAATCAATATTATTGGTGTAGATCAAAGTGTTGATACTAAACGTTTAACTATTCCAGATGTTTATGCATCTTTAAGTTACTATATCGGTTTACATGAAAACATTGGTTCTGATGATGAAATTGATAACTTAGGAAATCGTCGTGTTCGTCAAGTTGGGGAACTTATTCAAAATCAATTTAGAATTGGTATGGCTAGAATGGAAAGAGTTATTCGTGAAAGAATGACTACTCAAGAACTTGATACTGTAACACCTAAAACATTAATTAATATTAGACCAGTTACAGCTGCATTAAAAGAATTCTTTGGTTCTTCACAATTGTCAAAATTCATGGATCAAATTAATCCAATAGCAGAACTTACTGATAAGAGACGTTTATCAAGTCTAGGACCTGGAGGTCTTTCTCGTGAACGTGCTGGTATGGATGTTCGTGACGTTAATGCATCCCACTATGGTCGTATTTGTCCAATTGAATCACCAGAAGGACAAAATATCGGTCTTATTACATCACTTGCAGGTTATGCTAAGATTAATGATTATGGATTTATAATGACTCCATATCATAAAGTTGTTGATGGTGTTGTTACTGATGAAGTAGTTTATTTAACTGCTGATGAAGAAAAAGGTCATGCAATTAGTCAAGCTGCTGTAAAACTTGATGATAATGATAGAATTATAGACGACGAAGTAGTAGCTCGTTTTAATGGAGATACTATTTATGTAAAACGTGAAAAAATCGATTATGTCGATGTTGCTCCAAGTCAAGTTGTTGCAATTACAACAAGTTGTATTCCGTTCCTAGAATTCGACGATGCTCATAGAACTCTAATGGGTGCTAACATGCAACGTCAAGCAGTTCCACTACTTACTTGTGAAGCTCCAATTGTTGGTACTGGTGTTGAATGTATTGCAGCTAGAGATTCAGGTTCAACTATTGTTGCTAAAGCAGATGGTGTAGTTGAATATGCTGATGGCTTAAAAATTATAGTTAAAACTGCTGGTGGCAAAGATACATATCATTTAGCAAATTATGAAAGAAGTAATGCATCAAGCTGTATTAATCATCATCCAATTGTCAAAGCTGGGGATGCTATTAAACGTGGTCAAGTTATTGCTGATGGTCCATCTACTGATATGGGCGAACTAGCACTTGGTAAAAACTTAACTGTTGCATTCATGACATTTGAAGGTTATAACTATGAAGATGCTGTTATATTAAATGAAAGATTAGTAAAAGATGATGTTTATACATCACTTCATATATCACATTACGATATTGATTGTCGTGATACTAAATTAGGACCAGAAGAAATTACAAGAGATATTCCAAATGTTGGTGAAGATGCTCGTAAGAACCTAGATAGAAATGGTATTGTAAGAATTGGTACTGAAGTTAGAGATGGTGATATTTTAGTTGGTAAGGTAACACCAAAAGGTGTACAAGAACTTACTTCAGAAGAAAAATTGTTACATGCTATATTTGGTGAAAAGACTCGTGAAGTTAGAGATACATCACTTCGCGTAGAACATGGTGCTGGTGGTATCGTTCATGATGTTAAAGTTTATACTAAAGAAAATAGTGATGAACTTCCTGCTGGTGTATCAAAAATTGTCAGAGTATATATTATTCAAAAACGTAAAATCCAAGTTGGGGATAAAATGTCAGGTCGTCATGGTAATAAAGGGGTTATTTCCCTTATACTTCCAGAAGAAGATATGCCATTCTTACCAAATGGTAAACCAGTTGATGTAATGCTTAATCCATTAGGGGTTCCATCTCGTATGAATATCGGACAAATCTTAGAATTACACTTAGGTATGGCTGGTAAAAAATTAGGCGTTCATTATGCAACTCCAGTATTTGATAGTGCAACATGGGATGATATTTCTGAAGAAATGAAAGAAGCTGGTATGGCTCCAGATGGTAAAGTAGTACTTCATGATGGACGTACTGGTGAACCATTTGACCATAGAATTAATGTTGGTGTTATGTACATGGTTAAATTACACCACATGGTTGATGATAAACTTCACGCCAGAGCAACAGGACCTTATTCACTTGTTACTCAACAACCTTTAGGTGGTAAAGCTCAATTTGGTGGACAACGTTTCGGAGAAATGGAAGTTTGGGCATTATATGCTTATGGTGCATCACATGTCTTACAAGAAATTTTAACTGTTAAAGCTGATGATATTACTGGTCGTGTTAAAGTTTACGAATCACTAGTTAAAGGTAAAACAATTGACCAAGCTGGTGTTCCAGAAAGTTTCCGTGTTCTAGTTAAAGAATTCCAAGCACTTGCATTAGATGTTCAAGTAATTGATAATGATGATAATGTTGTAGAATTTAAAGATATTGAAGAAGACGAAGATGATAATGAAGCATTTAGTATTAATGAAATAGATGTTACAACAAATGAACTCAACAAAAATGATGAAATTGATGATAATCTTGATGACTTTGAAGATGATGATTTCGAAGATGAAGAAAATTTAGATGATTTAGAGTTTCCAGGTGATATCGAAGAAGATATTCAAGATGATGGGGAAGGTGAAGAATAATGATAGATGTTAGTAAATTTAAAGGTATAAAGGTTAGTATTGCATCACCAGAAAAGATACGTGCATGGTCTTATGGTGAAGTTAAAAAACCTGAAACTATAAACTATCGTACTCTTAAACCTGAAAGAGATGGATTATTCTGTGAAAAGATATTTGGACCAACAAAAGACTTTGAATGTTCATGTGGTAAATATAAAAGATTAAGATATAAAAATATCATATGTGACCGTTGCGGTGTTGAAGTAACTCGTTCAAAGGTAAGAAGAGAAAGAATGGGGCACATTGAACTTGCTGCTCCTTGTTCTCACATTTGGTTCTTTAAAGGAGTTCCATCTAAAATGGGACTTGTGCTAGACATGTCACCAAGAGATCTTGAAGAAGTACTATATTTTGTAAGTTATGTAGTTATTGATCCAGGTGCAGCACCACTTGAAGTTAAACAAACTCTATCTGATAAAGAATATCGTGCCTATTATGAAAAGTATGGAAATACTTTTAAAGTAGGTATGGGTGCTGAAGCTATTAAAGAATTATTAAAACAAGTTGATATTGATAAAGAAGTTGAAGATTTAAGAAAAGAACTTGAAGGTACAACTGGACAAAAGAGAATTCGTCTTGTTAAAAGACTTGATTGTTTAGTTGCTTTCCAAGAATCTGGTAATAAACCTGAATGGATGGTACTTGATGTACTTCCAGTTATTCCACCAGAACTAAGACCAATGATTCAACTTGATGGTGGTAGATTCGCAACTAGTGATTTAAATGATTTATATCGTAGAATTATCAATAGAAATAATCGTTTAAAGAAATTACTAGAATTGGGAGCTCCAACTATTATTGTTCAAAATGAAAAACGTATGCTTCAAGAAGCTGTTGACTCACTTTTTGATAATGGTAGAAGAGGAAGAAGTATTACTGCAGCAAGTAATAGACCACTTAAGAGTTTATCTAGTATGTTAAAAGGTAAACAAGGACGTTTCCGTCAAAACTTACTTGGTAAGAGAGTTGACTATTCTGGTCGTTCTGTTATCGTTGTTGGACCAAATCTTAAGATGCATCAATGTGGTCTTCCAAAAGAAATGGCTATTGAGCTATTTAAACCACATGTAATTAATGGTATCGTTGAAAGAGGTTTAGCTCACAATATTAAAGGTGCTAAAAAATTAATAGATTCTCGTGATGAATCAATCTGGGATATTGTTGAAGATGTAATTACTGAACATCCAGTACTTTTAAACAGAGCTCCAACACTTCATAGACTTGGTATTCAAGCATTTGAACCAGTACTTGTTGGTGGTAAAGCTATAAGACTGCATCCTCTAGTTTGTGCAGGATTTAATGCAGACTTCGATGGTGACCAAATGGCTATCCATATTCCACTTTCTGAAGAAGCAAAAGCTGAAGCTAGAATATTAATGCTTAGTGCTAATAATATTCTAAATCCAAAAGATGGAAAACCAATTGTTACTCCATCACAAGATATGGTACTTGGTAACTGTTATTTAACTATTGAATATGCTGGTGAAGAAAATGAAGGACATGTTTATAAAGATCCTAATGAAGCTTTAATGGCATATGAAAGAAAAGAAATAACTTTACATACAAGAATTGCTATTCCAGTTAATTCATTTAAATATAAATTATTTACTGAAGAACAAAGAGATAAATACTTAGTTACAACAGTAGGTAAATTAAAATTTAATGAAATTTTACCTGATACATTCCCATATGTAGAAGAAGGTACTAAAGCTAATATTGAAGGAATTACACCAGATAAGTATTTCTTACCAATGGGTTCAAATATTCCTGAAGAAATAGCTAAAATGGAACTTGTTACTCCATTTGTTCAAAAGACTTTAGGTCAATTAATTGCTCAAGTGTTTAAAAGATATAAAACAACTGAAACATCTATAATGCTTGATAAATTAAAGAATTTAGGTTTCAAATATTCAACTATTGCTGGTATTACAGTATCTATTGCAGATGTTGTAAGAAGTGAACATAAAGGTGAAATAATTGAAGCAGCTAAAGCTAAAGTTGATAAAATTAATAAGCAATATCAAAGAGGTTTAATTACTGACCAAGAAAGATATCAAAGTGTTATTGAAGTTTGGACTAAAGCAACTGATGATGTTAAGAACGAACTTAAAGCAATAAGTGAAAATGACTTTGATAATCCATTATTCATGATGATGAACTCAGGTGCTCGTGGTAAGATTTCAAACTTTACCCAACTTGCTGGTATGCGTGGTTTAATGGCAAAACCAGATGGTTCAACTGTAGAAATTCCAATTACATCATCATTTATCGAAGGTTTGTCTGTGTCTGAATTCTTCTTATCAACACATGGTTCTCGTAAAGGTGATGCCGATACTGCGTTAAGAACAGCAGACTCAGGATACTTAACAAGAAGACTTGTTGATGTTGCTCAGGATATAATTGTTAAAGAATTTGATTGTGGTACACATCAAGGGCTTGTTGTTTATGACTTATTAAATGAAAAAGATAACTCAGTTATTGAACCACTTGCTGAACGTATTTTAGGTAGATACGCATCTAAGAAAATTGTTAATCCAGAAACTAAAGAAACTATTGTTGAAGCTGGAGAAATGATTAATGAAAATGCTGTCATTAAAATTACTAAAGCTGGTATTAAAAAGGTTGAAATTAGAAGTGTTCTAACATGTAAATCAAATAATGGTGTGTGCCAAAAATGTTATGGACGTAACCTTGCAACTGGTAATTTAGTTGAAAAAGGTGAAGCTGTTGGTATTATGGCTGCTCAATCAATTGGTGAACCAGGTACCCAACTTACCATGCGTACATTCCATACCGGTGGTGTTGCATCTGGTGATGATATTACTCAAGGGTTACCAAGAGTTGAAGAACTATTCGAAGCACGTATTCCAAAAGGAAAAGCTACAATTGCTGAAGTTGCTGGTAAAGTTATCGGTATTGAAGAAAACAATGGTAAACATACAATCACTATTGAAAATGAAGCTGGTTGTCATGAACACATTACAAATTACAATATGAAACTTCGTGTTGCTGTAGGTGATGAAGTAGAAGCTGGAGATAAATTAACTGAAGGTGTTATTTCACCAAAAGAATTACTTGCTGTAACTGACCCACTTACTGCACAAGAATACATATTAAAAGAAGTACAAAAAGTTTATAAATTACAAGGTGTTGATATTTCCGATAAACACATTGAAATTATTTGTAAACGTATGATAAATAAGGTAAGAATTACGGATAGCGGAGATACTGACTTTGTTGAAGGTCTTGCAGTTTCTCTAAGAGAATTTACTGAAGGAAATAAACCAGTTATTATGGCTGGTAAAACTCCTGCTAAAGGTAATCCAATTATGCTTGGTATTACTAAGTCTTCACTAGAAACAGATTCATTCTTATCTGCTGCATCATTCCAAGAAACAACTAGAGTACTTACTGATGCTGCTATTCATGGTAAAGTTGATAGACTTCATGGTCTAAAAGAAAACGTTATTATTGGTAAACTAATACCTGCAGGTACTGGTTATAGTGATTATAATAATATTGATATAGAACTTGAAAAGGCAATTTTAGATGATGATGCTCAAGAAGTACTTGAAGAAAAACTTATGGATAATGACGATATTATCGAAGATACTGAAGAAATTGTAAACGAAGTAGAAGAAACAGAAGATGCTGAATAAGCATTTTCTGTTTTTGTAAATTCATAAAAATCTGCCAAATTTTAAAAACGTCTAAAAATGATGCTGTTTTTTTTTTTTTTTTTTTTTTTTTTAATTATTTTTATTTTTTTTTTTTTTTTTTTTTAGTGATGAGAATAAAGTAAAAAAAAAATAAAGATAAAGAAAATAATTTTGAATACTTACTTAAAAACAATGTTAATGATAAATATCAAAGTAATTTATTAACAGTAAAGAATGTAAGTTTCAAAGAGCCAAAATTTGAATATTCTGGTGCTTGTGCAGGCTGCGGTGAAACACCATATATAACAAATTTAACCAGAGTATTCGGAAATAATTTAATTATATCGAACGCTACTGGATGTTCATCAATATATGGAGGAAGTGTACCTAGTATGCCATACAGCATTCCATGGGCCAACTCATTATTTGAAGACAACTCAGAATACGGTTATGGAATCCTAACAGGTATAAATCTAAAAAGAAATAAAATAAAAAAATACATGGAAGAATATCCACGAAATAAAACATTCAAAACATGGCTAGAAAATATGAATGATTACAACATATGTACCGAGGTAAAAGAAAAAATCAATTATAAAAAGCATCCATATCTATTAGAAATGAAAGACTATATAGTACCAAAATCATTATGGGTTTTAGGAGGAGATGGCTTTGCTTATGATATTGGTTATGGCGGTTTAGACCATATATTATCAAAAAGTGAAAATATAAATATTTTAGTCTTAGATACCGAAGTATATTCAAATACTGGTGGACAATCATCCAAGTCATCAAATCTAGGTTCAATAGCATCATTTACATCAAAAGGAAAAGAAAACTATAAAAAAGACTTAGCACGTATTGCTATGTGTTATCCACATGTCTATGTAGCTACTACTAATATTGGATATAATAAAGAACAATACCTAAAAGTATTAAAAGAAGCCGCAGAACATAATGGACCATCCTTAGTAATAGCATATTCACCATGTATAGAACATGGAATTAAGACAGGTATGGAACATTCACAATCAAATGCATATCTAGCAAGTAAATGTGGTTACTTCATAACATTTAGATATAATCCTGATATAAATAAATTAACATTAGATACAGCAAATCCAGATTTTACCAAATACGAAGACTACTTAATGACCGAAAATAGATTTGCCAATTTAAAAAGAGTAAATAAAGATCATGCTAAAGAAATACTAGAAAAACAAAAACAGTGGGCTATAAGCAGATATAACTACTATAAAAAAATAAGTGAGGAATAATATGGAAGAAAAAGAATTACCAAAATTAGAATTAGAAGTACCAGAAGATAATAATTTAAAAACATACTTAGATGACACCATAGATTTAAAGAAAGTAATAAAGGAAATAAAAGAAAATGACAGTAAATGAAGAAAGAGAAGTATTTTTAAGAACCATTAGTAGTTATTTAAAAAAAAATAGTAACATTCCATTAGAAAAAGAATATATATATTCATATTTAGCATCTCATACTACCAAAGATGGCTATTTACAAGGCATTCCAAGAGAAAGCTTAGTAAATGTTCAACTACATTTAAATGAAAAATACAAAGGATTAGAAGGAATTAATACATTTATTGCACC